>WLWD01003627.1_pt1 | contig 57705 bp, 46 predicted proteins | sample 6712731 | NCBI WGS metagenome assembly WLWD01 (sample SAMN12718690, study PRJNA576275) | sponge metagenome | isolation source: marine sponge | host: Mycale hentscheli | place: New Zealand: South Island, Marlborough, Capsize Point | collected 2014-11-01 | reverse complement strand
GAGGCTGCAGAACAAGCACAGAATTCAAAGTTAAACATTACACTGAAGCCAAGTGTTCTTGCTTTTTATGAAATTTATTTTAAATATTCCTCAGTTTTATTTTTTTAAACCCAAGTGTGTATTTTGCAGCACACTGAAGTTAATTATACAGAAGTTTACCTGCTACATAAAGTAGCAGTTCAGTTCGTAATTAAATTATTACAATGTATACTCGTTTAAGGCATGAAATGCTTTTTATATCATTACAGCACCTCTCACTGTGAACCACAGCCCAAGGAATGTATCTCTACTGGAAAATGAGACTGCCAGATTTAGTTGTGCATTTACAGGTTTACCTAAGGCAGTCATTATTTGGCAAAGAGAGACATATGGTCTTCCACAATTAGCACGAACTAATAAACTGGTTTTGGAGTTAAGAAATAACACAACTGGAGAGTATACGGTAATAATAAATATCACTTCACAATTTCTTTCTCAGCCTTCTTTTACTCATTAAAAGTATTCTCTCTCTTTCACAGGACAATTCAGAATTAAATAATGTTTGGTAGTCACCAGGAATCAAAGCTGTTTGCCTAAAGCATGAGCACTCTGCTTTGAGCTACTACAACCAGTTCTGTATTATATAAAGAGCGCTGTGAAAGAGAGAGAATAAATTTAACAATGAATATAAATATAAATGTATATTTGTATAATACTTTAGTAACTATACTTTCAGGTGGGGAGTATTTATACTATTAATAGGACCTTAGTACAAGACACAGGACGATACAGATGTTCTGCCAGTAACTTTCAATTTACTGATGCCATAATTTCAGAATATGCCCAGCTTGAAATTTTTGGTAAGTGTTTCATGGTATATGGTTCCTGTACATATATATTAATTACAATTCAGAAATCAACTACAGAGGAATAAGCTTAAATTTTGATAAGAAACTATAAAGTTTGATTGTAAAATTTTAAACTTTTCTTTTGCTGCTTTCTTGTTAAAAAGTACATCAGAATAATTTGGATGACATTCAATTAAAGAAGAAAAAGTTGAAAGAAGAGCAAAAGTAAAAAGGGAAACAAACCTCAAGATTGTTTAATTCAGGACTATTAGAGATTAGCTACTGTTTCTTTAATTTATAAGTGTTCATCAAAATATTTTAATTGAAGTGTCAAGGTTTATAAGTTCAGGTTATTGTTTAGAACTAGAGAAATGGTAGGTACTAACTAATGATTTACACCGCATGAAAAGTGTCAATTGAAAACCACAACAAAATCGTAAATTAGTGTATAATCAGTTGATAACTAGCTTGATATCCTCTACAGCTTCGTCAACTTTTGGTCAACTCTAATTATCAACACAGTTTATGGATTTTGTTATGGTTGTCAATGGACTCTTTCCAGGCAGCGTTAATGCTAGCATGAATGGTCAGATATTTATATATAATAACATAGACCATAATTTTGTAAAATTTGATATTCAATGTCCTACATCAGTACCTCCCACTATGGTCTCGAGTCCCTTGAATGTACTGGCCACGGAACTTGACAACGTGCTATTGACTTGCACGTTCATTGGAGTCCCCAAACCAGTTATTACTTGGCAAAGAGAAGAAGGATACAGCCTACCACCAGCAACACGAACCCTGGTGCTCTCTGCAGTGTCAAGAAATAGCAGTAATGAAGTATACAATGTAATATAATATAATATAATATAGATAAATAATACTTTCATCACAACCTTTGCTATTTCAGGTTGAGAGTTTGTACTTTATACTTAATGTCTCTTTAAATGATGCTGGAAGATATCGCTGCTCAGCGAATAGCTCTAAATTTCCTATCGCAGTAGAATCAAATTACTTAAATCTGCGTATTACAAGTAAGTTAATTTCATAATGCATATGAATTCTCTGGTGGTGTTAAGACTTGTCAATTATATTTTTATATTATTACTTCAAAATATTATTGTAGTTTCACTAGTCTTTTATTAAAATCACAAACACTTCAATCATTTCACAATGGCAATTATTAGCGAGTGAATTTTGTTTTTGTTTTTGATGAATTAATAATGTTGTCATGAAATTCATGCTTCTTGGAGACATCATTTAGCTTCAAATATTTCCACACTGAAGTGGCCTTGTGAATGGTCAAAATGTTTGTGTTTCACAAAAATGAAGTAATGCCTAATTATAGTCACTAAAGAATATTTAATTTTTTTGTTAGCTAATTTTGCTTAGAATTTGAGTACAGTAAACCTTTTCCACAAATGCTTGGGGGGAAATATTATGACCCTTGTAGAGAGTTTGGCATTTCAGGTGTTGTACATGATGTGTATTCTAATTAGGCTGCACAAAAACAGTCTAAATTATTTGTATCTGTAATTTATAACTGTAATTTAAAGACTTCAATTATTATACAACATAATGAATTGTTTAATTTAGTCATAATTGTGAGCTTGTCTGTACTTTGTGAGTAGCTGTTGTGATCTTCCTTGTGTCTATTTTTTTTTTTTGCCAAAGAAATGATCACAACCCCAACATTAATGATGACTACTGGAAGCAATCCTACTTTGTTACCACTCACTAAATCTCCAAAGAGTGGAGGATTAAGTACTGGACATAATATTATGTATGTACTTCCATTGTTCATAGATAATCTGATAGCATAGCTAGGTGATAAGTTCATTCAATACTTTGATCATCTTAAAATTAGTATGAGTTTTGTCTTATATTCATGTTATCATTATAATAGAAGTGAATAGCTCTGGATGATTGAAGTGCAATTATTTTGACTTAGTTACAATAATAATTAATCTTTTTCTAATACTCCATCAACAAAGTCCAACTGGTTAATAAATCACATGATGTTCAAGCTTCATTTATACTTGTGAAACAGCAGATTCATATATGTCCAGTGTCCTTACACATGTGCAAACCCAGTGTCCTTACACATGTGCACATCCAGTGTCCATACACATGTGCACATCCAGTGTCCTTACACATGTGCACACCCAGTGTCCTTACACATGTGCACACCCAGTGTCCTTACACATGTGCACATCCAGTGTCCATACACATGTGCACATCCAGTGTCCTTACACATGTGCACATCCAGTGTCCATACACATGTGCACATCCAGTGTCCATACACATGTGCACATCCAGTGTCCTTGCACATGTGCACACCCAGTGTCCTTACACATGTGCACACCCAGTGTCCATACACATGTGCACACCCAGTGTCCTTACACATGTGCACATCTAGTGTCATTACACATGTGCACATCCAGTGTCCATACACATGTGCATATCCAGTGTCCATACACATGTGCATATCCAGTGTCCTTACACATGTGCACATCCAGTGTCCATACACATGTGCACATCCATTGACCTTACACATGTGCACATCCAAGTGTCCTTACACATGTATCCTTACCCATGTACCAGCCTTCCTTAATGAAATTGGCAAACAAAGAAAGGCAAAAGTTTATTAAAAGGGAAGCAGTGGCATAGCCACTGGGACAGCTTGGGGGATGTCAGTCCTCCACTAGTAATGAAGGAAATGGACAGGATGACTAAGATGACCCTCTCAGCACATGTACAAGGAGAGTTAATTTCTGTTTAGTCATACAAGTGCACAAAAGAGCTAATGGAACAGCTACCACAAGTATGAAGAAAGAAAAAAATTCTTCAGTTTATTGCCATACTAGTGGTGTGCTTGAGCACAAATGGCGAGCGAGCCTTAAACTACACTATTGTTAAATGATTGATTTTAACAACTAACACTCAAGCTACTAAAATAAAGTCGAGTTTTTTAATTAAGCATATGCGGTAAAGGGGTTTCAATGCCATAGTAACCGCTCCCCGCAACTGTTTGAATTGAAAAAGAAGCAACAAAATCAAGTCACGTTATTTAAAATTTTCTTTGTGATATTCTTAATAGTATTGTAACGCACAATACTTTCACACAACTGAACATACCTACGAAAAGACTTACCTTCGTGGTTCGTCTAGTGGACAATAAATTTTCAAGTAAATGCTGTTGAGTAGGGCTTATAACTGTGACAAATAGTGTATTAACTTACCACCGCCACTAACTTGAATAGAAATGGAGCTCCCATAAGTTTTTGCGTTTTAACTGCACCCGCAAAACAATTCAAAGCGGTAAACAATTCAATTTCTAAGGTGATACGGGTAATGGTCGCTAAACCAGAGGATTCTGTTTAGTGAAGTTCGGGACGGGGTCGAACGCCGCGCGAACACAAAAATACGGAGGGTCAAAGTACAAAATGACATACATACGTCCAAACATATATATAAACTAGTGGTGTGCTTGAGCACAAATGGCGAGCGAACCTGATAGTTAGGTAACATAAAATGTTACTATTTTTAGCTTACTTCATGCAAACACTATAATAGCAGTTATGACATTTGATTTCAGCAAACAAATACAAAATCACTCTCTTACCTGATTAATGGTAACTTTTGTAGTATCAAACATCAACCATTCTGATAATCTCAATCACCAGTAACTCTTGAACAAGCTCTCAGCTACGATAAAAATAAACCAGTGTTATTATTTGTAATTTTAGCCAACAAATATGGAATTACTACTTACCTCATTCTTGAGTATTGATAACTTCTGTAGTATCAAATTGAAGTTACTTCGACCATCTGAATTACCTTGAATTCTTGACAAGCTCTCACCTACAAAAACAAAAGACAATCAATTTTAGCACACAAATACAAAATTACTTTCTTACCTCATTTTCTTGAGCAGTGGTAATTTTGTAGTACCAAATTTGAGTCATTCTGACTATTTGAATTTACCAGTCACTGTTGACAACAAGCTCTTAGCTATAAAAAAGAAAGGCCAGAGTTATTTTTCATATTTAGCTAACAAATATGGAATTACGTACTTACCTCAGCTTCCCTTGAGTAGTAGTAGCTTGTTTAGAATTAATTCTGACTACCAATGGCTCTTGACAACCAACAATCTGCACTCCGTATCCCCCTAAAACGGCGAAGTTTTGAAATGAAGTCTGAAAAAGGGTCTTCAATGCCATAGTAACCGGTCGATTCAACTTTTTGTTTCTTGAAAAGAAGTGTTTTCGCAGAAATTTTCTCACACTTCGGAGCTTAAGTATAAAGTAAGGCTTGCTTAATGCTGTAGTTTCAGAATAAACTGGGGTCAAGCCTAAAAAGCCGTGTTTTTAGGAGAAAAAGTTCCCCGCGCGAGCGTTTAAAGGGCATACGTACCATCCATACATACATATAACATATACCCGATTTTGCATTAACCACCCCAAATACTGTCATGCTCGCTTCGCTCGCTCGCCAATAAACAAACATCCCCGATTTTCAATTGTGTTACCCCTGTAAGTGTCTCGCTCGCTACGCTCGCTCGCCAATTACATTATATAGTGATGACTATGTTTAGTTTGCATTAGCCCCCCCCCCACCCCACACTTTTAATTTACTAGCTAAATATCTGACAAGGCAATAGTTTCACAAAGCCTAAGTCCACTGTGGAGATGGTGAGGCTGAGGAGCAGATAGACAAAGTAGGAGAAGGGAGTCCATGACTCAAGAAGAAAGAGCTGAAGAGAATAAAGGAGTTGGGTAAGAAAAGCTGAGATAGCTCAGGAAGAAAGAGAACACAAGAGGGAAACTGATGTAACTAAACCAAGTAGTGGAGGAATATGAGAATGAAAAAACAACAACGTATGCTGCTGCATTCATAATTTGCAAAAGTTATAGAATCATCAAGCACCATGTGGAGCAGGGACTTGCTAGTTCTAATATATGAGTCTACAATTCTTCAAGACTTTGCCCTAATCCACAACATCCCTTTTTTCGCCCTTCCTATCTTATCATTTAGTAATCTAAAATAATTATCATAGATTATACGAAACTATGTAATTTTTCCATAAGTATCGCATCTTTACAGTGGAACCTATGATAGTGAACTCTCTAATGAGAAAATTACCTTATTTTGTAAACTTCCACTTACCCACTCCAATACATATTGCAGTTCTTATAAACCCTTAACAAACAATCTCCATGTAATCTGAATTACTGTGACACTAACTAACATAATTCATGGAGCTACCACCAGCCCATGTACCTTTCTTGAGCTGTGGCCAAGTATAACAACGCCATCACGACTGTCTTAACTGGATTTATTGCAAAACCAATTGACAATTGATTTATTTAGAAATTCCATTCAATAGAACCACCCAACTTAAATAATTTTGAACCTGAACTTTTAAATTCACAAATCAGAGGTAGCATAATGCTACTGAATCTACTATGATTGTATCACCATTGCTCACAGTTAGGCACCTGCATGACAACATTCTTTCATACTCAATGTGTAGCATACTTTAAGGTGAAAAACACAAGCAGCAAGATGAAATTTTTTTTAACAGAGCAATTTTTGTACTAAGTTTTCTTAGAGTTTAATACCTTACTAATAGTATTAAGATATAATGGGAGCTTCAAAGAAGGCAGTATTGTCTGTCTATTCTTACAAACCATTTAACTGCATTGTATGCAAAGACTATAATTGTTACAATGTAAACTGTTTGTTTTAATGGTCTATTTTTTATTCTTTCGATTCTTTCATAAGGTTCTTTATTGATTTGGTTTAAAATTTCAGGCTTTGTTTGTGGCCATCCAAGTGAATACTACTTACTCAGTGCACATGCTTGAGAGGGATATGATATAGTGAGCATGCCCACAAATTACAACAGATTCAAGATGACTGTACAAAGAAAAAGAAGACTTTGTAAATTGAGCATGCCCATGAGCTGCAAAAGTTGAAGTCTGAGCATGCTCAAAGTATTCAGCAGGTGAAACAAGAGCATGCAGAGGCATTAGATATCTCTTTAAAGAAGATTAATTTTGTTTATCTGTCTGTTTGTCTGTCTGTCATAGTCAGTCAGTCTATCTGTCTGTCTGTCTGTCTGTCTGTGTGTGTGTCTGTCTGTCTGTCTGTCTGTCTGTCTGCCTGTCTACATATTTTAGTTGGACAATTACTGGGCTCATCAATCCAATGCAACCGTTTGTGAATCCCACATTATCACAGCATTTCTTATCATTACTTTTCTATGGACATTATTTAGGCCTAAAATTAGAAAAGTAGCCCCTCAAGATGCAACACAGTGTCAGCAATAAGTTAAGGGATCCATTGAAATGGGAAGGGATAACTGAGCTTCTCTTAAAGAGATGCATTGATATATAATGTATCTCATGGCATGTTCTGCAGCGAGATGCAATGTGTGATGTGGTCAACACTGACCACAATCAGTTGTGAGTTCTTGTATTATTGCTAACAATTATTATTTTATGGTGTACAAAATGCACTTTATATCATGTTCCAGTTTGTTCTTTGAATTATATACTTGGTGTCATCTTCCACTCCTGCAAAAAATTATCTGAAATAACAATATTCCAATAACTTTAAAAGTATATTGATTATGTAATTACTACAGTTATCAAAGTATTTTTTTTTTATAGTATTAATTATTTGTTACATAATTGGAGCTCCAACTTTTAATATACAGTAAAACTTCTATTAACGACCTCTCAGAGAAGCGACCGACCTCTCTGGAGAGACCAAATCATGCACCCCCGATTGCAACTACAACAAATATAGTGCATTTGGAACCTCCGAGAAGCAACCACTTCTTTTTTTCAACCAGCGACCTATTTCTCAGTCCTATCTTGCTCAAAATAAATACATTCGCCCCTCTACGAGCTACCAAAGACCACACCTACTGAAATTTGAGCGATTGCGGTCACGCGTAGGCCAATAAAAAATAGCATATGACACTACCTCTACATTATCCAATTTTGTCTGAGATGTAAGGTCTTCGCTAAATGCTCGCTGAAAGTTTGATCTTTCCATTTTAATATTCATCTGAACAAAAAGTGCAGGAAATAATATCCACCGGACACCAAGTACTGAGCTATGACAAGCCTCGACTTCCAAGACTTTCACATTTTTCCTTTGCTTTCCTTCAGACCCCTTTAGGTGAGAAAGTTTCAATCTAATTTTTATGAAGGGTCAGAACTTGATAATTGTGATGATAAAGCATTTTCAATCCACAAATTATGGCTACTCGCCGGAGGGGGAGGTGTTTCTGGTCGACACCGAAAAGGTGTTCTGACGGCACATAATTGGTGGTCTGTTGAGTATGAGACTGCAGCAAGCGGTACTACTCAACAGTATAAAGGAAAAATGTAACATCTTGGAAGTCGAGGGTTGTTGTAGCTCAGTGGTTAGAGCACTGGTGGCTAAAGCCAGTGGCCCTGGGTTCAAATCCCCGGCAACAACTAAGATTTTTTCAAATTTTTCCTTTGCTTTCTTTCAGACCCCTTTAGGCGAGAAAGTTTTCAATCTAAAATATTTCTCAATTAAAGAGTTAGGGAAACTTGAATTAAAAATATATTCATTAATTATGCATGTCTTATTGTGGTGTCCTCTGTGAAAGGACCCACCTCTGAGAAGAAACCAAAAGTCCTGTCCCCAATGTGGTCACTATTCGGAGGTTTTACTGTAGCTTTAAATAGTTGCAAAGATTGAAAAACACATAAAAATGGCAGTAGATATCAATGGAACATGGTAATGAAGTATAAAAACCTGTAATTTTAGTGGAAAGTAATGTAAACTTCATTTAACCAAAATAAGAAAAAAAATAGCAAGCTAGACATAATTGAGGTTGTAATTTCGAATTTTGTTTATTAAATTCTTCTAATTAGACATAACTGTGATGCTAAATTCCCTGCATTAGTTATCTCTTCTCACTAAACACTTTCCTACATTATCTTCTTTTTTTTCTTATTTATTATTTCAGAGGATACTTGCAGTATTCAAATAAAATAACTCACCAATCTATTTGAATGCCACTAGTCTGTGAACTGGACTTCCTTTTTGCGGAATGAGTGGGTCCATTCAACTTTCTTCTCTTGTAACAGAATATATACAGCATAAAACTAGTCAACCCGACTGAGACGAAGAATGTTAATATTACGCCAACAGATATGGACGGAATCAAATATGGAGAGTGTCGTATTCTTGTCAAACTGTCAACTACTTGCTTCTCTCCACCAATAACTGGCTCTGCTTCAGTGCTCACTTTGTTGGCTGCAAGAATTGCAATATATATTATATAATATAAATGCATGTAACAAAAATGATAGCAAGGAGCTCTCTGTGTTGGTAAAGCATTTCTATTTTTGTATAGTAAGTTTTCAAGTATATTTTATTTGAACTGCAGGAATTTCTGATTAGATAATTGTATCAAGATTATCATTATGATGGCAGACAAGGCTGAATAAAGAAAAGTAAGGCATATATAAAAATATGTATAGTTTAATACAAAAACGATCAAATTGAGTGGCTTCATGCATTTTGTAACATTTTTTTCCTGTCTTTGCTTTGCAATTTTCCATCTTGTTATCAATACTCAACAAAAATCCAATAGTTGCTTTTTAGGGGAAAAACAGCTATTCATTCTGTATAGTCTTTACCACTTGCACTACTAGGAGTCTCATGTGCCTCATATTCATTATCAGCAGTTTGTATAATTTTTTGTAATTGAGTTGTCTAACTAGTTAGCTAATGGAGAGCTAAGCTGAATGGGAGTGTATTAACTTTAGAATGACTTCAACTGGTGCATGAACAATGACATACTGTAATCAGGTAGGATAATAATGTAGGAAACACTAAACCAATGCATAAATAATAGTACAAACAAATGTAGTCAACTATCCTGAAACATACGCATTATTTTGACTCAGATAAAGGGTTTATACTAGATAGAAACTTTCTCACCTAAAGGGGTCTGTAAAAAAAAGCAAAGGAAAAAAAATGAAACATCTTGGTGTCGCCGGGAATCGAACCCAGGGCCACTGGCTTCAGCCACCAGTGCTCTAACCACTGAGCTATGACAACCGTCGACTTCCAAGAACTTCAACACATTTTTCCTTTATACTGTTGAGTAGTACTGCTTGAGCAGTCTCATACTCAACAGACCACCAATTATGTGCCGTCAGAACACCTTTTTGGTGTCGACCGGAAACACCTCTCCCTCCGGAGAGGAGCCATAATTTGTGGATTGAAAAGGCTTTATCATCACAATTATCAAGTTCTGACCCTTCATACAAACTAGATAGAAACTTTCTCACCTAAAGGGGTCTGTTCTTGAGCTTAGCTAAACTAATACTGTCTTTTGTATAGTTAAAATTAACCATCAAATCAACATTACTTATTTTTCCTCCTTTCACTGCTACAATTGACAATCTAACTTAATTACTCACGCAAGACATTCAGTTCCAAATATGCACTATCTTCCCATTCCTGAAGCTTTTGATGGCAAACATAAGTCCCTGAATCTAAAACTTCTAAAGTCCTAGACCAGTATAGCACTGCCTCTCCAGGACGTGTGTAAATCTGTACCCCCTCTGGAAATGAGAGAGATGTATTGGGCCTCCTCCAGGTGATGTTAACATCCTCATTATTTGTGATTCCCGCACATGAATATTTGGCGACGAAATCTCCCACAGGTCTGATGGTTCTCAAGACACCTTTGTGAGATCGATTCCTGGATTGCATATCCAAAATTTCCACCTTGTTTCCTTTAATTGGAGGAATAAAATGAAGTGAGTGGTTGAAATTGTGTATGGGATGAAGCAGTTAGTGAGATAGAACAAAGTAATCATTTTATGTAACAAATTTATTCACAATGTGACTAAACATTTGTAGTAAAAGTTTATTACATGCAGTAAAGTGGGGCCAGAATATGGCCACAGGATTGGTAGTAGAGGATGATGACAATGGGTAGAAATAGCTTGTGCTACTGTATTCTTAATTTGCAAAAATACATCAGGTGCCACTTTGTGGTAGGGTACTTGCTAGTCATTATTATTATTATTATTATTATTGTTATTCATATTATTAATCATTATTAATATTGTAAACTTAAACTTTAAAGAACTTCTATTATATATACATCATGAGGTGCATTGCTCAGACTTCTCATAGCTAGCACAAGTAATATCATTAGAATAACCTCCACAATCTCGAATAACACCATAATCTCATGCTGGTGTTGTATAAACTCACTTCTTTTAACATGGAGATCTACAAAAGCAAAAGCATTGCCATTCAAACTGCTAACCACACACAAGTATGTGTTAGAATCCTGCATAGAAGCAGAAGGAAATATGAGTTGATTGTTCAAGATATGTGCCTTCGATGATATGTTGTGTCTCTGCAATGCCCTCCATGAGAGTGTGATGTTTATCCCGGTACCACGACATTCAAACTTGGCTGGCTGGCCGACATGAACATTGATAAGCTGAGGGATGACTTGAGCAGTAGTCTTTTCTAAGATCATCCAACATCGTATAAAATATAAATCAGTTTAACACGAATGACATACACAAGACATACAATATAATGCTAATCTTTTTTATCACTTATTCAGGTACCATGTGTGTATTAATATGTAATATGTACTGCTCTTCTAACTATCACTGTATGTCCTTCATTATGCCCACTGCATTAGATTAGTGCTAACTGGGTTGTTATAAACTTAACTGATACCAGAATGGTTTCAGATCAGCTGCCATGCTTGTCACTTACTATCTCCGTGACATTAAAGTCACCCATTAGTTAATCGCGGATTACACCAAAAGTTATCTCTCTCACTTGTTTAAGAAATCGATAACCGAAAATCTCACACTCATCGTTTACTGCAACTCTGTAGAAACTAAGTGCTGAGTTTATGTTAAAGTGAACGTACCTAAAGTAAGTTCAGCATCATCACTAATGTCTGTGCCCTCAATTCTTACAGTATAGTTCCCCAAGAAATCTGGGGAGTAACCGACTATCTGCAAGTAGAAGTGAAGGTCATCCATTTCTGTTATATAGTGAGGGATCCTCAAATTAAGAGGTTGGTCATTGTGGTACCAGATGATATTGGAACCAAGTGCAAGATGATAGATGCCGTAAATTAATGAATGCATTTGATGATTTCTTACATATTGCTTTATTCCAGTTATTGTCACATTTTCTGGTGCTAAAAAAATCCACATAAACATAACATCAAAGGCCATACTTTCTAATTCCACAAAATTGACAATAAGAACCAAAGCAAGAGCTAAAGATCAAAAAAAGCAATTCTATTACTTTACCATATTATTTCTTTCATATAGGGTAGTTATGAGTCGTTGCTAATCACATCAATGCTGATCTAATGATATTCACTTACATGTGACTTGCACGCGAGCCAGATCTGACTCTACGACATAACCTCTAGCTATTGATCCAATGCACTTGTATCTGCCTTGATCCTCTAGCTGCACAGAGTCAATGCTGAGTTGGCTGACAAGCTATACAGAAATAATATTATAATAATAGGAAATTTTTCTCTTTTTAACAGCCAATATTTGCAATTTTCTTATTGCTCTAAGTTATAATAATTCTGTGTACTAATTATGTCAATCGTAGTAAAGAAGATGAACTTCAAACATGCTTAACGAGTTATCATGTTGCTTAAGTACAAAAGAAACAGAACCAAACACTTATTTCATGTTTAATGAGGTTGCCAGGAAAGAATAATTGGACTGGGATTGTTAGTTTGAATAGTTCACTTACTAGTAAACTACATCTCCCTAACACAACCACACAATACAATTTCTGCCATTATTATTATTTTTTTTTTTTTAACACAACAAATGGTTGATGTTTTGTTGTTGTTTTTGTACAACACTAAGATCAGTGGCTATGCTGGCGGCATGGGATAAAAACTAGCAAATATTGACAGACAATCTAGATATAAGGAAAGGGTTAGTGGGAGGCTTTAATCTTTGCTGGTGAAATATAAATATTTTAATCCAACCACACACGCACACACACACACACACACTCTCTCACACACACGCACACACACACACACAATCTTACAGTAAGACTTGATCCAACTGAAATTTTGTGTGTGAAGTAGATGGCACGCATCGTAATATGTCCAATTGTTTTGACCCACTGAATGACAGCATTGCTTGTGACTGCTAATTTGTTTAAGAAACATTCCAACACCAGTTTCCTTCCTATCGCTACAGACACACTTCTGGGAGATTGGAAAACTTCTTCTTTGTAGGTTGGGGCTATAATAAATGCCATTACTTACAATGTTGTTCACATACATCTGAAACACTACTGTCTGAATACTACTTAATAAATTTTCAATAGCTACTGAATTTACCTACTAACACAACAGTACTATCGGTAACTGCTGGATGTCCAACGTCAGAGAGACCAATGCACCTGTATCTTCCTTTATCCTTTAGAGTAGCTTTGTTGATGGTTAGGCTGCTCCCGATCTGTTAGAATTATATTTAGTAAGCAAAGGCACGTGCACATTTTATTGTAGGGGGTGTGACTCTCAACACAATGCACAATTGCACCAAAAAAAAAAAAAAACACTTATAATTTCGAATGAAATTTTGAAAGATGAGATCACTATAAAGCTAAACCAACAGGCTGAACGAGTATATCAAATAGTCAACTATAGGTAAAATTAGAATAGATTATACAATTCAATCAATATAATAATATATTCAATGATGGAATAATAAGAAATTGTGAAAGAAAATATTGACAAATGATAGCTATTAAATGTTTGTTTGCTAACATCTGTATAAGGCTACATAAATATGCATTGCATTCTGCAAAGTAGAGTGTCAACCAAACGAAGAATTGATTTTTAATAGTGGTGTAGGAAGGGAGGAAGGGAGCTCAGGGGCACCACTTTAAATTGATTGTGCCACCCTCCCCCCCCATAATTTTGGGGCACAATCTAAAGAGGTGATTTCTCACATGGACACTATTAAAACCACGAAAAAGATGCGCCCTTGGACCCCCTCCCCCCCTCCCATGCATCATCCTACACCATCCGTTACAGATGTTTATAGATATGGTGGAAATTTAATTCTTACCAAAAATGTAGTAGAGTTCAGTGAAGATTTACTGGTCAAAATGATGGCATGTGAAGAAGATAGCACTTCTCCATTTTTTATCCATTTCACTTTAGTTTTGTATAGTCCATAAAATGAGCACTTCAATTCCATTTTGCTGCCTTGTGATACTGTGATATTTGTTGTAGGGTTTGCATTGAACAGAATGTGATCTGATATGGCAGTAGCAGTAATGACTGTGAGAGGAGAAAGGAGCACAAATATGAGAAAACAAGATTATTAATTGTGGCTTTTGTGTTAGTTCACTACTCAAATTTAAATTTTTACTGTTTATTGAAATAAACAAGAATTAGCTCTGCTCTAAAATATAGTTGGAGCTAAGTACTGTAAGCAATAAACAGTCTACTATTATACACTATACTGCTACTACTACTACCACTACTACTCCTACTGCTACTACTTCTAAAAAGTATAATAATAACAGTAACAATAAGTTATAGTTAAAGCATGAGCGCTTAGTTTCTAGTCGATTTATTGCACGACAGCCCGAGGGCCGTAGGCCCGAGGACTGAGTGCGATAAATGTACTAGGCACTAAGCGCTCATGCTTTAACTAGTTTAAATACCGGGCAAGTGTTATTGCACACTTGCCAAGTTATTACACCTGACAACAATATAGCAACGGTATTTAATAATAATAATAATAATAATAATAATTATTATTATTATTATTATTAGTATTATTATTATTATTTTTATTATTATTATTATATAATTAATAAATATCTTCAAAATCTTGGCTTGCTCCTAGTAAAGTTTGATTAAAGATTCCGTTAAATTTATTAAAGATTGAGCCTGATTACTTAATTTACATCACTACTTGTTCCCCATGTGGTAATTAATCTGTAAGCCATGCAATTTACTTAATTATACAAACAAAAAATACAATGTTATAGGTAGACAGCTAGGTTACATTTCTCAAAGACCAGGTATTTCATAGCTACTGTTAACATTGAGAAAGCATAATGTATATACCTAAATGAAAACTTTAGCTATATTATTGTTCTTTCATTTTAAATTGTCGGTATTAATTTCTCTACATCAGAATACAGCATTACCTACCTAGGTTCCCCAACAAGAACGAAAATATTATGTTTGCAGTCATTGCCAATCAATAAATTCACCGAGATATCATCTGAACGCTACAAGCTAGCTGGACATATCTATGACCCTTTACCCAGCGTAGAACGCGCGTTTGGCAAAGGGTTCGCGTACTTCACGGTTGTTGTAAAAAGTGAGGTTTACTTCTTTCAACTCTACAGTATGCCACCTAAGAAGAAAAGAAAAGGTGATTTCTCACATGAAGAGTGGAACGTACAGGTTAATTTGGCGAATTAATTGTTGACACAAAGTCATTTTTACTCTTTTGCTCCAACAGCGAGGTCGGAGGTATCGCAAAAAGAAAGCTGCAGAGGATAAGCCAAGGGATGAACAGAAAGGAGCTGGGTACTTTGAATTGACGAAAGAAAATGCTCTCTTTGAGAAATATTACAAGGTAAAGCAATTGTGGAAGTGCAATTTGCGACCCTTTTCCAATTATTTCTCATTGGCACCGATAATTGTAAGAACACAGCTTCAAATTATTATAGCAGCTCTATTAGTGTGCTTTAAATCAAATAATTTATATTACTCAAAATTCAAACTTTTCCTATGTGTGAGTGTATGATAAGTCGTTGTAAATGAGTACTTTTCTTTAGGGTCTCGGGTTCATCCTGGAGGAAGAGTGGTCAGTTTTTCTCTCTACCCTCAGGGAGAGTCTACCGGCCACATTTCGTATCACTGGGACTCGAGGAATGGCCGACCAGGTGCTGGAATGCCTCAAGAAGAAGTTCTTCGCAGATCTCACGAGGCTGGAGGTGGAAGGAGAGAAAGTTCCTGCTCCTTTCCCACTGCAATGGTGAGGCGGATGGTGGTGTATATGGGCGTGGTCCGAATGGGTGTGGCCTGAATAGGATGAGCCCTTTCTATCATAGCTTTATTGTCCCTTTACTCTTTTTATAAAGTCCATAACAACCACTTATTATTTTTTTTACTCCAAATAGAATTTTTCCTGCAGATGATATCATAATTAGTTGCTAAGCTGCAGACCACAAATACTTAATTACTTAATATTGGTGGCATAAGGTTAGGAATGATGAGTTAACGGTTAAATAGAGGATGGTAGTCTTCACCCATCAAGCAGTGTCCTGAGGTGATCTGTCTCTGATTTATGATGATACGGATGCCATGGAAACAACATCATTAGCCGTAACTTCAGTGGAGAGAATCTATAAGATAGACAATATTGTATGATGCTTTGCAAGTGCTTATAAATGTGAAGTTGGGTAAAGGGTGTTCCACAGTGGGTAAAGGGTGTTCCACAGTGGGTAAAGGGTGTTCCACATTGGGTAAAAGGTGTTCTACATTGGGTAAAGGGTGTTCTACATTGGGTAAAGGGTGTTCCACATTGGGTAAAGGGTGTTCCACATTGCTGCAAATACTTCTCTTACTTTGGCATATAATTTTCCCAGTAATGATATTATGTTGATTTGATAATGCTGTTAGCTGCACCATAATTCAAGCTCTTGTCATGTCTTCATCACTAGAAGTTATCACTGTTACAAGATTCAGTATTAAGATCTTCAATAGAGATGAATCAGATGCCTCTATAAGCCTGCAGTATCCTCCATCAATATTGCTGTCTCGTTCTCTGGAATGTCATAATTGTCGCCAAATAGCCGAGTACCAGATCAGCCACAAATAGCTCAGCCATAACTGCCACTTGTTCAACAAGTAACCTGTCAAGTCTGAGTGTACGTAAATGCATATCTCAACTTGCTTGAAGTGTGCACTGCTTTATATTTTAACATCATTGATTTTAACATTGTTGATTTACCATACTGAGTTTAACACCTCAGGCTAAATTTTATAAATAATTTCTTTAATTAAGGCCATTTTCTTCAAATGTGTTGGATAGTGCAGACTCGTTGTTTACTGTTTCAGGTATCCAGGCAACCTGGCATGGAATGTGTCCCTCACCAAGAAGTTCATCAGGAAGTCTCCTCTGGTCTCAAAGTTTCACACCTTTTTAGTCAGACAGAACGAACAGGTTAGTTAGTTGAGGGGGAGGGAGGGAAGGTGGGTGGGTCAACTGAGGCAATTTATGTGACATACACATGTAAGTGTATCAAATTTTAAGTGTTAAAAGAAATGAGAAATAAATTAATAGGATGGAATATAAGTGTGAAATACCTCTTATAATAATAATCTATATAATAGTACGCTTGTGTGTCAGTGATGATGTTGGTGACGGTGTCTATTCATGAGTAATTCATGAGATGAGATAAGCTCGATTGGTAAGGTGTTGCCACAAACAAAATGGGTAAAGCATCGCCACAAACAAAATGGGTAAAGCATCGCCACAAACTAAATGGGTAAAGTATCATCACATTTTGTGATGGAGGAAGCCAAGGCCATTAGAAATGATGACTAAATATACCTGTAGCAAGTGGAATCAGTGAGGAACAGACAGAGAAGGCTATAGCTTCACAAAGCCTACATAAATCTATAATTAATGAATAATGACAGAAAGCTTGAGAATCAGATGGGAATTCATGACTCAAGAAAAACAGTTGAATAGAGGAAAGGTTAAAAGAGCTGAGATGACTCAGGAAGAAGGAGAGCAGAGCAGAGAACAACTGATGTAACTAGCAAGTATTACAGGATAATAAGTATTGATAACAAGACCTTATTAACAAGACCTTGTGCTACAGCATACATAATTTTATAAATAATAACAAGCGCCACTGTGTGGTGGGATATTGCTAGTATAATATTGATTATAAAAATTATAATCATCCATGGGTGGGTGGGGTTATCACACCCCATAGGATGCAAGTATTATGTTTTCACTTTAGTGGTGTGCTTCTAATCAAGCGACCTTGTGACAATTAAAATATCCTCACTGATGAGTTTGTGTGTTTGTGTGTGTGTATGTATGTGTTTAGGGTAATATAAGCCGTCAGGAGGCAGTGAGTATGATTCCTCCATTGCTGTTAGACGTGAGACCTCAACACAAGGTGTGTCTGACTTGTTGTTGTTGTTTTGTACGTGGGATGGAGACAGGTTCCGCCGTGTGCTGCTGATACACCATGTTTCTTTAAAGTTTTTACTTTGAGATGACAACGTGCTACAGAGTTGTATTTAATTTTTACTTAGCATTTTAAGTACTTTAAAAATCACTTAAGAAGTGCTACTTATCTATTTACTTATTTTGATTATTGTGGTGGTTATATGTGTTTTGGCTGCTTGGAGCAGTGCACTTAAATGCAGTAATTTTGCATTTCCTATGTCTATTACCCCTCCCTCCACCTCCCCCAGCCCTCACCGCCCCCACCTTATTGATATTCTTTTCTTTGTTACAGTATCTGAGATGATTTCGTTGGTGACATGTACGCACTCACGCACGTACATACGCATGTTTGTTGTATATTGTTTGTGTGGGTGTGTAGGTATTAGACATGTGTGCTGCCCCGGGGTCCAAGACCGCTCAGCTGATCGAGATGCTGCACTCTGAAGACTCCGCCTCCTCTCCCATGCCTGGAGGCGCGGTCATTGCCAACGACGCGGACAACAAGCGTTGCTACATGCTGGTCCACCAGGCCAAGCGTCTCAACAGCCCCTGCTTCATGGTCACTAACCATGACGCCTCCGTCTTCCCCATGCTCTACTACCATGATGTATGCACCATTACCGTGTTCCTCTGATATTCAAGTATTACACACGTCCCCGTAGTTCTGCTAAATAATAGTTAGGTGCTTGCTTCAGAGGGAACTACTGTATTTAGGGTCCCTGAAGGCCCTTGATTGTAGCCTCCTAAGTGCAGCGAGGGTGTTACACTTAAATACAGTAGTTAACGACTGCGCGCAGCGCCTAACTAATTTAGAACCTAGCAACAGTTCCTAACAACACAATTGGAGGGACTCTACATATAGAAGTCCTCCCTGAAGGACCTAAGAGATTTAATGTCCATCTGTCACAATACAAAAACTACACCAGCTATGTTCTAATTACCCGATACCAATTGGATATTCCGCTAGCGAGGCTACTCGATGTGATTCACTCCACAAGTCTCACTCCAGCGCTGATTTTAGATTTCATATTTTGCTGCTAGAGGGTGTGTCTGTCGTCCCTGCTGGCAATTTAGAATGCCTATATTATTAAATTTTCTCTAAGCCATTGGTTGAAGTCTACACGTTGCATGACTGACTTACTAAATGCCATAATGTGAATGCATGTCTGTCAAGTGAGATCTATGAGCTGAGATAACAGAATTTGTACGTATAAAGGAGAACTTGATAATTTATTACCTCTTAAACGGGCACAGGACTAGCTTTCAGTTGCACTATTGTATGCCCAGTGATTTTTTTTCACCTTTCCCCCTGAAAAAGTTTTTTTTTTGTGGTTATGCCCCCTGAAATTATGACCTTTATGATGACTTTTACTACAAAAATTTTATCTATTTCATTGAAATGAAAACCCTTATAATATTTCTAAAATGCTGATTTGACCCCTCTCTTGTTTGGTTCTAAAAATTGCTCTGTGTGTAACTGTTTTGTTCATGTGTCCTCTAGGAAACCGGCCAGCGACACCCAGTGTTTTACGATCGTGTGCTATGTGATGTTCCGTGCAGGTTAGTGGGCGTGGCAGTGTAGTGAAAGTGAATAAAGTCATTGGTATTGTGGCTGTTGTTACTATTGTTGTTGTTTGTTTATTTGTTGTTTGTTTGTTGTTTGTTTGTTGTTGTTGTATTGAATAGTGGTGATGGTACACTGAGGAAGAACCTCACCATATGGAAGACGTGGGACCCACTCCGTGGTCCAGCTCTGCACAAGTTAGTGAAGGTGGTGGTTGGGGTAGGGGTGGGTGGGTGGGTAAAGGGTTATCATTCCCAATTACATGTATACGTGCACACCTTGTTCTGATTGAATTGTGTGTGTATTTTGTATAAGAATAGATGAGCACATTATATTTTCCACTTTGTCAAGTCATCCTCACTGACTGTTTTGTTTTGTTGTTGTTGTTTTTTTGTTTGTATTTTTAATTCTGTGTTTATATATATATATTTTTTCTTTTTTCTTTTTCTTTTTCTTTTTTTTGGGGGGGAGGGGAGGGGGATTGAAAACAACAACAACACTTTCCCTTGATTGGCAATTACAGTAGAACCTCTCTTATTCTGCTGTCTGGTATTGAGGGGTGCCCATATTTTAGAGGTCCTGATAAGGGAGATTCTGCTGTCTGGTATTGAGGGGTGCCCATATCTTAGAGGTCCTGATAAGGGAGATTCTGCTGTATATTGTGTGTATCTTTATTCTATTTATAGAAGTTAAATTGTTGAATTCAATGTTTAAGTGTTTTTATTTCTCTATTGCCTTACCATTTGTTTCTGCCGACTCATTTCCATGTCTGGCGTGCAATTCCCTTTCTACTTAGTCAAGCAATAGTGATGAATGAATTGGTGTTATTTGCAGACTGCAGCTTCGCATTTTGAATCGTGGTCTAGAGTTGCTGTGCCCCGGGGGCAGACTGGTGTACTCCACCTGCTCTCTCAACCCTGTGGAGAACGAGGCAGTCGTGGCGGCCGCCATGCAGCTGTCTAGAGGTGGGTAAGGTGTGGTTGGTGAAGGAAGCTACATCTACTCCTGTTTCAATTCTCTTATATTGTAATTATCTGAGTGCAGCCTTGCAATTATAATTAGGTACGGTGCGTGAATTAAAAATGTATGGGAGAAAAATCGATGTTCAATTGAAGTCACACGGGGAAAGTGAAATAGTGCGTAACTAAGTGAAATAGCACGGTAACTAAGTGAAATACCATGGTAGCTAAGCTTCATCATCTTTGTCAACTCCCACCACTTAGTTATTTCATTTAGTTGTTTTCATTCTCGTAGATGTCCAGAAATGCCGTAGATGTCCAGAAATGCCGTAAATTGTCCATCCCATCCCACAGTCCCATGGGACAGTGGGACATTCCATGGGATGTCCACCCGTCCCTCTTATAGATGCATGTGTGTCCCACTGTCCATCCCATCCCTCAGTCCCATGGGACGTAATTCTCAGTCTTATCCTTTTAACCCTATTTGTATATCACAGCTCTGTATATACTTATACTAATAAAAGTTTTACTCTGTTTTGGCAGTCAATATATATTTATTATAGCCCGTTACCTGAGCGACCGCGCTTGTCGTTAAGAACTATAAATCTGATACAGTCTGGTATGCCCGTAAGAAAATGTATTAGCGGGGAAAAATCTGATATAGTTCTTAGCAACCATAATTATGGTAGAAGGCAGATCAAAGCAAAATGGAATAATGAAGAGTTTGGGTACTTTAATACAATTACTAAGATAGCTAACGCTATACTTTGCTCGTTGTTTATGTTCTGGCTATAAAATAGTTATAAACCAAAATCATTAGGTTTGTATTTCGATTTATAAATCCTCGCCACTCGGGCTGTGCCCTCGTGTCTCGGAGTTTATAAATCGCATACAAACCTCAATTTTGGTTTATAACTATAACATAAAACTTAACCTGAAGTTTAATCTCCTTGAGGAAGATTTCAACAAGAAGTCGAAATGTCAGGTTTAGTTTTAATTAAGGACATTGGCCGTTTAAACAGTTGTAGTAGCCGAGAAGGACTGAGTGAATACCACATTTAGTTAGGTTTATGTGAACCCCCAGCCACAATTCCTGCATGATATTAATTGAATCATATGAATTTGTTAGATGATTCGATTCTTTCCACACAAACAAAGGAAGCTGTTTAACAAATTAGTGCCAAGGGCTACCCATTTTGGACATTTTCTCCCATGAACAATATTAACCCCCCACCACTAAACCTCCCCCCCATTATGGTAACATTTGCTCCAAAGTTTCATCAATTTTATGGTGACAAAATTACTTGAAATTTTCAAGAATGTTAATTTGAGCTCCTAAAATTTCGATTTGAAAAAAAAACCTAGGTTTTTTTTACGTTTTTCTGCACGTGTGTGTGTAATGAATTTGAAACATTTTTTCAAGCATAATGTAAATGATTAGAAATTTTTCTCATTCTAACAGCCAATATTATAACTTAACCCCTGCTATTATTATAATTATTTCAGCCGAGAATGACTTATCATAATGTACAAGATTGTAGCCAAACCTCGTTGATGTGATAAAAGTTGTTTTGTTGTTATTTTTGTTTGGTCAGCCTGTATTTTTGCTGGACTGCAAGCATTAATTTCACAATGCATTTTTTTGTTCTACAAATATTTGCTGCGAATTGCTTGCTGAATAATTTCTTTATTGGATTGCTATTTGTTGTTGTTGTTGTTGTTGTTGTTGTTGTTGTTCTATTATTATTGTGATGGTTGTTGTTAATAGGTAATAGGGTATGTTAGAATTCATCTTTACCACTTGTTTAAACAGGGGCAGTGAAGCTGGTGGATGAGAGGAAATCCTTAGAAGGGCTGAAAACACTTCCTGGTCGAACTTCCTGGAAGGTAATGATATTCATAAGAACCCACTGGTAGTCAAGTGTTAGTACATCCTATGTAAGGGGCACTAACTGTTGGTCACATCACTCTGGTCTTCCTTCAGAGCGAATAAATCTTTCGCCTTTTACTAAAGATTTCCGTGGAGGAGGGCACTCTAATGAGTTTGCTCTGAATTTGTTGGAGCCCCTCTGGGGCTACCTTTTTTTGTGTCTTTATGAATTATTTATGTATGAATGATTTAAATTATACATGTACAGTAGGAGTCAAAAAAAAAGTTTCGAATTCCGTTCCGTAGAACGGCCGTCGCACAAAGAAATATAAAAAATCGTTTATCCAATAAAACGTTCCGATTTTTTGTTTACAGGCTCCAGAGGCGGAGCTTTTCGGGTTAAAAAAAATTGAAGCCGTCCTATTCGAAGTTGTCTCGAGGAGAATTGTTAGTTCGACCACCGCACAATATCGACGTTTTCTCGATGTTTAGGGCCTTCTCGGGCTTAGATTTACGAAGTGCGGACCTCGTTATAGCTCGTGCCCGTCGGAACTTCAGTCTGCAGCTTTATTGAAGCAAGTTAAAATTTTATACGAGCTTTTTTGCACTATCCCCGTAGCGTTTAATGGTTGATACAAGGCCTTAGCTTGCTGATATAGCTATAGAAGAGTTTCTAGCTAGAAAATATCTGTGAATCGACAAAAATGCTTCACCGTTTTTTACCGTTTTAGTAAACGGTGTCGGCCGTTTAGTCAAAACGGTACGGAACGCAACGATAAAAATTACGGTTTAAAAAACTACCGTTTTAGGTCCTACTACGGAACGGAATTCGAAACTTTTTTTTGACTCCTACTGTAGTTAGCAACAATAAAATCATCAGAGTAGGGTCTATTATAGTTAAATGTACGCCTCCCTAATAATAGGCCCTCCCCAGGCCAGTAAATTAGGGCCCCCCTAATAATAGGCCCTCCCCAGGCCCATTACCAGTAAATTAGAGCCCCCCTCCCCCCCCCGGCCAATTTTACTGGTAGAATGGGGCCCCCAGGACCTATTCTACCAGTAATTTGGGTCTCCCCTTTAAAATGTGGCTGAGCAGTATTCTAGCATAGTAAAGGGTCTTGCTAAAGAAATTTGTATGAATTTATGCTACAATAAATTAATTTCAGTCTTATAAGTAATTTGAATTAGGTGTAATTAAAATGTCCTGGCAGCTATGTTTCCATAGTTATTAGGTATGATTTATAGAAGTTAACAAAAAGCATAAAGTGTATGTAATGTTTAGCGGTTGTAATGAAGAACTTTTGTGTTATTTTGAACTAAGTGTAGCAAATAGCTAGCAGCTAATACCATAGATAGGGATCATAATAATTATGTTTGCAAGCTTTTAAAGATTGTCATCAAATTGTTAGCTATTATTTATTATAATTTTAACTAGTGGTGTGCTTGAGCACAAATGGCGAGCGAGCCTAAAGACTATACTATTTTTATTGACTTCTAACACTGAAGCTACTGAAAATAAGGTCCAGTTTTTAAATTTAGCATACAGGGTAAAGGGATTTCAGTGCCATAGTAACAACTCTCTGCAACTGCTTGAATTGAAAGAAAAAACAACAACAACAAAACAATACACGTTATTTAAACGTTTTCTTTGTGATATTCTTTAGCTAAGTAGTGGTTGTAACACACAATGCTTTGACACAGCTGGACATGCACCTACACAGACTTACCTTCGCAGTAGTCTAGTGGACAATGTATTTTCAGGTAAATACTGTGCGCGCACTTATAACCACCATGAGCGCATGACTTACCGCCAACTCACTCGAATGGAAATGGAAGTTGTAAGTTCAAGTTTGAACTGCACCGGCAAAAGAATTCAAAACGGTAAACAATTCAATTTCTAGGGTGATACGGGTACTGATCGATAAACCAGAGGATTCTGTTTAGTGCAATTTGGGACGGGGTCGACAACCGAACTAACACAAAAACGCGAGGGTCAAAGTACAAAATGCCTTACGTACGTCCATACATATATACAAAAAACTAGTGATGTGCTTGAGCACAAATGGCGAGCGAGCCTAAAGACTATATACTTTTTATGATTTTGACTTCTAACACTGAAGCTACTGAAAATAAGGTCCAGTTTTTTATTTAGCATACAGGGTAAAGGGATTTCAGTGCCATAGTAACAACTCTCTGCAACTGCTTGGAAGGAAAACAACAACAACAAAACAATACACGTTATTTAAAAGTTTTCTTTGTGATATTCTTTAGCTAAGTAGTGGTTGTAACACACAATGCTTTGACACAACTGGACATGCACCTACACAGACTTACCTTCGCAGTAGTCTAGTGGACAATGTATTTTCAAGTAAATACTGTTGCGCACGGCTTATAACCATGACAAAGAGCGCATTGACTTACCACCGCCACTAAGGATTCTCAGAGCTCGTTAATTGAAAAATACTGGAACTGTGAACGCTTTACCTAACTTACGTAATTAGAAGCGCGGGTGAAAACAGAGGTCTCACGTACCCCATAAACAGATAAATAAATAAATAAATATAGCGAAATCTCGATTGCGTTACCCCTGAGAGTGTCTCGCTCGCTTCGCTCGCTCGCCAATAAATAAATAAATAAACTAACATCCCCGATTTTCGATTGTGTTACCCCTGTAAGTGTCTCGCTCGCTCGCCAATTATTTATTATAATTTTAAAAATGCAACACTGTTATGTCAAGAAATGATAGAAGTTAACTTGATGAACATGACTTGCATAAATCGTATAGATTCTTGGTTGATACGTTGACTTTCATTTCGAGCAAGAACTAGGAGTCCCTATGAATATACAGTTTGGTAAGGTTAAAGGGGGAGGGGGGGCCCTTATCTTACGAATGGGGGCCTATAATACCGGTATTTTGGGCCCTGGGGGACCTAAAATTATGGGGGGCCTAAAATTTTATGACAGGGGTTAAATTGGGAGGATCAAGGATGGATACTCATGTAAAGTTGAAGGATATTTGTCAGTGAGGTGTGCTGTAAGTGGGACTTGTAAGTTCACTTGTGAGAACTACATTTAACAGGAGTCAGTAGCGGTGGTTAGAATTGAGATTATTGAAGCTAGCTTGCTTAGAATGGAAAGTAAGACCTTACTTGTTTAGCTCAGAAACGGTATCATTCTAATGTACGAACTGACCACACATTATTGATAGAGATATTCTCAACTACCTCTTCCTCTGCCCATCTCCTCTTCCATCTCATTTATTATGTATGAAAGTTGTGAACCCCTTGGTAAAGCGAAAGTTAATCCCCCCCCCCCCCCCATTCCCGTATATTAATTACTAAACGAACCCCGGTGTGGTTTATCACTGTTATTTTTTGGAAGCTCAACAGATCAAGAGAAAGGTTTACGGGTATCTGCAAGTATTGCTTGTGTTGATACATAACTAAAATAACTATATGCAAAAAATTGTGGCAATAATTTCATGTCCGAATGGAACTTTTAAGTCAATACAGGGATATAGACCGTGCCACTAGTGGTGATTTATAATTAGGAAGGTTTAGGTATCCTATGTAAAACTTGAAGATTGTATGTATATTTAAACCCAGTCATGTACTCGGAGCTTGTAGGCTGTTTATGCTGTGTACTGGCGGGCAGTGCATCTCCACTTGGTATAGTTGACACGAGCTAGAGTATAGGAGATAGGGTGCCATGTCTACAGTGCTTCCAACTTAAAGAGTGGATTTTTTGAAACTACTGTATAGACCCTCACTACAGTCATTTAACATACACATACCTTTTCTTCATCATCCCAATAATGTTTGCAATAGTAAAACTGCCTGTTTAGAGAATGGAAAACGGAGAACAGAACTTTTCTCATTCACTCTAATACATTTTACGCCATTTTTTTTGACGTCAAGATTTTGCTGTAGTTCGTCATTAAACGTAACTAGTTAACGAGCTAAGGTCGAACGGTTATTTCCCTGAGCGGTAAGACGGGACTTTCCCTAACTGCAGTCGGCTGTATGGATTCTCATCGTTCTACTAGCAGCAGTAAACGAAGTCGAAATCAGTCACAGAGTTGTTGGCTGGTATATTACTAACTTGGAGCCAAGCCTATCCAAGAGGTCATCTTTTTCAAGAGCTGAAGAAAAGCTGAAGGAGTTTAATACTCCCAAGGCTCCCAGCATTCGGTATTCTGACAACATCAGGGTGATGCAGTTGGAGTCCTACGGGTTGTGCAGCTCCAGACGGAAGCTAAAACGCTGGCCGCGATAGGCAGTAACGCCGTAAAACTTGATACCTGCTAGGGCCTGAGATACAACCGTAGCTAAATCAGCCATACCCGTGCAACAATTAGCGGTAAACTGGCGCCCTTGCACAAATACGCATGCGCTGTTTTGTGACGTTGCGTTTACGTGTACTATAGGCCCACAATCCGCTGTAAACGTCATCATTTGATGACCCTTACCGTGCATAATTTTTTTTTGGAGAAAAACAGCCACAACTCACTTAATTTTCAAGGTATAGCTACCAGAGTTATACATAATAATTTTAAGGCAATTTTACATCATGTGTCAAAATTTTAGAGATATAACTCAATAAATTCAAAAATCCTGGCTTAAACACTTTTTTTCTTAAAATTTTAAATATTTCGAGATTCAAATTTCGTGTGCCCACAAAATTAGGCTCATATGAAACTTCAGGTATTAAAGTATCAGTATACCAAGTTATAGAGATAAGGACAAATAATTTCTCTTTTTTCAGCTTAAACACTTCCAAATTCACTGTCTTGAAGCTCCCAGTTCCATCACCTATAACCACAACAATAACCACAAACCCACAAAATTGTTTTGTCTGTATGTTAATATGACATTAATGTATACATGTATATCTATCATATGAATATTCATCTATTAGTTGTGTTCTATTGGATTTTATACTTGCTGGTTGTTTATGATACAGTTGATGACCAAAGAAGGGGAGTGGCTGGAGAGATATGAAGACATCCCTGAGGCGCTACTGAAGCACTTCTCTCCTTCCATGTTCCCGCCAAAAGATGGCGATGGCTTCAATTTGGAGAAATGGTAAGTGGTAAGGTGTGGGATAAGAACAAAGTTGAGCACATTGTGTCAAGGCTCAGCTATAAATACCTTCCAGCCTATTAGCAATCAGTTTACATGAACATAAAGTTAGCTTCAGTATGAAATATATGTGTATTTTTGTTGTTGTTGTTGTTGCTTTGTTGTTGTGTTGTTGTGTTGTCATTGTTTTGTTGTTGTGTTGTTTTGTTGTCATTGTTTTGTTGTTGTGTTGTTTTGTTTGTTGTTGTTGTTTTTTAAGTGTTCGTGTTCTTCCTCATCATCAAGACACTGGAGGATTCTTCATCGCCATCCTCGAGAAACAAGACTGGCTCCCATGGCAGAACAAGGCAAGAGCTTCTTCTGCGAAAGCTGCAGCTATGGCTGAGGCAACAGCGACAGCAGCAACAGCGACACCAGCAACAGCAACAGCGACACCAGCAACAATGACACCACCAACAGAGTTGATGGAAACAACATCTTCCCCGTGTACTAGTGATGCTAATCTCGTCCCTGAGGCTAGTAAAGTTGTAGATGGTAAAGAACAGATGTCCTCTGTCGTGTCTCATTCTCGCGATCCTCCAGCAGGAGACGCAGCGAGACCATCAGCTACTGTTCTGGGAAGGTAGCTTAGACTAGTAGCTGCAATTAGTGAATTCAGAAGTGTGTGTGTGTGTGTGTGTGTGTATGTAGGCCAGACTTCAAGCGCAAAGGTGGTCGTGGTTTCAAAGAGGATCCCTATGTATTTTTCGATAAAGACACCAGCTTCTTTGATGATATCAAGTAAGAAAAGCAGTTTACATAGTTGAAAATTATATGTCAGTGTGCATACATATGACACCATGTGATCAAATATGGATAAGCAGTTGGCAAAAGATCTGTAATTTGTGGGAATTGGTACATGGTCTGCTTAAAAGACCAATCACTGCTTTGTTACTCCTGGAACTGCAATAGCCCTCAACTTGTAAACTCAGTACATACAGTAGGAGTCAAAAAAAAGTTTCAAATTCCGTTCCGTAGTACGGCCCTAAAACGGTAGTTTTTTAACCGTAGTTTTTATCGTTGCGTTCTGTACCGTTTTGACTAAACGGCCGACACCGTTTACTACAACGGTAAAAAACGGTGAAGCATTTCCGTCGATTCACAGATATTTTCTAGCTAGAAACTCTTCTATAGCTATATCAGCAAGCTAAGCTTGTATCGACCATTAAACGCTACGGGGATAGTGCAAGAAAGCTCGTATAAAATTTTAACTTGCTTCAATAAAGCTGCAGACTGAAGTTCCGACGGGCACAGAGCTATAACGAGGTCCGCACTTCGTAGATCTTCTGTTAGCTAATGATGGACCTCCAGTAGTAAAAAATCTAAGCCCGAGGAGGCCCTAACATCGAGAAAACGTCGATACTGTGCGGTGGTCGAACTAACAATTCTCCGCGAGACAACTTCGAATAGGACGGCTTCAATTTTTTTTTAACCCGAAAAGCTCTGCCTCTGGAGCCTGTAAACAAAAAATCGGAACGTTTTATTGGATAAACGATTTTTTATATTTCTTTGAGCGAGACATACGGTGAACGAAAAAGATGAAAACGGTAACGCGGTCGAACGGAACGATCGTTTTTCAACAAACGGCGTACCGTTTTCCCCCCGTTTTTTAATTGTGCGACGGCCGTTCTACGGAACGGAATTCGAAACTTTTTTTTTTGACTCCTACTGTATTTCCCTTTGTGGTGCTGAATTGGCACCTTATGATACTACACTGTGGTTACTCCACATGGTCAGCATTGATACAAGCACAAATGGAAGTCTCGAGTAGGTGAGGATATTGAGTGGGTGTGGTCAGTGTGTGGGTGTGGTCATTGTATGGGTGTGGTCGTTGAGCTTTGGATAAGTGTGTCTGATAATTCCTTGACCGTTCATGTTGCTGAAGATGATCCTTGTGTCTTATTCCAGACCTTACTACGGTCTTCCTCAAGACTTCCCTTTACACCAGATGCTCACTAGGACCAAGACGGGCAAGAAGAAGAAAATCTACTTCTGCTCCAACACAGTGCGAGAGCTGACGCTGCGGAATGACCACACAGTAAAGGTGTGTGTGTGTGTATGAATGACTTGACTTGATTAATATATTATATCACTTGCAAAAATGACTATATATAGCTGTTTGTAAGTTGGGGCAATCGTTTTATATGTGGAGTGGAAAGAGATAGTGAGCTATTATAGAGGACTCTCTTTGAGTGGCTGCTATTTCGAATTTGAATAGAAGGAGCTAGAGGTCAAAGGGCATGCTGGAGTTTATCCTTTTAAAACCCTGACCTCTGGAAGGAGTTCAGAATGTGGTAAACGAGGCTACTACAAAAAAAATCATGTACTTATTTATTTTTCACAAGTATCGGATATCATGAATTTCCAGTGCTGAATTGACAGTCAAAATAACTATATTGACCTAACATTAATTAAGTAATGAAATGAAATGTTTCGCAACATCTTAGAGTAATTACCTGCATTATTTAGAAGTAAACCATTTGTAATAAGTTGGAGTAAAAATCATTGAGGGAAGAAAATACCTAGATCAGTTTTCATTATCCAATGAGTAGATTCAGGAAGATATATATCTCTTAGACACTTTAATCATAGCATATTTTAGGTGGACATCCCATGGAATGCCCCACCATCTCATGTGATCATGGGATGGGATGGGCATTTTACGGCATTTCTGGACAGCACTCTTGTTTGTTTATTGATTTTGTGTTTGTTTGTATAGATTATAAACATTGGCGTCAAGGTGATGTCCAGGTGTGAGAGCTCAGCGTCATGTAACTTCAGATTATGTCAAGAGGTAACGTATTGTGCAATAATAGGAAAATATCAATTATTTATAAGTTACTGTTGGGGTTCACCCTAGAGAGAGAGAGAGAGTTGAACTTACCTTCTGCAGACTGTGTTGTTGAATGTTGTGTGTGTTTGAGACTGTGAATCCCCACTAACAATTGTTGAACATTTGTTGTGTATTCTTCAACATCTTCGTCTCATTATCACTCAACTCTGCATAGCTGTAGTACTGTGGTGTACTTAACTGGGATGTGCATTCAGATAATTTATTAAACAGCTTTCCTGTGAGAAGACAAGTGGAGAGTTCTATTGAGTTAGTGGTAGCTGGGGGATGTCTGAGGTTGCCTATAAGTCAGGATCCCAATAGTTCTGAAAGGACAACCAGGAGGATCCGGGACTGCTCAACTCAGGACCTGTCCCTTCTGGGATCCTGACTTCTGATCCGGGACAGCCAGGAGGATCCGGGACTGCTCAACTTGGGACCTGTCCCTTCTGGGATCCTGACTTCTGATCCGGGACAACCAGGAGGATCCGGGACTGCTCAACTCGGGACCTGTCCCTTCTGGGATCCTGACTTCTGATCCGGGATAACCAGGAGGATCCGGGACTGCTCAACTTGGGACCTGTCCCTTCTGGGATCCTGACTTCTGATCCGGGACAACCATGAGGATACGGGACTGCTCAACTTGGGACCTGTCCCTTCTGGGATCCTGACTTCTGATCCGGGACAACCAGGAGGATCCAGGACTGCTCAACTCGGAGCCTGTCCCTTCTGGGATCCTGCCTTGTATAGGCAACTTCAGGCATGTGTGGGGTAGGCTGACAGTCAACTCTGTAGACAGCTTAGCCTTGGTTAACTGCAGGATAGAGCTCAGCCTTACAACCTGAACCGGACAAGTTGCTGCAGGACTTAAGACACTTAACTCTCATGAGGGTGAACTTCATCTCCCAATCAGTTACAATCTCTAAGTTGAGATGGTAGCTCACACACAAAATACTAATACAGCCAAAAACATCAGAGCTGGTTGTAGTGTCCATCATTAGAAAGCTTGTATCATAGTGGGCAAAATTCTTCCCATGAACTCCGAAACTAGAGGTTAGTTTCAATCCCAAGGATTCAGTGCTAAAGTCTGGGAATGGAAACTGATGATAGCTTAATTCCATTCCATGCTAGCACTCAGTTGAGCACATTACAGTTTTAGATCACTGTTCGCCATGTCTAGTCATGAATAGTAAACACCAACTGAAATTAGTGAGAGTGACAGTGATTGTCTATACCCACATACGTGTATCAATTTTTACCAGAAATGTGGATGCATTATGTATTGGCTCTTCTTATGTGGTGTATATTGCTTATGGTTTTCACTGAATGCATGCCTCAATTATTGTGCTTGCAATCGTACCAACGAAACTTAGACGAACTAGTTGTTTTTCTGTGTGTGGTTTTGTGTGTGATAGTGGTTGTGTGTGTGGCAGAGCCTGTAGGTCCTGAGTTCAAGCCCAATTCTAGCAATTTTCCATTTATTTTTATTTTTTTATTTTTATTTTTTCCCACCAGTCCACCCAAGCTGTGATTGGGTACCTGGCATTTGATGGGGTACTAATTCAAGGCCTTATGATCCAGGTAGGACTTCGGGTGCCCACGCCACTTGCTACGAGGAAAGGCCTATTCTCCTGCGAGTTCCTAGCCCAGCTCCAGGAGCTTTGCTTGCACGGCTCACAGTGCCTGCTTAGTGTGCATGACCTGCTAGCGGTAGCAATAGAATTTTTGCGTGTGCGTGTGTATGCAGTTTATGTGTGTGTGTGTGTGTGTGTTTGATACCTGCACAAAGTGGCACTTAGTAGATTAATTACTATTCACTATCTCGAAATAGCATCCACAATAAACAACCTCAATGGCTGTACTATACCACTACTGCCATTTCTACTCATCCTCTCCTCTCTCCCAACCCCACCCCCCTCCTCCACAATTATGCCACTCCCACTGCCCCATGGCTAAGCCGCTCCCATTGTTCCACGGCTATGCCACTCCCACAGTCCCACGGCTATGCCACTCCCACTGCCCATGGCTATGCCACTTCCACTGTCCCATGGCTATGCCACTCTCACAGTCCCACGGCTATGCCACTCCCACTGCCCGTGGCTATGCCACTTCCACTGTCCCACGGCTATGCCACTTCCACTGCCCCATGGCTATGCCACTTCCACTGCCCCATGGCTATGCCACTCCTGCTATAGGAGGTGACCTTTATTCATTGTATTGTGTGTAGGGTGTGGATTCGATGATGTCGTACATTCACAACCATCAGGTGGAGATTACCAGAGAGGATCTGTTACTACTGCTGAAAGAACCGAACCCTCTAGTGACTTCATTAACACCTCCTGCTCAAGACAGACTACAGACTCTAGGTTAGAACTTATGGATATCAAGCACATTAGTATACTAGAACTTATGGATATCAAGCACATTAGTATACTAGAAAATAGTTCCCATTGAAGTCAGTGGAGCGAGCTAGGGGGCAAGGTGTGCATGATGCACCACTTGGATACCTGTATCAAGACATTACTTGGTGTGTTGTTGTTTCTTTCCTATCACCAGCACATGTGCCACCACATGTGCCACCACATGTTTATGCCCACCCATAGCCCTATAATGTGCATGCGATAATGTACACAGAATTATTATTTTTTGCATCACTTTGATTGAAACTCCTACAGAGAACACTGATTGTAGATACATGTAAGAGAGTTAGGATGACTTTACTGCAGTCCCGCAAACTTCATTAGGCTGGTCTGGATAGAATGGAAGGGGTGTGGCACTCCATGTGTGTAGATGGAAACTTCATGACTATAGTCTTGTGTAATAGAGAAGTGGTTATTTAATGTCGCACTGGACACTGGGACACATATTCAATCTACTCTGACAGCCGAGGGCAACCACCCCTAAAGACCACACCCCTCACCACTGAGTTTAATGTGTGTGTTGTGTTTGTTGTTGTGCTTGGTAGGTATGGGTCCTGTGTTGTTTGCGTACTCTCCTTCATCCACCAGCCGAGACACTATGGAGGGATCCGAGTATAACGAACAGTCAGGAAATAGGTAAGGGGTTGTTCTGTTCTATACTCATTTTCTACATGTACCATTCTCTTTTTTGTTCGATTATAAACCAATCAAATATGTACGTAGCTTTAGTGAATGTATTATAATATAGTAGTGTTCTTCTGTACCAATGACTAGTTTAAGTTAGCCTGGCTAGTAATGTATTATAATAGTAGTGTTCTTCTATACCAATGACTAGTTTAAGTTAGCCTGGCTAGTAATGTATTATAATATAGTAGTGTTCTTCTGTACCAATGACTAGTTTGAGTTAGCCTGGCTAGTGAATGTATTATAATATAGTAGTGTTCTTCTGTACCAATGACTATTTTGAGTTAGCCTGGCTAGTGAATGTATTATAATATAGTAGTGTTCTTCTGTACCAATGACTAGTTTGAGTTAGCCTGGCTAGTAATGTATTATAATATAGTAGTGTTCTTCTGTACCAATGACTAGTTTGAGTTAGCCTGGCTAGTGCATTCATTTTGACAAATAATAACACATGTTAAGTCTTCAGTCACACATTCTTCTGTATGTATTTAGAATATGGTAATTTCATTGCCCCTCCTCCCCTGCCCCTGCCACTTAATATCTGCATGCTGTGAACCCAAAATTATACATAATTTACCACAATATAATTTCAATGTATATGTGTGTATATATTTGGCGAGCAGGACATCATTAAGGGTAACTCCGGGGCTTAGTATAGGATTTTTTCTGGGAAGGAGGGGGGGGGGGGGGGGGGGGAGATTTCCCTGGAGAGGGAAAATTCCAGGGCCCCTCCCCCCTTTGTATGAAACCCTGAACACAATTGAAAATTGGTCCACATGTATGTCATTTTGTATTTGACATTCGTGTATTTGTGTTCACTTTGTGGTCAACTTCATCCAATAGTCCACTAAACGGAATTCTTTTGTTGATCCATTCTACCTGTATCACGTAAATCCAGTAAGTCACAAAGAGAATATGATGCAAGTCTTGTGTGTGCACGTCTCTGTGGGCTGACTTGGGGTTGGTCGAAACGCTAGCCTCTTCAACTCGCACCTGATGACAGCGAAGTGAGTTGTTGCTGCCACCAGAGTAATGTGCCTTCTAAGCTATCCCACGGCTAACTGGTACCTGCCCAAAGGTCAGATTAGGATAGATTAAATTACTTTAACTTAGAATAAAGGAACACACAATGAATTGAATGACGTGACACAAGACCGACTGAAACACGTGGAGTGAGGGTTTATGAGGAACTCCAAGCTCCGCCTATAAGGAACTCCAAACTCCGCCTATAAGGAACTCCAAGCTCCACCTATAACTGACACGAAAAGCTGCAAAGTTCCCGCTCCGCCGCAAGACACGCATACACACATACATACAAACATACAACTGTTCATTAACGCACCCACACTGCACCACATCTTACAACACAAAATGACTACACACACAAATGTCTTTCAATGCACACTTATGTCTTCCGTTCTTCCTTCTTTTTTCTTCCATGTGAGTACGTCCATAGTCACCGCTAGCTAGTCCATGTCATTAGCAACCAACTTCAAACACATGCGTACTCGAAAGAGCAGGTTTTGTTGGTGTTTACATCTCCCAGTTCTCCTTGGGCTCAGTCCCACAGCAAATCTAGTATTCTCACAACATCGCGTGGATACAGTGAAATGCATGTGGTGAGATGGAGAGATAGTGAGAGTAGTTCTGAATTTCTTAAGAAACCTGTACTACTTTAAACTTTGGCCTAAGAAGACATATTTTGCTGTTCGCTTCCTCGCTGATTTAGCCCCGCCCCCTCTGAATATTTCTGCCTACCCCGTGATAGTCTATCTTGTATAATATATATATGTGTGTGTGTGTGTGTGTGTACATGTATTTATTATGTACTGAACAGGGCCTAATACCTGTTGACATGCAGGAAATGCATTAAAGTAAACAGGATGTGGCTTAAGGCAATATTTTCCCGTATCACCTGTGTTCAGAGTTATGATATTGGGTTGTTATGTCCCCTCCCCTCCCCCAGGTAATATACAAGTGTTTATTGCACTAGAAACTCATTACTATGGTATTCACACATGAGTAGTACATAATACATTTATTATTCATTAGATATCACAGAACATCACCCATCTGATTAGCCGTATTTACGCTCGTGCCTGCAGCACTTGTGTAAATACTAAGCCAACACACTCGTGATATTCTCCTGTATCTAATGAATGATACATTATTATATATATATATATATATATATAATTATATATTATAATAATCATTATAATGTACTTTACTTATTTCTTTGTAGCAGTATCATTCCCTTGACTTGCCCTCTGCACCTGTCTGGCTGGCTGGCTGCTAGATCTGCTCGCCTCTTCCTGGACAAGAGCTATCGCTACAACCTCCTGTCCATTCTTGGTGAAGACCCGCCCACTGATATAGACATGGAGAGCATGAACACGGCCAGGAGGAAAGTTCTGGCCAAACAGAGCGAGGACGTGGCATTCGATGTAAGCAAAGATGGCGTGGAAGTCCGTGAAGGATTAGACGAGAAAGACGGCAATAATGTCAGTGATTTAAACTCTCCTGGTAAATTGTACTCATCTTCTCCAAGTGAGCAGATGGAAGTGGAGCAAAGAGAAAGTGCTCAAGCGTCAGAAAGCTGTAGAGCAGATGCTTCGCTCGTGGAGGGTACAGAAGGTGAAGACAATAAGAAGGACAGAACTAAGGAATTGACTGAATCTTAGCTAGTCAGATTTCTTACTTATTCTGAAGGTATTTTGCTAATGGAGCAATGATAATCTAATCTAAATGGCTTTCTACTTGGTTGTGGTGCAATTGATTATTAGAACTAGTTTATTATGTTAATCGACATCATTTAATCATGTTAATTGTTTTAGTTGTTGCTAAAGTAATTTAAAGCAGGATTTCTGGGTTTTTGGGGTCTTTAAGTCGACTAAATATAAGATTGAGTGAAGGCCCCATGAGAAATCGAGACATAAGATCTAAAAACTCAGTCTGTCCTCCATGGTCAGTAGTAATCAAATATATGACATCATGAAGTAAACATTGTACTCTCTCGTGATCTTTATTAGCCATTGCTTCTACATAGAGCTAGCTAGAAAAGTGTGTGTGTGTATGTGTGTGTGTGTGTTACAAAACAAAATGAAATCAGAAATAGTAATAAGGGAGTACAGAATAGATAGCTATTCTTCTTACTGACTTCTAGCAGGATTAGAGTTGACGATACTATCAGAGTATCTGACATTTACTGGTACATATATGACAGCATGAGAGGATATCTATTGAATATTGTGTCAGAATTTATAAGAAGAACACAGAGATAGTTGAACTAAAAATCACCCCAAATAGTACAATTCTTTTATTTGTTCATATGCTAATTATAATAAAGTTGCAGTAGTGATGAAGTTTCTAGATATAATATCATGTGCACTGGGTCGGTCTACCGGTCGCTCCATCAAACACCTTCGAATAAGCTGCAATAGTGTTTCATGATGAACTTGACTAAGCAAAACGTGCCTGTCCTTGGGATCGATTAATTGCCCAGTCAGCATCTCCAACATCAATACACCAAAACTGTAGATATCCATCTTCGGTGACTGCAGGCTGGGAGTGATGGCCTCAGGAGCTGAATAAGCAGGACTTCCAGGAGTCTCGTGTTGAGTTGGCGAACTAGGTTTACGGAACCGTAGTCGGTTATTTTAGCTTTCCATAGTTTAGGAGGCAGCAATGGCTCAAGGAGGACATTAGCGCTGCTGATGTCACGGTGGATCATGGGATCTGGCTGCATCTGGTGGAGGTAGTTCAGAGCTCTGGCTATATCAAGAGTTATATATTTGACATATTTCGGTTGAAAGTACTCGTCTATTTCGAGTTGTTTTCTGAGGCTAGTTGGCATGTACTCCATCAGAATCATCATGTCTCCCTCAACTGTAGCTCCAATAAACTGGACCAGGTTAGGATGGCGCAGCTTACTTGCCATATGCATTTCTCTACGAAACATTTGCAAGTTACGTCTGCAAACAATCTGATTGTGAATTCTCTTTATAGCTATTTGAACTCCTCTAAACTCTCCTACACTAACTGTGGCCCATCCACCTCTGCCTATCTCTGGCCCATTAAATCTTACTTCTTCCTTATTAATGATCCAGTGTTCGTCGTAATTTCTTCTCAACAGAGCTGCTCTTCTTTCTGCTTCTTCTGCTCTTCTTTCTTGATCCTGGGCTCTTCTGTCGGACATATCTGCTCGTATTCGTAACTGCTGTACTGTTCTACACAATTCATTTGCCTGTCTCTCGGACCTTTCTATTCTCATTTCTAACTGTTTTGCTCTTATGTGCAATTCCTCAGCCACCCTGTGTGCCTCTGTAGCTCTTTTTTGTTCCTCTTCAGCTATACCTTTAGCTTCTTGTGCTCTTCTTTGTTCTATTTCTGCCTTTTTTTCAGCTCTTTGTGCTTTTTCTTCTAACTCATTGGCTCTTCGTTCAATTACCTCTACTCTTCCACATGCAACTCTTATTTTTACATATGCCTCTTGTGTTACTTTTTCTTCCTCTTCTGCTCTTCTCTCTGCCTCTTCTGCTCTTCTCTCTGCCTTTTCTGCTTGTCTTCCCTCCTCTTCTGCTCTTCTTTCTGCCTCTTCTGCTCTTCTCTCTGCCTCTTCTGCTCTTCTCTCTGCCTTTTCTGCTTGTCTTCCCTCCTCTTCTGCTCTTCTTTCTGCCTCTTCTGCTCTTCTCTCTGCCTCTTCTGCTCTTCTTTCTGCTCTTCTCTCTGCCTTTTCTGCTTGTCTTCCCTCCTCTTCTGCTCTTCTCTCTGCCTCTTCTACTCTTCTCTCTGCCTCTTCTGCTTTTCTCTGTGCCTCGTCTACTCTTTGGTCAAAGTCTTTTAATTGGGTTTCTGCCTCTTGTGCACTTCTGTCAGACTGCTCTACTTGTTGTACCAACTGGAGTTTCCTTTGTGATGCCTCGAGTATTGCATTGGCCTCTATCCATCTGGCCTCAAAATATTTTGCTGTGTCATTGGCCTCTTGTACTTTTCCCTGTAGTAGTTGTACTTGTAGTGTTAGATTGTCTTCTATAACTTCTGAATCAGAATTTCTTTTTGATGTCTCTGATTTGTCACTAATTTTTTTTCTGTCACTATCTAGTTCTGAGAATGTCCGTAGCAATGGTTCAACTGGTGAATCACAGCTAGAATGTAGAGAGACTGTAGAATCGAGTGTTCCTTCCTCGTGTGGTAATTGACCATTGACTTGAATGTCATAATCTTTGGAGTCTAAAGTTTGATCTGCTATATACATAGATATTATAGATGTAAAAATGAAAAATTTCATTCAGAGTGTATTATATATATATATACATAAGTAAAATCTTATTAGATGTATTCCCTCTCTTTCACAGGCTTTTTAAACAATACAGAAGCGTTCAGCAAGTGGTCTCGGGTTCGACTCCTTGTGGCGACCAAATATTTTTTAATTCTGTATTGTTTAATCCTTTCCAGACTGAATTAGCTACGAGGACAAGAAATGCAGGATTATAAGCTGTTCACTTATGTCCTGGATAACTCAAAACCGTAAATTTTCTTTATTTACAATGTATATGAAACTACTTTAGTTTTGTTTTCAGATTATTTAACCACAAAACCACATGTTGCCATGGAAACAAGGTTCTGCTGATTAATTTTAACTAAGTATTATGATCATGGGCATATGGAACCATAAATATGGTTACTCTGTTATACATTTATAATTTTGTAACTATATTAGACACCTACAGTTGCATAATTATCTACTACTAGCAAGTACCCCGCCACATAGTGGCGCTTGACGTATTGCAAAGTAAGAATGCAGTAGCACAAGTTATCTTACTCAGTTATCATTCATTGGTTAAGGTTACATAAGTTTCTCTCTCCTACTCTCTTTTTTCTGAACTATCTGAGCTATTCTTCTACCCACCTCTCCTAACTTCAGTTCTTTTTCTTGAGTCATGGAGCCCCCTTTTACTTTGTCTATCTCTCCTGCTTCTGAATTTCTGTCCTGAGAAACTTTTGTCTTGTATTTCGTACTTTAGCCTTTCTTTTGAAAACTAACCCCTGCCTTTACTCGTCAATTCCACCCGCTTTTTAGTTATAATTAATCGCTCACCTTTTTGCATTCTCCATTTGAATCACTCTTTTAGCTAGTGCTTTTTAATAACTAAAGCATATGGCTTGTGGAATAAAGACTATAACGTGAAGATGGAACACATTGGTAATAGCTATTTACTAAACTATCAAAATATTTTGTGTGAATCAATTCATGTTTATGTGGGTTCTGCTTGGCCTCACAAGCCAGACCCTTTACCAAACTGACTTGCTGCACTACCAATCATTAGAAAAGATAGCTGTTGCTACAACAGACTATACATAATGATTTGAATAATATTTTCACTTGGAGTGAAAACTTGCATTATAATCACACATACCCTTGTTTTGCAGATCCATAGGAATATGTTGTTCTTGCAGTAGTTTTACCACGTCTGCGTGGTTGTGCTTAATGGCTATCATTTCGGCATTCCACCCACTTCTCTCTTGCAGATCAATCTGAGCCCCATTCTCTAGCAATGATCGAGCCACCTCAACATGACCCTTCTGACTTGAAATCATTAGTGCTGACCAGCCTTTGTTGCTTTGCAAGTTGACCTGAGCCCCATTTTCCAGCAGAATCTTAACTAACAGCATGCCCATTTTGACTCGCTATCATGAGAGCTGACCATCCATCATCTTCCTGTAGATTCACCTGTGCCCCATTCTTTAGCAATATATGCAATATTTCGCTGTGGCCATTTTCACTTGCTATGGTAAATGCACAGTATCCATTTAAATTTTGCATGTTGACTTGGCTTTCATTTTCAAGCAGCAGCTTAACCACCTCCTTATGACCTTTCTGGGACGCTATCATCAATGGAGACCTACCCTAGCCCCCTTCTCCAACAGTAATTTGACTACTTGCAAGTGGGCATTCAGACTGGCTATCATTAATGCAGACCATCTTTCATCCTCCTCTTGCAAATCAACTGGAGCCCCTTTCTCCAGCAGCAGGGCAGCAATATTAAAGTATCCATTACAGCAAGCAGTGTACAGTAGGTGCTATTATACCTTGTATATCCACAACATCTGTGTTTTGTATTGCTGCTAGCACCCACTTGACTTACAGCTTCTGCTGAGTTGGCATTTTTTAGAATTTCGGATATGGTGTTGTAATCATCAGAAGAGATTGCTTGTAGGAGTACAAGCGCTGCTGCTGTTTCCATAACTCTTTAATTACTGTTTGAAGCTAATAGCTAAGGTGCACGTAATTCATAGCTTTCATGTGACCCATCAAATGTACTGCCAATAGGATATTCATTTTTTAAGGGCATTATGTTGTCATGGTGATTGCACGTTTGTTTATTGAGTGTAAATACCATGATTATTGGTGGGTGTGGCATTTGTAATCTGGTTGGTGTGGCATTTGTGGTGCATTAGCTTGTGCATCTAACTTGACCAGCTAAGTCCAGAAATAGGCAATGGAATACAGCCTTTGAGAGTCAGTTAAGTTCACAGCAAACTTAACTTAGTAGTGAGCAAAAGTAACCAAGAGAGACACTATTAGGGGTGTAAATAAATAGTGGAACCTGTTAACAGAGACTCTGGAAAACAACAACTCTCATCACCAGTATAAATGGAACAGAAATAACATCTGAAAGCAGCCAAACTCACTACAAGGGTTAAAGACTTGTCCCCAAGTGTGTGGCCTTTTGTAGAAGAGGTTTCACTGTATATACAGCTTAGCAGAGAATGTACGAATGACATATTTGTATCACATGGCGCAGAGTGTTGAAACTTTAATGTACTTAGCTAGAATGAGATGACTTATTGTTTTTATCCTTATTGTTTTTATGTTGTAGTAAATATTATATACTATTATTCATAACCTGTTTAATGATGTTCATACTAATATGATTGAAATAAATGTTTTGGGCAATTATAAAAAAAATTCTTGGGTTTACCACTTGAGATATTGCTTCCAGTGTTACTTTAATTTAGAGATTTGAATTTGCTTCTTCTGCTCCTTTGTCAGCCTCCTCTGCTCGTCCATCTGATTCCTCTGCCCTTCGTTCGGCGTCTTCAGCTCTTCTTTGTTCCTCCTCTATTCTTCTTTTTTCCATCTCTGCTATTTGGTTTGCTTCCATTACTCTTCTTTCTGCTTCTTCTGCTCTTCTTTCAGCCTCCTCAACTCTTCTGTCTGCCTCTTCTAACCTTCTGTGCGTCTCCTCTTCTCTGTGTGCTTCTTCCTCTTTGTCTGCTTCCTCTGTTACATCTTTGACTTCTTCATCTCTCTTGGTCTTACATTGTTATTATCTTCTCTTCCTACCCCAACATTTTCTGAAATTTTAATAATTCTGTATAGAATACCACCCACTGGCTTGTTTGCTATTTCGCTGGGGAATTGAACCCAGGACCCCTGGCTGTAGACACCAGTGCTCAAGCTACGATAACCCACGACTTACAATAATTCTTCAATAACATCTCCACACTCCAGCATGGCCATTCTGACTAGCAACCATCAGGGCAGACAGCCCACGTTTGTCCTGCAGGTCAACCTGAGCCCCATTTTCAACCAGCATGCTAATGCAGCATGGCCATTCTCACTAGCTGACAACAGGGCACACCAACCATCTTTCTTCTGCAGATTAACCTGAGCTCCGTTTTCTAGCAACGTCTTAGCCACTATAGCATGGCCATTGTGGCTAGCAGACATTAGAGTAGACTGTCCATCATTCTTCTGCAGATCTATCTGAGCCCCATTCTTTAACAGCGTGACAATTATTTCAGCATGTCCACCATGACTTGCTGAAGTTAAAGCAGATTGCCCGTTTTGGGTTTGCAAATTTGCCTGAGCCCCTTGCTGTAGAAGTATCTCTACCACTTCAGCTTGGCCGTTCTGACTAGCTAACATTAAAGCAGACCACCCTTCTTCATCTTGCAGATCGATTTGAGCTCCATTATCAAGTAGTATTCTAGTAAACTCCAGCATGGCCACTCTGACTAGCTAGCATTAGTGCAGACCACCCATCTTCCATCTGTAGATCTACCCAAGCTCCCTTCTCCACCAGGACTTCCAACTGTTTCGGCATGGTCGTTCAAGCTTGCAAACATTAGAGCAGACCAACCATCCTTCGCTTGCCTATCCACATACACCATTCTCCAGCAGTAACATGGCAATATTGAAATACCCATTACGACATGCTAAATGTAGCAGATAGTAGTCTTCAATAGATTGTAAATCTATGCTAGCTTTCTGAAATGTTATTTCTACTAATCGAACATTTCCATTTTGGCATGCATACTCTAAAAGTTGTGTCGCTACTTGCGGAGAATTTTGGCTTTCCAATATTGAAGAAACTTTAACATAATCTCGGGTTTTAACTGCCTGTATGAGACACTGCGTCTGTCCCATTTAGCTGCAGCAGTATAGTGACTGGATTTCATTAGCTATGGAAAAATAAGTATCATGTTTGGGAAGTATATGCTGATCTAGCCCCTCTGCATAAAAAATGGCAGGGATTTGGCGACTCTAGCTAACACACCTATATTGGTATATTTCGAGGAACTTGTTAATGTGTACTTGCAAATGTCTAATGGTGTGAGGACATTGATAAAATAAATGACTTACAATTATGATTAGCTAACCTCACCTACACAAGCTTTGAGGAGGAGAGTGTCATGGATAAGGGACAGCTATACTCTTCTCTATATCTTTGGTCCAAAAGTATAGTGATAAAATGGAGGCTAACAGCTAACAAGTAACGCAGCAAGCTTATTACCTACATTCTACTATTACCAAAGGGGAAGTTGGAGTCACCAGACCCATTGTTTTTCCACAGAGGAGCTGCGCTCGTCGCCATTTAAGCATGCCTGTACTGACCAACTAACCACAGATAATATGTAGCCAGCTAAATAGACTTTATAACTGTTTTATTTCACCCAACGTATTCAACTGCCCATATATCTATTATAGTGGTAGCTAAGGGAAGAGGGAAGCTTATTTCTATAGCTAGATGAAATGCACACTGACTTTGACGGCGTGTGAGTTCTGGACGAGCTCTCGAGTGTCACCGAGGAACTGGCCTATATTTGAAATACAGCTACCAGAATTATTAGCGGTGGAGAAGGAAAATGAAGAATATTGGAGGGCCCCCCCTTCCCCCCACCCCGATGTTAGTAGCATAATTGTTAAGGGGAACCTGGTTTTGTCCCCCTGTGATATTCTACAGTTGCCACAAAGTAATTTATGCTGAAATGAGAAATCCCTTGAAATTTCCAAAATGTTGATTGGACTGCAAAAATCCCTGTACAAACGCTGTAGTGAGAAACTATTTGAAGATGTAAGGTGAATACAGTAACACTCACTAGTCTGTTCGTTTGATAAATTCAGGCAGTATTTTAGACTGTGCAAAAGCTAAAATGCTGCTACTGAGGTCAAAGTGTACCTGTGTATTTAGTTAGGAGTCATTGCTTTTCTTATAGGAAGGAAAAAAAATTACTCACAGAAGAATGCTCTCTAATAAGCCAAGCTTTGTAGAGGCTGTTTAAAATAAAGCTGATTCATCTGAGTAGCTGATTTAGCAACTGCTCATTTCACAAGCAACCTGATATTATAATGGAGCTGTAATGTGTAAGGGGAAATATTGGGGGGCCAGGTCCCCTTGAGAATTATTGGAGTCACCATTGGCCCCCTGCCCCTCCCCGCCCACTTCCTAACTCCACTGATTTAGTGTAACGATAGGCATGGATAACTTAATTACGGGTAAATGGTGATTATGCTGTACTAGAGTCTCCCATTGAGTGTCATTCTATTCAAGAGTTCAGTTTTTTCTGGCATTAACTACTTGACACAATCAAGTAAACGGTACCACCTTTCTCCTATTCCTGAAATGTGTCTAGTCCAAGTTTTGCCCTAACATAACTTTCTCATTAATTATGCGTAACCACACCTTTATTTAGATCCCCACACCAATCCAATGCTCTTTTATCATAATTGTGTAAAGTAGAAGGGTAGTCATTGCTATTTGGTGAGTCTGAGGGTAAGTTTACAGTCATTAGCAGCTTCAGCGTTAGGCATACATATCATGAGGGAGATACCAGTGTAGGCAAGCAAATAAGATATCTGTTTTACCCATTATCATAACCCAGCCTCTTCACACAAAAACATGCCTGTTTGGGGTTTCCGATTGATTGCCTATATTGGCCAGAGAGAATTCTGCCAGAGTGACACTTTCCGTGGGCCCCTGAAAAGGGAGAACCTGAGAGAGAAGACTGTCAGGTCTGTGGCAATAGATGTGTTATAGCTGTGCATGTTGGCATAGGCCTCATAGCTGGTACAGCTAGTTTGTCCTATTTGGCTGGACTACTTGTTTACAGGTAAAGATTTGTCTGCAGATATATTGGTAATACTCCCACAGTCAAGTTTGTCTCCATGTAAAGTCTGTGTTTTCTAAACCACATTTAATTATAGTGACCAGGCCAGAGTTTTTAATAGCAGCTGCATCAGCTGGCAAGAGAAAATTCTATTAATAGGTTCAGGTCTGGTTAAAATAATTCAATAAAATACTGAGCTTATGGGAGCACCAGGCTAATGCAATATAGCTCTATAGCATTGTGGTCGGTCAGAGCAGAAAAAGTAATTATTCCATACCCGGGTAAGGTTATTAAATTCACATTTTAAATAATTAAAATGGAGCCAAATGTATGAAACTAGAAGTAGTAACTATTTATTTTATATACTGAACAATTGATCACAAAAAATTTAATTGAAGTTTGAAGTAACCTTTCTATCTATTTGGATACCAAAAAGAAAGTAAAATTGTTCTAAGATGTACACACAGTGTCTACAATATCCTGCACAAAGTTTATTAAGTTAGTAACTGCCAGAGTGCATGTGGCGTACGGCCACTGAAGAGTTATCATATGAAGTTAATGAGCTTCTTTCAGAAAAACTTAACAATGAATCTTCCCTTTCTTTATCGCCAGTGGGAAGCCATTTCTTCCTTTTAATCAAAGTTTTCAGTTTTTGCAGCATAATTCTGAGTTTACTTCCTAAGAAAGTCCACGTAAAGATTCCTATAAAAAATATGGCTATCAAAACTTGAGCTACTCCAAAGGCAAAATTACAAATATCAATCCAGAAAATATCCAAGTAAAATGTAGAATTCATTGTAAGTACCGAGACATAGAAAAATGCTAGTATGTGCATAGACATACAGTCAATTTTATTGTGAGTGGGTGAACGACAAGGTTGCACAGAGAAGACAAATATGGCGTTGATAACAAGGCACAGTGTTGTGGCGCTGAATGAAAATATAGATTGGATTGAAGCTGTAAGGTATGGGATAAATATCCTCAAAAATAAGTAGTAAGCAGAGAAGTATCGCATGTCGTAAGGCTCTAGTCTGTAGCAACCTTGGAAGGCGTCCATAAACACACGCAAAGCCGGAGAATTTAAACCAAGTCTGTTAAGAATCTTTTGGAAGCAACGACAAGGATAGAGGAGCATAAGAACTAGAGGGATAAAGACAAATATAAAACCCATTGTGAGACCAAGCACGCCATAAGGTAAGTGTTCTCTACCGAACCATTCCAAGTTGGAATCTGCATAGAGAAATTGACGTGATAGTTTTATGCCATCTTCATTGTATACAGTTACTGGCACCAACAAAAACAACGAAGTAGAAGCAATTTTAACACTAGACAGCAGAATGAAAGTAGCAAATGTTTCAACAAGTGACGTTCTTACACTCAGCTCTCTGTGATACTTGTTTAAGATATACTTAAAAGGCTTCCATGCCCAAACTACTAAGAAATAATGTCGATCATAAAATTTTATGAGAAAATACGTTAAAATGATGAGTATAAATGGAAACACTCCTGAGATATAGTCTAGTGAAATGACTTGCATGGCACTAAAGCTGGGATCCAAGCAAAATGGGGAGTAGAGATCTCGGAAGAAGTCTAGATTAAGAGGACCATACATAGCTATGTAAAGTTTTGTTTCGCCATCACTACCACCTATTAAGTTGGAATTCCCCCAAGCTTCTAATATATAAAGATTAACTGGGGAAGCCATTATCTGAACAGATGCCACCACACTGCTCAAGTAGCTTGAAGTGAAGTTGATTTTCATCAGCACGACTAAGAAGTAAAATCCAACTAATGGGACTAGAGAGACTGCCAAATATTTCACCCAATTTAAACGGTGGTATTCTTTGCACGGAATGCATGTGGACCACTGGTAAGAGTACACAGACAGGCCATGGCCTTCCTGGCAGCTACCGCAAAATCTACCTGAACGGTTCGTTATGTATTGAAATGATGAAGAACTTTCCACACACATTGCTCTGTTGAACAAACTTGCATTCTCCACGGAGTACCTCCTCACCGTAAAGTAAGTTCCAAACTGAGGATGGAAGCACGTTGCCATGCAGTGTCCGAACTGCGAGCTGTTGGTATTGGGGTCATAGTAGATGCAGTAGCACCGTGCTATCTTGATGTAGTCAGAGTCGTCCTGACACTGGATGGCATATTTGATCGAGTTCCCACACACCCATGAGCTGTTCTTCAATCTTGACCAAATCTTTGGGCTTACTGCGATGCCAGTTGGATAGTCGACTCCTTCATTACTATTTACTTGACTGCAACAAAGACTGCTGGCAATAGCTACCCATAGCACTGCATTCAGCTCCATACTGCTATTCTTTGAAAGTACGAATGGTCTCCAATCTTATACAAATATTTTAGTTTCACTTTCGGTTAGTGTTTGTCCAATAAGAACTGCAGGCACACAATGTATAGAACTAACAATTACTATAAAAATAATCACTGAATAAGCTAGACTGATAGGAATGAAAAGTTATAGAACATATATAGCATACTGTGTAGGTCTATAGGTATGAATAGAGGTCAACAACAATTAACACATGCGGTAACACACCATTAGAACTGAGTAAGGTGTGGAAGTGATAGCAATTAATTAAAGGTAAACATGTCTGGAGTAGGATACGCTACAAATAATTCAAGCAAGCAAGTGTGATAAAGGTTGTGAAGAAGCTGCACTAATGTTCACTAAAAGGTCACCAAATATCATTCATCCTGTGTCTATTGCCAATGTTGTTTTGAGTAACGTATGAGAAAGTGTGCTACTTGTCACATGCTGTAGTAGAATTAGATGAATCTTTCATTCAATCTCTCTCGATATAATATAATTACATAGCTATAGTTCACAGCTGGTCAATTAAAACTGGAACATTATTGGAAGCGTTGAGGTCACAATACTGTGCCATCTAGTTATGTTTTTCTTACAGTTAGAAAAAAATTTATATTAGCTACAAATATAAACAGTTGATGCAAATCCTACACCAATAGAAATAACACACGCATACCATCACATACACTCACAAATACTGACAGGTTATTTATGTGTCATTTATTCCAGTTTCATGAGAAACAACATCAAATAGTTCTTACCTTTCTATTCTCCATGCCTTTGTTGTCTTTCAAAGATGACGTGGCATGACTTTGGAGAAAACTCACTCCGGTAAAGTATTATGCATGCATATGATTGACTGTCACCAAGTTATGTATTGTACAATAATGTATGACAACAAACAACAGCATTATGTAGGGGGAACTGGAGATTCAAATGATACACACATAATGGTAATTAATGGGCCTAATTAAGCAGATGAAATGATTAGTGCAGATTAGAATGTTTCATTAAGAGTAAACACATGAGAAGTTTACATTTTAAGGAATAAACTAGCATATCTTTCAGTATGAGAGTAGACTAACGACATAAAAGAGATTGTGTTCAATTCCCAATAAAGCATTAGTCTAAGATGTCTTGACATGTGTTTAAAAACAGTACCGTCTAATTAAGTCAAGGTTACAAAACAATGTACGACCTGAGATTCCAGCAGGCTAACAAAGTAGTTTTCTTTCTGACACACAAAGGCCTCACTTGTGACATACCTAATTATTTTTCTCGAAGATTTTGCCGTTTGAATAGGTTATTGCCATTTTCCATTGTGGAATCTATGTTGCTGTTTTTGAAAGTGAAATTATTATTGTGTAAAGAAATTCAACTGTATTGGATGAGCAGGTCACTTTATAGTTGAATGTGGCTATAATATTATAATTACTGTGGTAATCAATTGCTCATGGCAGTTGATTGAAAGGTTCCCCTTCCTTCCACCCTTTGCCACCCCACCCCCTCACCTCCCAATAGACCAGTGAAAAACCAGGAGCTGTACATATCAAGGTAAGTCAATGTTTTTTATTTAATATTTTACTGTTTTTCTAATACCTTCTTAAAACATTGTGAGGGTTGGATATAATTAGTACACTTAATCAGGATAAAGTAATTTTTAAAAAATCCCTAACCACTCAGAATGCAACCCTCCCCTCCACTTCCTCCTAAGAGGTCCTGGAACGGTCATCAATCTCCCAGGACACACCTCTCTATGAAGAGAGGTAGTCCTGAGAGTTCTTCCCGCTCAGGGAGGGTGGCTGCAACTCTTCCTCATGGCTAAGGAGGTTGCCTCTGATGTGAGTCAGAGGGTGGGACATGTACTATAGAAATGATCCTAGTGAGTACAGTCTTGACTTCTGCTACAGTGCACTGCCTTTATATACAAGTGACAACCAATTGGGAGCCTGTGGGTTACATATTATGAATATCATTATGAACCCCCCCCCCCCCTCCCCCACCACCAATATGGTCATATGAACATTTGTTCATTAACACTTTCATTCATCCAGTAGTTATTTGTCCTGCCATACAAGTACTACATGTTTAATGCATTCATTCATTTCAGGAACTACCTTTGTGGGCAGGAATAAAAAAATGGTTCAACACTGATGATTAGTGTTATGCATAGTACTTACAGATACACTCCATGTCAGAGGTCTGCATGGGTTATCTATGAATATGATTAGCTTTAAATCATAAACTGTGTGGAGTTTGGTCTCCTCTTCACAATTAGTGTAATTTTGTTGTACTATCTGAAGTAGGCTAAGTTAATTCTATTTTAACAATCTAAACAACAGAACAATTGTTGTAATTGAATTAAATATTTTGTCATATACATTTATACTGGCAATATAAAATTGTATGGTCTCTTGGTTTGTTTCACAATGAAGGAAAAATCTGATGTTACTACTTCAACCACATCTAACTAAACACAGCTAGCTAGCTCGTCTTTGTGTCAGAGGGCGTGGCTGGTTCAGATGGTATGGCTGGGTGTCTGTGTTGCGGGAACTGTTCCCATGGAGATGACAGGTCGAACTTGCGGAACTCCTGGGTCATTTCCAGAGGCTCGCAGACGACTCTCTTCACCTCGTCATCATAGCGCACCTAGCAACAGAAAGCAGCAGGACATGAATGTGAGTGAGATGTTACACATTGCATCCTATCCTACATACAGTACAGGTATTGTAGCAAGCGAGGTGAGATGGCCAAGTTAATTAATAGAATTAGCTTAAATATTAGTTGTCTGCGATAGTGGTAAGATCAAAATCCCTCATTAGTACCAGACATGCCTGTTTCTGAAAGGGAAACACAAGTAAGGAGTCTGAATATCACCTGGTGAATTCTAAATAGAGAGCACCATCACACTCGTAATATGTGACTTGCATCATCACTTTGTCATTTCAGTACAACAGACCACATGTGCTATACCATCTTGAGGACTTGCATGCAATCTTCACATGCCAGGCTATTGTATTAAGAAATGTTGCATGCACCGGATAGACTAATATACAGTAAACAGGTTAAACCACAGCGTAGAGGTTGGTACAGGATTTATACACCCGGGGGACGAAAGCCCGAGGATAGTGTAAATCCTGTATGGACCAAACAGAGTGGTGCCACCGACTTGTATCATGGGTCTAGGCTATAGAACTAGCGTTCGATTGGACAGTCCATATATTCTCCTAGGAAGTGGGTATGAAAATATATGCACCGTGAATTGAGCAATCTGATTGGACGGTTTGAACGAACTATGGTACAATTGCAAATAGCCAATTGATGTAAACCATTGAACTAAGTATACAAGTTTAATAATAGGCTTAATAATAGGGTCGTTTAGCAAATAGAGAGAGACCCTTCATTTCTTCATTTTATAAAAATTGAAGATGACAAACTTTTTGTTAACTTTACATAGAACTCGTTCTTGCACTGAGTAACAGTGGTGTTGAACCACTGTGGATTACAGTTATGGTGTTGAACCACTGTGGATTACAGTTATGGTGTTGAACCACTGTGGATTACAGTTATGGTGTTGAACCACTGTGGATTACAGTTATGGTGTTGAACCACTGTGGATTACAGTTATGGTGGATGGCCAAGAACACTACTATGGCAAGCGTATTCAACAAGTCATTCCTACGTACCTCCACATAGCCGCTGAGAGGGAAGTCCTTCCTGAATGGATGACCTTCAAACCCATAATCAGTTAGGATCCTCCTCAAGTCTGGATGGTTAGAGAAGAACACACCAAACATGTCCCATATCTGAAAACACACACACACACGCACACACATGTGGATGCGGTAAAAAGAAAGTTACTGTATATTAATATAGTAGTTACAGACTGAAGCTGACTACACAGGTTTATTGGTGAATATAAATATGGGCATGCTTGTGCTTTCTTCTTCATGCAATATCTAGAGATCATATTATTTTTGTTTGTTTTAAACAAGAACAGATGATACACAATGCTAAAACTTAAACACATCAAAGGTTTCCAGGAGTTTCACTTCTCTCTCTCTCTCTTTGTTTTTTTTTTATATATACTAGAATGCTCTTTATAATTATAGGAATTTTTTCTCTTTTTAACAGCCAATATTTTTAATTAGAACTTAACCCGACGTTTCGACTTCTTGCCGAAGTCCTCTTCAGGGGTCAACTGAGGTCGAACTCTCCGTGGTGATATAATAACACAAAGTAAACAGCAAGATTTCTGGAGGGCATCTTGCTGTTTACTTTGTGTTATTCGGAGAGGTTGACCTCAGTTGACCCCTGAAGAGGACTTCGACAAGAAGTCAAAACGTCGGGTTAAGTTATAATTAAAAATATTTGCTGTTAAAAAGAGAAAAATTTCCTATTATTAATTATTTCAGCCGAGAATGACTGAATCAATGTTCTTCATGTATGAAAACTTGAACATTCCTACTAGCTATCCTGATATGCAATACTACCTATACATAAAATCATGCATGTGACCAAACAGATGGGTGTGGCTAAGTACACAGTGTCTCCCACTCCAAGCCCCAGCAAAAAACAAATACAACAACAACAACAACACCTATTACGAAATAGATGCCTCACATTGAACTACAGTAAATCAACTTTTAACAATTAAATCACTATAATGCAGACAATGAATAACAAACGATAAAGCAGGCAACATCGGACCAGATGTAACGATACAACCTAAAACTCCACCTACCTCTCTTTCCATCCAATTAGCTGATGTGAAGAGGGGCGTGACCGAGTCCAGTGGTGTGAGTTCATCCGTGTATGTCTTCACTCTTATCCGGGAATTGTATGTGATACTTAATAAATTATATATCACCTAAACACACAGTATACATAAACATAGGCAGAATTGTATATGTATGCACATATGTGTGTTTGCGGCTGTGTGGTGCTGTGGTTGTGTCCTTGACTCAGGGTCTGAGGTACTGAGTTCAAGCACCCCCCCCCCCCCCCCCCCCCCCCCCCCAAATAATACAGCAACACCCAGTACATACACCGACACACAATAAAAATTGCACATACACACATGCATGCAAAATCTCCTGCAACTGCTAGCAGTTATGTGCACCTGGTAGAGCTGGATGCCTGTGCACTGCATCTCAGACAGTGTGCTTGGTGTGTGTGTGTGTGTGTGTGCATGTGCGTGTGTGTGTGTGTGTGTGTGTGTACTTTCCATCTTTGTTTACATTCTGGGTGGGTGGGAGGGGGGGCGTAATTGGGTTGTCATAGTTACTGGTAGTGCATTCATACAGAAACCATACGTACGCAGGTGTGAAAGGGAAGGGTACAAATGACTGAGATAAAGGAAATGGAGCAGTAGTAGAGCAAGGTTATGAAACACTGAGTAAGTTTATTTCACAATCGAATATTGTGCCAATAGTCGGCCTTCTCGGAGCTTCAGCTGAAAAAAAAACACTTTAAAGAACAGTTGAATAGTTCATACCTTCAGTAGGTACATACATGTATACACACCAACAAAGAAAGGAAAGGAAAGCACAACAACAACAACAACGTGACTGTTTTAGCACTTTCGTATTCGTTCAAATAGTCAACTATTGAACACAGCGACACATTTAGTAAAATTAGACATAAATTAAATGTTAATTAGTTAATTGAAGCTAACGAACACAATTGTTTCATATAATTCTATTATTATACTCCGTCAATATATGTGACAGGCTCTGGCAAAAGGGGGCATTTCACGCAAACCCAAAAAATTGAGTTTTTTATGCTAATAAAAAGCTACAATTTATCTCAACTTAGTGCTACAATTCTGGAGGGTAAAACCTTCGACGCGCAGAGAAACTGGCAGTTGAACCGGGTTGTATTCAGCAAAGCAATTGAACTAGAAATCGAGAAAACATAAATTGAATTTCCACTTCCGGTATAATTAATGTTTCCGTGTATTTAACAGCGTACTCCGCATACGCAATTAAATCGTATAGCCGCTTTCTAACGGCGACTAACGAAGTTTGCGTAGAGTTCTTTTTAGCTTTCAGAGCGTCTCACAGCCTGTCTTGTCGGAATCCTTGGCTACTCTACTCCATGTAGTGGTAAACTTTCAACCAGAGGTAAGCTGTAGATTGCATGCACTATTCTCAAAGCTATGCCGTTTTTTTTTAGCTGCTTGTTTGAAACTCCGCCCATTCCCCATTTATTGTACTTCGAGAACGAGAGAGAATAAAAAGTAGCTTGTCTTTCCACGGCACGCTTGGGGTCTTAAGTAGTTTCGGCATTTGAAATTTGGCGTAGACTTAGAGTAAGGGTCACTAAGACTACTTCTGCAAAAAACAAAAATAGGAGAAAGAAAGAATTTTTCCGATGACTTACTTCTGGAGCCTATATCTCAATTTCAATTTTTGCGTGAAGTGCCCCCTTTTCCCATAGACTGTCACATATAAATAAATTCAAATTTTTAACGTAAGTTAGTAGTATGGTATAATCATTCGTTGCTGCCCTGTTCTTGAGATGAAAATTATAAACAAATTTGCAAAACTTAAGGTGAAAAATGTGTCAAACAACTGCATATAAGTTGCCAGAAACACATGATCAGTTTTAATTGGCCACACCCACTAAATGACCACACCCACAAACAGTAAACCAGCCAGAGACTGCACCTACTTCAAATCGATACAGCCGTTTGGGCACGTCTAAGGCAGTGACGTCAACCAGTTGCCTGAACTGAGCATTCTGATGGTCACGTAAAAATGTCAGCACCGGAACCACACCCTCTGGGTGAATGAGGAGCTCCACCTCATTACTATGACAACAAACATGGTCACACATACATCAATACATACCTTCACTTAGTAATATACATACACACACTCACACAACAACAAACAAACAAACATACAAACTTACCCGTGAGTTACTTGACTGTATTGCACGTACTTGGGCAGCATCTCTTGAACGTACTGGCCAAAGTCGAGGTTCTGTGCCATCGTGTCTTCTCTTTTGATGCTTGTAGTAGAACTTCCTAAGAGACAAATAAACACAGGAACATCAAATCACCAGAAGGATTGTCGCAAAGAGAGCACCCACACGTGATGTGGTGGTGGCAAGTGACATGGACCAGCAAGTGGTATTGGTTCTAGTTTCACTAAGCATTAATGGAAAAAAAGTCTTTTGTATTCCACTGATTATAATCTACTGGTGACTACCTTTCAAAGGGCACCTTGATATTCTTTGTGATGATCTTTACCAATGCTAAAGGTGATTCTTACTTTCAAGAATCGCTTTTATGAATATAAAAAGATGGCCTATTAGTGCAACTCCAAGAATTAATAAACAACGTTCTTGTTAAGGAATTGCTGCTGCCTAAGTCAGACAATATACTCCTCCCCCCCCCAATATATTGTTGTAAAACTCATTGTGCACTTTCTATCAAAATTGAAAATATGTTTTGTTGGGTATACATTTGTATTCCCCTAAGAGTACAATGTGTTAGCTGACCTTCTGCAGAAGTGCTGAAATTACCATACTGTCTCCAAAGGGCGCCATTGGCTACAAACATAGTTACCACCATAAAAGTAAACAAGGTGCGCATTATTTCTGCCAGCAAATAAACCTAGAGGTGCCATTTCAAAACTAACTTTTTCCGCGGGAGACCAGATAAGTTGGAGTCCTCAAAATGTTTCTGCAAACTCCGTAGAGTCTCGCCGCCATCGCCTTCGTGCCAGCGCTCTGGAAAGATACAAAACACAGGCGGCACGAATCGTTACTCTAAAGGGTCACATTGACACGCCTCCTTTTGGAATAGTTGGCGATCATTACCATCGCATTCTCTGCTTGTACAGTGCTTCCTATTTGTTGAGGTATACATGATGAATGCTTTAAACGTGCATGTTAGTGTCATATAAACCTTCTTACAAATGAACTAATATTAGCTAAAGTTTTATTACAAAGGATTGATGCCAGTCTGTCCACATCAAAGAAATATGCAGCAAAGCTTATCGGTCTCTGTATTTAATTAGGCGAACAATTCCTTGCACATCACATTAACATTAAGAAGTCCCTCTATCTATCACTTGTAAGATCTCAGCTGACCTACTGTTCCCAGCTATGGTTTCCCAACAAAATAAAAGACTATCTTATTGGAAAGAGTTCAACGGCGTGCAACTAAATTCATTTTAAATAATTATAATATTTCTTACAAATTAAGACTTATTCATCTCAATATTTTACCACTAATGTACTACCTACAATTACTAGACCTATTATTTTTTGTTAAATGTCTTAAGAATCCGTCTGATTCATTTAATGTATTTAATCACGGCACTTTTCATTCTGGGTCCACAAGATCTTTATCTAATCGTAAATTAGAAATTAAGTTCCAACACACCTCCACTACACGACATCAATATTTTAATCGCATATCTCTACTATGGAACACATTCTCACCTATTGATCTCTCATTGTCCTTCACTTCTATTAAATGTTCTCTCAAGCAAAAATATTGGGATCTATTTATTGCACACTTTGATTCAGACAATTCCTGCACATTTTGTTGTTTATGTCCTTGCTCTAGATGTCACAGTCACTTTATTAATGTATCACTCCCTTCTCACACTTAGCTGTTTTATTATCATTTATATACCTTTTCTTTTCTTTTAGCTAACTAGGCTGCTCTCTTGTTCGTAGAGTTTGTCCTTCATCCACGCATTATGTCACATTTAATCTCTTTTAATTCTCTTTGTTATATAGTGGTTGTAAAGTTATAATAATAATAATAATAATAAGCTTTTGTTCCGCCAAAATTTGGCTTTTGATTACAAAATGTGTTTAAGTATGACGGTATCTTATCAGTGATCACTTTCTAACAGTTTACAATTTTGCAAAGAATGTTGGAGTTGGCTGACAAGATGACATTAGATGCATGTTTGTTATATTGGTCACTTTGGTACAGGCAACAGATAGCCTTGCAAATCCATTGATGTATGGGGTCACAAGTTCATAAATATCTGTCAAAAATTATGTATTCAACTTCAAAATTGCTATGAATATAATTATTAGCATTTATGGTACTTCTCTCTAGCTTTTAGAAATATTTGCTCCATATTTTATCTATAAAAAAATAAGCTCACAATGTCATGTAAGAATAATAATTAATACTAACATTTCCAGCCATCTATGCCCTCTTTAATCTCATCGGAGAGTCTTGTGATAATATAAAATAACTCCATGTTGTTTCAAGTTTATCTATTTAGTCCTTGAGTTGATTGTTTAGTTGTGCAAAAGTTAATTGTCTTCACTTGCAAGCAAAAGGATTAGCGCTCGCGCTAGATAAAGCGTTTTTTAACGAGTGTGTGAGTCGTTATTCTTTCACGGATTATATGGTTATGGAATATTTTCTGTGGGGAGTGTGACCTTGGTGCGGTTGATTATTAGTGACTATTCTGGTTATGGCGATCTGCGGATCGTATTTAACACTCATTGTGCTGAGTGTGTTTATCACAAATGCTATCTGTGATAAAATGTGCTGTAATGGGAATTGTTCGAGTAAGATTACATTTAGCTACTTGTGAAGTTTTTGTTACTTACTGAATTTTTTTTGTATTAGCTACTATAATAGTTATGGATGTAACTTCTTTACTAGTACATTGTAAATAGCAACAAAATCAAAGAATAAATTGATGCTTTCTTTACGAGTCACTTTAAAAGAGCCACTTTAAAACAGCTAGAGTGACAAAAATAAGAATACAACAGTACAATTATACGCATGTATATACATGTATATTATATGTATTATAAGTACATATTACATGTATAACTTTGTGGTGGTAGCTCCTACATGGCTGCCTATGCACATAGCATGATTCCATAATTCACTGTCGTTGATGATGATAGCCTCATTTACAATTAAGTAATAGCTACAGAGAATTAAATATGCACATTATTTCCCATCACCTCAACTCATGTATGTATGTATGGATGCTTAGCTATTACAGCTAGTTAGTGAGATTAGATTACTTGTGAGGTATATATCAGCAATTAATCAATGAATCGAAACTATTAACAAAACAAGAATATGATTCAAATTAAGTACTATTCTAACCTTACAATTATCAAGTTCTGACCCTTCATAAAAACTATATTGAAACTTTCTCACCTAAAGGGGTCTGGAAAAAAAACCTTGTTGTGAAAATTAATTTTATGTGTCAAATAGTTCCCATGGCTACAGGACAAACCCTAGTGGATTATCAGAAAGACAATCCTGGGTATCTTAGATTTGTAAAAAATACAGCTGTAAAAGTTTTTGCGATACTACAGATTGGAGAAAATGATATTTGGGAAGTTGAAGTAAGTTCACATCACTAATTGG
>WLWD01002437.1_pt1 | contig 57708 bp, 59 predicted proteins | sample 6712731 | NCBI WGS metagenome assembly WLWD01 (sample SAMN12718690, study PRJNA576275) | sponge metagenome | isolation source: marine sponge | host: Mycale hentscheli | place: New Zealand: South Island, Marlborough, Capsize Point | collected 2014-11-01 | reverse complement strand
AAGTAGGTCACATGACTGTGTGGTAAGTGAAGCAGGTCACATGACTGGCTGGTAATCTAGTGAAGTAGGTCACATGACTGGCTGGTAATCTATAGTGCAGTAAATCACATGACTACAGTAGTCAGTAAGGTGGTTAAGTGGCCAAACATTGTTTGTAGCTTTGGTTGGCAACTTTGGAAATGGGCAGTTTTTTGAGGAAGCAATTATTCGCTTAAAAAGTTCTTACTGTTATTGTCTGATTTCTTTTTTATAGTGTAGCTCTCCTGTCTGCTTGTTGTTGACAATAACTTCTGGCATCTGTTTACCTTTTGTCTATTGAACTTCACAGCAGAAAAACTCTCCCAGAGTACCACTTTGAATGGATGATGGCACATCATTTTGAAGTATGTAGTTTCCTATTACGTGAGATATCATAAGAACACCATCTTTAACAACAATAAGTGTAACTTTTAGCACTCACATCTCTCCTGTGCGCTGCCAAATATGCTTGGTATCAAAATAGTGCGAGACAGGGTGGACGGCTGGTAGGATCAGATGGTAGAGAAAAGAAGTATCAATATGCATCTTACTCTATGTCATGCAAAGTAATTTTATTGTAGCGCTGAGGGTTCGGATGTTTGGTGTTTTGTTGCTAGTGGTGATGGATGGACATATGGAACACTTCCCATTAGATCCCTACAGCCACTACACATACCACTACATAGTAGATAGACAACGAAATCGAGGGATCTACCGCCCACAGAACCTTGAGGGCCGTGGGCTGTACCGTCCCGAGCGTAGCGAGGGCGATACTAGCGGCCCGAGGGGTTCGATGGTTGGTAGTTCCCTCGATTTCGTTGTCTATCTGTTTTAGAACGTAGCAACTATAGCCTTAGTTACCAAATAATTTTTCTATCCTTTGTTCTATGTTGACAGACGGCAGAGACATTACGGAGAGGTGTCCAGTAATTGCAACAATTCTAAGGAGCCACGGCGCATAGAATATTTTCATGTGTTGTGCGCTCGACTCCAGTGAACCGGCGAAAGTGATGGAATTAGAGTCAGGAGAATCAATATCACTGCGTTTTCAGCGAACTTAGTCAAAAAGAACATTCCAGCCCACCCATCTACATTACCTATTTTTCACATTTCAGCTCAATTGGTGAGATAAAATTTACAAAACAGCTTTGTCTCTCCTAAATCTTCTTTCAACCAGCTACTCTTCCACCTTCTTCAACTCAATCATCTCTCCTTTATTTAGCTCCTTACCGTCAACTTTCAAGTCAAGCCCCTCACAATCAGTACTCTAGCTTTGCTCTTTACAGTCCAAGATTTGGTCAACCTTTACATGATGATGAAATTTTGAAAGATGTAAGGCCATGCAAAAAGTTTGTATTTACAGTATCTGACATTGATGGACAGCTTGCGATGGATAAGGAAGGATTTTGATTACATAAGCAAAATACAACGAAAATACCATGAATGTAGTGCTTTTACAATATACTAGAAGGGATGCCTTTAATTTTCATAACTGTAGTGATATAAACATCCACAAGAATAGTACTAAAACTTTTAAAATAACATATGCAACATATATAACTGCTTTTTTATTGTTCATTATGTTATTGGTTTCTTTCTCATTTTGGTGATGATTGTTAGTGCACAAGGCATGCGATGAATCCATCTTATCTTTCACATCTGACAGGAAAACTGTGCAAACAACATTCTCACACCATAGCTAGATAAATTTAAAATTCTTTAATTAATGCTTGAACTATTCATAAACCAAAAAACTAATAAAATGCTAGAAGGGAGGATACTATTAGCCAGAAGGGAGGATACTATCAGTAGTATCCTCCCTTCTGGCATTTAGTATCCTCCCTTCTGGCATTTAGTATCCCTGTGCGCTCACTTGAACAACACTATGCTGGATAGAATACCTACTTCACAATACAAAAAAGGAATTAGCTATGTTCTAATTCCCATTATATCCCTACAGCCACTACACATACTACTACTTCCTTCTTTAGTAAAGGATGGAGTTTTCCTTTGTCTTGTAAAGTGTAGGACTGCAAATTGCATACACACACACATACACAAGACACACACTTCTCTTTCTTTATCTTATTTTGATTACATGTTGTGTGTGTGTGTGTGTGTGTGTGTGTGTGTGTGTGTGTGTGTGTTCATTACTTAAAGTTACTTGGATCTAAAAAGTGTTGTTTTAATGTCCTAGCTGAGAGGATTATCATCAAAGTTTGTGTATAATGCTTTGTAATGGACTAAGGACTTTAGTCAATGTCACATGACACGCTATTAGTGAGCAGTGCTCCACCCCCTCAATAAGGTCATGTCCTTACTCAGCCACCATTTTGTGGTGAGGGAAAAGGAAGTAAAAGGTCTGCATTGCATCATTGTTGGGACTGAAGGCTATTAATAGGTACCACTACCAGCACATAGTGGGTGGGTATGTCACGTGACGTACCATCACATAGTGGGTGGGTGTGTCACATGATAGGTAGGTGTGTCATATTATGCTGACCTTTGGTGCTGTGGTGGAGTTAGAGGACAATGATTGCATCGACTGCTTTCATGTGTTTCCATGACTACACTGCATGTGAAGTAAAAAGGACAGAGTATTGATTAGTATGGGGTGCATTCAATTTTTTAGTTGCTGAATCAGTGCATGGTATGCATATGATTGTAGATCAGTTATTATACTGCAATTCCAATGATTTATTTTTTGAAGGGATGACCACAAACAGGCCAGTGTTATGCTGTATTCCATGTTATCCTGTAATATTATGGTGTGTGTGTGTGTGCAGTGGGCATTTTCCTGAGTGGAGAGGTTCTGGTTGTTCCGACTCTGAAAGCCATTATGTCGAAGTCTGTTGAGCCTGAGGAGAAGAGTAAGTCATCCAGTTAACTCTTGTTTTGTTGGTAAATCTACAATGCACCCTGCATTGAATTGTAACTGCTGTGAAGTGTAATGTGTTTTAAATGTGATTGGTGGGTGCATGTAACTCAAATTTCTGTTATCAAACTCAAAAACTCCCTTCCCCCCCCCCCCTCCCCCTGTGTCACACACACACACATGCACACACACACACATGCACACACACACACATGCACACACACACATCCGTGCATAGCTGCTGTTACAGCAGCCTTGCTGGCTCTCATGGTGAGCACATATTTGTTTTATTTCGATGTTTAAGTTCCATTAGTCATGGATGAGATGAGAGCAGCTGCATGTGAGTGAGACTTCTGTGTGAGTCAGGTGTGAATGATAAATTAGTATCAGCTCACACTAGGTACAATAATGATATAGTAGCACGTGCATACATAGTTGAAATAAATAGCACCAAAGGTGCGAACCTTCAGCGCGACTATAAACTAGCTAGCTATTACGAAATCATTTCTCAGGCCAAAAATAATACTTTTATTTGGCTTTACCTAATCAGGAAGCTTGTGCAATGAAAACGGTAGAGGCAAATGTCTTCATACAAGAAGCTAAGCATGCAAGGGACATCACCTGTAATTTGAATGCGAAACTCCAATTCCAGCACTCAACCTAATTACACGGGCTGCAAGAAATTATTTACTCACGTGATTATGACATGACGATAGGGGGCGTTGCCCACAAAAGCTAGCACCTACGCAGAACTGACTGCTTCTTGTTTTCTAAAAATATCAGCCCGAAATTTAAAAAGTAGCAAAATAGAAGTACTTAAATAGTTATTCTGAGTAAGTTCATACCTAATTTAATTGTTAATTGTCAGTAATCTCTAGAATCAGAGCGTGACAAACAAGCCGGACGATTATAAAACTGTTGCACGTGCACGCTGAGAGTTACTAAAGTGCTTCACATAGTACATCATAAGATGATAGTACAAGCACCATCTGAGTCGCCACTGGCAACTATTCAATGGACTGGACCTTTCAGTCTCTTCTGAGTGTTAATCGAATACTGACACACAATAACAATTTTTCATCTTGAGTCTTCATGTAATAAGTCACCTCTGGCAGTTGCTGTTAGTTAAACTCAATGCGGATTTCAACTTTTTCTTGTGCATGTAAAATGTGTAACAACTTGAAGATATAATTTTCAATGTCCTCTCCAGGAATCGCGTCTTATCTATTCATATGTCAAGTTTTATTTACACAAAACAGGAATTTCCCTTTAGTGTGCAAAAATAAACGATTGTCACTGGTCTGGCCCCTCCCTTATTGTTAAGGATTTGTATTCCTGGGTAAAAATTTCCTGGTAGCTTGATGAGAGAGTTTGCTAGTGTGTTCTGAGGATTGATTTGTTGAATAAACATTTTCTATGAAAATAAGTTAGTGCTGACTATGGGGATCACACTCTTACTTGGAGAGAGAGAGCTTACGTTCATGTTATGCCATGTTTCTTTAAGGACTCAATGGCTACTTTCTCCTCAGTATGTATTGAACTTTTTGTAGACATCCAGTGTGCCTTTTTAGTTGGAAACCCTTTACCAATTCACTCATCTCCATTTTGATATCTATTTTGTGGCCTTCCATCAAATTCTTCAGTGGCTTAGTGGCATTATTTTTAAATGCCTGGCAATGACAGTGTGTGTGTGTGTGTGTGTGTGTGTGTGTGTGTGTGTGTGTGTGTGTGTGTGTGTGTTTTCTCTAGTGCTTTTATAAAGTAGAATTGTTTAGCAACTATTGCTTAAGAGTATGCAAGGAGGCCAATACATTTTTTTTTAAATGGCATGGCCAGAGCCACTATAAAATTTAATCTATTACAGCAATGCTCAAAAACATCAAAGTATTCTTTAAGTCAGTGTATTTGGGAGAACACTCTATTAAGTAATGTTGTTGTTTGTTTTACCTTTGCAGATGCTTTGTTCTCCTTCTTGTCAGTAGCACAGCTGGTGAGCTCTATGCTTGGCTATGCCATCTATGTGCCAATCTACCTCTATAACTGGGGGTATTATTCTAAAGCTCGTTACACCCCTTTCGTCATCATGGGGGCCCTTTACCTGCTGGTTCTACCGCTTCTCTGGTAAGTCAATGACCATCATAATTTGTGTGTTGGTTGTACCTGAAATTCTGGTATGTGGTAGTTCTGGGAGGCACAACTCTCAACTTCAATATAGCACAATAGTTTATCGTAAAATATACTAGCAGCAGATGTCAGAGACGAAAATGAATAGCACATTTAGCATTGGTAAAATTTCGCCTCTCACCGGGAATTCGGGGTATATGACATTTTCTTTTGGGAAACTCAGAGAAAGGGGGAGGGGGGGGGGGAATTGAGACCAACCTTGTGCTCTACCTGTTGTTTTGTGCTCCCCTTCCACATGACGAGTGTGGAATTTGATTTTACTTTTTCATGTTTCTCTAGTACTCTTGGGATCATGAAGGAAATTAAGAGACGGAAAGTCAAGTACTCGTCCCTGATGACCAGCGTAACTGATGACATCCTCAGTGCCAATGGCGATGAGTGTGCAAAGGAGCATCCAGTCAGCAGCGTGGGCCTTACATCTTCTCTGCTCCCCAACAGGAATGTCCAAGATGACGATGATGTCTTTGGGAACAATAAACATCAGAAAGGTGTCAAGCTTTCGAGGTCACAAAGGTCGAGTCTGGAGGCCAGTATAGGTCTTGATGTGGCTCAAGAGACGTTCGGTGAAGGCAGTTGGATGCTACATAGTTATTCTAGCATGTCTGAGTATCATGCCAGCAGATGACCCTTTACCTGTTTATTGTCAATGATGGGTTGTCCTTGCTGTTTGTAATGTATTTGGTGTCATGGATTCAATTCCCATACTGCATCTTCATACTTGGCTGTTTTATTGTGTTTAAAAAAAAAAAATCACAACAATAATATAATGAAGATTTGCAGGGTGGAGGGGACTAGAGCGGGGGTGAGTAGCCCCAGAGGATGGCTGGATGAAATTGCTTATTTTCTCTTAATTTTATTATTATTTTTTATTTTTTTAGCTGGTTTATTCCAGCTCAGGGTGCCATTAATAAACATACCACGATTCTTTATAATACACTGAACAAAGCCTCTCTACAAAGGCCATGCTGGACAAGCTGTTTGACCCTTGTAGAGAGTTCGGCTGCTTTTAAAGGTCATTTTTCTATGGTGGTAGATTATTCATCTTGGTTATTGTTAAGAATTGTGTTGCTTTTCGGAGTCCCTTCCACTGGAATTAACAATTTTTTCCCCTCCTATCTTCTGGATACCAAAAGCATGATAGTTGGTAATGAAGTTACTTTTAATACGTAGCCAAAAAATATACATTATTATGTAGTACTTGTGACATGATGAGTGTAAGTTAAAAAGTGTTGATGACTCTTCATGCATACGTGGAAATTGTAAAATAAGCATTAGTCATCGTCTTCTTCCTCTTCCTCTTCTTCCTGTTCCTCTAACATCGCTTCCTCTTGCGCTGCCTTAAGTGCTTTCTCCTGCTCTGCAGTAGGGTCAGCCGTCTCCACGATGTCGGCACCTGTGGGGAACTCGTCTTGCACGGCTGGTGGCAGGGCTGGGTTGAATGACCTGGCACTGTACTTCAAACCCCAGCCTATGTAGATGTTCTCAAATTTTCTGTTAAGGAAATTATATAATCAGACTAGAATTATACTGTTGGGCTTGAAAGGAAAACGAATTTTGATTAAGTTTTAGAGTTAATGGGCAACAGGCCTTTAGAATTAAGGAGACCATTATATTACATGCAATAAAGCTAACTTAAACACTGGATGAATGTTCACAATTATACAGTAAGTATCTCCTCTTTTGTTCTTATATTCTACTTACTTTCCATGAGCGCAAGCATGAGCTCCTGGCCACAGGTTTGAGCTGGCAATGGCCACGGCATATTGTGGCAAGATAGTGGAGGAGATCCTGGCTGACCATGCTGGCATGCTGTCCACCTCTGCAATTAAAATGCACAAATAGGTCTGACACATGTACATAAGGTATTCACTATCTGTGATAGATGGACATTTTCCAGGAAATGGCATGCTTTTAGTCAGTGAGTTAAACTGTTTGAATGATTAGTGTAAGAGGTCCAAGCAGATTCTATAGAGCAGTTGATATAAAAGAGGGGGGGAAATGTTATTATTATTATTATTATCATCATCATCATTTAGAAACATTTTTTTATATCTTCACTTTTTCTGTTTTTTATTACCATACCACCTTTCCATTTTTTTTGTGTGTTGATTTGGTAATCTGATTATACTGTTTGACCTTATTATTTCTAAATGAATAAAAGTGACATTAGAAGCAACCAGCTCTTGAAGTGGTGTTATTACGTATAACTCCAGAGTATGTTTTCAAGATAAAATAATAAACAGTACATGGTTTTTAAGGTGTCTAATTAAAGCAATCTGACACTTGTTTCAACAATATAAAATGAAGGAAATGAATTGAATAAAACCTGAGAGAACATTGGTTGCAGCCTCTTTCAGTGGATCTCGAGCAACCTTAGATTAAACAAAGCTGAATGCATTAACTCACTGGCATCTTCTGCAGCTGATGTTAGGATGGGTGGGCCATCTTCAGGCTCTGGTTCATCAGGCTGTTCCTTTTCCTCGTCATCTTCTTCCTCTTCGGCTTCTTCAAACTCGTCATCAGCCTTCTGTACAGGATTCCACCATACGGTCCGACCCTGGGGCAGTAGGTAAGGGATATGGTGACTCCAGTTCGCAATGTCTCCATATTCATTGATCTTGTCTATCTCAAACTCTGGGTTCGGTTCTATTACTCCAGAACCTTTCACATACACAAGTAAATATCTATTGTCAGTCATTGATTAAAGTTATTATTATCAAAATAGCAGCTACTACTAATATAAATATACATTGAAGCAAACAAACAAAATATTCAGATGTATAAATAAAGTATGTGTGTGTGCATGTGCGCATTAGATTCAAACTCCTTGCTGAGGCTAAGGCTGATAATGTGATTATTAGGGGAAATTCACAATAGTGCAAAGTTTAGATGTTTCCTGAGGGTTTGTGTTGCGGCGCATACAAAAAAATTGGAAATGCAAATGACAAAAAATCTTGGCTTGAAAGAAAAAAAAAAAAGAAAAAAAAAAAAGAAAAAAAAAAACAGAAAAAGAAAAAAAAGAAAAAGGGTAAAATACTTCTAAAATTTCCCAACAATAACTTGAAAAATCTACTTATTTCAATGTATAGGATACTATACATTGAGCAGCATGAAACTATAATGAACACACCTCCCTCTTCTTCTTCATCTTCATCTTCCTCTAATGTCTGAAAATAAGTGCTGGGACTGATTTGGGTGGTACAGGTGATGCGCACTATTTGGGCGCGCAGGTAGTTCAGCTCCTTTCCGGGAAATGGTGGGAAAGTGACCATAGGATTATCGAGGATTCCAGTGAAGAGCTTCTTGATCTGCCTGCTCGCAACAATCTGTGCAGGAGTGACACTGGGTAACCTCACCCATGAGTCCCCGGCTACACACACGCACGCGCGCACACACACACATGCACACACACACACACACACATACATACACACACATATACATACACACACACACACACAGGAACTGTCATTTGCCAGGGATTTTAAGTGGGATAATACAAGAATCATTTGGAGAAGACAAAACAACACTTTTCTTAAATAGATATTCCAACTTACGAGTATTGCACACAAAATAGGTCATCTTATTTGCTCCAGTCTTTGGTTCTTCTTTAGGAACCGTGGGAGGTGGCTTCCACTGGCTCTTGGGAGGCTCGTCCCTTTCACTGTCAGATCGGTCATCATCTATATCATCTGTACCTCCGTCGCCATCATCCTGATCTTTGTCTCCCTTCTCTTCTTCATCCTCCTCTTCCTCCTCTCCCTCTCCTTCCTGAAACTCTGCTTCTGCGATGATGTAATTAGCTCTTGTGCCGAATACTTTACCCCAGAATCTGGCGGAAACAAGTGGAAACTTTGCTGTTAACTTCCTCAGAGCAAGGTTGATCTGGAATAGCTCTTCTCTACCAAGTCCAATCTAAATATGAAGATTAGATTAATTATATTGTTCACAATTTCAATAATTATTTTTCTCAATCTTACCCCTCCTGCTTCAAAAAGCCGTCCCACTTCCATAAGGTCTGGAAAAGGTACTGTAACTTCCTCATCCTCTTCTCCACCTGCATCCTCAGCACTCTACCCATTATGAGAATTCAAAAAAATAGTATGCAATTTCCCCTTAGAGTAAATTTCACCTACATCAAAGAGAGGAAGTTGTTTAACAGCCAAGGAGATCCTGTCTGATGGTTCTAATTGATCCTGGTATGCACATTCAAAACAATTCTTAGTAATGGAATATGGTTCATATACTCACTCACTCACCTGTATAGTATCTTGATTAGCTTGAAGGTTTTCTTTCTTTACTGTCTCTGATATCTTCTCAAATATATCTGAAAAACCCAAAAAATCAATTTCAGCATATTTGTAACCTGTTTCACTCAAGACTTACCCACTGCATTTGGTGTTTGCTGCCGGAGAACCAAAGAGATGCAGTCACTCAAGTGATCATAACTGTATTTTTCCATGCACAGTATGACAGAATAGGGTGGTATAAAAGTAACACCACAGGCAATCAGTTATCCAACCACTTACAGATTGGTTTTGGTGTCAGGACTGGCTTTCAGCAGAAAAGCCTTTGCAGATTTAATTTGAGATTCCAACTTTGCCATCTCAGTGTCCAAAAAATTTCAACTTTGAAAAATCACTCTTACAGCAGTTCTAAACTTGATAGCGCTTAGTCGCCATGTTGTATCACCGTTGTTGCCATAGTTACTGTACTTAAGGTCAAAGGTCACTTCTCAAATTTTATTACCGTAGGGATGCACATTCCTGAAATTCCAAGAACCACATAGTATGGACGCAAGTACTGTGAGACACTGTGAATGGACAGAAGTTACCTTGTAGTGGGAACTGAACTCTCATAAAGTGGTCTCTGACTCTTCGCTGCACTTAAGGAGGCTACGGACGACTTTAAAAGCCGTCGGAGCTACATAACGCCCAGTGCCCCCGCTTTTTTTGGCCAGGGCAAAGCGATGATAAAGAGGAACAAAAGATTTAGCAATCCAGAAGACGAACCTAAATCCCTGGTGTCTCAAGCTGTGAAAGGTGGAAAGTATCGGAAGAAAGACCCGCCGTCGTCGCGCATTGCAGGTAAGATAGAGTCCCAAACATACACACCAAATCAAGTACCCCAGACTTCATTCAGTCCTTTGGGGGTGTTTAGTGGGGCAAACAAGAGAAAAAAAGTCTTGTGCAGCTTGATAGATGTAACAGTTTTATTTGATAAATGGAGATATAGTCTGAACACCCTTATTTTGCAAGTACTACCTTCCTCCTGGGTGTGATTGAAATAGCTTAGTTATATTTAATGAAACAAAATAAATAAATAAATAAATAAAGCAACAATGCCCAGCAATACTAAAAAAAACAACATTTGCCACCCATTTGGTGTTAATCAAGTGATTTTATTTTTGTTTCGTTGTTTAGAATATGCCTCTAGCAGCATCACAAGGCACCAAACAACTGTTAGGAAGGCAGAGCATGTCCCTACTGCTCCTGGTTCCAGTGGCAACAAGTCTCTGAGATCTCTTTCGGTACCCTCTCTCCACGCTACCGCTGAGAAAGTAAAATACTCCCCTCCTGCTTCTCCTCCGAAGCCCAGGTCCAAAAGCGTGCGTGTCCATGCCGCTGCAAAGAAAGCCTCATCGTTCAAGAAGAGCTTGAAGAAACTTCTTCAATCGTCCACTTTGGACCTGGATGAAGAGAGTGAACAAAAGGCTGCTGGAACGTACCGTCCCTTGGGATGTCCGCGCCCTCGCTCCATAGGAGGGTCCTCTGACTGTTCCAACAGTTCGACGTACACCAACGATTTCTCACGCTGTAATTCTCTGAGAGATTCAAGTCGCAGTCGGGTGAGCCATGGGAACGACAGCGTCTTCCACGGTCAGCACCAAGTGTCGTTAGACTCAAACGATGGGCACACTGTTAACCACGCCCCTAGTGGCTCTACCGACTCTACCAACTGGAAGGCCCAGCCCATCTTTCATAGCTCGTCACAACCACGTAGTGGTATATTAGGTGGAGGGGCAGGAGAAGCTGTGATACAGAGGTCAAGTTCAAGCACCTCCTTGAAGAATTTCGGCATTCAGACCAAAGTGGGCATTACAGATCCGAGGTATCATTCCGTGGCTACCGACGTGCCGTATCTGGAAGAGGCAATGGGAGGAATAAATTTGACTTCTAGCTCCAGTAGCATTGGTATACCCAGGAGGCCTGTGATGTCGAAACACTATGGGATGGGACGACCATCCCCTATGGAAGATACCGAGTTGCTTTGGGATGATTCGAAGTCGTTCTCTTTTAATACCAAATCAGTCATCCCCAGCGACCCTGAGTATCGGAAAGTAGCTGAAAATCTCATGAGTGCTTCCCCCACTCACAAAACCTCAAGTGAATCTTCTATGCAGATCTTTAGTGGAATGGGAATCGACCCAAGGAGGATGTCTGATGCTGGAATCGATCCAAGACGAGCCTCCATGGACTCGGGCACTGAAAGCGGCTCTGCGATGAAGCACAACCGGTCTCTGCCAACCACACCGATTGCTTCATCTTTCGCTACAGCACATGCCCACAACGGAGGGGATGCAGTGCTCGTGCCCAGCAGGGAAGGGTCCAGCACGCCACATGGTAAGTGATGATGAGTATCATTTATCGCATGTGGGACAATTGATAGCTGTAATATGTCCGCTCTAAGTCATCATATGATACGAACTAGTGTAATGCCAAGGTACCCTACGCATTAGTCAGAGGTGATTCTATTAGGAAATAGCTATACTACTACAATCTCTGTCCACTAATCTATTTTAACATTTTTGTTTATGGGTTATTCCACTGTGATGTTGGAGGAAATAGTGTAGCCACCGTGTGTAAATGCTGGAGGGCATCTCCTTGTTATTATTTACGCTACACTGACTTGATGACGAGATGCAATGTGTCGTTTGAGAGACTAAACTGGTCAGGGTTAGCAGGAAAAAGAGAGCTCTCAACTTCCAATTAATATGATGTTCTCAGTCATGCATGAGCATGTGTCATCAGGCGCAGAGACGTGTGAATCTGCAGAACGAGCCAGTACACAGGCAGAGTTTTATTACTTGTGTTTATGTACCAAGTGAACTATCTGCCAGCATGTGTTGCATTTCTGAAAGTTAATGAACTAGAAAGAGTTAGACTAGACTGATGCAAGTGAAATATCTTTCCTTGTTTCCTTTTGTATCCTGTGGAGTGTTGCTTCTTTGGTAGTAGTTGTTCAATATCCAATTGACTTGACTGGTTTCCATTGTGCCATTGTAAATATACTGGGGAAGCTGGCGAAAATTTAATTGACATACTGCAACTGAATGCCTCTTTGCATCGCGTCTTTATGCCCATTGGATGTATGTAGTTGTGAAACAATGGAGCATTTCTGTATTTACTTTAAATTTTACTTTACGTGTCATTTATTCATTCTGCATGCATCAAGCCCATAATGGCTTTTCAAGTACTCGACGTATGCTATAAAAACATCCGAAATCACATTCTCATTCTGTATGGTTGTGTCTCTTCCTTTTTCATTACCGAGAGGTACTATGTTGTGGCTGTGGAATGTAGTGCTTGCGCGATGACTTCCTTTACCAGCCATGACTCGAGCTTAGTATGCAGTTCTTTAAACTTTGGCATGTAAGCTTTTGTTGGGCTGAGAATGAATGTGTGGCTTCTAGCCTTGAGGTGCTAATGAGGGCACGCTGCGTAAGGTTAAGGTGAATCTCATCTTTATCTTATTATTTTGATTTTTTTTTACTCATTTCTGTTTTGTGTGTGCGTGTATGAATAGCATTTGTATTTGATAACAAAACGAATAATTGATACATACAGAGGCGATAAACAATCTTTATTTTGTTTTAGGATTAAAAAAAGCTTTTTTTTCTGAACTAGATATCTCAAATTGATTTTGGCACTTCAGGACTCTTGGTACAAAGTTAAAAAAAAGAAAAAAGAAGAAAGAATAATCTTTCCTAGTTTGTTTAGTTGCAATACCAAATAAATTACCAACAAAATACCAGATTTAGACCCAGGTTGGAAACATTTGTAGACGAAAGGATGTGAGTACATAAACAGATTTGTACGTATGATTGGAACTGCTGACTGGCTATGCAGTTTAGAATTGCTTGCAATACTATTCCATGGGACGTCAGTCTGACATCCTTTTGTGCAAAGTGAGTTAGCATTACATAAATGAGCAGCAGGTTCTGCGGAAGGCATTCTTCGTTGCCCCACTCCTCCACAGGTATTTGTCTTGGACCACGTGTGGGAGTGATGGGTGTTTGATGTGCCCTGCATTCTTGATATGACTGGCATGGCAGCTCAGGAATCCACTCTCAGGAACCTTTATTAATCTGCTCGGGTATTATTAGTTTTTTGGGGGGGTTTGTATTTGGGAAAGGAAAAGCTTATCAGCTTGGTTGGTAAGAATAGAGACAAGGACTAAAATTCCATTTGATGGCTGATATGATAAAAATTGTAGAAATTTTGGTCTGTTATTTTATTTTATTTTTTTTGATGATAGTAGTTGTACTAGAAATCGGTTTATTCTTACTAATCTTAAGAAAGAAAGTGAATGTAGGACTAATACCAAGATCTGTTACCTTTGTTTTTACATACAACATATTTTGGGAAATGGTTCTTTCACTTCCATGCATACAGAAGATATTCTGTTGTTTGTCCTTTCTGTCAGTTCTGTGTGTCTGTCTGTCGACATCAAATCTTGAAAATAAGAGGCTTAGCTGTAGTCATTGAAAGTGGTAGTACTTGACCATTTGTTTTGTTTGGAATTCATTTTCCTTGAAGCCAGTAAAAAAGTTAGGCCGTGCTAGTCATGATGTGTGAGACACTTCTCTGTAGTTCACTACTTCTGCAAGATTCAGTTCAAGGCTTAGTTAGAATAGGAATGAAAAGTGACCCCTTTATTGTGTCTTTTATTTTTGGGTGTCAGAGCCTCTCTTGTAAGTATAACTAAAGAGATTCTCCTTGCAATTGGGCCAGCCTGATTGCCAAGTTCAATCATTGCTATGGATTTGCATTCGTATTACCAGTAGCTGTGCTCTTGGTCTACTGCTAATCAATCTTGCTCTTATTGGCTCACACTCTGGCATGCATAAAAAGTACATGCAGGTGGTGGACAGTAGTGGAAGCTTTTAAGATGCCAAAGAGAAGCCATTTTAGCAGCAGCTTCTCACATTCCATTGAGGATGCCACAGTGTGGTGTGAAGTTGGCTGGTTTACTACGTATCGCTGAATGCGCATATTTCACTGGTTTATTTGGTGATGCTGTGGTGATATTGTTGACTCTGACTTAAAAGACTTGATTGGGATTTAGTCTCTCTTCCTACTACTCCTTTTTACACACATTCCTTCTATCCCGTTGTGTACTACTAACAAACAGTTACAATTTATCACATGCTTAAGGATAATAATTATTTTGACATTATTGGAGCTGTTGCTTAACGTACTATTATAATTCAGTACAGAATAGAACGTTTCAGTCTGTCATTAACTCTGATGATAGACTTCTGTCTGAAATGTTTAGTCTGTACTGAATACTATGTTAAACAACAGCTCAAATATTGTCAAAATAATAATATCAGATAACGTAGTAATGAGCCTCTACCTCATCATGCTTAATGATCATCATGCCCCACCCCCCTACCCACCCCCTTCCCCCATCCTTCCTTTTCAAAACGACTTGAGTTTCTTTCCTCTACTTTGGCAATCTTGTACACAGTATTTTTTTTTTTACATACATCCACCTTTCTCATGTGCTACATCAATTTCATTATCATCTCCTCCTCCTCCCCCTTCTCTTGTGTGGACTGATTGCTGACTTTTAATCGTCCATTGTTGCTGTTCATATAGCTGACTTGTCTGGACCAGTGTTCCCGGTCTTTGTAGGCTACCATCAGACATCAGTTATACAATGTTGGTGGATGGTGTATTGCTTGTTCCTCTGTTAGGGCACAGGTGGGGAGGGACAAGGAGTTTGCAGATGTTTGGCTGTGAGTGGGTATGGGTGGAATGTCAAATTATGGCCCTCCCTTTTCCTTATAGGTCGTGTGTAAGTCAGCTAAATGGACACCTCTATGGAGATTTGTATGATGTCTGGGTGTGTTGGGGGTGAGAAATTTTATTGGAAATGCTGGAGCGTACAAGCTATGCTGATATTGCATTTGGTATACATGTGTTTTATGTATGTACATAGCTAGTACCTGTGGCCTAATTAGCAATTCCATGCTACTTGTGTTCAAATTTATTATTATTATTATTATTATTATTATTATTATTATTATTATTATTATTATTATTATTATTATTATTATTATTATTATTATTATTAATTACTTTTCAAAAGAGCTCTCTATTCACCCTGTCCGTGTGTGTGTGTGTGTGTGTATGATGCTTGAATGCAAGCATGTGTGTACATGTATGTGTAACATAGTTCCACAGAGTGGTTTCTGTTATTATTATATTCATGGTGTATTATTTATTTCTGTTCTATTTACAAAATTATTGATTGCAGTTTTCTCAGATGTGTACACGTGTGGTGTTTTGTTATGATTGTTGCTTGTGTGTGTGTGTGTGTGTGTGTGTGTGTGTGTGTGTGTGTGTGTGTATGTGTGTTTGTGCGTGACTGACAGCTTCTCCCTCAACTAGCTGTGGTAATGTTTCCACACAACCTGCTGACAGCCTTAGTAATATTGTGGATAATCCATATGGGGTGTCCAGAGCGAGCTGTGAAGATGTGTCTGTAAAGAGTTAAAGAGTATTATATATATATATATATTTTTTTTTGCATAGTGGATAGTAAATATAAGGTTTCTATTGTAATCTCCCATTGTTATTAAAGCTGAACAACAGTCAAGGTTTGTGATAACAAATTATGGTTTATCGGTGTGTTAGTGAGATAAGGTAGCAAGACAAACCATGAACTACTCAAGCAAGTGTAATCTGTGATGTTTCTACTAAATAGTTTTGTACAATCTTTTCCAGTAACTCGAAGCACTTTTGTTTAGTAGCTGTATTTACAAAATTGAAGATTTTGTGTATTTAGTTTTTGCTGATTTATCAGAAATTAGTGGACCATTCACTTTCTTTTTTGACTATTGGCCTAGGCAACATATTCATGTGTGTATGTATATGTGTGCGTGTTTTCAGGGTATCATTCCCAAGAAAACACAACTCTACCTCACGGCTGGGAGATAGCGTACACACAGCAGGGACTACGATATTACCTGGAGTAAGTTTTTAACAATAGTAATAATAACTAGTGATGTGATTGAGCACAAATGGCGAGTGAGCCTAAAACTACACGATTGATTTTAACTTCTAACACTCAAGCTACTAAAAAAGTCGAGTTATTAAATTACGTATGTACGTTTCAATGCCATAGTAACCGCTCCCCGCAACTGTTTGAATTGAAAAAAAAAAAAAGCAACAAAAAAACAAGTCACGTTATTAAAACGTTTTCTTTGTGTAGTTGTAATGCACAATACTTTCACACAACTGAACATACCTACGCAAGACTTTCCTTCATGGTTAGTCTAGTGGACTATGAATTTTCAAGTAAATACTATTGCGTAGGGCTTATAGTGTATTAACTTACCACCGGCACTATCTCAAATAGAAATGGAACTCCAGTAAGTGTTTGAGTTTTAACTGCACCCGCAAAAGAATTCAAAGCGGTAAACAATTCAATTTCTAGGGTGATACGGGTAATGATCGGTAAGCCAGAGGATTCTGTTTAGTAAAGTTTGGGACGGGGTCGAACACCAAGCTAACACAAAAATACAAAAGGGTCAAAGTACAAATGACATATGTACTTCCCCACATATATATAAACAAATATCCCCTATTCTCAATTCGACACCACTGTATAGTGTCTCGCTCGCTCGCCAATAATGATAATAATAATAATGATGATGATGATGAGATGATGATGATGATTATGATGATGATAATAATAATTCTAAGTTCTATCCAATGGAGGTAAGAGGAGGGGGAGGGGCTTTCATTTAAAGCTTCCCCCTTTTCAGTTTCCCCCCCTAATGTTTACATGCGGTGTGCAGTATACTGTTGGGGCTTGGCCTAATCCTAGCATATAGCTCGAAAACATCATTCAATATTGGTTTTCTCCTTTCCATCCCCTCCCCCCTCCCCCCCCTCCCCCCCCCTCCCCTGCCCAAAACAATTATATTAGATAGGACCTGATTTGAAATAGCATGATGTCAATATAGAAAACTAACTATTTGAATGGTTAATAAAACATCTTTGTTAGTATCTGTTTCGGGGAATTTAGGGTGAAACCTTTAAGAACAAGGAGTGGTTTCGTGTTGTGGGTCTTAATATATTTAAAGAGAAGTGGTGTGGTGTAGTTGCCATGGCAGTGTTTGAGCGCCATACATGTGTGGGGCTGGATAATCTTGCACTTGAAAACTGGAGTATTTAGTTGAAAGCTGCAAGACCTCTTAGAGGGGTAGACAAGGATGGGCTGAGGTGAGGGACAGCGTGGTATGTATTGTTGGCCTATTATGTGTTAGCTATGATATTGTGAAGAACGGATTTCATACTCCCTTAGGCGCCCATTTGTATTTTAAGCGTATTACTTTGACTCTACGTGGTACTTGGTCAGGCTCAAAACCCACGGGGTAGTGGCTACTGTTTATAGCTTCCAAGCAACAGCACAGACTCTTGTTTCTGGTAGACCACTGCCAAATAACGGGTAGAAAGAGCTATACTAAAGCTAAACTAAAGCTGCTCCTGTAATTAGAGGTAGAATTTATTCAAGAAGTGAAGTCCAAACTTGCTTGTATACGTGGTGTCCTCTAATACCACGTTCATAAGTAGGGCAGTGGTCTTGCTTAGCACACTTGGCCATCATGTAAAGGAGATAGCTTCTTTATGAATCACACTTTTTAGCTATTCAGTGCATCATCACTATTACTCATACTGCTTTGTTATTAGGCGTTTACTTCTTTCCTGAATTATAAGCAGATTCGCTTAATAACTAGCAAGTGCGGAAGTTGCTGTGGACTTAGCAAGAGAGTTGAGTGTGGTTTTTGTTTGTTTGTGTGTGTATGCTAGTTTGTCGGGAGGTAAGTTAGTATTTTCTTAACTAAGTTTGTGTTCCGGCTGACTTCTTGTCTCTGTTTGTGCCAATGGAAGTCCTAGAGTAGTATTATTTCAGTCCCTCATGGAACAGTACCTCTTACCTTGGCCGTGAAGACTGGCGCAGTTATTGAATCTATTACTCCATTTATTTTTGGGTCAATTTCTCCACACGTCTTAGTGTTAGCAATGAATTAGTCTCTGAGATCAAGACCGAACCATATAATTTGCATTGCAGAGTTTTAATGAAACGATTTGAAAAGGTTACTATAGTTTTGACAGCTACGTCTGATAATGTTAATCTGGATTTACTCTTACTCTTTTATCTACCACAGCAAGTTGGGTAGAGGCTTGTTTTTGTGATAATTTGACAATTGCTTTTGCTTAGTGGGTTAAAGCGCATTTTTGTGGACTCTGTAGTGTAATTGTGATGAGTGTGTTCCTCCTCATCATGCATGATCCAATTTGGCCAGTTCTCCTAGTTACTGATCTGTTCTGAGGAAGACAGATGTACACATATAAAAGGTGTTGTGCCAGTTTTCATAAGGAAGTTGGAAAGGTGATTACAGTGGCTAATATCATTAAGGAAGCTGCTAGCTAAGTGGATAAGGAGTGTGTGATTTTGAGAGGAATGTGGCTGTCAGTCAATTGAAAATTGATTTTGTTGAGGCTCCAAAGCTCAGATGTTCAAGAATTATGACGACTAAGATTAAATTGGACCAATAGAATCTCCCATTTATTGGCTGTCTCTAATGATGCTGTCTGAATAGCAACTCTATAAACGTCATAAGGTCTGGCTTTTGTTTTAACTTTTGCAGCTTGTAGCACAATCAAGGCTCCCACTCTTATTGCATTCCAGCCATTCTATGGCTTGTCCTTTGGCCCAGCTCGTCCACTATGTTATAGCTGGTCTGTCATAGCTGGTCTGTCATAGCTGGTCTGTCATAGCTGGTCTGTCATAGCTGGTCTGTCATAGCTGGTCATCCATAGCTGGTGAGTTCTATATCTGCCTAATGTAATAGTTTCATGATATCTAGTCTACATATGTGTGCATAGATAGTCTTACCTTGTATGTGATCTTACCTTTCTTAGTCTTGTCATCTAACAACCTTCCATCTTCCATTTCAACTCTGCGATAGTTTTGTTGTGTTTTATTTTCTGTATTATATTCCACTTGCTTACAGTCCAAGGTGTGGATGAGAAGTATGCCCACTGTTACATAACTTTACATAACTGGAGTATGAATCTGTAGGACAGACTTCCCCGATTGTTCATTTGTGTTTGGTGAAAGAAAAATATCAGTAGAACATTTCATAAAGGAGTTAATGTGCAGTTTGAGATATTGAGTCTCTCAAGTTTGAAACATTGACTACCAGCATGCAGGAATTTAGTGCTGTTTGTTAATTTGTACGTTTGTAATTGGTTCTTTTGTTATACTGTAGTCATAACACTGAGACAACTCACTGGGAACTGCCGTATCATATGGATGACTCGCTAGGTAAGGAATATCAGATTGAGGATTAAAATACTGGGATCATTAGGTGTGTGTGTGAGTGGGTGGATGTGGGTGTGTGTTTGCTATTTTGAATGCAGTACGTTTCACCGGCCTCATTGTTCTATTTCAGGTTTGCCCGCAGGGTGGGAGGCAGTTCGCTCAGGACAGTTTGGAACTTACTACGTAAAGTGAGTTATGCATTATTTGTTTGTAGATTGTGCTCTTCAGTTAATTTCTACTACCCTTTCTACTCTTTTTTTCTTCCTTGACTTAACTTCATCTAACCTTTTCTCCTCCCGTATCTCTCACTCAAGTCTCTCTGCTCTATATCTTCTCACAGTTGTAAGTGTCAATGCACATTTATTAAACGATTTGAGTAGCTCAAGGCAAGAAATAACTAGTTGCGATACTTCCCAGCCACTTTCATTCTATTGCTTTTTTTCTTTCTTTTTTTTTTTTTTTTTTTTTCTTTCTTCTCTTCCCTCCTTGCCTTTGTCCTTCCTGCCCATGTCTCCCTATTAACAATTACCTTCATTGTTTTACTTTGTCCTATTCACATTGCTGAGGGAGGAAGTTACGCCTTGCTTGCATGCAAACATATCTACACCTGGCCGCTAGTACAGATACTATTTTTCTTATGATTGATGTGAAACATGTGCTTGTATGTATTGTAACAAGTTGTCTTGAAGTCGAAACACAGAGTCTTTGAATCATTTCATAGTAAAAGGAAATTACATTAAGTGGAAATTACATTTCATGTTATTGCTATGGATGCGGGCTTATGTAAAAGTCACAGTACAGCTGAAGGGGGAGAGAAAAAACTTGCTGATTTGAGCTCATGTTCCTTGTGTATGTGTTGGTTATTAATCTTTCACAGGCTGCCTACAGGGAAGTACTTAGAATTGGTGTCTGATCTAATTAGGATATAACACAGGAACACTTCTAGTTGTTGTACCAATATATAAATAACACACACACACACACACACACACACACACACACACACACACACACACACATGGTGCCATGCATAGCTGCATTTAGATCTCTCTCTCTTCTCCTTGCTGTGCTGTATTGGAGGACTGTGGGTGATGGTTTGAAGTCTTGTTTGCACAGAGAACTTTTTCCTATCTACATTTATTATATTTTTATTATGAAATTATTCTTTGATGCAACCATTCAGTTGAAGCCATGAGCTGCAATTTATTGGGAAGAAGTAAAACACAATTAAAGATGTTGCTTGCTCATACAGAAACATTGGAAATGACCCTCATGTTGTTATTCAGTTCATCTTCCTGTCCAGTAGATTACAGGCAGGTTTGACTGAACTGACAGTGCTGATTCCCATATCAGTTCACTTTGCAGTAAAGTATTGTGTAGCAAGCAGCTTGCCAGAACTGTCAAATTCATTTCACACCTCCATCCCTATTATTTTTCAGCATGAAGCCTCATATATTCAAAGATTTTCACAAGCTACATATTTACAAATTTATATCAACGAATTATGCAGTTATTTATTGCTTATCAGTTTGAATTAAAAACGAATAGAACAATGAGATGATGATGATGATGATGATGATGATGATGATGATGATGATGATGAATATGATGAATATGATTGTATTATTCCAGCCACAATGACAAGACGGCCATCTATCAGCATCCATATCATTCGCGTCCTCCACCTCCATACCAGAGGCCTCTGAACCTGGAGGAAGAGGACGACACCAGGGGGGCGAAGGGAGACAGGAAGACCCCTGCTCGTTCGCACTCTCATCGCAGCTCCCAGTCTCATCGAGTGTTAGATTCGAACTCTTCTCTGCTGCGGAGGTCAAAGTCCGTACGAGACCAGGAAATCTTAAACAGTCGAGGTGGTACGGGGTCAGAGTGCAGTACCCACGAGAGGCAGTTGTCAGTTGTTACCTATGTCCCTCCCAATCCGTATCAGAGCAAAGGTAGGGTGGAGGAGGAGGGAGTGGCTGGGTGGGGGAAAGGAGGGAATAGTTATTTCAATTTAAGTGTAAGCTTCCAGTAAAAGTGATTTTTGGTATCAGAAATCGAAGTGTGAATTTTAATGTTATGATTCATGATTTGAATTATTTGACTAAAAATTAGGTCAGTCAGACCAGAATTGGTATAGAGTTTAAGTAAGCTAGGAAAATTATTATGCAAGGTGGTGTGCACACAGTTTGAGCTACTGATTTGAAGTCCAGTGTATGATGCATACATGGCTGTTAATACAGTGTGTGTGTGTGTGTGTGTGTGTGTGTGTGTGTGTGTGTGTGTGTGTGTGTGTGTGTGTGTGTGTGACTGTGCCCTCCTATAGCTACTATATTTCTCTACTTAATTCACACACACATGCACAGACATACACACACATGCACAGACATACAGCTGGACCTGCCACTCACTATTGTATGAGACTGAAAGTTTTTGCAACACTAAATAAACGTTTTACCAAAACTTGATTTTTTAGTAAAAATAATGAAGAGCAGTATCAGAAAGTGGCTGGTTATTGGGTTTCATTACTTACAATCTATACAAAAAAAAAAAAAACAACCCAAAAATTGTATTTCAATATTTGAAGAAATGTACATTGAGGTAGGTCTTCTAAGAATTTGTACCAATTGATTTATGCTTAAAAGGAGCACTAGTTAGTCAAGATAAGCATGATATTGGAGAAACATACCAACATAGATAGCCAAATCAATTAATAATGCACCAAAGTATCTAGTCTTTTGCAGATTGGGGCGCTCTTTGTAGTGGTAGCAAGAATTCAGTGATAACACAAATATCCTTTTGATCCCATACGTGTCACCACTCACCTCCCCACCACTCTAGTGCGGTTCCCTGGCTGGCAGGTGTAAGGCATGACCTCTGGAGCCTTGCACCTGTGGCCTCTCAATTGGCTGGAATTCTGGCTGGAGTGAGCAAAAGGGAGTTTGAATTAGAATCATAGTTGTGCTCTGCGCATTCCACACATTCCAGTCTCCTTATCTCGGGTTGTGGTATTGCCATGGGTTGAGGCTGGCTGCTAGATTAGCTGGCGGGCCTGGCCAGGGTGTTCCGCTGTCCACTTTCTTTCATTGTGGCTTTTTGGGGGTATGGCACACTGGCCTGGCCTGTGCTGTTTGTCTATGATACGAACGTGCATTATTTTGAAAAGTGCATTATCGTGGGAGAGAAGCTTTGGTTGGGTTCCTAAGCAAGTCAGTCCCTGTAAAGATTTATACACAGCTTGTATGATGATGATGGTGATGATGATGATGATGATGATCATGATAGCAGTAACAGCAATTAACGCCCCTCTCAACTTTTAATTAAGATTAACCTCTTTCAACCTGGACAAGTCTTAAATTAGCAGATAGAGAGTGATTTAATGAGTTTGCAATTGCATTTAGCCTAATTACATCATAGTTTTCCCAGGAGCTTGCAGTTTGAAGTGGTTACATTATTGAGTGCTGCAATCTGAGTGATTCATTTAAATCTGCAATACCAAGTCAGAGCAGCCTCTCAGAGTCTTCTGAAACCACAGAGAGAGAGAGAGAGAGAGCATGGCTCAGACAGGATATTCTAGTATTTTAAAAATGTATTGCTTCAGAAAGCTGTGGATGCTTATTAAGTGTTTTGTTTATTGTGCTGTGGTTTGAATAGTATGACTATTTAGGTTCTAATCATTACCAACTTCCATATGAACCTAGAGCTGTGATAACCAATGGCTTGATGGCATGCTAACCTTTCCTTACAAACAAACCAACCAACCAATACTTTAATAAGACAAAAATCTTCAGTGTTTAAATATTAAAAAAAAAATTTTTTTTGTATGAGCTACTGGTAAGGTGGTGCAGCCTTTTATGTGTGGTGTATACATCAGTGATGATAATTCTAGAAGCCATTATTACTACACATGATGATTCTTACTTCTCCATTCCCTCCCTTGTATGCAGAAATCCCAAAGTGGTTGAAGGAGTATGTGGAGACTCCGTTTGGCACAGATCTGGACAGAGACATGAGTGTAAGTGTACTTTTTATTGATGATATTTATACTGCATTGTACAGTCCCGTTACTTGAAAGGGTTTACTTAGGGCCGGGTTGCCATACCAACAGCTTGCAAAGCTTGTTGGTGCTATTAGGCTGACATGGCTGGAATGCGAGTGTCAATTAGATCAAATTGGTCCAAGATCCCATGCTCCTTCGTCAAGTGGCGCTAGGATACTGCTTGAATTTGAGAATTTTCTGAACATAGTAAATTCTGTAACTACCATCTCAGATACTTCCTCCATTATGATATATACACTCTCTATACTATCGATCACATGTGTGTGCTTTGTGGTAGAATATCAGTCATCTTTCCTTTAAAGTTAGTACTTGATTGGCCACTGAAAGCCCTCCCTCACCCTGTTGATGTGATAGAAGTGATATCACTACTGACTTATTTTCTTGATGTCTCCACTGCCAACTAACTGGTACCACTCTTTCTCACCTTGTTCACTTTGTGCTTTTGAAATTGGTGAAGAAAAAAAATTTTTTGGCAAATTGTTTTTAGACCTAGGTGGTCGAAGTTAATCCATACATGTGATTGTTCATGAGAAAGTGGAGGTATCATGGTCCCCATTAAAATAACCTATTTCATTCTTTTAACTAATCAGGATTGAGGCACTTTATTAATACATTTATTCGAATTGAATCATAACTTGACTTGCATGTTTTGTATACCAGGCCAAATTCCCAGTAAAAATGGGCACTAATTAGTTATCTAATTATGTTTGTTGTTACACACAGCTAGTTAATGTCGTCGTTAACATGTATTATTGTACCGTAATTAATATGTCATTATCGCTATTTGCGTCTAGTCTCAGTGGCACAAGCATTCGTACGGTGACTTGACCGGCTGGGACACAATGATTAAGAGGCTGATGAAGAGAGACTTGGAACAGATTGTGAGAGCTTATGAGTACTACCGAGTAGCCATCCAGCAGGAGAATGATGATCGAGCCAAGGAGAGGTACAGATATGAGGTGCAGCAGCATTCAGGGTTGGGAGATGAACACTCTTATCTCCAACAACAACAACAACAACAACAACAACACTTGCACCACCTTCACCATCCTCACCAGCACACATCACCTCAATATTACCAGCATTCGTCTGGTCCCCCTCCGTCTTCATCATTTGGGTCCCTTCGACAGCACAAGCAGCAGCAGCAGCTACCCACAATACACTCCGCCCACCTCAATACAGATCACTCTCGCCATTCACTTCCGATGTCCACAACCGTTACCAATTCTGTGACGTCACCGCAGCAGAAAGCTGCTCCCCCACACAACTACTATCACCACCACCACCACCATCCTCACCACCAGCAGCAGCAAAAGCCACACCCACACCACACTGCCCCCTCACACTACGTCCCGCCTCCTCTCCTCTCTGGGACCTCTCCTTCCAATTCTGCAATCATCAGTTCCAGCTCCACAATCACTCCTTCATCATCGGCAGTCCTACCCAAGTCACACCCACAACAAATAGCTCCTCTCCCTTCCTCCCCTCACTATGCTCAGCGATCGCCTTCCCAGTCCTCATCCACGGCCCAAGCTGCGTTTGCGTACCAGCACGACAGGAACGCAAGTAGTGGTGAAGGGGGAAACGCATCTCCGCCGGCTAACAAATATGACACAATGATAACAAAAACAAGCAGTTTTGATGGCAGTAGTAGTGGCGGCAGCAGCAATAACAGAGTGTCCTGGGGTAAAAACTCTGCCTATGATTACACCCACAATCACGGCAACAATGGCTTGCGGCGCGTGGACAGCGAAGGGCTACCGTATTCGATAACCAATAGTCATAAGGGAGCAGCTCATTCTGGAATGCCTCACCGTGCCATCTCTTCAGACCACATGCCGGTTTCCCGACAGGGCGGTGCTGGATTCACCGACTTATTTGACGGAGGCAACAATGTTCAGGAGACGTTTGTATAATAGGAGACTTGTTTGTCATTCACAACTTGTAAATCTCATCCATTCATCCATCCATCCATCACAGCCAACATTCAGTGATCCCTCCTTCTGTGTGTGTTCTAATTCCTGTTACGCACCTCATCACATAGTATATCTATTTATTGGATCTAGTGAAAAAACAATCACATTTTTTTTTTCATTTCATTTTTTTTTTTTTTGCAACTGCTGACCACTTTAAAATCCATGCCAGAAACCTGAAGGTAACCATAGACTTTATTTTTTATTCATGACTTGCAGCACACTTTTTAAACATGCTTTGCACATTTTTCCTTCCACAAATTCTCTTCCTGTTTGCTTGTTTTATGTTGTTGTTGTTTTTTTGTTGTTTTTTTTTGTTTTTTTTGTATTCATTCAATGTCCAGATAAACATAGAGATTAAAATTTAAAATGATTATTAAAAACAATTTAAAGAACGGAGAAGATATTGAAGATCAGATAACAATTTTTTGATTGGATTAAAAAAAAAAGTTAATGAAAAAAAATTATAAAAAAGTTTGCTAAGGGCCTGTTATATTCTTCCCATCCCAGAATATCTTAGAGGAGAGTTCCAAGGGTTCTGAGTTGCAGGTGACTAGATGATGATAGAAGAGAAAGGATGCATGTCAGCTGTCCTTGAGTCTCTCGTAGTGATACTTGACCTGGTTGGCTGGAATGAAGAGAGCAAACTGCAGTGCAACCAGGACAGGAAGTTCGTGACTAACTATCTCCTCACAGCTCAGTTTCCACATGTCTGTTATCTCCTAGATTACACACACACACACACACACAATTCTAAGCTGTAAAACGCAGTCTAAAAACATTTTTCACAATTTTTTTTATTGATTTAATTTAACAAAAATACAAGTAATAACCCTGATTTCTCTCAGCACTTCTATAAAAGAGTAATTGCACATTCCTCCGTGAGATGGAAAAATTTGTATATAAGAAACATACCCACCCAACACACACACACACACAATGCAAGTGGCTAGCTAGAGCAGGAAAACAACCACATACCAAACACCAACCAACGTTAAACAAACTGCAGTGTTGACTCAAACAGATGAGAACAGCTGAAGGATAACAGAAAGAGCAAACACAGGAAGGCTTATTACTATTTTAATACGCGCATGCACATACACACTTGTAATGTATGATTAACATAATGAAAACAATTGTGATGATACCACCCTTTACCATATGTAACCATTGACCATTGACCATTGACCCTGACCTCAAGCAAATCTTTTAGTTCTTGTTTCTTCATGTCACTGAAGAACTTGGCAGCCAGTAGGAGACATGTACCTGATGGAGTAGGTAAGATTGGGAGAGGGAGGAGAATAACACTAGAAATTTGTTCATAGCACAACAAAATTTTTTAGTACTCTTTTTATCATACATAACAACAAGTCCCTCTCTAAACAAATGAAGCACACAAGTAAAGATTCTAACTAAGATGCTAGAAAAGATACTAAGGACAACTTCTAAGTTGAACATATCCATAAATTTTTATTTTATATTTGACAAGCACTACATAATTTTTAAATTATTGACACACCCACACGTATAAATTAACTCCCCCCCCCCCCCCCAAAATAAATAAAATAAAGCTGACAAGATAAGAAAACATGGCATGCTTCAAATCTTTCTTCTTTCAAAGTCATACTATTATCACATCACATATTTCTGGAGACCCAAAGACCGTGCTATACTAGCCACAGAAACTAATGGATGACATAATCTCACCTGCTACCAGTTTTCTGTTCACCTTGTTCACTTTACCCTGCACAACATTAACACTCAATTACTACACAACTAAGACTGCATTGCCTGCCAACAGGTAAAGGATAACTATACTCATGGTTTAAATACTAACTAGAGATCAATAATAAAACGTGAAGGGAAAAAAAGAATTGCTGTCCAGCACTGGTTTTCCTTTTTTATCATAACCCTCACATTGACTATAACTGGCGTGATTCAGTATAAATGGAGAGTGAGCTATAAGATGGATTTGCATCGGGCAAAATCAAGCACAATATTTTATATAAATTAATTAAATAATGAGAGAGAGAGAGAGTAAATATTGTTGCCCACCTCTAGTTTCTTAAAGCCCTAGTGTAGCATCGGTAAAGTTGAAGCATACTCACTTTTCAATGGCATGCCAGTGGAAGTGTAACTACTTGCCTTTTAATAACTCACCATAGAAGTAATACAGTGTTATCTTTAAAGCAATACTTAGTCTGTTACGAGTTGCAAACGACTGTTGAAAAAGTATAAAACTCTGCATTAAGGCGAAAGTCTTTTCACCGGTCATCAAAATTTGGCGAGTGAAAATACAAACGCGAGAGTGAAATGTCACCCCCATATTGTACCACTAGTGTTTATTATACATTGGATTTTTTTTTTCAAAATAGAAGTTACTCTGCAATACTTCTAAAAATTCAGCTGTCCAGACACGCACAATACGGGAAAATATTGAATGCTTGAGTGTTGCGGAAATACTCAAGGATAATATTTAATGTATAATATATTATACATACACATGCATCATAACAAATAGAACTTGCACACCACCCCTGATAGTATCTTGTTTCGCTTGGCTCACTAATATGAATCAGAATAAAATAAAAATAACTTTATAGTCGTACCGTCTACCAAAATAACCAAACAAGAGCATAAACAGTTTAATATTGATTCTTACCATCATCACCAACTTTTCAAAATAGACATAGCAGTAAGCCACAGCTGATATATCCAAAGATGTCTACCAGTACATACACACACACACAAAGGAATTGGCAAAACTATATAATGAACTATGATTTGGATACGCTAGGCATAATTTAATGAACGCAATAGCCTTCACCTTTAAACACACAATGGAAAGAAGGGGGGGGAAAAAAAAAAAGAAAAAAAAAAAAAAAAAAAAAAAAGAAGAAGAAGAAGAAAAAAAAGAGAGAATGTGGCAGTATTTAGCAATGGTAAAGATCATCATATTAAATTGATGGTAATGTTAGGATTGGACAACACATTTTCCAAAAGTTAGAATATAAGAACTGGCTCCATTTGATTTACAATAGTAGATAGGAGCAATGGGTACAACATACAGGGATTCCGGGTGTACCTGCTCATCATGTGTGTAAAAAATAAAAAGGCAAAGGGTCTACAAAACAGCTTGCCAACATAGAGTTTATACAAACAGCCAAAGGTTGCCAGAACTATATTCAATATTACTTTACCTCCTTGGCAATGGCACACACATCCTTCTTGATGCTCCTGAGGTTTGACAGAGAGATCCTGACATGAGGGAAAGTGTCAGCAAACTGCTTGTTAATGCCTCTCTTGATCTCTGAAGCTTTGGCATACTGGATGACCGACATCTAGTAACAGAGATTAATGGAAACCAAGACAGGCAGACTGAAATACACATAACATCTACTACTGACTGAGATATTTGAAAGGGGAGAAGATAAATGTGACCAGTTTTGGGAAAATCCACCTAAACGCGGCATCTAAAGTTTTCTAATTTATTCTACCAGTAGGTTGCACGGGGCCTTGGGATGCCGTCCTCCTAATTTGGAAGCTGTAGCACAAGCCGTCTTCGCCCTACGCACTTCAGTATTTTGGCTAAACTTATTATTGATGATTTCGAAAAAACGCCGGGTAAAGGCGTTGCTAAGGTCAGGGGGCGTGCCTTGCATCCGTATACTATTACCGCGTGTCTCCGGGACACTACAGATTAAACCGGTTACAGGCTGATTGAAAGAAGTCGAAAATGCCTAATGCAAGGCTCCTCGAGAAACTATGATGGCGAGAATTGCGTGAGTACTTGGATTATGCAGAATGGTAAGTGAATTAGTTAGCTACAGTTTTTTCCCCGCTGGTTAGTGAAAACCCGCCAATAATTTCTTAGCAACGCTCCGTACACGAGTTCAACCGGCTAGTGTTTCTAGCCTCATAGCGTGAGTTCTAGAGCTCGCCAGAGCTTACAACTGCGTCATAAGCTAGAGCTAACTGGTGCCTATCCATTTCTGCTATAATTTTTTTTTGAAAAAAATCGACCCATAAGGCTTTACCCGGAGATACTGAAAAAAAGTGTTTGCCGCGTTTAGGCGGATTTTCGGCCCCAAATACAGTCAGACTAATGTAAAAAAAAAAAAAAAAAAAAAAAGTAAAAAAAAAAAAAATAAACAGAGAGGAAAAATTCAAAGTGGGTTCATTATAAAATTTACACTTGACAACTAAAACCCACCATTATCTAGTGAAGTTATTGAGCATGTGCTCACCGTGTAGCTGAGGACTGACATGGCGTTGACGTAAGGCCCCACAAAATACTCATGGTTGTCCATGCACAGTGGGTGATAGTGCAGCAGTACGTCCAACTCTCCGTGATGCTCACTGAAGAAGGACCAGGGAAAAGATGTCCCAGAGGAGCTCAGTGTAGGCTGCTCCAGAGTCACGAGGGGACCTTGCTTCTTCGTGGGGAAACCCATAGAAGTGACAGCGTCCGGGTCAGCAGAAGTGAGAGGCAGGAACAGGTGAGATAAAGATACTTCCTGGATGCAAACAAAAAATTCATCAAGCCTACCACTGTAATGGATACGCATGAAATATGGTCTAGTGATACAATATCATTGTCACTTGCTCAGAGCAAAGGTACTATTGGATCTATGGGGTTAACTTATTTAGTTGAAACAAACAAACCAACAAAAAATGAAGGAGTAGCAAAATGTATTTCTTATCTCCACTTACCCATCTGTACACACACACACACACACACACACACAAAGAAACACATGCACACACACACACACACACACAAAGAAACACATGCACACACACACACCCCCCATGGGCCTCACCTGGTTAGTATCCAATTCAATGCCTAATTGTGGATGAAGAGAAGCACTACTTAGGCGTGTCCTCTGACCTTTAGGATGCTCCAACCTGCCACACCCACCAACTTTTATTACTCAAACCTATACCAGCCAGCTATTTACTTACTTTAAATTCTGTTGTCCTTTCTTGTATCCAAGGACTGAGAAAATGCCAAATGCAGCATGAGAAGCATTAAGCACAACTCTATATTCAAGGACAATCAGCAAAACTAGTTTAATATTGAAAATAAGTTAGCAAATTCAATTAGAATTCATGTCCTCAGCATACTTGCTTTTTAATGATACTTTACCCAGTGCAACTTGACACACACACACACACACACACCGGTATTATTGTATCGTTACATCGAATTATTATTTTTTCTTAGTATCATTATCATCACCATACTTGACCAAGCATTGAAGTACCATGCTGAAAAAACAACAACAACAACAAAAAAAACCCAACAGTTTATGTCCGATTCCTTTCTGGTGGCAACATTAAACTTTTTGGATAGGAATCTCCATAGGCACAACTACAAACTAATGCAGCATCATGTTCTCTTCATTTCCATCCCCCCCCATTTCCATCCCCCCCCCCCCCCCCCCCCCCCCCCCCCCCCCCCCCCCCCCCTCAGTTATCACACACTCCTCAAGGCCATTCTCATGTCCATTGTGCTGACTCCTTACCTAGTGCCAGGTCGCAAGAGCCTCACATTGGTACCACAATTAGTGTACTCGGCCCCTGTGCCTCCCATAGATGCAAGCGGTGTGCCTCCCAGGGAGTTACTATGAACAAGAACATTCTTTCTCGACAAATGGTCCGGTACAGACGTGTGAGAAGATAGCGCAGTAGCGCTGCTGTCCACCAGCGACAGGGCTCGCGCCATGGGGGTGCTGACATTGTATGCCAAAGGAGATGCATGTTCAAAATCATGATCGTGACTTCTTGGGTATGATGACTTCTGAGGAGTTTGAAGGGAAAACATGTCTGCTGCCATTTCGTGTAATCTTTGAAACTCTCTGTTGGCATGCAGGTTCGCCATGCCTTCCTCCTGTTCCAGTATGGAGGAATCTTGCATCCTCCTCAAGACGTTGGGAGATGTAGGCTCCTCTTGTTTATCTTTATCCAAAATATAAGACGTGTTCGGAGACCTACTTCGAGAGTCCAAAGTAATGCTCGATAAGAATGACTTTGCTTCTATGCGCCTAACCTCGTCTCTGTTGCATCTCTGCTGAGGCTGCCTCTTGTACCTGTATTTTTTCTGCTTGCGTTTGGAACTCGTAGAAGACGACATAGTCCTTTCAGAGCAGTAATCGCCATCAGCTTTTAAGCTCGTCGGTGTCACTTCTTCCATTTTAAACAAAGTACAAAGGTCATTCTAACCTGCAAATTTAGTTCAACCCGCGTCTTTGCCGCGTCTTGGCAACGACCGAACGCTGAGCTCCACCCATTTACTGCTATATGGTGTTGAAAACGTTTGGGAGGAACTGGAAAATACCTCTAAAATATTCGAGCTATGAGTCGGTCACATGCAGGCCCAAGCACAGGCTATCTGCAATGGACACACATCAAAACAGCAGATATTTCAAGCAATATCGTCAACCCTGTCAATATCACTATTTGTGCTAGATATGATAGATTTAGTTTTATATGGATTGTTGTCAATAAGAAATTCTGTGACTCATTCCTACTTTCCGCCAATAGCAGTATGTAATTGTTGAATTTTACCACTTACATGGCCACCTGATAATACAGACACTGAATTTGTATTGTTTTTACAAGTTTTATTTTAGATTTATACACTCTTTCATTTGTATTTTTTCATTTAACTTCGTAAATATCCCAGGTTCTCCATGTTGTTGCATTCCACCTGGCTACATTAGCACTAGTGACATCAACCAGTGGGCGTGTACACTACCATGCTCTGATAGCCTTAGGTAAACCCGTCACTATTATTCCCTATGTGCAATTGATAATGATGTGTTCTGTAATTGCAGGGGTCTCTATGGTTGGTCTAATAGTGAGGTTACCACTAGAGCTAGCCATGAGTTATCATTTCCCCACCATTTATGATACTAGCTAGCTCAGTCCAGAAGCCTTCCTCCAACAAATGTAACAAATGTATGTGTGTCCAGTCATCCTAATGCAAGGAATTACACTGTATTTATATGTATGTATCAATGTATACAAAGTAGTGTATTTGAATTTAATTTTTCAAAAAAAAAAAAAAATATGTATATGGCAAAATGAAATGTTACATGATTGCAAGCAGTCTGCACCCTTCATAGTTTTAGCTGTGGTTTCCTAAAAGAACAAAGACACAGTGTGATGCAAAATGTACAAATTAAACTTATCTAGCAAATAATCCACAAATTACCTTGAAAAACAAAAAGCACTGAGTTGCATTTGTTTGGGCCCAGGATCTGACAATCTTGGAGGCTTGGACTTTTTGGACAAACCTATCAGCAAACACACATAAAAAGAACAGAAAACAGAAACCCATTCATAATGATAGTACTGCCCGCAACACTTCATGTATACACGTTTTTGCCGTTCATAATGACTATGAAAGTAGAGAACCTACTTGTAATTTCTTACCTACTCTCTTAGACCTGGTGCAAGGCAATGACATTCTTTTGTCGTCCTGCAGCAAAAACGACAATTAAGAATAACCACATGTATAATATGAAGATATTCAAGCCTGTGCATGGTAGTGAGTATGTATAATGCTGATAATTAGCTTTAGAAATAAAAACCGACTTTAAAGTCAATTGTCAAGTTGCTACCTTTGATTTGTGCACTAATTCTAAAATGCAGAAGAATATAGCAATAGGGTTTAGAGCAATGAGGTCAGCAAACATGTCCAATTAACACAGTATGTTCTAGATTTTCACTATGCTATGTCAGGAAATGACAGAATAGTAACTATGCATGCAGCTTTTCAATCCTGGAAAGGTGAATACATGTGTGAGGTTCATTTAACGGTACGTATGTCAGAATTAAATACACTGCAGGCTAATGGCCACCGAGTTAGGATTGTACACTATTTCACTTACTAATATGTAGTTCCTTGATTTCAAGATGGTAGAAGTGGGTATTGTGTCTCCTATCACTATCTTCTTTTCTTGGCTACCTTCCTTTAGTTTTATTGTGTTACTGGAGTCCTCACATGCTGGCATTGATTTTACTGCAGAAACTGCTCCTGAGCAGGACCCGTGAGCATTTTCATCAGGTCTGTGAGTAAGCTCCTCCTCGTCAAGTACAGATGAGCTTAAATTATGTGTTGTCGATGAAGAACTCTGACAAATTGGAACAGGATGCAATACGTGTGTGTCTGGGAGAATTGCTGGGGGCATATTGTCTGGAAGATCAGAGTCCAAAACGGCCATATTTTGGTCAGGTCCTTCCTGATCATCCTCAGTTTGAGAGAATCCAGAACTATCCTGGTGACTGCTGGGATAAGAGCCGGACTCACTGGTGCAGCTCAACAAGTGATTCACATCCACACTGGAGTCACTGGATTCATCTAGCCGCTGACTCTTCCTTGAATAGGCAAATACATTGAGCCTATCACAGTTGAACAGTCGCTTCCTGGGCTTGCAGCTTGTGGATCGGGCAATACTGACAATGTTGGAGTCGACAGATGACAGCGATGAGTCATCTGAGGCTTGGTCGTTACAGCTCTCAACAGAACTAATGTTAGATGAACCTCCTCCATTGCTGTTTGTCTCACAAGGGAAGAATCTGAAATGGTGTTATTTATAGATAGAGGGTAAAGTTTATTACCATTTACAATGAACAGCAATCTACTTTTAACCAGAGTGAAACGTAAAGTAAATAATGAATATGTATATTATTCTACAACAGTGCATTATAGCATGCTAGCTTATTCATTTAGTAGCCAAGAAAATGCTGCAGATCTAAGACACTGCAAGAACAATAACAACAACAACAAATTATTCCAATATTGTGATTGTTTTACTTACCTAGACATTATTCGTGGCTCAACATTGCCTTTTTGACTGCTTTGAAGCTCTTCTCCATTCAAAGCACTCCCATTCTCAGAATGGTACAACCCCAGCAAACCTTTCTTGCCTCCCTTCTGCATGTGATCACTCCCCTTGCTGGCATACATGCCCATAATGTCCTCTTCTTTCTCATCTTGCTCAACACTGCTGCCGCCATTAGCACTACTTCTGGATGTCAGAACCGAAGAGGGTGGCTTGAAAGGTCTCGAGGCTTTCTCTGATGATGTGATGGGTAGCTTAGCTTGGACAGAGATAGGATAGTTCTTGTTAGCACTTCCCATGGCAGATCCAGACCAGGAAGTGGACTTCACAGGAGCAATGTGTGGTGACTACACCAAAACATATATTAAAACAAAACAAAACAAACAACAACAAAAAAATGAAAACAATCAAACAAACAAAAAACAACAACAACAAAACAATACCATTCACCCTTTACACTCTCACAAGCATACATAACTCACTCGCACACACACAAACAAACACAACTCAAACACACACACACAACTTGCACACACACACACACAACTCAAACACACACACAACTCGCACACGCACACACAACTTGTACACACACATCCTAATAGGTTCAACTTACTTTAGAAGGTGAGTATTGATCAAGCACTTGGAGCGTGATGGGGTCAATGTTGCCTCTGGCCATGAGTACTGCTTTTCTGGGCGAGTGTTCACTGTCTGATAGTGAAGGAAAGACAAAACTACTTCAGGATAAAGTATATAATTCAGTTGATGTAGCCCACTCTTTGAAACTAGAACAATTGTACCAAAGTTGATGGGAAATATACAAGTAAAAAACAACAACACAAAACAACAACAAAAAAGCAACCAAAAATACAATAAAAAACAGTACAAGTTGCTCGACCCATTATTTAATGCAGCACATGTAGTACATGTAGCAACAAAAATGTTCATTAGATGTATTCTCTCTCACAGGCTTTTTTTTTTAAAAACAATACAGAATTAAAAAAAGTTTGGTATGTACCACTGGGAATCGAACCCAGAACCGCTTGCTTAAAATGAATATTTGAAAAAAAGAAATTTTCCATTGGTCTGTTGAGAGTGAGACTGTAGCATGGAGTGTTTGGTTGGTCTGTTGAGAGTGAGACTGTAGCATGGAGTGTTTGGTTGGTCTGTTGAGAGTGAGACTGTAGCATGGAGTGTTTGGTTGGTCTGTTGAGAGTGAGACTGTAGCATGGAGTGTTTGGTTAGTCTGTTGAGAGTGAGACTGTAGCATGGAGTGTTTGGTTGGTCTGTTGAGAGTGAGACTGTAGCATGGAGTGTTTGGTTGGTAGTTGGTTGTTGTAGCTCAGTGCAGAGCACTTGTTCATTAATTAAGCAAGTGATCCTGGCTTTGATTTCCAGTGACAGCCAAACATTGTTTAATTATGCATTGTTTAAAAAAAAGCCTGTGAACGAGAGAGAATACACCTGATGAATAAAAGGAAGGCTAAGAAAGAAATTGTGAAGTAACAAAAGTGTTAAGTCGGAAATTTCTTACTTCCAATGGGTCTGATAGTGAAGGAAATACAAAGACTACCTCAGGATAAAGTATTTATGTGTGACAATAACTCTTAACAGATAGTAAAAATAAATAAATAAATAAATAAATATATTAATAAAATAAATTAAATAAATAAACAAATCACAAACAATAGTTAGAAAGAATCAAGTTAATACAGGCAGGATACACTCCAGCGAACTTGACTTCCTCAGAGCTGACTCCAGTGGGTAATGGATGAAGTCTAACTTGCTGATGGATTCGTGGGTCATAGACAAGTTGATACAAGAACGTCTCATCTGCCTTCTTGAAATTGTCCTCATAATCATCAGGTACACCACTGCTGTCACAACGAAGAGCCCTTATTACCTGTGTGTAAATTTGCTCGTTACACGCATTGAAGCATGTCCATTCTACTTGGCTGACCTGTGAGGGGTTCTGGTTGTGTCTCCTCATGAGTTTAGCCGCCGTTACCAGACCCACTCCATGGACAGAAGAGAGGTAATCACAGCCGGACAGTATACAAACATGGCGGAAAGAGGTAGGAGTGAACCCCTAGCATTTACAAAGAAAAGTGGCAAGGCTATGATGAGAAAGAGTTGTCAAAAGACATAAGTTTGACAGAGTAAAACTTCCAAGCCTCTTTAATAATTTAACTTATCCCTCCCCACCCCTAAACCAAAATGACAAATTTAGCCAAAATATTTGCCCTCACCACAAGAGCTTTGTTGGCCTTCGCCAGGTCTTTCAATTCTATTAGCTTGCCATGGCCACTTTCATCCATTTTGAAGAGAACTCTGTGAGAGCCAAACACGAGTAAGTCGGAGTCTTCACTGATGACCAGATCAATAATGCCTTCCTTGGAGAGGAAAGCCAACTGGGCGTCAGCTTCGTACGGTGCCACAATACATTCTACACCCAGCTTGCGGCATTCCTGCAATTCAGTTAAAGTGGAGAACAATGAATATAGTGTGAATGCATGATACCTTAATAAAAGCAAGTGCGATCTCTGGAGAAATGTCAACACTCTTCTGAAAACAATCTCGAGCTTCCGAAGTCTTCCCTATTTTTAAAAGCTCCTTGCCTTTAGTCAGATAAGCTTTCCTCTTGCTATAACACATTAGTATACAAATATAACATCTGCGGTTGCAATGTGACTGAAATGCCTACTCTCGCCTCTCCTTTTCTGTCTTGGCCTTTGTAGGAAGACGGCCTCCATCAAAGACAATGACGGGAGTGATGTTGAGTTGGCGCAACAGGTTAACTCTTCGCATGCAGTAATTTATGAAGGGTCTGGAGAGTAATTGAACATATAAACACACAACTGGTGTAAAATTGTGCTGAATACATACAGTGTCTCTATTTTGGCAGTTTTCATGACTATCTGGGTGGAACACGAGTAAGCTCCTTTGTGAAGCCAGCAGTACGCGTCTACACCGACTTTCATCCCCTTGAAGGAAGACAAGTGTACATCTTTCTGGATGCTCTTCAAGAATGGTAGCAACCCCGAGATTCCCATTTTTACTTCGGTGGAACAATTCCACGCTGGTACACGCACAAGCTACACAAATCTTATGTCCAGAGAGCAGCGCCTAGGTAACTACGAATTCCCGCGAGTTTGGCGCGTTCTAGGTGAACTTTCACCTTTTGAACAGTGCTGAGACAGCCAATCCACTTCTGCTATTTTTCTATCTTCAAGATGGAAGGAACACAGCAACCATCAGATAGCTTGGCCATTGGTGGACTTGGTGATGATTACGTCCATGTAGATTCATCAGAAAAGCTAGTGGATCTGCAGATGCAGGATGAATTTCAGTTAATGCCCACCCAAGCAGTGGACCCTTTCTCCTTGACTCCAACCAACAAGTCTGAAGTAACTTTGAGGAATTCTGCCATGGCGGAGAGAACTGCAGACATCGCGTTATCTATGGACTCTTCTGAGCCCAACATGAACTCTGACCTAGGAGTTATGGAAACCAGGCCTCCTCCTGGCAAGACTGCTGCATTTTTGGAGAGTAAAGGATTTGGTTGGTTAATGGAGGTAGAAGACCAAGAGGAGGATCTGAAGCCATTGCTGTGAGCTTAAAACTACTCATTTGTGTGGCTACCAGTGCTCAGATTTGTTTGCTATGTAGGGAGGAGTTGGATATAGATCTAAAAGATATTTATTACAAGCTCCGATGTGTTCTCTTGCCTGTGGCTCAATTGAACAGAGATGTGATCAGAGATTCACCTGACTTTTGGGGACCTTTGTTCGTGGTTCTTCTTTATTCACTGATCTCAGTGTATGGACAGTTCCGAGTGAGTTTATTGTAGGTTCTGAGTGAGTTTATTGTAGGTTCTGAGTGAGTTTATTGTAGGTTCTGTTCCGAGTGAGTTTATTGTAGGTTCTAAGTGAGTTTATTGTAGGTTCTGTGGTGCAGGTGGAAGTGATAAAAGAAAAGATATTAGCAAAAAGAAGTATAAAATTGTCAGGATTGGATCATGTGTATTATCACTTCTGTTACAGTGAACTAGCTGTGTTTTTCTTTTCCAGCGGTTAAATTTTCTATTGCACAAGTGACTATCCTTACCAAATCTGATATCCTCTCTGTCACTTTTTTTTTTGTTATTCTTTCTTGTTTACCGCTACAAAAAGCAAAATACACAAATAAAGCTTGTTTTTGTTTTTTTTTATAAATGTTCACCGAGGTAAAAGGGGAGGGGTGGGGTTGATGATTCAACCTACGTAATAATGTTTGCTGTGTTGATGGGTGCGCACACACACACACACGTGCATGCACAGGTGGTGTCCTGGATCATCACTATCTGGGTGTTCGGATCTCTACTGGTGTTCATTCTGGCCCGAGTGCTCGGTGGAGAGGTGAGTAGGAGATCTGCTAGTGACAATTTTTTTCCTTCTTTTCCATAATCTCCAAAACATGGAGACAAAAAAAAAACAACCTACGGAAGGAGTGCAAGGCATTGTAGCTCTTGCAAGTGTTAATTTCATTTCTTATCGAGCTGATGGATTGCAGCCATTGCTCCTAGTCAGCTCTCTGACAGCTCACGTCTCCAGTCTGTATTACTTTCACTGGCGTAGTAGTAGATCAGGTTTGGTAGTCTTGTATGGTTTAATCTCTGAATTCACAAGTGGAGTAGTCACAAGTAGGAAATTTGCTGTTTGTGTAGCGGAGAGCTGCGTTGCATGTTTGTGTTTTGTGTTTGTTGTTGTTTCAATCTACAGGTCACATATTCACAAGTTTTGGGTGTGGTCGGATACTCCATGTTGCCGTTGGTGATAACCGGTCCTCTGGTGTCTTTGGTGCGGAGTCTACCGTGGATGTCTTTCTTGTTAAAGGCAAGTCTTGTTACTTTGTTCTTACGTGTACTTCACTAGTTTGCATATAATGTCTGTCACCTGATTTCTCCAGCTTTGTTGACTTGTTCTCAGTGATATAAATACTGTATTTGTGTGATTACTTGGTGCTGTGAGTGAGAGCCTCATTGTTCTGTTTCTAATGGCGGGCACAGTCTTACAAGCCCATTGTTGCCTGGTCAGCATTGTATTATTCAGTGTACATGCAGTCTGTTTGGTGGCTATTATTATTATTATTATTATTGTTATTGTTATTATTATTATCATTATTATTATTAACTGTACTAGGATGTGCTATGTATATCAACACGATTATGGGTTTTTCAAAACAAACTTTTAGTGTAAGGGGTTGTTTCCATGAAATTGATGAAAATTTGGAGGCCGTAATAATTTCAGTGGGCGTGTGGGCAAAATGCCCCCCTCCCCCCCCCCTCCCAAACCCTTTTTTGAAATCCCTGTAGAATGGTGAACAAATAACATCTGGCTACAACAGCCCTTTGGAATTAAAAAAAGGAAAAAAAACATTGGAAAAAAAGTGCACCTCTATTGAAAGTGCACCACTGTTGTGCTAAGAACAGCCAAGTACGCCAGAATGGCAGAACAAAGTTACAGCTAGGATTTAATAACATTTCAACCTTCTTAGTTTCAGGCAGTATGCCTCAGGGTTCTTGTAATCTAGGATCTATTCTAACTCTGCATAATATAGTGTGTGCAATTTAATTGGTACAGTGTTTACTCTATAGTACTAGAAATAGCCAGTACATGTATTACAATACAGGTGTTGTCCTGCGCTAGCTTGTGTGTCTCTCGTTTTCTCATGCAGAGTTTTGGAGTTATGTGGGCCACGTACAGTGGAGGTTCGTTATTAGCAAGAGACGAACTTAGACACAAGAAGCCACTCCTCCTATACCCCATATTCCTCCTGTTCATCTACATGTACTCACTGTACAGCGGTGCATAGGAGGCAGTTGCAGTTCATGTGTGTACCAACCATGTACCAAACCAACATGGTAAAGGATGGACATTATGTTGTACTATTTTATCACTTTATTAAATTTTATACTGCAGTCACCACTATACTATCTTGTATGCAAGCACATCTGGTAAAGTATGCTACAATCTTATATTTAGGTGTGACCTTAAGTGCATGTGTGATCATTTGGATGCATTAGATTGAAATTATAATTGCAGTTGTTTTGAAGTGAGTCGTATTACTGGAATTCAATGATGTATTTTTCTGATAGAACACCAGAGGTTGCGAGATAGTGGGTAAAGTGGTATAATGACGGGGGGGGGGGAAAATCAGTTTGATAAAGTATTTTGTCTTTTCGCATCTGGGGGTTTAAGATCATTAGGTGGTCGCTTTCTGTAACTTGCTAGGGTTTTTTGCTGCAAATCAGAGGTGCCAGCAGGACCCGAATTATTCTGCTGCAATAGTGATTCACTTGAATTAGTCCCTAAATCTGATATCCCAGACTGTGATGTTCCTGCATCTGATATCCCAGACTGTGATGTTCCTGCATCTGATATCCCAGACTGTGATGTTCCTGAATCTGATATCCCAGACTGTGGCGTCCTTGAATCACTTTCAAAGGTCTGTGAAACGTCCAACTTGACATTACTACATCCTGCGGCAGTGGAGTCTGGTAGTCGGGCACGCACTGAGGAGCAACCAGCCTTTGTTCCTATAATGTAATAGAGAAAGTGTCCTGGTGTTTGGTATCATGTGAAAATTATTATTATTATTGCATTCTTGTCATTTTTTATTATAGCTAATGCCAATAATTATCATATTATTTATTCACCATACTTGTACTATTCATCTTTCTTTAAAAACAATTACTACTACTATTATTTTATTGTAATTATGATAACAATGCTTGTACTGACCAGCACTTATTGTGGTGGTTCTTCTTAAAGATGAGAGAGGTACGTGGATACGGTTTAGATCCCTCGTCCCAAATTTCTTCCACGTATCTGCGGTCCCACTGTTCAGTTTGGGAGAGTTTCCATCGTTCCATGTGAAGGCAACGAGATACTGACTCGTCTGTGCCACTGCAGTGTTGCGCGCCTTGAACCCTTCATGCACCTTAACGGTAGCGGCCATGTACTTTGCAATGAGCAGTTGTTCCAGGGTTTTCTCACCTATCTTACTTGAAAATTCCCGATGATATTTATTTGCCGACCTGCCAGCATCATTGCTCTGCCTAGCGTTGCCTTTGTCCACTCTGGGAGGTTTCTTTCTTCTGCTTTGTTGCCCAGCTCTGGCACTTCCTTTGCAATGCCAAGCAATATCCTCCTTTTTGCTCTCACAAAAGCATGGGTTGGAGTCGTCCTCTTTCAAGGGAGCTGGTAGGTGGAGAGTCAACGCGGGGACTTTCCCTTCCAAATACATCATCACTGCCAAATGATCTAAAATTTGATAAGAGTCATTGCAACCTTAACACAAGTGATTCAAATCATACCAGCCCAAGCAGCTCCTCCGCTGACTAGGTGAACTTTGCTTAAATTTAATTTAAAATGTTTAGTGAGAATTTCTTCTAATTTAGTTAACATTTGATAGAACAGTTCTTTGGTCATCTTCTTAGCATCATCCTTTCTCCCAGCTGAACCTATCACTCCTACGTAGGTCCCTTCTTCCCGTGAAGACATAGAGAAGGTGAGGCTGGCAGGATAGGAGGAATTGTTTACCAAAGTTGTGGCTCGTCCCTACTAGCGACCCTTTATCAATTAGATTTGGATGTCTGTAAGTGACGACCACTACCGCCTGGATTTTTTTTTTAAATGGCTGTCACCAGTAATAATGGTGGCTCTGAGGCGCTGACTACGAGCCAACTCTTAGCGACTTCTTGGTTTGATAGTGCTGGAATACCTTCTCTAAACCGGCATAACGTCTTGGACTATTTCTCCCAAAGAAGTAACCCCTTTTACGACAGAACTTGCAACAATGAAGTCCTCAAGATGCAGGGCGCGGACCCAGCTCAGCTGGTGTGAGTAGTCATACAGTAGAGTAATGAAGTGCGCCTCATTTTTCCCTATTGTTTATGGTTGATATTTGTGCTGTAGTAACATGACTGGAATAGAGTACTCACTCCTTCATGTGCAAGAACCTATTCTGTATGTCATCAGGAAAGTGAATCGACAGTCAGAAGACAGAGGTAAATTATGCGAACATAACTGACTAGTTTTAAAGTTTAAAGCTAATCCTTTGCTGTATATATGGTGTATTGATGGTCGCCTGGTGCTTTATTGTCCCAATTCTCCTTTCACTTTTCCCCGTTTACTTTAAACCTCAAATTGCAATGATACATGCAACACAACCTGCAATCATTAGTGTTCTTTGCATGGTTTTGTGCCATATCCGAGTGTCAGTGTATTAGTGATCTTGGAGCATTTCTTCACAAATAAATGACATTCTCCATTTAATCTGAAATTACTCCCAAGTTGCAAACGATGACTGCATTGAGCCTGTAATATAGTGTATGCGTGTTTTCATGTTTTGTTGTTTTTTCTTTGCATGTTCAGTGATACCTCTAGCGGATTATTACGTCCTTGGAGGTACAGTCTACCAGTGTCCTGACATTTGGTCCATTCTCAATTCCAGACTGGTAAGGTTGTTTGTAGTTTGTACATAATATAAACATACATATATTTATTGTGTACTGAACCGTGTCCTATAACTGTTGCCCCATAGGAAATGCACATAAGAATTTGCTTAGAGAAGCATTTTCCCGTGTCGCCTGCATTCCTGGTTGTTATGTTGGGGTATTACGTCAGGTTATTATGTTTCCCCAGCCCAGGTTATTGCATTGTTCATTCTATTTCATACCCAATATTTTTTTTTTTAATTTCATTTGATATTAGAGGATATCACTCCTTTTGTCACAGATATAATTTATAATATTCAAAATTCAACGAAAAGAAACTTTTTTTTTCTCCAGTTTATGGAACAGTTTATTCTTTTAATTTAAATAGTATAATAATGAATTTGCCTCCTCATAATTATTTGTCCAAGAAGTAGTACCTGACTTGCAGGTTCTTCATCAGCCGTAAGTAACTGGTATACATTTGTGGTTCGTGTTTAATGTCTTGTAGCTCTCCACTCTCCACTTGGTCAATGAAGCCTTCAATGAATGTGAGTGTCTACAATACTAGCTATAGTACTTGAAGGAAATCATGTGTTTTTAGTTGGTTCTTCACATTAATGTGGTTGGACTAACTAGGCATTGTTTAAACAGTGAAATAGCGAATTATTAAATGTTTGGGTTATCTGAGTACACTGTAGTTAATGATGGCCACCTAACACGTCGTATATCTTTATTAATTTGCTGCGAGAGTCGCCACTACTCAACAAGGAGGGGATCATGTGTTCTTTTCTTTATTAATGGAAGAATACAATGAACAGACTTACTCACTAATTGTGTACTGAGTGCATTATTAGTGTAGGATGATATAATATAACCTGGTGCTAGGTGTGAAGTGTGATTGACGGTGACAGGTGTGAAGTGTGATGATGGTGACAGGTGTGAAGTGTGATGATGGTGACAGGTGTTCTCTGTGCCGTACTCACAATAGGTGCATCTTACTCTCGCTACGACCCCAATCGAGGCTACTACTGGGAGTTTCCTAACGAGTCCAGCCAGCAGGGGCAGAAGGAATCTTCCTCTGACGCTGCTTCACGACCTGAAAACCCCAGCGACACCCAGCGGAGGAGGGTGGACAACTTGCTGAGTGACTTCACCAAGAAATTCACCCCCAAAGCCTTCGCCAAGAGGGTAAGCAAGGCAGTAAAGGAGTCATGGTGTGCTATGGACAGACGCTGCATCATGATATAGCAGTCAGTGAGCTACCACTAGCGAGTGGATAGGATGAGTCCTGTAGCCATGGTTAGCACGTATGAGAGTTGTTTGTTTGTTGTCTCCCCCTCCCCCCCCTCTATTTCACTTTAGTAAGGTTTGTGCAACTCATTCATTTCTTAGCAAGTCGTAAGTATAGCCAGCCATAAACAGAGTGATCTGCCTTTTTGTTCCCAGAGATTACTGAATTATTTTACAGTTTTATTTATTTATTTATTTATTTTATTTTTTTGGTATCGAGTTTAACCCTTTCCATGCTGACTTTCTTCAACACTTCGGGCATCTTTTAGAATTAGAATTTGATTTTTGAATTTCTACCGCAAAGCAACTGCAAAAATCCACAAACAAACAGCCAGGCATATAAAGTAGGTAGCTATATCCTTATAACAAGCAAAATAAGCATCTAAAAGCCTGAAAATTAACCGGAACCAGTCCATCTTACAGCAAGTTTTGAGGAGACTCCGAGGAACTAGCCCAATGAATATCTCTTGATGTCCGGTAGGAAAAACTTTATCTATATTCTTCCAAAATGCTGAGGGACTCTCTATAGGCTTCATACTTTCTATTCTGAGTGTTTGAAGTCCGTAGGCAACAAAATATTTGGGCGCTCGGCGTCCTGAAATTCTCGGTGAAAAAGTATTTCTCGATCTCCGTTTTCAGACAATTAAAAAACAACAACTTAACCTGCCCGTATGGGTTCAAGATTTTTTTAAAAGGAAGTACAATGCCTACTTTACATATAAAAAAGAAATGACGGCTTAATCTAATATAGATTTTTTTTTTTAATTCGGGAAACGCGGACCTGTTCTCGCCCGCATATATGCAGTTTTGGTGTCGAAAGGGTTAAACTCAAGCCCAGCTTTTCTTGAATAAGTTGTAATGTGGATATTCAGTATTCTGTTTTTTCCAGAAATAAACTAAAATAATTTACTCTCCCTTTGTTGTTTGTATGTGTGTGCATGCAGGACGGAGGAAAGCCAGCTGTCAGTAAGTCTGGTCATTGGTTCACTTTTGTGGTATATAAGTGCTTTAATGCACAATGTGATGGGATGTGGTTGTTGTTGTTGTTGTTGTTGTGTGTGTGTGTTTGACAGTGGGGGAGGTGAAGCAGGAGAGAAGGACGACTGGAACAGGGTCAGAAGTGGCCAAAGAAACTAGCGGCCCCACTTCAACCGGCATCAAGAGGCAAGGTTCTGAAGGGAAGCTGCCCGATCCCAAGAAGAAAAGAACGTTGCCTTGAGAGGCCCGTGATAACACTCCCTCACATGTGCACAAATTGTATCACAATACAAATCATATTTTTACAGTCATCTGAATCTCATACACTCCATTTCTCTTGTTCTGCCCTTTTTTGAAATGTCTCCACTATTGTTAAAAATAACAACAACAAACAAGCCAAAAAACAACAGCAAAACAAAACGAGGCATTGTCGTCTGGTCAAACCTTCAAACTGAGAACATTTGTGACCAAGCTGTTTACTAATTAGAGGTTGATTGCTTTTAGAGGTGACAAGTAATATTTTTATTTGCTATAATAGAGGTGATTTGCTCAATAGAGTTCACTATTGGAGGTTCCACCGTAATTATCTACATTCTCATGCAGCAGTAGGTACTGGTCAACATTTTAGTTACATACCTGAGGTGGAAGTCATTTTCAAACTTGCCGTATTTTTTTAAAGCAAATGACACCATTGTACCGAAAACTTGTGCAAATAGCAGATATTATTTGTGATGGATTAAAAACAACAATTGATAATAAAATATAAATGACAAATAAAACCTACAAAAGTAAGATAACCAACCACCTTGTGTAGCTCGAGTGATTTCAACAGCAACAATGTATCATCTTTTATTTGCTTGGGTAGTATATCTGAGGAGATCTTTGCTAGTCAGTAAAGGTTTGTACACTTCATCATCGCTGGTGGTGTCTCCATCTTCACTGCTACTGCCAGTGCTCTCTTCACGTGGCTTCTCTTGGGTGTGTAAACTCGTTTCTATGTCCGCCTTCTTCCTCTTGTTTGACGAGGACTTGGGCAGTTTCCAGTCTACTAGAAGGATAGATCTGCAAAGAGAAGTGGAAGACAATTATTAGTTAAGTTCTTTTTTCTTTTCTTTTTCCACATGCAAGAACTTGTATATAAATACAAGGGACCATTGATTAGCTGAGAGACATTACTTTGTGTCAATTATTTTATTTTATTTCTTCACTCCACCATGCATGCCTGCCACATTAAAATATGTCTGCTTACACTTCAGTCATAAGTGCAATCCTAAACTCTTTACTCAATTAAAACAACAAATACAAAAAACAACAACAAACATACATTAAAAAAATCAAACTGAATTGGAGTGAATAAGCTTGACAGTAAAGAGAGAACACATTGACCTTTCTACCTAAAAACTGGCTTTTGCAGAACTTTTCTTCTTGGCTAGCTCAATTGCTACTGCTGAGCAATTGCGTGCACTTCTAGTTTACTTATTCTCACAGTGCAAGTTTCTAAACAATCCAAACCTATCCAAACAGTAGCAAAGACACAAGTAAAAGAATTACTACTTACATGAGCAGAGGAATCATGAGGAACTCCAGACCTCCCATGAAGAGGTACAAACTGCCAGACCTCATGTTGTGGTTGATGGTGAGAGGGAAGGCAAAGGGCCAGATGACGCTAGCCATGAGAGCTGCAAGGGACTCCACGGAGGAGATGATGCCAAACAGACTGCCTGTAAGCACACCACACGGACATTGTGGGTGTGGTTGAGAGGGAATGGATATGAATTGTGAAATGATTACTAGGAGGAGGATGCCTATATTTTAACTGCCAGCTAAATTAACAATATTGATTTAATATTAGGTAAACAAAGTGCCTGCTGTTTGTTGTTGCTTTTGTTGTTGCTGCTTTGCTATTATTGTTGTCGTTGATAATTCCAAATAGTTAACTATAGTTGTTATCTGAGCTCTACGCGGCACACAGAGTATTGTAACTGCCTTACATGCTTCTAATACAATGACAGATATGTATGTTACGGGAAAAAATTACCTTGCTCCTCTGGCTTGACCTGCTTTGATGCCAAACTTCTAGCTGTAGTAAAAGCAACTGCTTCTGTTCCTTTGATTCCTGAAACTGTACATGAATTCTCCATGTAAGCACTTTATATTGGTCATTTATAAGATACCCTATTTTTCCCCCCTAACTAACCCCCCACCCACACACACACATATACACTCACACCCAGAAATAGTTCTCATTGTATGAAAAACATAAGCTTCACTGCTGTTTTCACTCTACTCAACCTCCCACTAAAAGTGAGAAATTTCAACGTGAAATCACTACTATAAACCATTTACTGCTATTCATTGGAAGTGAATGTAAGTATAACTTGTCAAACATTAATTATTTTATGTCTTACGTACTTGTATACACCTGCCATGCTTTATTAACCAGTCCATGGAAGACGTTACCGATGGCACTAATTAGAGTACCATACAGAACTATCCAGGAATCCCTGACGTTAACAATTACCAAGAAGAACAGCACAGTGTTCGATATGCCTTTAGCTATCGCTCTGACCGCCTGGTAGTAGCCAATCTCAAGAGAGGTGAATTCAAATGGAGGAGCCTTCAAGAAATAAACGGCTATAATCACTGACCCTCCCAAGTTCAGACCCATCACGGCTAAGTTGAGAGTCAAGATGTTTATTGCCCACACTGAGTACGAAAATTTGCTGCAGTATAGTTTAGCACCTTCGATGTATTTGCTGATGATGCTTCCTTTCTTCTTTGCCAGAAGAGCCAATCGCTCTACTTTGGTCAACGACTCCGGAATGGCTAAAGTGTAGAGTATAATAAGAGCCAAGGCTCCAGCTTGGAACGTAATAACGGGAATGAAATTGCAATGAACTGTGGCCAACCAGTATCCACCGCCCATGACTCCTGTGAGCTGGCCAACACTCAGGAACCCACCGATGATGGCCAGTCTGATACTCCTACGCTTTACAGAAGTGATGTCCGCAATATATGCGAAGATGGATGCAGCGATTGCAGCGAGATCTCCACAAAGACCGGACACTCCACTGGCTATTATTAAGTAATACGGGTTGAGGGTGTAGTAGATGATAAGAATTGTTGAAACACTCTGGATAAGCAAGCCAGTGGCAGGGATGAGGATACCCCATCTCCTTCCAAACCTGTCAGTGATTGGGGCCATCAAGAGGGTCACTGCAATAGCTGGTAACTTGCTGGCTAGCTGAGTGTACACAACGAGGTCGTTGGAGTCCGTTTCGTCCAGCTTATAAGAGTTATTGCTCGCGTAGTCGTCCAAGGTGGTGCTGTTGACGCAGTAAGACCCATTGGGAGGCTCGAAAGCTGTTTCGCTCAGTATCTGAGCACCGTAATACTGAAAGTAATACTGTTCTATGATGGTGGTGTATAGCATATACGAGAGGTAGAACAGGAAGACCACAGGCTCCACCGTGATGATTCTGGAATAGTAGAAATTACAGCAAGAGCGTCGCACTCGTCCAATGCAAGATTCCTGCTCGCTGTTCTCAGTTTGCACGGACATTATTTTGTTTTACTTGAAGTTCATGGGTGTGGCTAGGTTGTGCACAACGCAATCTGACGATACTTTACCAATGCCAAACCCATCACAATAAAATAATATGTAATTGGGTAGCTATCTATGGATGTTGATACCAAAGTCATATTTATCTTTGCTAGTCAATAGAGGTTTGTAGTCATCATCATCACTGCTGGAGGAGCTGACTGCACTGGTGTTTTCAGATTTGCTATAGTCACTTCTACCATAGGAGTCTTTATGCTTGGCTTTCTTGTTCGACTTGGTCTTCATTTTCCTTGTATCCAAATATGCGACAGAACTGCAATAATAAAAATGTTTTCAAAACAGCGACCATAAATAAATTTAGTTCAGGACAAAGTCAAACCTCAAATGCTATAAGTTCTTATATCTATACGTTTATAGCCTTTTAAGTTTGCCTGTAACTAAATTCGTTGGAGTTAGTTTGTAGCTGTTTAGTTGTATAAGGCACTATAAGTTTTCATCAAGAGATATACACAATAAAAATCATATTTTATACGTTTGCTAATGCTGCATAGTGCAGCATTTATTTTTCTAACTCACATGAGGAAAGGTAAAGTGGCCAGTCCTGCAGCTGCCATGAACATGAATGTAGTGCCAGGTCTCAGATTGTGTGTCAGTGTGATTGGAAAGATGTACGGCCAGAGGGTGCTTGCTGCCAAAGCTGCGACGGACTCTGCCGAAGCTATGATGCTGAACATTGACCCTGAAGGCACATACACAGCAAGAAGAAAGGGTAGCCGACAAGTAATGGAGTAGGTTAGCTAGTGAGTGAGTGAATTGAGGTAGACACTCTCAGGTGTGATTCAATCAAGATTTCACTGTATATGTGTGCGTATGTTAAGTTTGGCCTTTTTATCACGTGTGCCTAATTATGTCAGTTAAAAGAATCTTACAAAATGCAACGGGGTTCAACATGCTCATTGCATCTAATGAGTCTCCAGGCACAAGAAATATCTATGTCAACAGTTCATTTGATGATGCCTTTTACCATTTCTCAACAGCAAAGGATGTCACTGAGTTTAACACATTACTTAAATGTGAAATGAAATTTTTGATGGATTCTTCTACAGGTATTTTTTTAGTGCATAACAAGTAACTAAAACATAAGCAATTTTTAATTATGTTACGTTCTCTAATTGAGGATGAGAATTGGTTTGGGTAGATTATGTTGTAAAAGCTACTTATATGACAGTATTGTAATCAGTCTGGCTTACTGACCATACATGCACAACTAATAGTAAATACTTATTATAGCATGCCTCACACGCAGAGACACTCACATGCTGCTACCAATACTACGCCTATACACGCCAAATACACACTAACAACTGGCACACCCAACAATTGTATACACACACTCTATAAATACCTTGCTGCTCTGGTTTGACGAGCTTGGATGCCATACCTCTTCCTGCAGAAAATACTAGAGCTTCAATCCCTTGGAAAGAAGAAACTACATACAGTATATACACAGAACAATGTAAGAGAAAGAAACAAACAAAAAATACATACACAATAGCAGCAGCAGCAATAACAGCTTCTAATGTTCTTTACTAATGTTAGCAAAGTTTTGTTGGGGGATAGTAGAATTTTCCAAACAGAAATATCTCAAAACTAACTGGAACTACAAGTGAGTATATTAATCTTTTTTTTTTAAAACTTGATAAAATTAAACTTCAATACTACGATAAGTTAAAAAAATGAGATTATTATGTTAACTTATAAGTATTAACGCAGTAGTTAAAAATGAATTTGTACAGTATTAACTGGAACTAAGCTCTAAATTTAGCTGAAATCACATGATCACAGTGGAAATTTTGAGAGACATCATCTGCTGCAAAATCAAACCTGCATATATATTATCCTATATTTTGGCAGTAAACTAAATAGAATGACTGTTTTAATTGAGAGTTAACAACATCGAAAGAAAGCAAAAAGACCACCTATTAACTTACCTGTGTAGAGCTCCCATACTGTGTTTGAGAATCCAGTCAGCATGTTGCAAGTTCCACTGATGATCATTCCTGCCAAGACAATCCAAGAATCCCTCAATTTCAGCAGCACCAGCAAGAAAAAAAGCACATTACAAATGCCCTGCATTCCCGCCCGCACTGCCTGATAGTAACCTATCTGTGCCGAGTTGAATTCAAATGGGGGAGCCTTGAGGAAATAAACCACAATGACTAGAGCTCCCTCCAGAGTCAGGACGAGGACGGCCAGAGTGACCGTCAAAACAATCAATGACCAGGAATCAAACGCACACCTGCAGTACAACTTTGCGCCTTCAACATACTTGTGCAAAAAGTTGTTCTTCCTCCACTCTGTGAATCTTCCTTCGATAGGATTTGGGCGAGACTCGGGTAGCCATACCACTATGTAGAGAAGGAGGATTGCCATGACCACTGTACAACATATTAATAGAGGCAGAAAATTGCAATCGACTGCACCCAACCACACGCCAGCACAAAGCACAGCAGCCATTTTGCCAAACCCAAGAGCTCCTGAAACGGCAGCAATTCGGACACTCCTCCACTTGATGGAACTGATGTCTGCCACGTAAGCAAAGGTGCCGGCTATGAGAGTTGTGAAATCACCAGTTACGCCAGCAAAAAACCGCACGGGTATGAAGTAGTACGGATTTAAGTGGAAATAATAGAGGAAAACTGAAGCCAGGGCTTGCACAAAGAATCCAAAGGAAGGTAGCAAAATGGCTTTTTTCCTGCCATACCTGTCACTGATTGGACCCATCACAATGGCTGTGATGATGGAAGGAACTTTGGCTGCGAGCTCCGTGTAGATGACGAGGTCATTGGAACTCGTTTCGTCTCTTTTGTACGAGTTGTTGTTGCCCGTGTACTCGTTTATGATGCTACTGTTTATGCAGAAAGAGCCGTTCGGGAAGGCAAACGAGGTGTTCTTAAGAATGCCTTCGCCGTAATAGTGATAGTAGTACTGCTCTATTGTGTAAGTATACTGCACGGAGAAAAGAAGATAGAGGAAAACGACGGGCTCCACGGTTACTATCCTTGCATCGTATAAAGTCTTTAGAGGATTTTCATACCAAACACTCAGCTGGGACCTTGCGTTTTCTTCGTGTTCTTGCTGTTGTATTGACATGGTTCTTCTCCTGCAGCAATTTGTGGGCGTGGCTGATCGAGGTCAATCCTCGTGCGAGGCAATTAGCTTAGAGACTCAATCAACTCCCACGCACATGTCTTCGCATAACTGTTGTTACTATCGTCTGATCGGAAATAGATACAATGGTGCCATGATTTTAATTCATGAAATTAAAAAAATAAATTAAAAAAAAGCAAGCAACCACAACTAAAATAGCACAAAGAGTTTGACAAAAAGTGATAATTATATTAATTAATTTATATTCTGAGGTGACTTTTTTGGAAGCAGCTGGCTTTTCTCATCATTTTCGCTGATGTAAACTGAAGAAGTTCGGCTAGAATAATCCGGCACATTCTTAGAAGGACCCCCAGATTGTATTGAGACTTGAGATTTACGATAATGTGAACGTATTACTTCAATCAAAATTATGGAGCTGTAGTACACAAAATAAAATATTTTGACAAAACAAATTTCTTGCTAACTATAATAAAAAAATAACTAATACATCATACATTCTTTCCTCATATTCTTAAACTATTGTTACCACACATCTCTGAATGTCTAGCAAATCACATAGCTACATTCTAAACCTACCGAATAAGGCTAAGTTTTAACAATTGCCACTATAGCTATATCCATCAACTGAAGAAAGGTAATTACTCACAGTATTACTGGCAACATCATGAATCCACAAGCAGATATTATGATGAATGTAGTTCCAGGCCTCATGTTGTGATCTAGAGTGATGGGAAACACGTAAGACCATCCTGTACTTCCTGCCACTCCCATCAATGACTCCACGGAGGCTATTATACTGAATAGAGAACCTGCAAATATTACGTTTTAGTGAACCAGTTAAATAAACAAATGAACAAATGAATAATAATTAAATAAAAAAGTAAATACATAAAATAACTAATTAAAATAAAAAATAAACACATATGAAATAACTATTTCGAGCTCAATGCATTTCCAGATACCTTGCTGTTCCGGCTCTACTAATTTGGAAGCCAATCCTCTTGCTGCAGGAAATATTGCCATTTCTAGTCCTTGAACAAACGAGACTAAACAAGACAATAGTGGACAATAAAAATTAATTGCTAATAAGACTTAAACCACTCACTTGCATATATTTCCCAAGTTCTAGTTGCCAAACCAATCAATAAGTTTCCGGATCCATTAACTAGAAATCCGAGCAGCACAATGGTAGAGTCTTTGATGTTAAATATTGTAAAAAAGAAGAACAGGACACCAGACAACCCCTGGCTTGCTGACTTAAATGCCTGGCAATAACTTATCTGAATGGAGTTAAATTCAAAGGGAATAGCCTTTAGAAAATAGACCATAAGAAAAAATGATCCAGCCATATTTAAAATGGCCACTCCAAGAGCAATGGTGACTACATAAAACACATAAGTGTTCAGTGTAAAGCCGGAACAATATATTTTGACAGCTTGGCTGTATTTTTGAAGTGTCCCTTTTGTCTTCTGAAGCAATATCTTCCTTTCTTCTTTAGTACGAGACTCTGGTATACATAAAGTATACAACATACAAATTACCATCATTCCGGTATAAAAAATCATGATAGGAACAAAGTTGCAGTTAACACCAGAGAGCCAGAAACCACCAGCCAGTTGGCCTGCAAGTTTCCCAAAGGCTGCCATTCCCTCAATGATAGCTATCCTGAAACTGCGCCATTTTTTTGAACCGACATCAGCAACGTAAGAGAAAGAAGCAGCAATAAAACCTGTAAACCCACCAGTTAGCCCAGTTATTGCACTAGTCGCAATAAAATAGTAGGGATTCAACCTGTAGTACACTATCAAAAAGGATCCAAGAGCTTCAATGACGTATCCAAAGCAAGGAGTTAAAAGGCCAATTTTTCTTCCAAATTTATCGGTGAGAGGTCCTAGTAGAACTGCTGTTATAAACGACGGAGCACCAGCAAGCATCGTGTACATAACGAGGTGATTCGATTGGGCTTCATCTTGCTTGTAAGAATTGTTGCTACCGGTGTACTGGTCGATGAGGCTGCTGTTGATGCAGTAGGAACTCTGCGGAAAATCAAACTGAGTATCTTTGAGGATGGCCGCCCCGTAATAGTGGTAGTAATACTGCTCGATTACTGGCAAGTACATGAACCTAGCGAACGCGTAGAGGAACAGCAGCGGTTCTACCGTGACAATCTTAGACTTGTAAAAAGTCAAAAGTACCCCCATTATTCTTGCATGCGTAAAAGTGAATCGCTCATTAATTACGTTGAAACCCTTTACCTAACAACCATTGTCCGGCGGCTCATCTAAGGCATTTTAATTGACCACAATCACTCGTGACCAGCTATGAATACCATATAAGAATGATCAGAACGCTAGGGCTAGGGGCTAGGGCTAGGGGCTAGGGCTAGGGCTAGGTCAGAGGCGAAAAATAAAAAACCCTGATATTTTCTGTTAATTAACAATAACAACAACAACAACAACAATAATAATAATAATAATAATAATAATAATAATAATAATAATAATAATAATAATAATAATATTCCAAAGGAATAGTATAATATTCTATATGAATTCTATATTATAATGAAACCAAGTTCTAAGAACAAATAATAATAATAATAATAATAATAATAATAATAATAATAATAATGATAATAATAATAAAAGAAAAATAATAACACTATTATACTAATAATTACTATTATTATTGTTGCTGCTGTTTTATTATTATTATTATTATTATTATTATTATTATTATTATTATTATTATTATCATTATTATTATTGTTATTATTATTAGACAATATTATCATCCAGCATCCTCATCATCATTATTATTGTTATTGTTCCTTTCAATTTAGTGTTTAGTGGAAGTTGGCTTGTATGTTATTAGCACTCTCTTAAACTATACCATCTCTTGGCATGCAGAAAGTTACTGGTTGTTTCTGTGGAGTACAGACCATGTGCTAATTGAGATTTCATTTGTAGCTCAAGTTACTTCCTCATAAAGCTCCTTTAGATTAATAGTCATGCATGTATAAGTACTTAGCCTCAACATATTCAATAGAGTTGGCATTCTATAGATCAACTCATAAAAACAGCTGCATGCACTGTGACTCACTACAATTGTAAATTGATGCAACTCAATGTTTAATATATTTACAGGGTGACAGGAGAATAGCAGCTCAATTGCCCATCATTACCCTGCTATAACACTCCCACACCAGTAACCAATTGTGCTATTTAAAAAGTTAATGTAGTAGAGGAACATAATAGCAGCAGCAGCAGCAGCAGTGCTAACAGAAGTCCAGGGAAGAGGATGCTTCACTCAATCCCTTTAGTGGCAGAATAATTACGACCCTGAGTAACAAAGATACATTATTTGCGAGAATGGGGGAAATAGGAATTATCTGGTACATGAGGTTTAGTAGATTGTACTTACTATTCAATGCAATTGTATATAGCAACAGGTGGGGTGGGGGGGGGGGGGGGGGGGGGGGGGGAGAAACTTTAGCCACCTGAAATTTTGCGAGAGTGAATAGACTAAACTAAAAAAAGGTGTGGCTTGGGTAGTTGAATTTTCTTTTTGCAGATGTAATAATTGTGCTTACCAGAAAGAGGCTATGTAGAAGTAAAAAGAAAGCAATACAAGTTGTAGTGGTGTTGATTCCATCTTCCATGCCATTTCTGCATTCTCTAGAACAGTTTTTTTTTGACAGCAGGTTTTGTACATAGTGTTCATTTTCTAACTATTGAGCAATTAGTTTCATATACACTGCCATGTCTATATGCTCTCAAATGGTTGCTATAAAGTATCTAATCTTCCTTCATTGACCTACTTCTTACTGTATAGTGCTGTGTTACAATACCAGAGTTTTTAACAGTTTAATAAGACCACTGAGAGACCTTTTAGTTAGTATTTGGCACCACTAAACATAAATATCACCATTACCACACACCCCCCTTTATTCACCCCTATCATTACTAGTCTGGCATAGCCTACCCTTTACCTCCTATTAGGGTGTCTATGCCAGACTATATCATTACCTGAAATTTGTTAAGCAGATGACCCTCACCTACCCTATTTCTTCTGTTGTTAAAAACAGTCATGCACTCATGCAGTAGAAATTTACATATTATACAATTATAACACACCTAATATATATATATATATATATATATTATATATTTGAGACTGAAAAACTTACTGATAGAATTGAAGTATTGGCATATGACTATTCTTTTGTATAAGTGGCATGTGTGCTGGCCGTCTTTAGGTACCCCCCCCCCCCCCCCCCCCCCCCCGGTAAGAAATGGAACCTTAGCGGCATAATGAGCATCACTTAGAATAAAAGAGATGAAGGAAATCACATTTTCACTTTATATTGCAGTGCTCTATTGTATGGCACCCATACTATGGACTCATTAACACAGATCTACCACATTATTACATTTCCACACAAAAAAAAACCCACTCAATTTTAAGTTCCTGTAATGTGAGCCTCTAACTGCTTTTTCAGTGGACATCTTTTCTTTGTCATTGTAAGAATCATAACAATTGGTCTTTGTTAACAATAGTTAACCCTTTCGTTCCTGAATTGTTTGGACGCGCGCGGAAAAATCTAATTTTCTACCGCGGAATAGAGCATTGCCGTTTTATTTTTTTAACTCGATGCTGGCTGGGAAAACCCCATAGCAACCATATATCACTAAATAGACCAAGAGTTTGGGATTCCCCTCATTTTTTGATTGAGAAAATTGAATAATATTTAAGCCATCTACTAATATTTCAAAAAAAAAAATTTTTTTTCCCCAAAATATCCACTTTTCCCATCAATAAAAAAATAAAATAAAATAGAAATAATATTGTTTGATGCATTTTATACCAATATTATATTAGTTCAACAATAAAATATGTTGTTTGTTGTGTGTGGTACTGATTGTGATCATGTAGGAAACATCTATGAGTGTCCACAAGGAACGTATGCCATTGGACGTCGAGCTCCACTACAAAACAATTTCATATACACAAAAACACAAACAACAAAGATATTTGTAATACAAACAACAAATTATTCATGATCCTATATAATTGCAACTTTATGATGTATTGTATACAGGATTTTTGTTTGGGGGGTGGGGGGGTTGGGCTCCGAGTGTACTTTGCCACACCCATTTTTTGGAACCTACACTACTTTGATGCACATCTTTGCATAAGAGTCTATACTTCACACTGATGATCAGTGTTCGGTCCTATGCACTAAATGGCTCAGTTATGATAGGAACATAATGGGATACAATATCAGACTAAAAATAAATGCTTCCTAAATGTTCATTTCTATTCACCTCCCAAAATTCTAGGGGGGAACCCAGCGCTAGCCTCCCACTGTATGAACCCTGGTATGTATACTCCACACTGTACATGAGAGAAACAATCGTTGTATTGAGAAAGTGTAATTTGAAAATGAAAAGCAGTACAAGCACACACGTGGAATTCAACTTACCCGGCATGGATGGTGTCACAGACTGAACGATCCCTCCCATAGGATCCGGAACCTCCATACAATACCAAAAAAACACAAGACAACAATGATATTTGTAACATAACAGCTGGCCTCACTGAATTGCCCCCCCTCCCCCGTCATTACTTTTCACTGACA
>WLWD01003426.1_pt1 | contig 57757 bp, 35 predicted proteins | sample 6712731 | NCBI WGS metagenome assembly WLWD01 (sample SAMN12718690, study PRJNA576275) | sponge metagenome | isolation source: marine sponge | host: Mycale hentscheli | place: New Zealand: South Island, Marlborough, Capsize Point | collected 2014-11-01 | reverse complement strand
GTGTTGACTGATCCAAATTCGACCGTTGGTCAGTGTAAATCTTACGAAGTATCGGGAAACCCCGCTCAGAGACTGCATTCGAACACAGAATGGACAGTAGACCAGCCATGAGTTTAGCCAGATTGGGAAATTTCCGGTACAAATGTAGGCTAATTACAATTTAGGTGCGGTACATTACAGACCTGATAATTCCGGTATTGTACCGGATGTTCAGGTAACTTGGCAGCTATGCCTGTGTACTAAGCAGGCACTGTGAGCCATGCAAGCAAAGCTCCTGGAGCCAGGCTAGGAACTCACAGGAGAACAGCCTTTCCTCACAGCTAGTGGTGAGGGCATCTGAAGTCCCACCAGGATCATTGCTGTTTCATGAGAAAAAGTCTAATTTGCATCCCAGCAAATGCCAGGTGCCCCAATCACAGTTGGGTGGACTGGTGGGGCTGGTGGGAGGCAGATGGAAGACAAGATTGAAAAGTTGACTGAGTGGGGCTTGAACTTAGGACCTCAGGCCCTGGAGCCCAGGACACAATTACTACAACACCACACAGCCACTCATACACACACACACATACACATATACACACACATACACATTGGGAGGGTTGGTAAGTGGGGTGGGGAGGGGGGGGGGGGGGGGGGGAGAAGAGAGAGAGAGAAAAAAAAGGAGGAGGTTGGGATAAGTATAGGTATGTAGATGCATTCTATTTACTGTGGTCCCTGGACTTCACGACACTTGATTTAAAGACCACCTGTCCTGTACCTCATCTATTGGATACACTAAAGCGTTAATAAATTGTCACCTGTCACCCAACCAAAATATTTAGTAAAAAAAAAAAATTAATTAATACAGTTATGTTTGTTAGAGGGATAACTTTCATACAAACAGATTGTATTGACATTGAACGATATCTAACTGATATTCACACTGCCATACATACCAGCATATACACATATAACATGACCTACTCTATCACCACTTTAGCAACAACTCCTATATGTATATGTGACCGGATTTGGGAAAATCCGCCTAAACGCAGCAAACAATTTTTTTCAGTATCCCCGGGTAAAGCCTTATGGTTCGATTTTTTCGAAAAAATTTTTATGGCAGAAATGGATAGACACCAGTTAGCTCTAGCTTATGACGCAGTTGTTGTAAGCTCTGGCGTGCTCTAGAACTCACACTAGTAGGCTAGAAACACTAGCCGGTTGGACTCGTGTACGGAGAGTTGCTAAGAAATTATTGGCGGGCTTTTCACTAACAGCCGGGAAAAAACTGTAGCTAACTAATTCACTTGCTATTCTACATAATTCACGTACTCACGCAATTATAGTTTCTTAAGGAGCCCTGCATTAAGCCTTTTAGACTTCTTTCAATCCGCCTGTAACCGGTTTATTCCGTAGTGTCCCGGAGACACGCAGTAATAGTATACGGACACAAGCCACGCCCCCTGACCTTAGCAACGCCTTTACCCGGCGTTTTTTCGAAATCAGCAATAATAAGTTTAGCAAAAATACTGAAGTGTTGTAGTGCGTAGGGCGAAGACGGCTTGTGCTACAGCTTCCAAATTAGGAGGAAGGCATCCCAAGGCCCCGTGCAGCCTACTGGTAGAATAAATTAGAAAACTTTAGATGCCGCGTTTAGCCGGGTTTTCACAAATCCGGTCACATATAGGCTATAAGGAGTTGCAAAAGTAGTGGTGATGATAGAAAGCATTATTTGTTGCTGTTGTGAATAGCTAAACTAATATAATATGCATTGTAAGTTGGAATGAAAACTGTTTCACTGAACTACTGACTGACTTTCTGTCTTAAAAACAAATAACCAGGCTAATTAAGCGATTCACTCTATTAAAATAATCTTCAGATCACATAATGTAATACTATTTTTTTCCCTTTAGTCATGTTTTATGTATAATACTCTTACGTCATTGAATGATCATAAGGACAACACACAGCAATGGTAAACTGCCTATATTAAATTATAACAACCAACTGTGTTGAATAGTTGCCAAAAAATTCTGTCACTTGGTTTCACAAATCCTGCCATATCTATTCATACAACCTTTGAATTGAATGCAATTCATCAAATATTATTATTGGGATTTTAATTAATTTTGAGGACTATGTACTCAGAACGGAAAAGGAGAACTTCCTTACATGTTAGGAGGGCAATGATAGTAAAATAAATAATGCATTAGACACACGCTAAACTATCTTGATTTTATTGCAATATACTTACATACGGCACACAATCCTGTGGTAGCTATGTATATATGTGAAATGTTCAGACAAACATAACACACATTCCTCTGAAAACCATACATAATTTGTTCATCCAGAACCGGATTGGTGGCACCAATCCGGCCACATCATCACAGTTCAATGAAATCGTAATTGGCAAAACTTGAAAGGCAAAGGGAAATCCCCCGGGAAAATCCCCTACCATATACCCTCAAACTCCTCCGCTGTCATTTACCTGAGGAATTTACCGCTCCCAATACAATGTGATGCCATTAACCATAGCAACACGTCTAGCCATACTCCTCACACCTTCATTCCAATATTAATTACACATTTGTACCGTCATTGCCAACTTTCCTGAAATCTCCGGGATCGGGTTTTTACTCTTAGCCACTTTCATTATTCATGATCTGCGAAGATGCTACTCAGCTGATATAATAGCTAGTTAGTTGGTGGCGCATAACGTGTGAATTGGTCCACTTCCTAAACTTGGTTAAAAATTCACAAATTAAAATGATTATTTTTTTTTTTTAACTACATTCTTCATTAAATGTATTGAATTAAGTTACCACACAATTTTTAATCAGTCGCTGGTGACCACTTATACCATTGTCGCCAGTTCGTTCACATCATGATCGCATTAGTGTAATGGCTTCTTGAATATTGTCACTGACTCCAGCTGGAACTTGCATTAAGTATATAATTATCACTCCATCATTGATTCCCCCACTAATGGTGTGGTTTTGAGTGGAGCCTGGGGGTGTGGCTTAATATCCCTGAACTGTAAAATAGGCAACTCTGGGCTGTAGCCACAAGCAATGGAGCCAATGTCCAGTAGAAACACAATGAAGCATAAGGATGAAGAAGAATTTATGAAAATTATTTTAGTGAGAGAATGAAAAATTGTTTAGTAGGCCATGAACTGTAGCTATTTACGTACATAATATCTAGCTAGCTATAGTTAGCTAAACCATTCTAATACGCACACGCTTAAATAGACAATAACATACATACTGAATACAACCTTTTACCGGATGCATAAACAATCGCACCGTTTGCATAGTGAAGGTGAGCGATGCAGTCATTTATAAATATATGTAGGTGAAAATAGATATGGATTACTTCCCGGGACAAAAGTACAGTCCGGGACTGTCCCAGAGATTCCGGGTCAGTTGGAATCTCTGGATGCACACTGTTAGTTTGTAACTTTTCAATCCCAAGTTTATTTCTGCTCACATTCTTGTAATATGTGACTGGCTTAGTGGACTCAGTTGATGGCTTATTTACCAGGAATTACTCTACTCCAAGGGCCAGGTGGGTAGGCTGTAATGATATTCACGAGATATTCATTACTGATTACTTTTAGCTGGAATTGAGAAGTATATTCACTAAATTGCAACACGGTGTCTGTTCATGGAATGTGTAATTGTCCAGAGGGCATGAATGTAATAAACAGATTCATAATGCCTGTGCAAAGAAAAAAATGCCAAATTTCTGCCTGATCATGTGATTCTGGTTGACATGTGCTTTAATGTTTTTTGCCTTAGTCTCAAATTTGTGCTTAGTATTAAATTTTACTGCTTTAGAAATCCTATAGTATTATCAATCATCAGTGGAACCTTAGCCAGTATGCACAAAACCAGTATAGCTATTATTGTATTAATGTAACTTTCTCCCTGCCCATAAAGTTCAGGACTACCACAAACTTCATTAACTGACTTATAATGTGGCCATACATACACAGTATTAAAGACCCTGTACTGTATTAAAGACCCTGCACACAGTTCTGGATTGCTGGTACTGTCAAAGGCAAAATTTGAAAAGCTCACTATCTGGATGCCAAGTAGAAGCAAAATTATTTTAAAAGGCGCTGCATCTCCCTCCCTCTCTCCCTTCTCATTGTGCTCCATCTTAAGCACAGGCACATATAAATGACCATTTAATTACTTAACGTACAAGTTCGAAACCCCTTATGATAACTGCTTTACACCATTATGATACAATTTAGTGCTAAAATAAAATATCAGTCAAAAATAATATTACAAAATTCCCCTTGTTCGATATTTAGGAATTTAATCCCAGTAGGTCATTTCAATTCCCCTGATTACGACCGCTCAAGTTCGTGACCACAACATCCGGTAAAGAGTAGAAAATAATAATAGCCACGCCCTCTTTTGTTGAAATATTAGCCCCATCCGTTCCAACGCCCCTGATAATATCACAATACTCCCACAAACGAAAGGACTTACCAGTTAAATGATAGACAGAGTTAAACCCAATCCCAAATCTGCCCACTTTGAACGGGTCATCAGCCTTCCCACTCTGCTGCAGGTTTTGTATTCCTTCCCAGTCCTGGTCGGAAAACATGGCATCGTTCGCAGAGAGCAGAGCTGGCCCCTGGTAATTAGCCAGAGCAGGCAAGAGTATGTTAGCCGTGCTGTGGGTCCGATGATCCACGAAGAATTGAACCTTCTTAGCTCCTGCGTCATCCGCATTTTGAATCATTTCCTGAAAAATGTTAGAGAGCTTATAAATAAATAAAAAGATAATGGTTTAAATATATATACATATATATTATACAGTATATGTATACTAAGGTTAAGAACGTTTTAAATCCTTTTACTCCAATTTAACTATAGAAACATACATACTATATATATATACATATACATGTATAATATTTATAGTCATAATAGTAACCACAACTTTCAATTTGACTTGTTATGAGGGAATAGTTACATGTGTATATAAACAATTTCATAGCTGTTTAACTCTCAAGAGAATTGCCTAACCAAATGAAAAGACTCTTGGCCATTCCAAAAAAAATATGTAATTCAAGGTAACGAAAAAACAAAACAAAACAAAACAAAAAAGATTGATACAAGCCCATCAAAGTTTATGATATAAGAAATAGCACAAACCATTGAGAATTAAATATATAAACTAGAGATTCAATATGATTGTGTATAATCCTCAAGTACCCCACACTGTTCATTCCACTATATATATAGCTAGCGTATGCCACAATACCTTGAATATCTGTCCATCTGGGTAGCGCTCCAGAATTTGTTTGATGGTCACCGACAATGGAGGTCTCCTCTGACCAAATTGTCCTCCTTCTGGCCTGTCGGCCATGTTTGTTTACCCTTCCTGTGAATAAGAAAATAGAAGAAAGCCTAAATAAATTTAAAAAAACTTGCTTTAGAAAAGAACATTACCTCCAGCTGCCCAATTATTGAGACAAACAGAAAGAGTTCCAGGAATATTTTCTACTACTACTTTTGTCCCTCACTCACTCAATCAGTCCTAACCGCGCAGAGTTCCCAACGACACACAGTTAGTTTCCAACGACACACGGTTAGTCCAACGAGTGTCTGTACAAGCTGCACCGCGAGAAAACCACTTACGCACGAAACGATACTTTAATAGTGAAATTATAGAATGCGCGCGTGCTTATTGGGCGCTCTGGACCACGCCTTCTACTTCGCGGTTAATACTTTACCAAATAAATTAATGGTTTGGCCTAATAACGTCTCGTGGTAAGCCCTATCGGATTATGCTAGCATTTTTTCTGGAAGAATAGACATGAAATGGCAGCATTGTGGAATAAGATTGAAACTTTCTCACCTAAAAGGGTCTGGAAAAAGCAAAGGAAAAAAATGTGAAAAAATCTATGGAGGGTCAGAACTTGATAATTCTATTGTTTTTAGGTAATAATAAAGGGAAAATGATAATAAACAGTTCATTATAATCCTTAATTATTAAGAAAATCAAATAGTGCTTATTTTTCTCTCTTTTTATTTTACAACAAGAGCATAAACATATAGAAATGTGGTTATAAAGGTAGATTTTCACAAATATTCTTTTTATGTAGGGGAGAAACATTTCGAAGCATTTTGTTGCGAATAGAAGAAATTTGTGGCTTAATCCCTGAACATGCACACATCATGGCACTTGCAGCTACAGCTACAGAGAGACTAAGAAAAGATGCCTCAAGATTAATGGGATTAAGCAATGAATTTGTAGTGGCCTCCTTGCAAAGATAATATCATGTATGTTGTTGTCTAATCTGATGGAATTGAAAAGATATTTGAACCATTAGCGACAAAATTACTTAAAAAACAAGCATCATATCCTCACACAATAATTTACTGCAGTTCTTTTGCAGACTGTTCAAAAATGTTTATTCCTTTTTTAAGACATATCTACAAAAGAATACAGCAGGAACCACATTGCCTGATATTCCAGGATTTAGGCTTGTGGACATGTATATGAGCTGTACAGATCCTGAAGTAAAGGAGATGATTGGGCAACTTTTTGCAATAGATTCTCCTCTACGAGTTGTGATAGCCATGACAGCTTTTGGATTGGGTATAGACTGTCCTGATGTACATCATGTTATTAGCTTTAGTTTTCCCAGTGACATCGAATCTGATGACCAGGAGACAGGGCGAGCTGGTCGAGATAGCTTTCCTGCACTTGCTACCTTGATAACCAAAAAAAATTAGTAGTAGATTTTTATAATAAACAGTCAAAGATTATGCAATCAACCAAACTGTGTGCAGGAGAGATTTATTACTTTCACATTATGACAACTATAGTCAAACATACCAGGGACCTCTATGTTTATGTTGTGATCTGTGTCAGCAAATTTGCAAATGCACCCAATGTCATACTCAACAGTTTGTACTCCATAATACAATAAAGTAATGATCAAAGTATAGCGTATATTATGTTTTCATTATAATGTTTAATATATCCAGTCAATAACTGCATTTTTATCACATGAATGGAGAGTGTCACGTGGATTGAGAAAAGTTTGATGTGATCTGCCCTTTAAGAGAAGATAGTGTACTTTTTCAAATGTTCAATAATTTTTTTCAGGTCTTCTGAAAAGCCTGGTGCATTGTGTAGACCAGATGGTTTCTTGACATTATTGCATTCATCAAAATTGTCAAGCAGGGGTGAAATCATTCTGATTTTTTTTCCAAGTTTGAGAATCATGTTGTCCGTTTTATTCATGTTCAATCTTCTAAATAAATATCATCCTTCACAATTCTGTTCAGATGTTCTTGGTGCAGGTCACATGGAATGTTTCTTCCAGGGGCATTGTGTGTATTAAAAGACTTCAATGCTGTAGTTCTTTCTTCCTGAACTTTTAAAAATAGGAAGCAAATATCGCCAGCATCTAAGAATTCTTTCTCCATTACCCTCCTTTATAGCATCAGAAAATTCCAGGTGCAGGAGAATATCATGAGTCTTACATCACAGATTGATTAGCTACAAATATCAATATTCTTCGACTTATACACGTCTATACTGTGTATATGCTACACTTACCTATTTTTTCTTTGCAAAAGTTGTATAGGCATAAAAACACTTCTTGCAAACACATGCTTCTTTCCTGCTGTCAATGGTAACCAGATTCACCCCTTTTCCTTCTTTTTGGGATGCATTTAAAACAATTTCCATATTAGTGACTAATTCGATTCCTGTGCTCCTAGAAGACGTCTGTTTTTAACATTAGTCGAATTAGCACAAGCTAAACAAAGAGCTGCACTTGATGAAGCTGCCATAACGCAGTTAAACTGCAAGTGCGCGCGTACGTTATGGCGTAAAAAACGCTAACTAAAACGCAAACTTTACTTGGCCCTCAATGCTGACGTCGCGTACGTGGGCGAGTACCAATCCGATGTGGAGCTCTCACCAGACCCTTTCCTTCCCCCCACGCCCACATATAACGGGAAGGTAAAGGGTCGGCTACGCCAGACTAATAGAGCAGTTTGTTCTTGCTTAGTTAGTAAGTGGTTAACTGTGGTTCAATTAGTGTGGGTGTAAATCGTTAAATATTTTCAGGCGCGTGAATTGTACATATCAGTAGGCAGAGTTCGTTCTGTATTGCCATGAAGAAATGTTACTTGTGCAAAGCTATGCTGGGGAAATGCTGCCGGTTAAAAATTAATGGCACTTTAATACTGATTCTTGGCTAGCATTATTCACATGACAAACCACCATGGCATATACAATGGCCTGTGCACAAAGCAACAACTAAGCGAAACTTCCAACTCCAGATATCTTAAAAAAGCTAGGCCAAGTCACTGCTTAAACTAATGGAAGAGTTTTGACACGGCTGTTGGAGAGTTGTGCACAGAAATAACTACACGCGCAAAAGTTTTGAGCAGTCTTACTTCACAGGATATTACGTCACCTATTGTTTGCGGTCTCCCCAATTAGCGAGGGGAACTGAACAAACTGCTCAATGCCGCTAATGTTAGCTATTCGTATTGCTATTGTTGAATTACCTCCACCAACAATAATGTTGTGCTAAATGATGTGATGTCGTAAAATAGACAGGATTATTAGTATCAAGCAAAACATTGTCAGCAACTAGATTAGTAACAATTTGAAATGAAACCTAACTAAAAAGGCCCAACTGGATCAGTTTACCAGACCCTTTTCCCGCGTAGCGATTGGTAAAGGGTCTGGCTACGCGAGACTAGATTTTCATTGCTTGAGTAAAACAATTGAGTTCGTGTTGGCCACTCTGTTATTGTAGTTAAAAAAATGGGAAAGGTTTAATTTACAGTAGCACTCACTGTCAGCTCTGGTTCAGAGTCTACAAGTCATTTGGAGAATTATGCAAAACGGTTTCTCAAACGTTTTCAGCTGCAGCAGAACATGCTTTCTCTACATAATATATTGACTTCCCAATAAGCTAGCAGCTTGTTGGGAAGTCAAGTATCATCTAGCTTATATTAAGCTTGTACTAAGCTTATAACTTTAGAATAAGCTGCCATAAATCAAAGCATTGGCACAGTGTCACTTTGTGATAGAGGAAAAATATTCCTTTACAGCAACTGTAGCTAACCACGCTTTGTGTGAGCTGCAATTTTGCATGTGGAGAATGAGTACACAAATATGCCGGCCGATCTCGGTAAACTTGTGTCTAAAGGATGAACAGATGCATTTTGACTTCAGAGACAGCATTGATCCATTTTTCTTACGCAAGTTTCCGTTTTACCGCACTCGGTCACGAGAAACCCAGACAGGCCTCAGAAGTTGCAGCTCGCTCAAAGGAGTGGCTACAGTTGCTGTACCACTAATGTTGTTCGTAGTGCTAAAGTTTAATTAGTTCCACTAACTTCTGGAGTACCGTCCTTACGATCGGACCTGCAACTCAAGCTGGATTGGTCATAAGTAGACGATCTAGCTGTTTACCTAGGTTCTCCCGGACAATCTCGTCTAGTTGGTATTAATGGCAACCAAGTCTCACGCAAATAACTTAAAAAAATAAAAATAGTGACCTATTAAAATTGTACTCTATGTTTTGTTGTTTTAATGTACAAAGATGTAGCGCCTCATTTGTGAAGATTTAGCGTCTCAATTGTACTGAGGCGTTTCTGCTTTAGCTACATAATTGTTTCTGAGAGAGTGGGGTGGACTAGGTCCACAGTCTTAGGTTTAGTTTTGCTCATGATATGCTAGTTTCAACAGTTTTGTTGTTTTGTATCCTGAATGTTTTTTCAGGTGTAGAATCACAAGGTAAGTTTAGTCAATTGCTGTCTATATACAGATGTTTGTTGTATTTAATGAATTCTTCAATTTTGAGTAAATTAGGTAGTCAAGTTGATTATTTCAGATTATGCGATTGTATGTGTTATTAACATTGTCATCATATCTTGATATTGTAACCATATATATTTGTATGGAAATTTTAGTTAGGAGGCAACTGTATATTTTTGGCTTTAAATGCAACAACTATTTAATTTTAATGCATTCAAAATGCAATATATTTGATAGTTTGTTAGTTTAAACAAGAGACAATCCCATTTGTACAAAATCAAGTATTAATTACACTCCTATATTCTAGATGAACAAATTAGCATATTCATGAGAGGCCCGACTAACCGACTCCTCCCTAATGACCAGGGAGTTAGGCTACACCCACCATATGGACAACCAGTAATTTTATCGTGCAAAGGAGGACCTGGATTCCTTGCTTGGTACATTGGAGATACTCTTGTTCCAACCGGTACTCTAGAAGGTTTGAGGTGGGATATATACCAGGAGTTAAATTCTAGCTCATCCGAGCAATATTTACATATTACAAATTTTAAGAGGTCTTACCGAGGTATTTATACTTGTGCGACTGCCAGAGACAAGCGAGTAGCAAAACATGTCATTATAGAAAATGGTAAGACAAATATGAAGTGCATTTTTATTTACACATTTTTTTTTTACAATCACCAAATTTTTATCAATGTGTTTATTTCAACTAGCTAACTAGCATGAGTTGTTGAAAAAAAAAAAAAGAACAACAACTTACACACTAAAAAAATGTTGCAGTAGCTATAAACTTATCTAGAGCAGCTAAGTAAGTTTCTAGTAAGTCTTTAGTTACAATTCAGTAATTTTTATTTTATGGAAATGTAGTTTCAAGTAAAAACACAAACTTGTGAAGTTAAGTTGTATATTGCATAGCCACATGGAAGCTATTACAGAATTATTTTGTTCTGAGAAATACAACAACAGTAGGAAATAAGTAAACAAAGATAGCACAATAATGTTGTATAAATTACAAGTTTCAATCTGAGATTAAATCATTAATATTATAGAAGCTCCAGTTTACATGGAGGTGGTAATTCCTCTTAGAACTTATGAAACCTTTACTGAAGACAGAACATCTGTGTCTGGGTTCATTTATGGTTTTCCAAGTGACAACAATTTGAAAGTAACTTGGATGAAAGATTCAATTGAACTGGATCCAAACACAAATTCAAACTTGGAAATGTCATCCAGATTTAACTTTGAATATACTCTAACTTGGAAGAGAGTGAGCACATCTGATTTTGGGTCTTACACTCTGCAGGCTAAATATCTGACATATACTGTGCAAGACAAATTCACCCTGTTGGCTACAAGTATGAGTCAAACATCTAATTATTCTATATGCATAGGGGCGAAAGTTTAAGTTAAATACAGTTAAGGATTCCTTAGCTGAAGTTAAAAATACAAAAACATTCTTGATTAAGTCAGCATTAAATAATAATGGCAATAACAAATTCTCATACCATTTCCTGTTTTGTTTTAGTATAAAAAAGCATATGCACAGGGTGAAAATAGTTCATTTACAACCATAACAAAATCGGTAAACTGTCTTGGTAATGAGAGTTAACAAAAATTTACAAGGCTTTAGAGGTGAACAAACTAGTTATCAACACATTATGTTCAAATTTACAATTTTGTTTTGGTTGTCAATGGACACTCTTCAGGTAGTGATAATTGTATGGTATGTGTAAACTAATATTAATGTTTATTAACACTGGCAAGAGGTTCAAAGAGTTGATTTGTTCTGTACCTCATGTTACATATTTTTTTTTGTCAAACTTGCTCATGTTTTACCATTCCAATGTAATTTTTGTTAGTTTCCTCTTAAGCACACTAGATTTTACAGCAGTACACTTTAGTAAATCATGTGCCTGCAAGCAGTGCAATTTAATGCAGTGTTCATCATAATTAGGGGAGCACTCGTCTCTTTGCCATTTCCATGATTTCTCCCACAGTGCATATAAATTAGCTTAAAAAGATATAATTTATATAATGTATAATACCTTTGAACTACAATACTGGGTATTATAAAATTTATTAAGGTTAATAAAGGCTAAAAAAATTTTTTTTTATCGTTATTGAAACGGAATTTATGGAAGTATTTCTCATTATTATTGTTATAGCGAGAGTTGAAATCGAAAATTCGTTAAATAAAATTATGGTGGCAGAATCCAGTAGACAAGCCTCATTTTGTGCAGTTCTTACAAAGCCTAGACCTGATGACAGTGTAAGAGTGAGGGTAATTGCAGTCAATGTTGACTCAGCTGTTCGTAAGTTAATACTTGGTTACAATTAAAATTCATATAGAAATTGTCAGTTTTCTTTATAACAAATATTTTGGAATTAAACTCCCCAATTTGAGAACTGTATTTTTGTAATACTTTTCTATCTATGGTAGTTTATTATTAAAATTATGAACTTCATGGCGTATAGCTATTGTTATTTAGTATTAGTTTTAAAAAATAGCCCTTTAGATTATGCAAATCAGTATTTATTAATTGATCTGGGCAGAACTATGACAATTAATTACAAGTCCAACTATACATACTTGTTGTATGTTGTGTATAGAGAGACATTTTTGTTTTGCAAGAATGATGCTTTATCATCTGCAGAAATACTTGAAAAAGTTGAATTTCTTACTGCAATGAAATAGAACAATATAGCTACATTGTACTGTAGAAATGCAGTTTCATAATATAGTTTTAACTATATTTTTTTCTCAGACAGTTTTCTTACTTATTAGCTAGATGTACTGTTTCTCTTTCGCAGTCTTTTGTTTAAACAAGAAAGGATTATAAAGTGTTTGGCTGTCACTGGGGATGAACCCAGAACAGCTTGCTCTACTCCCAAGTGCTCTGCCACTGAGATACGACGACTAATGGGCAACGAAGCATATCAATTCTATTATTGAATGCTATCAGTTATAATATTTTTTCGTTAGTTGAGTGTGAGAGTGAAATATCTTGCCATATCACTCTGAAGAGTGTATTAAATGGTTTATTGTACCCTAGATATCTTCAATACTGTAGCTTGCAGCTGTTATTTTAGCAGCAGCTCTAACAATGTTGGTAGGATTCACTTGAGGAAAGTAGCTATAACTACGAGTGTAATGAACTTGCAATAACAACCTCGAAATATTGTGGGTTATTTCACAGATCACTTACCTAAAATTATCATTGTGAATAAATCTCGGGTGGAATAAATAATAGTTAGGCACTGTGTCAGAGGGAACTACTGCTTTTAGGGTCCCAAAAGCCCTAGGTTGCAGCATTCCCAAGCACAACGAGGGCACATAGAGCCTGAAGGACCCTAAAAGTGGTAGGTTGCGACGGCTGTGTGTGGGATGCTCGCTCGCAATCCGTGGATCGGCAAGGCCCAACACCTGGAGACAGCAATAGTACGCTGCCACCAGAGAGTTAATCTAGGGATCGTAGCCGCAGCCAGACCCTATCCAACGTATTGGTACACTCGCACAAAGGGGTTAGCTAGTTTGAATGTAATTGAACTCTGAACATGCAACACATGGCAAATGCATATATACCGGGAGCTGACTCCTCCCAATGACATAAAACTCAACCAATAAGATTCATGCACATAAAATGTTCTAACGAGCATGACTGTAAAATAAGTGTTCTAATCATGCATGGCTACTATTCTAGGCATGCGTGAATGAAATGTTAATGTTCTGCAGTGTTCTGCAATATCCTCCTCTTCTCTCTCTAATCCTCCTCTTCTCTCTCTAATCCTCCTCTTCTCTCTCAACTCTTCATGTGGGCCCTTCGTATGCCCACATCTCCCCCCTCCGAAAGGAGATGGGTGGCGTCGCCATCAGCCTTGGCCTCTCCGAAGCACCTGCTCAGCTCATCTGCCACCACGTTCATCGATCCTTCTCGATACAGAACGTTAAAATCAAACTCAGTTAATTTCAGGCACCAATTGTGGATTCTTCTATTAAACTGTCTTCCCTCCATCATATTCACTAGACCTTTATGGTCCGTTATCACCGTGAATCTCCTCCCGTACAGAAAGTACGCAAAATGGCGAATCGCCTCAAATACACCTAATCCCTCCAGCTCTTGAGCGCTGTATCTCATCTGGGCTCCTCTCAATTGATGAGAGAAGAACGCCACCGGCAACTGCTCTTCTCCTCGAACCACCGACAAGACGGCTCCTACCCCCGTCGAGCTAGCGTCACACTCTAATACAAACACATCACTTACACAAGGTACACACAAACAAACAGAATCACATAACTGGTTACACAAACCATAAAATGCATCCAGCATCGGCTCCGTCCAACTCACCACCCTAGACATTGCCGTGGACGTGTGGGGAGTCAAAGTTGCAGACCACCGATGGAACCCGCGAATGAATCGTCGGTAAAATCCCACCAAACCCAGAAATGACCGTAACTGTTTTCTTGTCTTCGGTAATGGATGCTTTCTAATAGCTTCCACCCTCGCAGCAGGCACACTGATCTGTCCTCCCCCAATCTGATGTCCTAAGAATTCCAATGTTCTTTTCCCAAAGCTACATTTGATCTTTTTGCATGTGAGACCAGCCTGTCTCAATATCACGAACAACTTCCTTAAATGTGTAAGATGCGACTTCCAGTCCTGAGACACCACTAAGATGTCGTCAATATATACTCTTGCAAATTCGTCACAACCAACCAAAACACCATCCATTAATCGTTGGAAAACCGACGGCGCATTTGTCAGGCCGAACGGCATGCGACGAAAACGAAACTTCCCAAAGGGACAGACAAAGCATGTCTTGTCCCTATCCTTCTCTTCCACCAAGACTTGGTGGAAGCCCTTTGCCAAGTCTACCTTGGATAAAACTTTCCCCGTCCCTACTTTCTCCACCATCTCATCAAAACCTGGAATGTAGTAGGGCTCCTTCTCTGTCACTGCATTAACCTTTCGGTAGTCCACACACAGGCGGATTCCCCCATCCGATTTCCTGACTGGAACTAGCGGTGAAGCCCAGCTGCTGTCACACCGCTCAATGATACCACAATCTTCCAAGTTCTTCAGCTCGTCCCGAACCTTTTCTCGTATACCCAATGGAACAGAGTAGGGCGTCTGTCGGATGGGTTGGCTGTCTCCGGTATCAATTGTCATTGTCACTCGGTCAGTGTTCCCCGGCACCTCAGAAAACACATCGTCAAACTCACTTAACAGCCCTTGAATATCTTCCTCCTTGTACCCATCGCACACACCACTCAATATACTGCTCTCTTCACTCTGCTCCTCTACAACTACGTCTAACCTACTAATCGACGCTCTCTCCCTATATTCCTTCATACAATTCACATGCACCACCTTAGAGTGCTTCTCCTTCCCAATCTTCCCAATCTTATAATTCACTGCTCCCTTCTTCTCCAATACTTTATACGGCCCTTCCCATGAGTCGGCCAACTTACAGGTCATCCCTGGTACTCTGTATAGAACTAAATCCCCCACCTTAAACACTCGTAACTTCGTCCCACGATTTAAATACTGCATCCTACTCTCCCGGCTCTTAGAAACCCTCAAAGCCGCACTATCTCTCACTCTCTCCAATCTCTCTGCCATTCTCATAACCCAGTCACACACACTTAACTTATCCATCTCCGCCTCATACAACCCATGGTATAACGCATCCAAAGGCGTCCTCACCCTAAACCCATATACCAAATCAAACGGGCTGTACCCCGAATCTGCATGAGGCATCTGCCTCAGCACATACATCACAAAACTCAATTGCTCAACCCAATCCAATCCATCACTAATACACTTCCCTAAAATTCCCTTCATTGTCCCGTGCATTCGCTCAACTGCACCATTCGTCTCCGGGTGATAAGGAGACGTTCTAACTTTGTCAATCCCTAACCACTCACCCAACTGTCCCATCACCTTCCCACAAAACTGACCCCCTTGGTCAGACAAAACTCTCTCTGGAATCGACGTCCTAGAGAAAATGGACCACAAACCCTCCATTACCGACTTGGCGGTAATACTCCTCAGAGCAACCGCTTCTGGCCATTTAGTCGCTAGGCACACGTACGTTAAGATGTACCTACAACCCCCCTTCCCCTTGGGTAAAGGCCCAACTAGGTCCACTGCCACACTCTCAAAGGGCTCCGCAAGAACTGGCCGCTCTATCGCCGGCGCTCTCTTGGGCCTATGCTTGCTCTTCACTTGACATAAAGCACAACTTCGGCAGTGTTCCGAGATATCCTTGGCCATACCTGGCCAAACAAAGTGTCTTCCAACAATTCGAGCTACCTTCTCGGCACCCAAGTGCCCGTTCTTGTCATGCCCCAAGGTCTTAACCCTATCTCGGTAACCTCTGGGCAACACTAACACATCCCTATGCTCCTCCCAGGTGACATACATAGTCCTAACCAACATCCCTTTCTTCCACGAGAATCCTCTCTCGACTCTATCTGCTAATTCTCTCCACTCCTTCAAACTCTCATCGCTCATAACTTCCCTCTTAAACTCCTCTCTGTCCTTACCCTCCTTAACAGGTCCCACTTCCTTCGCTACCCCACAAAACTCTGCTACCTCTGAACCTGCGGATATCTCCTCAAAGGAGGTCACACTGTCCTCTTCCAACTCATCATTCTCTGTGCTCCCTTTCGCCTGGGGTTTGTCAGCTTCGGGCGAACCCTCCGCATCGTCCACCCCATGTCCCTCCTCCACTCTACTCAACTCTTCGGGCATGTTTAAGGATTCAGGCTGGCTACTCGGTCTTTGCACTATGTCTGTCACACCCTCAGGCATGACAACACTCCACCAGTCAATAACACCCTCCTCAGTCTCGTTCTTATCTAACTCTTGCTCCTCTCTGACCATGCTCCTGGTCAACACATTCATTTCAACTTTCTCCCCCGCTTCATACTCACTCACGGCATTTCTATATGCCACAGCTTCCTCCTCGTTCACCAACGTAAACGGTACTATACATGCCACACCTGGCGACTCGCTCTCATCAATAATGGTTTTCACCACCTTCCTATAACCCCCAACCACAAACTCACACATGAAACTCTCACATGTTTTCTCGGACCCTCCATAGCCCCTTACTCTCACATCGTTACACAAAACCACGTTTTTGGGCACCAACGCCCTGGGAACTGATCCCAATTCAGCACCCGAGTCTATCAGAACCTTAGTCCTAACTCCATTCACCAACCCAACCGCAACATTTCCCGCACTACACGACTTGGTGTTCCACAACACCGACATCTTCTTAGGCGAAGCCTCCTTCTTCACAGAAGCCGCCCCCTTCCTAACAGTACATTCGGTACTCCTATGCCCCACCTTACCACAACTATAGCACGTCGGTGGCCGGTACACATACCCACTACCACCCGACTTCCCCTCCTTCTTACACTCTGTGGATCGATGCCCTCTCTCTCCACAACTAAAACAAGTTAAGTACCCACTGGCACTACCATTCCTCTCCTTGTCATTCCCAACACGGACATTCTCTCGTCCTACATAGCTCTCTCTAGCTCGATACCCTCTGGTATTCTCACTGGGCCCACAGCCCAGGGGCCTGAAGAAATTCCCTTTCTCCCGCCCCGACATCCAGTCCTCTAGACTGTCTCTTAATTCCCCCCACTCGCAAATCTTTCTACTTTCCATAAAGGCCTTCCCACCCTGGGGCAAGACCCTCCGTAACAATGCCAACGCTATGGCTAACCTACACTCCCCGATGCTTTTGCACCCTTGAAATACCCCTTCTACCACTCTCCTCAACCACTCGGCAATTCCCCCAGCAGTTATGCTTTTAAACAGCTCACTGTTAGCCTCGAACAGCTGATTGCCGTACGTTATGGCGGTTTCCCCAGCCGCCTTCAACAAAACTCTCTTTACCTCCTTATACTCAACATCTTCGTCTCTCTCCTGTGCTACTCTCACACACATCCGTTCTGGCAACTTAGGATATAGTCTCTCAGCCCAATTCCTCTCGTCTACTACACTCTCCTTCATAATCCTCTCAAATTTAGCCAAGAACGCTCCCAACTCGCTCCCTTCCTTATACACCCCCAAACCCCTTAGCTTTTCTTGCAACAACTCTCTACGCTCACGCACTCGGTCATCCTCACGTCTGTTGTGTTGTCGTCTCTCGTCCGCTTCTCGCTGACGGTCTGCATCACCTCCTCTCATGTGCCGCATCATCTCCACTAGTTCTGTTCTCCTTGCGTCCTCTGACTCCCTCATGTATCGTAAGAGCGCCGCCATCTCGCTCTCTTCTCCAGTCTTAGCCATTCTCGCTATATTCCTCTCTTCCACTACTTCTTCTGTACTCGCTACTATGGACCCTCCTACCTCTGCCTCTACTTCTAAGTCCGAATCCTCCTTGTAGTAGACCTCGTTCCCGCGTACTGGGTACGGTGACCGTTCCTGCACAGTCAGGTCACTCCTGGGTAGGTAGTCTTTCCCCTCCGAAACACTCGCAGGGACCCTCTTAGTCCTCTTCCTCTTTTTGTCCCCACTTGGTCCAGGCTCCGTCATGGAAGGCAAGCGAACTTCACCTCCACTGGACACTACAAGATAAGACAGAAAAAATATGTTATAGCAAGTGATACACGGAATCAAAATATTAGAAATAAGCACACAACAACTCGTTAACACGTAAAATTCACAACACGCACACAACCAATAAATAAATTTGTCCACCAATTGACACTAGTCTCTTAAGGGGTGTTAGAAACTCTCTCTCGTTCCGCTCAGGGCTCCAGGGGAAATGGACCCTCTCTTCTCGATGCTGCTCCTCTGCTGACGCAAGGAACCGTTGATGCGCTCCCTTCTGCCAAGGCAAGGAAGGCGGGATTAGCTCGCACTGCCGAAGCAAGTTCGCTGGGTTCGTTTAAAACGAAGTGTAGTGTGGATTTCTCCAACCGGTTCTAGCCCTCTGTCCGAAGACGAAGGGTGTGGAGTCCAATGTCGATGTCTTTACGCCAGACTCCCAAGTTCGTTCGTAGATCTGATCGGGACGTCTCCTCCTCAGATCTCCTGAATCCCTCTGATCCTTAGTTCGTTGGGATCCCACCGCTGCCACCAATATGTGGGATGCTCGCTCGCAATCCGTGGATCGGCAAGGCCCAACACCTGGAGACAGCAATAGTACGCTGCCACCAGAGAGTTAATCTAGGGATCGTAGCCGCAGCCAGACCCTATCCAACGTATTGGTACACTCGCACAAAGGGGTTAGCTAGTTTGAATGTAATTGAACTCTGAACATGCAACACATGGCAAATGCATATATACCGGGAGCTGACTCCTCCCAATGACATAAAACTCAACCAATAAGATTCATGCACATAAAATGTTCTAACGAGCATGACTGTAAAATAAGTGTTCTAATCATGCATGGCTACTATTCTAGGCATGCGTGAATGAAATGTTAATGTTCTGCAGTGTTCTGCAATATCCTCCTCTTCTCTCTCTAATCCTCCTCTTCTCTCTCTAATCCTCCTCTTCTCTCTCAACTCTTCATGTGGGCCCTTCGTATGCCCACACTGTGCAGCACCTAACTAGTTTAGAAAATAGTGACTGCTCCTAACAATGTGACACTAAGCGCAATCAGAGATAAGTGTTTCTTCCCTCATGCCGGGGATACTAAGTTAATAAGCATCCCTCTTTGAAGGACCTAAGCAGTTTGACGTTCCTCTGTCACAATACAAAAGCTACAGTAGCTATGTTCTCAATAATATATATATTTACTAAAATCTCAACTGAGACTTAATAGTGAGAGTCTCGTTTCGCTTGCTCAACTAAGTGGTACTGCTATACTATAGTAGTGTCACTCTCCACAGACAAGTGTGTAATAATGTGAAATTGTGGAGTGATGTATTGCAAATTAGTTGTATGCTAATATTATTGATCATATTCATTTATCACATGAAGAACTAATCGTATAGTGTTTAGTTTAAATGTCAATTTCTATATTAATAATTGGCTCATAGAAAAATGTAAGTATTACAATTTTTAGATATTTAGTAAAACTTGCAAATATGTAATAATATTAGCATTTACTGTTCTTTATTATGCAAAAACAAGTTATTTAATCTTCTATAATACTCTCCAACTAATTCCACTATTTGACATAAGTTTATCATATCCTCGTAATTATTTGATGTAATTATTCACCACTGTATAATTAGGATTTATTTTTTTTATTTGTATAGAAAACAGAGATTATGAAGAATACAACAAAGAGTACACTTTTGATAGAAGAAATTCTCGACGCTGTATGAGTATTAAAGTTTTTCAAAATGAAATCATTACTGGCTCAATACCTTTGACATTTTCTGTGGGTGTTCAGCTTGTCTACAGTAAGCTTAGAGTTGACATAAATTCACAATTACTCTCCATTGATATAACAGATAGTGATGGTAGGTTAAACATGAATGTGTTATTTTGCTTAAACATACTGTCTTTTTTAATGACATACCAGACAGTCAGTGAAATAATTAATCTTTTAATACTAAAATAGAATTAAATAACATCGTCAATTAAATTCTATAATATATATACACTGCCTGAAAAGAGTCCATTGACAACTGTAACAAAATCATAAATTAATGTATAATGTTGATATCTAGTTTGTTAACCTTTATAATCTTGTCAATTTTTGTCAACTCTAATTATCAACTCAGTTTACGAAATTTGTTATGGTTGTCGATGTACTCTTCAGGCAGTGATAATTATATGCATGCATATGGATAATGATACTATACATTGTTTGAAACACTTATATTTGGTATATAGTTTATTATGAGTTTCGAATTTAATATTCCTTGTATTGTTTAAGTATTAAGCGTCTGGTTTAATAAAGACAAGCAGGAAGTCCACAAAGGTGACGTTACGCAAGTTTGTCTTCGTTGTCACGATCGCCTGATTGGAGATGATGTTACATTAACAATAGATCCTCTATTCCCAGAAGGAGTTGGTAAGAACATTTAATTGTATGTAAAGTTATGAATATAATGATAAGAAATAAAAACACTACAATTTAATGTTAACTCCAAATTAAAATGTTAAGACTGCTTGCCAGGCCTTGTTTTACTGAGGTGTATTGTAAATTTACTGCATAGGTTACTATGCAGTAAATTCTAATTCTGGAACAAAATAATAATTAAAAGATTATCATAATTAATTTTATTACTAGTGATGTGCTTGAGCACAATTGGCGAGTGAGACTCCCAAGTTAGGCTACATAAACCTAAGTACTGTTTTAATTTCAACTTCTAACACTCCAGCTACTAGAAAATGGTCAAATTTTTTAATTATGTATTAAAAGTAAGGGATTTTTGTGTTATAGTAACCACTCACTGCAACTGTTAGACTTAAAAAACAAAAACAAAAACAAAAAAACAACAAAAGGCATTTCTAAGGAATTCAACAACAGGTTTGAACCTAACCTTATATTATTAGAACATGCTTACTACTGTAGTAGCCAAAAATCTGTGTAAAGGCAGCTAAATTTGTATTTGTTAAACACTCTTTGGCATTTTTTAGCTAAGAAGTAGCTGTAACACACAACAGTTTCACACACACTTTTTCACTGGACATACCAACCCAAGACATACCTTCGTGGTTAGACTACTGGACAATGAATTTTCATGTGAGAACAACAGTGTTGCATTGGGCATATAACTATGACAAAGAGCGCATTAACTTATCACCACCACTAATTCGAATAGAAAATAGACTAAGTTAGTAAGTTTTAAGCAGTAAACAATTCAATTGTTTGGATGATACAGATAAAGATTGATAAGCCAAAATATTCTGTTTGGTGGCATATGGGACCAGTTCGACCTCCTAACAAACATGAAAATGTGAGAGTTGAAGTACCAAATGACATACATAAGTCCACACACATATGTAAACTAGTGGTGTACTTACTCAAAAATATCGGAGAGCCTGCCCAGATAGGTTACATAAAACTCCAATATTATCATGTATTATTCTTGAAGAAGCTTCTTTTCCGAGATGACAAAAGTCCAGTGGTATTGGATGGGGGCAGGGTTCCGGGGACTAAAGCCTCCCCTATTATTTCTTGGCACAATTTAACGAGATAGGTGATTTCTCACATGAACAACATTAAACCACAAAAACATGCCCTTGGAGCCCCCGACAGCAAAAAGTTATTTTTGTAATTTTAGCTAACAAATATAAACTAAGAACTTACTCTTCAGCTTTCTCTGAGTAGAGGTACTTTCTTTAGCATTAATATTAAGTCATTCTTGCTACGAGTGGCTCGTGACAACCACTAAGAGGCACTTAGCCCTCCAATAGGAAATGCTTTGCTATTACTTCTAGTTAATGGGCTTTCAATGACATAGTAACCAGTCACAGGAACTTTTTGTTGAAAACAAGCCTTTCGCTGAAGTTATTCCATAATTTGGAGTTTGAGTATAAAGCACGACTTGCTGATGCTATAGTATCAGAGGAAACTGTATTTTATGAGAAAAAAAGGGAACCTACAAACTCGTTTAAGGGGTATATGTACCATCCATACACAAATATAACATATACCTCAGTTTGCATTATCTACCTATAATAGTATCTCGCTCAATAACAATCAAATATCCCTATATTCAATTGTGTTACCTCTGTTAGTGTGTTACCTCTGTTAGTGTGTTACCCCTGATAATGTGTCCCCTTATAGTCTTGCTCGCTTTGTTCCTTACCTATTATAAACTTTGCTAAAGAAATTAAATTAAATAATCAAATAATTTTGGTTTCAAAGGTCATCAACATGATGGTACTGACCATGACATTGAATGAACCAAATGATATCAATTAATTGAAAGTAATGAAAGGTATTTTACATTATTCGAACTAAGAAATCTAAAATTGATCTTCAAAATAATGTACAAGTATTTTGTTTATGTGTTTCTTTTAGAGCCTACACAACTATCCTCATTTGGTAACAAGTTTTCACTCCATTCCAATAAGAGTACCAGCTGCATTCCTGTTCAAGTTACTCAAGATAACTTTATTGATGTGGACCAAACAATAAGCATTGGAATCATTCCACCGAAAGACACTCATTTAAACTTGATGAATGGATCCATTAAGATTATAATTCTCCAAACAAACAGTACAAAATATTGTTGTTATTTTTGTTTGCTGAAGCTATTCAAATGACCAATTGTTAGGTTTTATCAGAGAGTATGGTAGCACGATTTTTAGGTTTGACCACACCTTTCCATAGGAACAATACATACTTCACTTCTGGTTTCAGTCAACAATAATTCTAAAACTGTGATTAGTTGCCTATTAGGGTATATATTGATGCTGTATGTTCAATTTCTAGTCCACATAATGCAATAAACCAAACAAACATTTTCTCCTTGAAAACTAGCCAAAGGAATACTGTAAGCATTTCTGGGGCATCTAATAGAATTAATCAGTAGCACTTTTTCCTATGTAGGTCCATGACTCTCCTGTTTTCTTTCTTATGTGATTTTAACATACAGTTGTTTCACAAAGAAGCATTCTAGCTTTCCGTGTTTTGAATCCATTTAGAGGAGCTCAAGAGCGACTGAATAAGTGTCATGCTGCATGTTCATCTGTAGTGCAGGGAGAAAAAAGAGAGTGGTATGAATCGTATGTTCGCTGAATCCTGAGTTGCTGTGAGGCTTCTTTTTACAAATAACTGAATACAATTTAAAACAATTTATACAATCAAACAACTAATATCTTGTCAATATTTTTTTAAGCACTGTTATAAGTCTTAATTTTTTACGTTTGCAAGAAGTTTATATAATTTTTTTTAACTGTCTAGCTATTTTGAGGAAAACTTTTCCCACATAGAATAATGTCCAGTGTATGCCACACCCACTTTTTCACATATTATTGTGACTCATTAAATTTTAAAAAAAATTCTGTCCAAATTTTTACTTAATTTCATATCAAATAATGTATGTTGATAACAAAAACAACAACAACAGAAAAATATGAGTTTAAAGTTTTAAATAATCCATCATAGTCAATTAGATTCAAAATACATTGGGGTCAAATTGATCACCAATTGCATTTATAACAGAATCAAAAGTAAGATTTAATGTTGTGGCAAAGTATATATAGGGTGAAATATTATTACTGTGTACACATACATTAATTGATTGTCAGATATGAATATAGCTTTAACTTTCAATTACTGATTAAATAATAGGAGCAATTGTTAATATTATGAGTGAAATGGCATATTCACTGTCAGAAGGTCCAGCTAACACGGCGAAAAAAATATCGATATGCTTTGGCTTAAAAGATGTAGGAAAGGGTTTGAGGAGAAGTGTGATTATTCAAGTAAGGACACAGGCAGTCACAGCAGAAGGTAATTCACTCACATTCACGGGGAAAAAACTTGAATTTCCTGTTGTCGTATTTCGGACATATCATAATTTCACCATTCATTATAGGGCTAAATGCTCTGCGCTATAAAACATTTAGCCGTTGTCCTCTACCAGAAATGTGGAGAAGCATGAAATTTCCCAAATATATACATGACTACAGGAAATTCAAGTTTTTTTTTACCTGTTATTGAATGTTTCTCTTATAATTTCAACAAATTATTGTCTTAATGGACTACAGCGGGAAAAGATTTTGACAGTATTAATCTTATAAGGACATTTAGCCCCAACACCCCAGCAGGAAGACATTTTTGTGAAAGGTTGGTTATACGTGGGGATGATGTAAGAGAAGATGAGGAAGTGTTTCGGTTTTTAATTGTTCCAAGACTTCCTGACTTGGCTGAGACCAACAAATCTGTTGTAACAGTCACTATTAGAGACGATGGTGATGGTAAGTTTTTTCCAGTAGCCTGTCTCATTCTATGAATTCATCATTATTAGTATTCCTATAGTTTGAGTATACATACTACGTGCATACATACATACAAAGAAACAAGCATACATAAATGCTTGCAAACAAATAAACAAACAAACAAACATACATTCATGCTTGCAAACAAAAAAACAACAAAAAAACAAATATACATACATACATACATACATACATCAGAGCACAAAAAAAACTGATAAACAGACAATTAGACAAGACGACTACTATAATCCTCTCATGCATGTGTGCTGAGGGTAACTGTTTCATTATGTTATTATTGCAGATAATGACTGTAGGGGGAACGTAAGTAAGCTATTACATGGGAGAACAGAACTCAATTCAAACAATTTTAGATCCAAAGTTTACTATCGTTGTGACACCGGCTATGACAACTATCCTCCTGGGGTCTTCTACCAAGTGTGTGGCAGAGACGGATGGATGGGTACTCGACCAGTGTGTAGTAAGCATTATTGTATTTTGTGGTGAACTCTGTGAACTTTCTTAATTTCTCACTTTCTCATTTTGTGCACTTCCTATTTCATCCCTTACCAAACACTCACATGTACAATTTGGTTGATTGCTAATAAAACTGAGTGTTGTGGAACTGTGACTAAAACTTCTAATTTCGCGTTAATTAAATTTCTCTAGTCCTCATCAATTGTAAGCTAACTCATGCTAGAGGGGCAGATTCAAGGGGGGAGGGGCTTGACAGGTATCGTACAAGCCACCCTTTTTCAGAATGAGCCCACATTTCTAGCTAATCTATTTTTTACTGCAGCTGGAAATAAAATTGTAATAGCAATCTTTTTTTTTTTCGTCGTTATTTTTCCTTGTACTCCAACTAATTGGTTCTTATTGTACTATAACAATAGCACTTTGATGTGGTCTTCCAGAGACTGGCTTTGGGACTTCTTAATGAATCTATGAGTTTAATAAATACGCTTTCTATTGGTAATTTTGTTGGAATATTCCAATATTGCTTCCTGTATGAAATAAAATAGTTTATGATTGTATCCATCCGAATGCAGATCCATATCTACAGTGGCCTTATTAGAAATCTGATTAGTCATGTGTACAGGGATTCTTAGTTGTGAAGGCTATTGACGTGACCTTTGAACTCTGTCCAGAAGCATGTTTCAAGTAGCATAGTCATTAAAATAGTTAGCATTGCTAGCATAGCATAATAACAAAAAAAGTTCATAATTCGCCAGCTCCTATTATTAACTCTTTTCATTCTAGACATTATATAACATTGTAAACTGCATTTTGTCTAGTTTTAATGTTTCCTTCCTTATTTTAGCAGTTCATTTATTTCAGTTCTTGTCAGTCACATTATAATGCTAATTATTGTATGAATAAATAATAATAATAGCCCTATAGGAAATACAATATAGCCAATATTTACCATAAGTAGCTGTGGTTATTTAACCTCCTTCTTGAAAAGAGCCCTTCCTTAACAAGTCCTAGATCCGCCCCTATAACACCTGATTTCAGTGGTATTGTTTAATAACTGTCACATAAAGACACCACAGAAACACTACCAAGCACACAGTTGGAAATTTTCATACTCGACCCAGTGTATGGAATAGTATTAATTGTATTATAGTATAGTTACTTCAGCAAACAATTAATAATATAAGTTTCACTATACTGAATATCATTAAATACACTATGATAGATTGTCTAAACTATTTGCAATATATGTAATACAAATTTGAACATTAGTAATTTGTAGATTAGTTGTCCCCCCTTCTCTCAACATGTACCAAATTATTCTAGGGAGTTTACTGTACAAAGCAAGATGCCCCCAACTTCAATGCTTCATAATAATGCACTTAGAGTTAGTCCCACGCAACCACCACAACCCCATTATTATCTGTATAATACCATGAGATGAATGTAATATCTCCAGAGTGAGAGAAACATAACTAGTAGAAATTCTTTAACTCGTTCTGAACCATGGAAGATTGTTCACATATGCCTTTTTGTGTCTATCATTGGCAGTGCCTATCTTGGTTGATGCTAGAATGTCTCAATACTGGTAGATTTCTTCTTTGAAGTATGTATTAGTTTACCCCCAGCAAGCATGCATGAGAGGATTATAGTAGTCATCCTGTCTGTCTGCCTATCAGTCTGGTCCAGTTATTTTATGAAAAAAGGGGGTCGATCGTCAACAAATAACAACACAAACAATTTAAATAATCTCTAGTTCCAAAAGGTGTGTTCTATAACATAAAAGTCCTAATAAAACATTTGAGGGGAAAGTATAGAAAATTGAACTTAACTTTAATGCTTTTGTTTCGTTAAAGCTAGCTATTTTGATTATGCACAAATCACTGTTAAAGTTAAATGAAAATATTCTAATGGAGAAACAGTTAGAATAAAAATGTTTTTAATCTGAACGCTTATCACTTTCCTCATAAAGAATCCTCTGCAGTTTCTACAAGGAGGAGTGCACTTAACATTATGTTTCCAGCATGTACACCTTAAAGTGCAGCAGTCTGCAAGGGCAGGCAGGGAAAGATGTTTCTACAAAAATTGAATCAATTGGACAAACAGTAATGCAGGAAAACAATGCCAAGTGTCATATTAACACCTCTTCAACTGGGTTTGGGTATACAGCTCCATCACCACTTTGCGTCTCGCTTCCTGATTGATACGGTACACCAATATGTCAGAACCCAAGATTGAAGTGATACATTCCATGGCATGGGAATGATCACAATTGTAACTCCCAGAAACACGAATACCAACCAAATTCTAGAACTGCTGTGGGAAGAGTTCCAGTCTACTTTCACAAGGAAGAAAGAGTGGGTATGACTGCTGTGATCGCTGAAAAAATTACGCAACTTCAAAGCTGAAGAACCTTCAGCTAATCTTGATATTCTCGGAAAGATTTCTACTTCAAGGTACTAGAATGAAAGGAAGTAGCCTATCTGATAGAATAAGGCTGGAAAAGTGTGAAGAAAGACTACTATAATTAGACAACACACTCTTCTGGCTTATCCATTGCTAGAAATTACCTCACCACTCACTACTCACTGGTTGACCACATGGTAGAACTCGGTTCACAACGTTCTAAGGTCAAACATGCATGATATAAGGAATTTTCTATGCTCTACCCTCAAAGGATTTCTGAGGACTTTTAGTTCGTTATAAAGCATGTTTTTTATACTAGGAACAATCGAAAAAGTTTGTGTTGCAAGTTGTTTAAAGTCAAACTATGAAATGATTGGACTAGTCCATCTGTCTATCTGTCTGTGTCTCTGTTTGCCTGACTGTTTATCTGTTTGTGTCTCTGTTTGCCTGACTGTCAATCTGTCTGTCTTTCTGTTTGCCTGACTGTCAATCTGTCTGTGTTTCTGTTTGCCTGACTGTCAATCTGTCTGTCTCTCAGTTGGCCTGACTGTCAATCTGTCTGTCTCTCTGTTTGCCTGACTGTCAATCTGTCTGTCTCTCTGTTTGCCTGACAGTCAATCTGTCTGTCTCTCTGTTTGCCTGACTGTCAATCTGTCTGTCTCTCTGTTTGCCTGACTGTCAATCTGTCTGTCTTTCTGTTTGCCTGACTGTCAATCTGTCTGTGTCTCTGTTTTCCTGACTGTTAATCTGTCTGTTTACTCTTGAAGTTGTCTTGTTGTCTATCTGTCTGTCTCTCTATTTGCCTGACTGTTAATCTGTCTGTCTACTCTTGAAGTTGTCTTGTTGTCTATCTGTTTGTCTATCTGTCTGTCTCTCTGTTTGCCTGACTGTCTATCTGTTTGTCCATTCTGTAACATTTTCTTGTTGTCTGTCTGTCATACTCTGATTTTCGAGAGTACTGACAATTAACTGTTGATGTATGTACGAACTTACTGACTTTATTTAGCATGCAATTAATTTGCTCGTAAAGTTCTGAAAGATGGCCTACATAAATTAAAAAAATGTACAGTGATTAAATTAAACCAGATAGTAAATGAAGCCAAAAAAGTGAAACAATGACTTAAATTTACAAATGTCTTACAAAGATTTCCTGGAAGCTATAGTATTCTACTTATTTATACAGCTTCATAATACTTTATGTATGGTATCTATTATTTGAATTTGTGGTTGTATATTAGTTTCTAAAAATATATTTCACTATTCTTCTAATCTGTATACTATATTTGGTACTAGACATAATTTTTTACAGCACCAACATTCCAACCACATTAAATAACCCTCATTGGTGTGTAATTAATAATAAACTTTGTCATTCTATAATATTACTGAATATAAATTTTGAAGTACCACGAATATCTTAATTGAAAAATAAACCAATCTATTCTTTTAATATTGTAGACATAATTAAGTGAAACTATTCTTCATTTGTTTGTTATTGTTATTATTATTATTATTATTAATAATAATTAGCTATTTATTATTATTATTAATATTACTATTATCATTATTATTATCCTTACTATTATTATCATTGTTATCATTATTATTATTTTGCATGACAGGAAGGACTTGTCCTCAATTCAGTATATCTAATGCGATAGTTCAGTATCTCGGGCAACATCATCTACCATTATATGAAGGAACAACTGCCAGTATTCATTGTCAGCCAACCTATAAAATGATAGGTCCTGGTCTTCTCACTTGTACTGAACATGGCTGGTCAGGAGTGAAAACTCAGTGTATTGGTATGAAATAAAACAATTATTTAAAAGAATTCTTAGCTTAATAATATCTAATAGGCTTAGCTTAATTCAGACATTACATAATCATTAAGAAAAAATAACTTGAACATTTTTTTAACTGTTACATACTACAGTGCACATTAATATGGAAATTTAAACAATCAGTCGTTTTATTAAAATAGTTATTTGTATTATTGTCACAATGTGTACTTGTAGTGTGCTTCAGCTCAAATGGCAAGCGAGCCTCACTAGTTAGATTACAATAGTGGTATGCTCGAGTACAAATGGCAAGCGAGCTAGCCTAACTTTAAAGTGATTACTAACTAAGAATTGCAATCCGTAGTGTGATTTTTATAGTTGTTGAAATGTAACTTGACCTGCCAAGTCAATGACAAGAAAGATACAATAGTTCAGGTGCTTAGTTCTGGTCCATACAACTTGCTTTTCAATGCCAGCAACTTATATTGTCAGCAGGTTTGTTACTACTTTGTTATTTTATCAAGATACTTCACCAACTTACGTAGTCAGTGGCAAGGATGAAAAAAGGGGTCACATGTACCTTACAAATAAGCCAAAAATATTAAAAAACAACAACAAATAAATAAACACCATGCAATCTTGATTATGTAGCCCCTGCAATTGTCTTGCTCAATTTGCTCACTCACCAATAATAAATTACTTAATCTAAAAAAATGGAATTCTTAATTGTCACATGATAGAGTTTTAACACTATATGCAGATATAGTAGAATGTCAGTTATCCGAATGCCAATTATTTATAACGTCAATTATCAAATGAGAAAAGAGACTGCATGATCATTTAGTGAGTATTTTTTGGTCAGGGCTTGTTTGTTTGTTTTTGCTGCAAAAGTAATTATTCTTAGATTTTTTTTTCATAAGTGATACATGAAAGGGCTACAGAATTGCTAAACAGAAGTGTGTTCTTCTATCAAGGCTAAGCTTTAAAATTACAAGCGGTTGAAGAAAAAAGGAGCTGTATAGTATAGCTACTGTATTTTCCAAGAACTTGAATGTGGTAAGTCCACTTATGAAATGACATCAAGGGAAGCAAAGTTAAGTTAGGATGTAATACATACTAAATCAATGATAGTTTTATGTTTCTAATAAATATCACAGCAAGATTAATTCTCTTCATAGTTTATTATATTTGATTGTGTGACATTTTTTTATTTTACGAGTACCCCAATCCACAATTGGTATAGACTTACACTGTATTTAATGCATGTCATTACATAGCCCACACAGCAAGTAGGAAATTATCAACTAATGTTCCATTAGCACATATTGAAATTAAGCTTTTTCTATCAGTTTAACTGTTCATGTCAGAATAGTAATAGCCAAACAACCAGATTATGAAGAATTACTGATTGGCAGTGAACAGACAACCATGCAGTCATTCTTAGCCTATAAAGGTCAAACTCTTTGTGATGATTATTGATACCATGTGTTTAAGATCACCATGTAGAGTTCAACCCCATTATTTTTTATGAGGATTTCGGTTTAATGGGCAAAACATTGTATTAAGTTTTAATTGAACATTTGACTGATAAAACAAAAGGAAAACTGCTTTGATAATGAGTGGATATATTATGTCATGTTTATTACTACAATTTATTTTAAAGAAATAATGTGTGAGAGTCCAAGAACCATAAAACATGGAAATTATGAACTTACCAACTATAGACCACGTGCTGTAGCAATCTACCGCTGCAATGAAGGTTATATTCCACCCAAATTTGGCCTTGGTAGCATCATTATATGTCGTGACAATGGGACTTGGGATCGGCATCCAGCTGAATGTAAGTTCTTTGCCTTTAATGGTTATCTACCTAAAGATGAAGTTAATAAGGTTTTTGTTTAATGTGGTGCAAATAATTGATGCTACAATTCAAATTTCATAAGTTTAATAATCTAGTTATATATTCTATATCCTGCTTTTACATTAATCAGAAGAGCTAAAATCACTTTCATATTGATGTACAGGCTGAATGTAGGTAGCTACAAGAAAATTTACACAGATTTTCAAAGAGACATACATAATGTCATAATAATTAATAAGGTTTATGAAACTTAGACATGGACCCAAGTATCCAGTGAATGGTGTAGGACTCATTGATAAAAGTTATACTATTTCAGCTTTTAATTCATTAGGTACTTCTTAATATCAGCATCTTATGATAATATTGAGTGCTCAGTATAATTATTTCGATATAATACATTAGAAGGACCATTATAATTGACAACTCCTGCTGATTTAGTACACTGTCCATTACGACTGTAATAGACAAAAGTTAAATAAAATGTGTTTTTTGTTTTTCTGATAGAGAAGTAAAATGTAGTGAGGTGTTCAATATTATAAAGACCATTTTTGTTGTTATTTGCAGGTACCAGAGTAAGTCAATCACCCATTCTGTTCTATAGTAACTTTATCCTATGTTTTGAATTATTACTAATCTTTTGTTATATCAATTAGCATTTAATATACAATGTTCAGCACACTCTAAAGGCTTACAATATATGCGGTAATGGACAATTTTTTACTTTTTTTGTGTGCGTAGCTGTACTATTTAATTTTATATTAAGTGATGCATTAATCCATGAGTCAAAATTAGTAACAAATGATTTATACTTGGCTGTCAAAGTATTAAATGCTAGATGGTTACATGGGCATAAGAAGTTGTTTGATTTTAGAGAAGGGAAAATTGAACTCATGTTTTTATTAAGAATTTGCAATGGAATATAAAATGCAGTGACTCTTTAAATAAACAATTTTGTAAGATTTAACAAGTCCTGTTTGCAGTGGGTTACGCTAATTAACTCATTTGCAGTGAAGTTGTGATCTTATCTTTACAAAGAGAGTGTGTTCAACTTTAACCAAACCATTACAACTACCATTCTGAGTTCAGATATAAAACTTGTCTGAATAGCTGGGTGAATCACAATGCCAGAGAGAAGTGAAATACCCAATGCTATAAACCACTGTTGGTATTCTGTGGCTACCGAGAATTCCACCAAATATGGCTAAGAAAAACAAAGGTAACCACAATAATGTATTGGCCGTTACGATGAATACAATTAATAACTTCATCATTTGTAACTGGCGATTTTTGTATACTATTGTTGAGTTCCTCCCATTTCTATAAGATTCATTTGAATCGATATTGTCCACGGATTTCCTCATTATTTTTGCTTCTTTTTTGAGAATATGTTTTATGGCGATAATGACGATCCAAATGTACATAACGATTAAGACTAGAAAAGCAATAAGTCCTGTTCCAGTGGCAAAAACTGCATAGTAAAAGTTCGGAAGGAGGTGACTATGACCCATAAGAAAAGTTGACACTTCAAAAACCAAGTATAGGTAGCAAGGATATAAGTATGCTGCATATTCATCCAATGCAAATGATTACTATTGTTCTTTTGTTATTGATGACTAGGTGATATTTGATTGGTAGTTTGAGGTACAGGAATCTCTCCATAGACATAATAGACAGAGTTAGAATTGAGTTAAATGGTAGAATTACACTGGCTATGCCTGTGTACACACTTTACACTTAATTCTGTCTGTTGAACCAAACATGAACTCCTGGTAGAATCCAGATACGAGGATGAAGGGTAGTATGAACACACACACCATCATATTGGTAACGGATATATTAACCATCAGAATCACATTAGGTGATGACAAAAACCTCTTCCACAATATCGTTATTGTTTGTGAAGTTTGAAGTCTTGATGTTGATGTAGGAGGGGTTAAGTTTCGGCAGAGCGGGTAAGGGTTTTCTAGGCGTTAACACCCAAATATTTAGATGGGTGTAGTTTTATGCCAATATTTTTAGCTCATTATGAAGTGTTTCAGATGAGAAATGTTTTGAACTTTAAAGTGAAAAAAGTATGCATGTATAGTAAAATTATGACAAAAAGAAAAAAAAATTTTGTATGGTAAAAGCCCTCCTTAAGACAAATCCATTCCAAAAGAAGCCAATGAAAAACAGCAGCAAACTAAAAGCTGCACTTGAGTATCCATTCCAGCCTGCTTGATCATCATCCGACACAGCTACAATCCATGAATCTTCTGTGAGATATTCATCACTTACATTTATTATACAGGAGAAGTTTCTGAGAGTCATTATCCTGGCCAGTAAGTTTTTCACCTAAATAGTCCCAGCTTAAATAGACCTAAGTATGTGTCACTCACTGTCTGTTTACTATTGTAAATATTGTGGATACTAGTCGTAACCATGCCACTTCCTTTTGGTACAATGAGTTGACTGCATATAATCTAAACTGTACCCATACAAATGCTGCACCCTTGGCAGCAAAGGAATTAAACTATCACTTATTTATATTCCAAGTCAGTGTCACAACACAAACTCACTAATATTTGATAGTTATTATTGCAGAAAATGAGTGTAAGGAGAATGTAAGTAAGCTATTACATGGGAGAACAGAACTCAATTCAAACAATTTTAGATCCAAAGTTTACTATCTTTGTGACACCGGCTATGACAACTATCCTCCTGGGGTCTTCTACGAAGTGTGTGGCAGAGACGGATGGATGGGTACTCGACCAGTGTGTAGTAAGCATTAAATGGAATTATAGGACACGATATTGTATTTTGCGGTGAACTCTGTTAACTGTTTTAATTTCTCACTTTCTCATTTTGTGCACTTCCTGTTTCGTCCCTTACCAAACACTCATCACAATTACAATTTGGTTGATTGCTAATTAAACTGAGTGTTGTGAAACTGTGAGTAAAACTTATAACTGCACGTTAATTAAATTTCTCTAGTCCTCTACAGTTGTAAGCTAACTCATGCTATTGAATATAACACAGGGGCAGATTCAGGAGGGGGCTTGTCAGGTATCGTACAAGCCCCCTTTTTTCAGAATGAGCCCACATTTCTAGCTAATCTATTTCTTAACTGCAAATGGAAATAAAATTATAATAGCAATCATTTTTTGTTCGTCGTTATTGTTTCTTCTTCTCCAACAAATTTGGTTCTTATTGTACTATAACAATAGTGATTTGATGTAGTAATAATAATAATGGAATCTTGACTATGCAGCCCCTGAAATTGTCTTGCTCACTTTGCCCACTCACCAATAATAAATTACTTAATCTAAATAATTGAAATTCTTAATCGTCACAAGATAAGATTTTTACACTATATGCAGATATAGTAGAATGTCGATTATCCAAATGCCAATTATTTATAACGTCAATTACCAAATGAGAAAAAAGACTGCATGATCATTTAGTGAGTATTTTTTGGTCAGGTTTTGTTTATTTTTTTTGCTGCAAATGTAATTATTCTTAGATTTTTTTTCATAAATGATACATGAAAAGGCTACAGAATTGCTAAACAGAAGTGTGTTCTTTCTATCGAGATGTGGTGTAATGGACACCAATATTAATTAACTGTTTGAGTTTCCACCCATGTATTGACAATTTAATTAACTACTTTATTTATGTTTCTTTTTCTCATGCACCCTTATTCATTTGTGATAGCTGGTTTTCTATATTGGCAGGCAATGTATCATTCTGGGAGTTTTTGCTGTATCTCATATTAACCTATGACACTAACTGAACCAAGAATTGACCTCTCTCGGGCTCAGGGAAGCTTAACTCCTGTTGGCAGCGACCTGCCTAGAACTGATTAATCTCTATTCTGGGGAACTTATTCTAGCCTTCCTTAGCCAGAAGGTCAAGAAGCTCCTGGGAACTCTAATCTCACACACAAGATTAAGCTTTAAAATTACAAGTGGTTGAAGAAAAAAGGAGCTGTATAGTATAGCGTATTTTCCAAGAACTTGAATGTGGTAAGTCCACTTATGAAATGACATCGAGGGAATCAAGCTTTTTCTATCAGTTCAACTGTTCATGTCAGAATAGTAATAGCAGTTAGGATGTAATGCATACTAAATCAATGATAGTTTTAGGTCTCTAATAAATATCACAGCAAGATTAATTCTCTTCATAGTTTATTATATTTGATTATGTGACATTTTTTTATTTTACGAGCACCCCAATCCACAATTGGTATAGACTTGCATTGTATTTAATGCATGTCATTACATAGCCCACACAAGCAAGTAGGAAATTATCAACTCGTGTTCCATTAGCACATATTGAAATTAAGCTTTTTCTATCAGTTTAACTGTTTCATGTCAGAGTAGTAATAGCCAAACAACCAGATAATGAAACAAAGGTGGAAATCGATTTTAACTTCGTTATAATGATTCCAAAGAAAATTATCAATTGACAGTTCTATACGATAACGCAGTGGGAAATATAGTGCTAGAAATAGATACAGATGAGCATTACTGATTGGCAGTGAACAGACAACCATGCAGTCATTTTCAACCTATATGTCACACTCTTCCTGATGATAATTGATATCATGTTTTTGAGATCACCATGTAGAGTTCAACCCAATTATTCTTTTATGAGGACTTCGGTTAATGGGCCAAACATTGTATTAAGTTTTAATTGAACATTTGACTGATTAAACGAAGGAAAACTGCTTAGATAATAAGTGGATATATTATGTCATGTTTATTACTATAAAGAAATAATGTGTGAGAGGCCAAGAGCCATAGAACATGGAAATTATGAACTTACCAACTATAGACCACGTGCTGTAGCGATCTACCACTGCAATGAAAGTTATATTACAGTCATGGATAGCTTTTGTAGCATTATGTCGTGACAGTGGGACTTGGGATCGGTATCCAGCTGAATGTAAGCTCTTTGCCTTTAATAGTTATCTACCTAAAGATGAGGTTAATAAGGTTTTTGTTTAATGTGGTGCAAATAATTGATGCTATAATTCAAATTTAATAAGTTTAATAATTTAGTTCTATATTCTATATCCTGCTTTACATTAATCAGAAGAGAATCACTTTCATATTGATGTACAGTGCTTTTAAAGAGTGGATTTTTTGAAACTACTGTATAGACCCTCACTACAGTCATTTAACATACACATACCTTTTCTTCATCAACCCAATAATGTTTACAATAGTAAAACTGCCAGTTTAGAGAATGGAAAACGGAGAACAGAACTTTTCTCATTCACTCTAATACATTTTACGCCATTTTTTTGACGTCAAGATTTTACGGTAGTTCGTCATTAAACGTAACTAGTTAACGAGCTAACGTCGAACGGTTAATTCCCAGAGCGGTAAGACGGGACTTTCCCTAACTGCAATCGGCGTTATGGATTCCCATCGTTCTACTAGCAGCAGTAAACGAAGTCGAAATCAGTCACAGAATTGTTGGCTGGTATATTACTAACTTGGAGCCAAGCCTATCCAAGAGGTCATCTTTTTCAAGAGCTGAAGAAAAGCTGAAGGAGTTTAATACTCCCAAGGCTCCCAGCATTCGGTATTTTACAACATCAGGGCGATGCAGTTGGAGTCCTACGGGCTGTGCAGCTCCAGACGGAAGCTAAAACGCTGGCCGTGATAGGCAGTAACGCCGTAAAACTTGATACCTGCTAGGGCCTGAGATACAACCGTAGCTAAATCAGCCTTACAACAATTAGCGGTAAACTGGCGCCCTTGCACAAATACGCATGCGCTGTTTTGTGACGTCGCGTTTACGTGTACTATAGGCCCACAATCCGCTGTAAACGTCATCATTTTATAACCATTACTGTGCATAATTTTTTTTGGTGAGAAAACAGCACAACTCACTTAATTTTCAAGGTATAGCTACCAAAGTTATACATAATAATTTTAAGGCAATTTTACATCATGTGTCAAAATTTTAGAGATATAACTCAATAAATTAAAAAATCCTGGCTTAAACACTTTTTTTCTTAAAATTGTAAACATTTCGAGATTCAAATTTCGTGTGCCCACAAAATTAGGCTCATATGAAACTTCAAGTATTAAAGTATCAGTATACCAAGTTATAGAGATAAGGACAAATAATTTCTCTTTTTTCAGCTTAAACACTTCCAAATTCACTGTCTTGAAGCTCCCAGTTCCATCACTTATAACCACAAAAGTAACCACAAACCCACACAATTGTTTTGTCGGTATGTTCATATGACATAAATGTATAATAATACAAATTTTTAGCTTTCTATTACACATACTTGAGAAATTATAGCAGAATTAGCAACTAAAAAGCTAAAAAATCCACTCTTTAAGCTGGAAGCACTGTACAGGCTGAATGTAGGTAGCTACCAGAAAATTTACACAGATTTTCAGAGAGACATACATAATGTCATAATAATTAATAAGGTTTATGAAACTTAGACATGGACCCAAGTATCCAGTGAATGGTATAGGACTCATTGATAAAAGTTATATTATTTCTGGCTTAAGAAGTTGTTTGATTATAGCAAAGGGAAAATTGAATTCATGTTTTTATTAAGAATTTGCAATAGAATATAAAATGCAGTGGCACTTTAAATAAACTATTTAGTAAGATTTAACAAATCCTGTTTGCAGTGGGTGACGCTAATTAACTAATTTGCAATGAAGTTGTTATCTCATATTTACAAAGAGTGTGTTCAACTTTAACCAAACCATTACAACAACCATTCTAAGTTCAGATATTAAACTTGTCTGAATAGCTGGGTGAATCACAATGCCAGAGAGAAGTGAAAAATACGCAATGCTATAAACCACTGTTGGTATTCTGTGGCTACCGAAAATTCCACCAAATATGGCTAAGAAAAACAAAGGTAGCCACAATAATATATTGGCCGTTACAATGAATACAAATAATTTCATCATTAGTAACTGGCGATTTTTGTATACTTTTGTTGAGTTCCTCCCATTTCTATAAGACTCGTTTAAATCGATATTGTCCTCAGAATTCCTCGTTATTTTAGCTTCTTTTTTAAGAAAATGTTTTCTGGCGATAATGACGATCCAAATGTACATAACGATTAAGACTAGAAAAGCAATAAGTCCTGTTCCAGTGGCAAAAACTGCATAGTAAAAGTTCGGAAGGAGGTGGCTATGACCGACAAACAGTGGAACACAGGTTGAAACAACATAAGCAAAGTTGACACTTCCAAAACCAAATAAAGGTGGCAAGGATATAAGTATGCTGCATATCCATCCAATGCAAATGATTACTATTGTTCTTTTGTTATTGATGACTAGGTGATATTTGATTGGTAGCTTGAGGTACAGGAATCGCTCCATAGACATAATAGACAGAGTTAGAATGGAGTTAAATAGCAGAAGTACATTGGCTATGCCTAGTGTACACACTCCACACCTAACTTTGTCTGTTAAACCAAACATGAACTCCTGGTAGAATCCAGATACGATGATGAAGGGTAGTATGAACACACACACCATCATATTGGTGACGGATAAATTAAACATCAGAATCACAATAGGTGATGTCAGCAACCTCTTCCATAATATCGTTATTAAGACAAATCCATTCCAAAGGATGCCAATGAAAAACAGCAGCAAACTAAAAGCTGCACTTGAGTATCCATTCCAGCCAGCTTGATCATCATCTGACACAGATACAATCCATGCATCTTCTGTGAGATACTCATCACTTACATTTATTATACAGGAGAAGTTTCTGAGAGTCATTATCCTGGCCAGAAAGTTTTTCACCACAATAGTCCACGCTTAAGTAGACCTAATTAAGTATCACTTACTGTCTGCGTTACTATTGTAAAAATTGTTGATACTAGTGCTAACCATGCAACTTCCTTTTGGTACAATGAGTTGATTGCATATAATCTAGCTGTACCCATACAAATGCTGCAGCCTTGGTAGCAAAGGAATTAAACTATCACTTATTTATATTCCAAGTCAGTGTCACAACACAAACTCACTAGATAGTGTCATTATTGCAGAAAATGACTGTAAGGAGAATGTAAGTAAGCTATTACATGGGAGAACAGAACACAATTCAAACAATTTTAGATCCAAAGTTTACTATCTTTGTGACACCGGCTATGACAACTATCCTCCTGGGGTCTTCTACCAAGTGTGTGGCAGAGACGGATGGATGGGTACTCAACCTAGTAAGCATTATGGAATTATAGGACACGATATTGTATTTTGTGGTGAGCTCTGTGAACTGTCGTAATTTCTCACTTTCTCATTTTGTGCACTTCCTATTTGATTCCTAACCAAATACTCACATGTACAATTTGGTTGATTGCTAATAAAACTGAGTGTTGAAACTGTGAGTAACTTCAAATTTCGCGTTAATTAAATTTCTCTAGTCCTCTACAGTTGTAAGCTAACTCATGCTATTGAATATAACACAGGGGCAGATTCAGGGGGGGGGGGATTGACAGGAGTCGTACAAGCCCCCTTTTTCAGAATGAGCCCACATTTCTAGCTAATCTATTTCTTAACTGCAACTGGAAATAAAATTAAAATAGCTATCATTTTTTGTTCATCGTTATTTTTCCTTGTACTCCAACAAAGTGGTTCTTATTTCACTATAACAATAGCAATTTGATGTGGTCTTCCAGAGATTTGCTTTGGGACTTCTTAAATAAATCTACGAGTTTAATAAATATTCTCTCTATTGGTAATTTTGTTGGAAGATTCCAGTATTGCTTCCTGTATGAAATATAATTGTTTGTGATCCAGAATTGTATCCATCCGAATGCAGATCCATATCTACTGTGGCCATATTAGAAATCAGATTAGTCATGTGTACAGGGATCCTTAGTTGTGAAGGCTGTTGACGTGACCTTTGAACTCTGTTTACAAGCATGTTTCAAGTAGCATAATCATTAAAATAATTAGCATTGGTGCTAGCATAGCATAACAACAAAATTAGTTCATAATTCGCCAGCTCCTACTATTAACTCCTTTTTATTCTAGACATAAATACCTTTGTAAACTGCTTTTGTATTAGTTTTAATGTTTCCTTCCTGATTTTAACAGTTCATTCATTTCATTTCTTGTCAGTCACATGATCGTGATAATTATTGTAGGAATCAATATTAGAATAATAGCCCCATAGGAAATACAATATAGCCAATATTTACCATTAGTAACCACACACAACCCCATTTAAAATTATCTGTATAATACCATGAGATGAATGTAATATCTCCAGAGTGAGAGAAACATAACTAGTAGAAATTCTTTAACTCATTCTGAACCATGGAAGATTGTTCACTTATGCCTTTTTGTGTCTATTGGTTGACGCTAGAATGTCTCAATAGTGGTAGATTTCTTGTTTGAAGTATGTATTAGTTTACCCCGAGCAAGCATGCATGAGAGGATTATAGTAGTCATCCTGTCTGTCTGCCTATCAGTCTGGTCCAGTTATTTTATGAAAATAAGGGGGTCGACCGTCAACAAATGACAACACAAATAATTTAAATAATCTCTAGTTCCAAAAAGTGTGCTCTATAACATAAAAGTCCTAATAAAACATTTGAGAGGAAAGTATAGAAAATTGGACTCAACTTTAATGCTTTAGTTTCGTTAAAGCTAGCTATTTAGATTATGCCCAAATCACTGTTAATGTTAAATTGAAAATATTTGTTAAACTAAAATGGAGAAACAGATAGAATAAAAATGTTTTTAATCTGAAAGTTTATCACTTTCCTCATGAAAAGAATCCTCTGCAGTTTCTACAAGCAGGAGTGCACTTAACATTGTGTTTCCAGCATGTACACCTCAAAATACAGCAGTCTGCAAGGGCAGGCAGTAATGATGAAATACAACAACTTTGGAAGAATGGTGCATTGGGTTGTAGTGGTCCAGAGGTGCTACAAAACACTATTTGGTTCCTTTTATGTGTGCATATGGGCATGAGAGGCCGTGACCAGCACTATAAGCTTACCTTTGGAGATTTGGAACTTAAATGTTCATCTGATGGCTCAAAGTATATGGAGTTTAGTGAGCGAGACACAAAAACTAGATCTGGGGAATCAAACAATACTCGAGCCTTTAAGCCAAAAATGTGGAGCACTCCCAGCAATCCTGAAAAGTGCCCGGTTCTGATTCTTGAGAAGTATATTGCCCAGCGGCCAACTGAAATGTGCAACCCAGATTCTCCTTTCTATCTATCTATCAATTATAAACCTGGTGATGGCGCACATTGGTATAAAAAACAGAAAATGGGAAAGGATAGAATTGGGCAGATTATGAAGAGAAATTCTACTCAAGGCTCATTGCAAGGGAGGAAGAAAACCATTCTGCTAGAAAAACCATGATAACAAAATTGGCACACTGTGATGTTCCAGATAGTCGAATTATGCAATTGTCTGGCCATAAAAATGTTCAGAGTTTGAATTCATATAAGCAAGCTTCGCTCAAACAGCAACAACACATGTCACACATACTGAGTTCATACAAAGATATAGAACAAATGAAGGATAAAGAATTCTCTAAAAATGATGTAGCCTCCAATTCAGCGATGCCATTAGGATTATTCCAAGGAGCAAATATCTCAAACTACACCATTAATATCAACTGCAATACAAACAACACAGCTACACACTCACAATTGAACTGACACACAAACACACAAACAACAGCAACAAAGTAACACTTCATAATATTGTAGCTAGATATAATAGATATATTAATTGTCATAATCACATCAATTTTATTAATTATAAGCAATTACAAATGATTTTACAGCTAAAACATGGTGAACAATTCTATAACTAAGGTGGACGTAATAACCAAACGTAATAACTATGAACACAGGTGATATGGAAAAATATTGCCCTATACCACATCCTGTTTACTTTAATGCATTTTCTATGTGGCAACAGTTATCAGGCTCTGTTCAGTACCTAATAAATAGAGTTTTCACTCCTAACCAGCCATGTTCAGTACAAGTGAGAAGACCAGGGCCTATCATTTTATAGGTTGGCTGACAATGAATACTGGCAGTGGTTCCTTCATATAATGGTAGATGATGTTGCCCGAGATACTGAACTATCACATTAGATATACTGAATTGAGGACAAGTCCTTCCTGTCATGCAAAAAAAAAAAAATGATAATAATTGTAATGATAATAATAATAATGATATTAATAATAATAATAATGATAATAATAATAATAATAATGATAATAATAATAATATTAATAATAATTATTATTAACAAATAATAATAATAATAATAATAATAATAATAATAATAATAACAACAACAACAAACAAATGAAGAATAGTTTCACTTAATTATGTCTACAATTATTATAAAGAATAGATTTGTTTATTTTTCAACTAAGATATTCGTAGTACTTCAAAATTTATATTCAGTAATTATACAATGACACTGTTATTATCAATCACACACCAATGAGGGTCATTTAATGTGGTTGGATTAATGTTGGTGCTGTAAAAAATTATAAATAAAAATGATAATTATGTCTAGTACCAAATACAGTATACAGAATAGAACAATAGTGCAATTTTTTTTTGTTTTTTTTTAGAAACTAACATACAAACACAAATACAAATAATAGATACCACACAAAGTATTTTGAAGCTGTATAAGATAAGCAGAATACTATAGCTTCCACAGGTAATTTGTAAGACATTTGTAAATTTAAGTCATTGTTTCACTTTTTTGGCTTCATTTACTATCTGGTTTAATTTAATCACTGTACATTTTATTTTTCATGTAGGCCATCTTTCAGAAACTTTACAAGCAAATTAATTGCATGCCAAATAAAGTCATTAAGTTCGTACATACATCAACAGTTAATTGTCAGTACTCTCGAAAATCAGAGTATGACAGACAGACAACAAGAAAACTGTACAGAATGGACAGACAGATTGACAGTCAGGCAAACAGAGACACAGACAAATAGACAGTCAGGCAAACTGAGAGACAGACAGATAGACAGACAGATAGACTACAAGACAACTTCAAGAGTAGACAGACAGATTAACAGTCAGGAAAACAGAGAGACAGAGAGATTGACAGTCAGGCCAACAGAGAGACAAAGAAATTGACAGTCAGGCAAACAGAGAGACAGACAGATTGACAGTCAGGCCAACAGAGGCAGACAGATTGACAGTCGGGAAAACAGAGAGACAGACAGATTGACAGTCAGGCAAACAGAGACACAGACAGATAAACAGTCAGGCAAACAGAAACACAGACAGATTGACAGTCAGGCAAACAGAAAGACAGACAGATTGACAGTCAGGCAAACAGAGACACAAACAGATAAACAGTCAGGCAAACAGGGACACAGACAGATAGACAGATTGACTAGTCCAATCATTTTATAGTTTGACTTTAAACAAATTGCAACACAAACTTTTTCGATTGTTCCTAGTATAAAAAGCATGCTTTATAACAAACTAAAAGTCCTCAGAAATCCTTTGAGGGGAAAGCACAGAAAATTCCTCATATCATGCATTTTGACCTTAGAACGTTGTGAACCGAGTTCTACCATGTGGTCAACCAGTGAGTAGTGAGTGGTGATGTAATTTCTAGCAATGGAGAAGCCTGAAGAGTGTGTTGTCTGATCATAGGGAAAGATGTTTCTACAAAAATTGAATCGATTGGACAAACAGTAATGCAGGGAAACAATGCCAAGAGTCATATTAACACCTCTTCAACTGGGTTTGGGTGTAAAGTTCCATCACCACTCTGCATCTCGTTTCCTGATTGATACGGTATACCAACACATCAAAACCCATGATCGAAGTGATACATTCCATGGCATGGGAATGATCACAATTGTATCTCCCAGAAACATGAATACAAACCAAATTCTAGAACTGTTGTGGGAAGAGTTCCGGTTTACTACCACAATGAAGAATGAGTAGGTATGACTGCTGTGATCGCTGAAAAAATTACGCAACTTCAAAGCTGAAGAATCTTCAGCTAATCTTGTATTCTCGGAAAGATTTCTAATTCTAGGTACTATAATGAAAGGAAGTAGCCTATCTGATAGAATAAGGCTGGAAAAGTGTGAAGAAAGGCCTCCTTGAGATTCGGAAGCTTTAGATCTACTACCTTTACTCTCTTTTTTTAGCATTTTTTTGCAGGCTACATATAATTTCTGACGGGAACTGGCAAATTGTGCATCTCTGATGATGCTATAGGTCTTATGTTTTTCTTTCAAATACCTGTCAAGACTTCTCTGGAAACAAATTAGGGTATCAGGCTCATTAAAATTTCCATCAGTACGTCTGATTTTGCAATAAAAATGGCCTAATAATCTGTCCAGCTCCACAGGTGGAATGTCTTCTATTAGTCTTTCTTCCTTAATTGACTTGCACCATTTATACCATGTTTTCAAGTCTGATGCCGCCTTCCATTTTGTGTTGATTTTTTTTTGCATTTCTACAAAATCTTCAAGCTCTTTGTTTTTAATATTTTTGGCTTATTTATAAGGTACATGTGACCCCTTTTTTCATCCTTGCCACTGATTACGTAAGTTGGTGAAGTATCTTGATAAAATAACAAAGTAGTAACAAACCTGCTGACCATATAAGTTGCTAGCATTGAAAAGCAAGTTGTATGAAGCAGAACTAAGCACCTGAACTTTGTTAAAGCATAGCGGACCCAACTGCACTATTGTATCTTCCTTGTCATTGACTTGGCAGGTCACTACGGATTGCAATTCTTAGTTAATAATCACTTTAAAGTTAGGCTAGCTCGCTTGCCATTTGTACTCAAGCATACCACTATTGTAACCTACTAGTGAGGCTCGCTTGCCATTTGAGCTGAAACACACTACAAGTACACATTGTGACAATAATCTACAAATAACTATTTTAATAAAACGACTGATTGTTTAAATTTCCACATTAATGTGCACTGTAGTATGTAACTGTTAAAAAAATGTTCAAGTTATTTTTTCTTAATGATTATGTAATGTCTGAATTAAGCTAGCCTATTAAATATTATTAAGCTAAGAATTATTTTAAATAATTTGGTAAAGCGGCGCCTAGAATTGAATTGGTAAAGGGTCTTCACATTTATTATGAGACAATAAAGAAGAAACTAAACTAAAGCGAACGGCAACTACTGTTGAAAAAAAGCAGGTGAAACCGGCTACGAAGAAAGCAATAGCTTCACAAAGCCTGGTATTGGCAATCTTGGATGTAGAGAGCCTGAGAAGCAGTAGATATTTAAGGAAAAGGGAATCTATGAGTCCATAGAAAGATTTGATTAGAGAAAAGGAGGGTGAAAAGATGATCTGAGATGGCTCAGGGAAAAAAAAACCAGAGCAGGAGAAGTAGTAGAGAATACTAACTTTGTAGTTAAATCCAGGTGAAATTGGTGAGGACCTAAGAAGGCAGTTGCTTCAAACAAAGCCAATGTCCACTATCATGCATAGATGGACATAGATGTGAGAATCAGGAGGAGAGATAGACATAGGAGAAGAAAATCCATGACTTAAAAAAGAAAGTTCTAAATAGAGAATGAAGAAGGATAAAAACAGCTGAGATAGCTTAAGGAAAAAAAAAGTGTGCAGGAGAGGAAATTTAAAGTGAACGAAATCAAAAGACAGAAAATAATAGCAATACATGAGAATACTTCTGCATTCCTGATTACTAAAGTTATATATCGAGTGCCACTGTGAGGCGGGCATATATTTTTAGCTTATAGAGTGTCATGCATCATAAAAAAGCAAATCTCTAACCAAAATGGACTTCTATAGTCTCATACCAAGCACATTGTTAGATTGAAAAGTCTTACATAGGCTCCATATTAAAAAAAAAAAGTTTAATGGACTAAATCACTCAATAATGCTACTACCTATAGCATTGCCAAAAAGCGGAATTTATTATTATGAGAAGTAGTAACTTTCATTTTACAAAACAGCTCTCTTAAGTACACATATTTGGTGAAATGTACAGGCACAGCATTGACCATTTAATTAACTTAGCTATATAGCAGTGCAACTGACATTGCACCTGCTCCAGAGTTGTTGAGCACAACAGCAGAATTTGATTAAACAATACACATCTTAATTAATTGTGGCTAAAAACTTGAAGGACCAAGGATAGGGAAGTACCAAAGCTTTGAAGTACACAGAACATACTCGAAAAATTACAGACTATCCATCAGAATCAACGTAGACCCCAGCGTGTTAAGACGGTTGTGATACCAAAACCTTCGTTGAATTGTGCAAACAAGGTTAATTGACTAATATATCAAATAAATATCACAATACATTAGCTTTTGGTAAGATGGATATAAGCCCTGCGGTCAATCTTTCAAGCAATATCAGGTTAATGATTTCTTTGTCAAGTCTTCAAAATCAAGTTTTTAGTCAAAAGATTTCTGGAATACAGATATTATCTGCAGTCACCTCATCCAGCTATTGCATATCCAGTAGTAGTCTGAATGTTGTACACATAGGGCTATGTGTTTGTGGTTTAACTGGCCTGTTCATTGCTTCAAAGCAATGACGCTCGTACATGGGTAATGGTGTGGGAGACACCATTGATTGCATTATTACATACCAGTAGGATGCAAACAACCATTTAAGAAAATGGGGACATGTGGACATGCATACACACCCACACATTTTATTTGATAGTATTATTATAAATGTCTATTCTTTTAGTTAGATTTGAAAGTATAGCTAACTTATTAGTGCATAAGATCACTTCAACATTTATAATGAAATTTTCCCACAGTACGTTTAATTCAGTGTATTAAAATTTCCAGTCATACAATATTGCTTTGTAAGAATACTGTATTATAGTTATAGGTAAATGCAAGAATGTATCTGCCCTTTTAATATGAGAAGGATAGGGATGTGGTTGGTTGATTTACAACTTTTCAGACTCTTTGTCATTCTAGACATAAATACCTTTGTAAATTGATTTTGTTCTTAGTTTTAAATTATTCCTTCCTGATTTTAGCAGTTCATTCATTTCAGTTCTTGTCAGTTACATTATAATGCTAATATTGTATAAATCAATATTAGAATTTAGTCTTAAAGGAAACAAATCCTAGATCCGCCTCTGTAACACCTGATTTCAGTGGCATTTGTTTAATAGCTGTCACATATGTAATGCTTGTGTTTAGCTTCACTTACTAGCTACTAGCTAGTTACGACATTAGTATAAGTGTTATAGATTCAATATCTCAACTGTAACTGTGACAGTGCTATTAGAACAGAGACAAAGACTATGAATACAAGTGATAACATTATATAAGCAGACACACAGGAAATGATACTAAACCATAATGTTAATGACAGTACAGATTATGCCACAACATAAACACAACACAAAAACACTACCAAGCACATGGCTGGAAATGTTCACACTTGACGAAGTGTGAGCAATTATATTAACTGTATTATAGTATAGCTATTTCAGCAAAATTGTTAATATAAGTTCTACTATACTGAAGAGCAATAAATACACTATGATATAATTATTGTCCAAACTATGATTAACTTTTGCCTACTGTATATGTAATACCAATTGGAGCATTTGTAACTTGACAATTAGTTGCCCCCCTCCCCTCCCTCCCCCCCTTCTCTCCACATGTGCCAAATTTAATCTAGGAAATGAACAGTACAAAGCAAAATTCCCGCAAAATTCCCACAACTTTAATGCTTCATAATAATGCACTTAGAGTTAGTCCCACACAACCAGCACAACCCCATTAATAATCTGTTATACCATGAGATGAATATAATTATCTTCAGAGTGAGATAAACATAACTAATTGAAATTCTTTAACTCAATCTAAAACATGGAAGCTTAATGCCTTTTTGTGTCCATCATTGTCTATCTTGGTAGACACCAGAATGTCTCAATAATGGTAGATTTCTTGTCATGTGTATGAGATATGTATTAGTTTACCCCCAGCAAGCATGCATGAGAGGGTTTAGTTAGTCATCCTGTCTGTCTTCCTGTCAGTCTGGTCCATTAATTTTATGAAAATAAGGGGGTTGACATAAACAAATAGCAACACAAACAATTCGAATAATTCAGTCATTCTCGACTGAAATAATTATAATAATAGGAAATTTTTATCTTTTTAACTGCCAATATTTTAAATTATAACTTAACCCGACGTTTCGACTTCGTGCGGAAGAGGACTTCGGCAAGAAGTCGAAATGTCGAGTTAAGTTATAATTTAAAATATTGGCTGTTAACTTTCATTCCGAGAATTTGGTTGGTATTCTTGTTTCTGGGAGTTGCAATTGTGATCATTCCCATGCCATGGAAGGTATCACTTCCAGTCACCAGTTTTAATAATATGTTGATGTAGCGTAGCAATTAGGAAACGAGACGCAAAGTGGTGATGGAGCTGTACACCCAAACACAGTTGAAGAGGTGTTAGTATGGCTCTTGGCCATGTTTGCCTGCATTACTGCTTGTCCAATCGTTTCAATTTTTGTAGAAACATCTTTCCCTGTAATCAGACAGCACCCACTTCTTGCTTCTCCATTGCTAGAAATTACCTCACCACTCACTAGTTGACCAAATGGTAGAACTCTTATCACAACGTTCTAAGGTCAAACATGTATGATACGAATATGGAATTTTCTATGCTTTCCCCCCCAAAGGATTTCTTCAGACTGTTAATTTGCTATGAAGCATGTTTTTCTATACTAGAAATAATTGAAAAAATTTGTGTTGCAATTAGTTTAAGGTCAAACTATAAAGTGATTGGACGAGTCAGTCTGTCTATCTGTCTTTCTCTCTGTCAGCCTGACTGTCAATCTGTCTTGCATCGTGTTTGTAAGTTTGTCTTGTTATCTGTCTGTCTGTCTATCTGTCATTCTCTGATGTTAGACAGTTCAATAATGAACTGTTGACGTATGTACGAACTTACTGAGTTTTTTTTGCATGTAATTTATTGGCTCGTAAAGTTTCTGAAAGATGGCCTAAATGACTAAAAAAAAGTACAGTGATTAAAAATTTAAACCAGACAGTATAATATGTAAAATGAAGCCAAAAAAGTAAAAAAAAACAACTTAAATTTACAAATATCTTACAAATATTACCTGGAAGCTATAGTATTCTGCTTATCTTATACAGCTTCATAATAGTTTATGTATGGTATCTTTTATTTGTATCTGTGCTTGTATTTTAGTTTCTGAAAAAAACTAAAAAAATTGTTTTTACTATTCTTATATTCCGTATACTGTATTTAGTACTAGACATAATATTTTTACAGCACCAACAATCCAACCACATTAAATAACCCTCATTGGTGTGTGATTGATAATAGCCTTTGTCATTGTATAATTACTGAATATAAATTTTGAATACCACGAATGCCATAATAGAAAAATATATCAAATCTAGTATTTTTTAATATTGTACACAAAATTAAGTGAAACTTTTCTTTATTTCTTCTTCTTTTTCTTCTTCTTCTTCTTCTTCTTCTTCTTCTTTTTCTTATTCTTATTATTATTATTATTATCATTATTATTATTATTATTATTATTATTATTATTATTTTGCATTGTCCTTAATTCAGTATACCTAATGGGATTTCGGTATCTCGGACAACTCATCTATCATTAAATGAGGGAACCACTGCCAGTATTCATTGTCAGCTGACCTATAAAAGGATAGGCCCTGGTCATCTCACTTATACTGAACATGGTTGGTCAGGAGAGAAAACTGTTGGAACACTTTTTAACTGTTACATACTACAGTGCACATTAATTGGCAGCGAGCGAGACAATATTAGGGGATAATGCAAAATCGGGTATATGTTATATATAATAATATGTATGTATGTGCGATGGTACGTATGCCCTTTAAACGCGCGAGCGTGGAAATTTTTTCTCCTAAAAACAAGGCTTTTCAGGCTTGTCCCCAGTTTATTCAGAAACTACAGCATTAAACAAGCCTTACTTTATACTTATGCTCCAAAGTGTGAGAAAATTCCTGCGAAAATGCTTGCTTTTCAAGAAACAAAAAGTTGATTCGACCGGTTACTATGGCAGTGGAGACCCTTTTCCAGACTTAATTTCAAAACTTCGCCGTTTTATGGGGGGATTCGGAGTGCCGGTTGTTGGTTGTCAAGAGCCATTGGTAGTCAGAATGCCGCAGTATTAATGCTAAGGAAGCTACTACTTCTCGAGGGAAGCTGATGTAAGTACGTAATTCCATATTTGTTAGCTAAATATGCAAAATTAACTCTGGCCTTTCTTTTTTGTAGCTAAGAGCTTGTCAGACTGGTAAATTCTAATTGTAAGATTGACTCAAATTTGGTACTACAAAAGTTACCACTGCTCAAGAAAATGAGGTAAGAAAGTAATTTTGTATTTGTGTGCTGAAATTGATTGTCTTTTGTTTTTGTAGGTGAGAGCTTGTTGTCAAGAATTCGAGGTAATTCAGATGGTCAAAGTAACTTCAATTTGATATTACAGAAGTTATCAATACTCAAGAATGATGTAAGTAGTAATTCCATATTTGTTGGCTAAAATTACAAATAATAACACTGGTTTATTTTTTATCGTAGCTGATAGCTTGTTCAAGAGTTACTGGTGATTGAGATTATCAGAATGGTTGATGTTTGATACTACAAAGTTACCATTAATCAGGTAAGAGAGTAATTTTGTATTTGTTTGCTGAAATCAAACAAATGTCATAACTGCTATTATAGTGTTTGCATGAAGTATGCTAACAATAGTAACATTTTGTGATTCCTAACTATCTGGCTCGCTCGCCATTTGTGCTCAAGCACACCACTAGTTTATTTGTATATATGTTTGGACGTATGTATGTCATTTTGTACTTTGACCCTCCGTATTTTTGTGTTCGCTCCGCGTTCGACCCCGTCCCAAATTTCACTAAACAGAATCCTCTGGTTTAGCTACCATTACCCGTATCACCTTAGAAATTGAATTGTTTACCGCTTTGAATTGTTTTGTGGGTGCAGTTAAAACTCAAAAACTTATGGGAGCTCCATTTCTATTCGAGTTAGTGGAGGTGGTAAGTTAATACGCTATTTTTCACTCAACAGCATTTACTTGAAAATTCATTGTCCACTGGACGAACCACGAAGGTAAGTCTTGCATAGGTATGTTCAGTTGTGTGAAAGTATTGTGCGTTACAACTACTATTAAGAATATCACAAAGAAAACTTTAAATAACGTGACTTGATTTTGTTGCTTCTTTTTCAATTCAAACAGTTGCGGGGAGCGGTTACTATGTCATTGAAACCCCTTTACCGCATACTTAATTTTAAAACTCGGCTTTATTCTAGTAGCTTGAGTGTTAGTTGTTAAAATCAACAATAGTGTAGTTTAAGGCACGCTCGCCATTTGTGCTCAAGCACACCACTAGTATAAAAGGAAATTTACACAAGCAATCATTTTATTAAAATAGTTATTATTTGACTAATTATATTGTCACAATGTGTACTAGTGGTGTGCTTCAGCTCTAATGGCGAGCAAGCCTCCCTAGTTGGCTCGGGAGCGTAGCGAGCGAGACAGTATTATGGGTGGATAACGCAAAATCGGGTATATGTTATATATATGTATGTATGGATGGTACGTATGCCCTTCAAATGCGCGCGCGGGGAACTTTTTTCTCCAAAAAACACGTGACTCCAGTTTATTCTGAAACTACAACATTAAGCAAGCCTTACTTTATACTTAAGCGCAGAAGTATGAGAAAATTCCTGCGAAATCACTTGCTTTTCAAGAAACAAAAAGTTTGATTCGACCGGTTACTATGGCATTGAAGACCCTTTTCCAGACTTAATTTCAAAACTTTGCTGTTTTATGGGGGGATACGTAGTGCCGATTGTTGGTTGTCAAAAGCCATTGGTAGTCAGAATGCTGTTGTATTTATGCTAAGGAAGCTACTACTTCTTGAGGGAAGCTGAGGTAAGTACGCAATTCCATATATTTTGTTAGCTAAATATGCAAAATTAACTCTGGCCTTTCTTTTTTGTAGCTGAGAGCTTGTCAACAATGACTGGTAATTTCAAATAGTCAGATTGGCTCAAATTTGGTACTACAAAAGTTACCACTGCTCAAGAAAATGAGGTAAGAAAGTAATTTTGTATTTGTGTGCTAAAATTGATTGTCTTTTGTATTTGTAGCTTAGAGCTTGTTGTCAAGAATTCACGGTAATTCAGACAGTCAAAGTAACTTCAATTTGATACTACAGAAGTTATCCATGCTCAGGAAATTGAGGTAAGTAGTAATTCCATATTTGTTGGCTAAAATTACAAATAATAACATTGGTTTATTTTTTTATCATAGCTGAGAGCTTGTTCAGGAGTACTGGTAATTGAGATTATCAGAATGGCAGATGTTTGATACTACAAAAGTTAACAAATCTGGTAGGAGAGTGATTTTGTATTTGTTTGCTGAAATAAAAGGTCATAAACTGCTATTATAATGTTTGCATGAACTAAGCTAAAACATAGCAACAATACTTATTTTTATGTTACCTAACTATCAGGCTCGCTCGCCATTTGTGCTCAAGCACACCACTAGTATGTATATATGTGTGTGTGGATGGTACGTATGCCCCTTAAACGCGTGGGGAACTTTTTTCTCAAAAAAACTCGGCTTTTTAGGCTTGACCCCAGTTTATTCTTAAACTACAGCATTAAACAAGCCTTACTTTAAACTTAAGCTCCGAAGTACGAGAAAATTCCGGCGAAAACCTTTGTTTTTCAAGACACAAAAAGTTGCTGAGACCGGTTACTATGACATTGATGATCCTTTTCCAAACATAATTTCAAAACTTCGCCGTTTTAGGGGGATACGGAGTGCAGATTGTTTGTTGTCAAGAGCCATTGGTAGTCAGAATACCGTAATATTAATGCTAAGGAAGCTACTACTACTCCAGTAACTCTTGGACAAGCTCTCAGCTACGATAAAAAATAAATAAACCAGTGTTATTATTTGTAATTTTAGCCAACAAAATATGGAATTACTACTTACCTCAATTTCTGAGTATTGATAACTTCTGTAGTATCAAAGTTAAGTTTCTTTGACTATGTGAATTACCTCACATTCTTGACAACAAGCTCTCAGCTACAAAAACAAAAGACAATCAATGTTAGCACACAAATACAAAATTACTTTCTTATCTCATTTTCTTGAGCAGTGGTAACTTTTGTAGTACCAAATTTGAGTCAATCTGACTATTTGAATTTACCAGTCACTGTTGATAACAAGCTCTTAGCTACAAAAAGAAAGGCCAGAGTTATTTTTGCATATATAACTAACAAATATGGAATTACGAACTTACCTCAGCTTCACTGGTATCAGAATGGCAGATGTTAGATACTACAGAAGTTATCATAAATAAGGTAAGAAAGTAATTTTGTATTTGTGTGCTAAAATTGATTGTCTTTTGTATTTGTAGCTTAGAGCTTGTTGTCAAGAATTCACGGTAATTCAGACAGTCAAAGTAACTTCAATTTGATACTACAGAAGTTATCCATGCTCAGGAAATTGAGGTAAGTAGTAATTCCATATTTGTTGGCTAAAATTACAAATAATAACATTGGTTTATTTTTTTATCATAGCTGAGAGCTTGTTCAGGAGTACTGGTAATTGAGATTATCAGAATGGCAGATGTTTGATACTACAAAAGTTAACAAATCTGGTAGGAGAGTGATTTTGTATTTGTTTGCTGAAATAAAAGGTCATAAACTGCTATTATAATGTTTGCATGAACTAAGCTAAAACATAGCAACAATACTTATTTTTATGTTACCTAACTATCAGGCTCGCTCGCCATTTGTGCTCAAGCACACCACTAGTATGTATATATGTGTGTGTGGATGGTACGTATGCCCCTTAAACGCGTGGGGAACTTTTTTCTCAAAAAAACTCGGCTTTTTAGGCTTGACCCCAGTTTATTCTTAAACTACAGCATTAAACAAGCCTTACTTTAAACTTAAGCTCCGAAGTACGAGAAAATTCCGGCGAAAACCTTTGTTTTTCAAGACACAAAAAGTTGCTGAGACCGGTTACTATGACATTGATGATCCTTTTCCAAACATAATTTCAAAACTTCGCCGTTTTAGGGGGATACGGAGTGCAGATTGTTTGTTGTCAAGAGCCATTGGTAGTCAGAATACCGTAATATTAATGCTAAGGAAGCTACTACTACTCCAGTAACTCTTGGATAAGCTCTCAGCTACGATAAAAAATAAATAAACCAGTGTTATTATTTGTAATTTTAGCCAACAAAATATGGAATTACTACTTACCTCAATTTCTGAGTATTGATAACTTCTGTAGTATCAAAGTTAAGTTTCTTTGACTATGTGAATTACCTCACATTCTTGACAACAAGCTCTTAGCTACAAAAACAAAAGACATTCAATGTTAGCACACAAATACAAAATTACTTTCTTACCTCATTTTCTTGAGCAGTGGTAACTTTTGTAGTACCAAATTTGAGTCAATCTGACTATTTGAATTTACCAGTCACTGTTGACAACAAGCTCTTAGCTACAAAAAGAAAGGCCAGAGTTAATTTTGCATAATTATATAGCTAACAAAATATGGAATTACGAACTTACCTCAGCTTCACTGGTATCAGAATGGCAGATGTTTATTACTACAGAAGTTATCATAAATAAGGTAAGAGAGCGGTTTTGTATTTGTTTGCTGAATTAAATGGTTATTATAGTGTTTGCATAAACCAGGCTAAAACATAGTAACAATACTGTAGTTTTATGTTACCTAACTATCAGGCTCGCTCGCCATTTGTGCTCAAGCACACCACTAGTGTTATATGTATATATATGCATATGGATGGTATGTATGCCCCTTAAACGTGCGCGCGGGGTACTTTTTTCCCCTAAAAACTCGGCTTTTTAGGCTTGACCCCAGTTTATTCTGAAACTACAGCATTAAACAAGCCTTACTTTAAACTTAAGCTTCGAGTATGAGAAAATTCCGGCGAAAACCCTTGTTTTTCAAGACACAAAAAGTTGCTGAGAGCAGTTATTATGGCATTGAAGACCCTTATCCAAACGTAATTTCAAAACTTCACCGTTTTAGGGGGATACAAAGTGCCGCTTGTTTGTTGTCAAAAGCCATTAGTAGTCAGAATGCCGTAATGTTAATGCTAAGGAAGTTACTACTACTCCAGTGAAGCTGAGGTAAGTACATAATTCCATATTTGTTGGCTATATATGCAAAAATAACTCTGGCCTTTCTTTTTTGTAGCTAAGAGCTTGTTGTCAAAGGTGACTGGTAAATTCAAATGGTCAGAATGGCTTAAATATGATACTACGAAAGTTACTACTGCTCAAGAAAATGAGGTAAGAAAGTAATTTTGTATTTGTGTGCTAACATTGATTGTCTTTTGTTCTTGTAGCTGAGAGCTTGTTGTCAAGAATGTGAGGTAATTCAAATAGTCAAAGTAACTTAAATTTGATACTACAGAAGTTATCAATACTCAGGAAATTGAGGCAAGTAGTAATTCCATATTTGTTGGCTAAAATTAAATAATAAGCATAATACACACAGTGGATAATTAACATAGCTGAGAGCTTGTCCAAGAGTTACTGGTATCAGAATGGCAGATGTTTGATACTACAGAAGTTAACATTAATAAGGTAAGAGAGTGATTTTGTATTTGTTTGCTGATATTATAATGTTTGCATGAACTAAGCTATAACATAGCAACAATACTGTAGTTTTATGTTACCTAACTATCAGGCTCGCTCGATATTTGTGCTCAAGCACACAACTAGTAATATGTTTGGACGTACGTAAGGCATTTTTGTACTTTGACCCACGCATTTTTGTGTTAGTTCTGTGGTCGACCCCGTCCCAAATTTCACTAAACAGAATCCTTTGGTTTATCGATCAATACCCGTATCACCCTAGAAATTGAATTGTTTACCGTTTTGAATTCTTTTGCAGGTGCAGTTAAAACGTGAAAACTTACGGGATTTCCATTTCTATTCGAGTTAGTGGCAGTGGGAAGTCAATGCGCTCTTTGTCAAGGTTATAAGCCGTACGCAACAATATTTACTTGAAAATGCATTGTCAACTAGACTAACCGCGAAGGTAAGTCTCGTGTAGGTGCATGTCCAGTTGTGTCAAAGCATTGTGCTTTACAGCCACTACTTAGCTAAAGAATATCACAAAGAAAACGTTTAAATAATATGTATTGTTTTGTTGTTGTTTTTCCCCTTCAATTCAAACAGGCGCAGCGAGTTGTTACTAGGGCACTGAAATCCCTTTACCCTGTATGCGTACTTTAACAACTCGATCTTATTTTCAGTAGCTTCAGTGTTAGAAGTCAAAATCATTCATATAAAACTGGTATAGTCTTTAGGCTTGCTCGCCATTTGTGCTCAAGCACATTTACTAGTATAGATATATTAATATGCGCTTATATAAACATACATGCACGGAGGCACTAATACACATTGGAAACTTCCTTTCTGCTGCAGCCACAAGAAAGTGTTGCAATAACTTTAAAGAAGGAAAGCTTTACAGTTGTCTTAACCAATTGAAGAAATGTATGTCAACACTTTGTGTTGGAGTAGTCTTAATGTAGTCTATGAAATCCGTACACTAAAAAAATGATAACAGTTAAGTTTGCAGACACTAATTCTAAACCAACAGGAAAGCAGTAGTTAATTAATGCTTACCTGAGGGTGGGGGGGGGGGGTAACACAATTGAAAATCGGGGATATTTGTTTGTTTTTATTATGTATGTGTGAACGTAAATGTCATTTTAAAATCAATCGTTTAACAATAGTGTAGTTTAAGCCTCGCTCGCCATTTGTGCTCAAGCACACCACTAGTTTATTGGCGAGCGAGTGGAGCGAGCGAGACAGTATTATGGGTGGATAATGCAAAATTGGGTATATGTTATATATATGTATATATGGATGGATGGTACGTATGCCCTTTCAACGCGTGCGCGGGGAACTTTTTTGTCCTAAAAACACGGCTCTTTTAGGCTTGACCCCAATTTATTCTGAAACTACAGCATTAAGCAAGCCTTACTTTATACTTAAGCTCCAAAGTGTGAGAAAATTCCTGCAAAAACGCTTCTTTTCAAGAAACAAAAAGTTGATTCAACCGGTTACTATGGCATTGAAGACCCTTTTCCAGACTTAATTTCAAAACTTCGCCATTTTCGGGGGGATACGGAGTGCAGATTGTTGGTTGTCAAGAGCCATTGGTAGTCAGAATGCCGTAGTGTTAACGCTAAGAAGCTACTACTACTGGAGGGAAGCTGAGGTAAGAGGTAAGCACGTAATTCCATATTTGTTAGCTAAATATGCAAAATAACTCTGGCCTTTCATTTTTGTAGCTGAGAGCTTGTTGTCAACAGTGACTGGTAAATTCAAACAGTCAGAATGGCTCAAATTTGGTACTACAAAAGTTACCACTGCTCAAGAAAATGAGATAAGAAAGTAATTTTGTATTTGTGTGCTAAAATTGATTGTCTTTTGTTTTTGTAGCTGAGAGCTTGTTGTCAAG
>WLWD01002582.1_pt1 | contig 57782 bp, 31 predicted proteins | sample 6712731 | NCBI WGS metagenome assembly WLWD01 (sample SAMN12718690, study PRJNA576275) | sponge metagenome | isolation source: marine sponge | host: Mycale hentscheli | place: New Zealand: South Island, Marlborough, Capsize Point | collected 2014-11-01 | reverse complement strand
ATGGCCGTCCTGGATGAGGGGCCCGACACCCTGCTCTCACTGTGGTCGACTACGTGGCCGCAATTGGCGCACTCTTCGTGGAACTCACATGTCTCTGCCACGCCCCTCAGTCGTGATGCAAAGGACCAGTATGACTCGCCTCTGTCTTGCGTCGTGCGGGCGAATGCGAATGTGGCGACCATGTAATTGTCCTCCACCACAGCCATGGCTTTGATGGCTACCAGGAGTTCGGTTTGCGGCCTCTCCTCGATGGGCGTTGGGCCCTTAGTGGTTCTGGTGAGGTCACGTCGCAGGTTCGGTTCCAGGCACTCCAGTAGTTGGATGCCCAGATCAGTTCCGGCGAGTTTGGATGCCCTGGAGTATGTTCTCCATCGGGTCATGAAATACTGCCACCCCTCAGATGTCTCCCCCGCTGCAATCAGTGGGCGGTCGACGGGCTTTGGCTTCACTGAGACAGCCTGGTTGTGGTCAACCTTGACGTGGGCATCTAGCAGGGCTACTACCACGGCAGGGTCAGTCCCCTCCGGGATGGAATAGGGGCAGTCGGTTTTGGGACATCTGACTGCCATGTGGGGTGGGCGTCAAATGGAATCGCTTCAGAAACTAGCTTCCCTCTAGCCAACTGCTCTGCTGGTGAGGTGTACTGAGCTAGCTACTCCAGCTAATGAGTTATTGCTATCATAGAGAAGCGCTATGCGCCGTCATAGAACAAGATTGAACTGGATCAATAATCGATGTGCAAGTCATATGATGATAGCAATAACTGAGTATGACCTGATGGGCATGCGCATGGTAAAGGTTGTCAATTGGGTAAGTATCGCTAAATGGAACATTGTGTGTGGATGATACTACATATCTAACTACACCTCAATAGCTATGAATCGTTACTAGACACACTCTGTGCTTATTCTTACTGAGGTGAAGTGCGGGTCGTACGATATTTGACCTTGGCTATAGCTATCGCCTTTAGGATTTTACCGGCAGAATTTTTAGCAAAATATGTAGCCAAAGCAATGAGCATAGTGTTGAGGTAACTGTTGCTAAGATTTAGGTTTAGAGATCATTATCGGTAAAGTAGTAGTAGTAGTAGACAGCATTGAACATTAATCAATAGCTACTGTAGTGAACTGATGGGTGAAAATTCATATATAATTTTTCTGACTTCCTAGTTAGCTAGCTTATCAAAAGAAGGCAATTCTTTCAAAACAACAGTTCATATTCATTCACTCATTCAATACACAAGGTACAACAAAAATATCTTGGAGATGGTCAAGTAATATAGTCTAAATAAGCAAGGTGAGATCAAGCCTTTCATTACTATAGAAAGATAGGCTAAGTCCCACACTTTTAGACCAACAAGTTCTTCCAGATTTAAAAAAGGTGATTTATGCTCCAACTCAAGGTTTCTGAACAGCTATGCTGCTGGAATTACTCCATTACTGCTGTGGCTGCCAGGATCACTCTTTGTACTGTCAGAATTCATAGTTCAATACTAAAAAGCCTAGTCAGGAAACCTCCTTATTCGTCATTATGAGGCCCCTCCCACAACAGGAAGTAAATTTTAAGGAAGCAAAATAGCTGTAAAGAATGGTGCCATTGTGAAGCAATCACTCACTTTTGAGTTATATGGTTTTTGGCCATGTTTATATATGATATGAGAGTACTTTTCATGATATTTCCACCACAGTTACCTTTTAATGGCAGTTCATTTAGGTTTATTTCATTAAATGCAGAAGTATCAGATTTCAACACTAGAGGCAATTGTCATAGAAATGTCACAGTAAGAGTGCTAGCAACAGTAATAGTATTGATTAATGTGGTAACTGTTCAATGATATTCATAGTTAATTGTTCTATGCCAATAATAAAGTATTATTATACACTTTTTACTTATAATTCTGTTCATAATTGTGTGGTCATCACTATGGCAACATTAATGGAAAAATTATTGTTGTACACTAATAATGCACCTTAAATGGGAAATACTATTGTAGTACTCTGTACTCTACAATGTATTCGTAGGCTGCTACATATGTTTGTGCTTAGTTTACTTGTCACAGCACTTTATGTTATATGAGGTTAGCCATTTTGACTGAGCACTTGCTAGCAGGGTTAAAAACAGTGATGCTAAACAATTAGAAAACATTGTAATAACATTCACAACAGTGAATGTTATTACATCATTGTTGAGAGAGTAGCAATCAATTATCAAGGACTAATGGAATGGCAGTGAATGACTCGAATGCAGATCACATGTAATTTTACGCACAAATTCAAATTTACCAGTGTGACAGTGTGTGAGTGTTTTTCCTAGATCACACAGCAGTAGCTAAACATCATGAACTATAGGAGAGTGGCATTCTCTGCAATAGATATCTTTAGACTGAACTGCACTATAAGCTTTTTACTTTGCTCTATTAAGTAGCTAACAACTTCATTAATGTTTCTATTTCATATTTAAATTTTCTCCACAATTATTCATCCCAACGCAATGACTGTAAAGCATTCAACAATTGCATTACTTAGATACCCTAATTGGTTTAATAAACCAAACTGCTTTTGGCTGCTGCTATGAGGTATATATTTGTTGGTGAGAGAGCGAAGTGAGCGAGACACTATCAGCAGTAACAATTTGTGAATGTGTTTGTGATTGAGCGAGTGAAGTGAGCGAGAAACTATTATATAGTGGTTGATAATGCATAATCACATATGCATGGATGGATGGTACTTATACCTCTAAATGCGAATCACGGCTTTTCTGGCGTGACCCCAGTTTCTTCGGATACTACAACAAGTCTTATTTTCAACTTAAACTCAAAATTATTAGTGAATTCCTGTGAAAATGCTTGTTATTTAGTCATAAACTGTTAGTGCGGCCGGTTACTCTGGCATTGATGACCCTTTATCTGACATACTTTTCAAAAGCCACTGGTAGTCTGAAAGCCTTAATAATAATGCTAAGAAAGCTACCATTACTAGGGGGAAACTGAGGTAAGTACAAAACTGCTACCTAAAATTACAAAAATAACTTTTTTGGGCTTTCTTTTTTGCAGCTGATAACTTATTGTCAAGAGTGACTGGTAAATTCGGAGAGTCAGAATGGCTTAAATTTGATACTACAGAAGTTACCACCACTCAAGTAAATAAAGTAAGAAAGTAATTTTGTATTTTTCTGCTATAATAAATGGTCTTTGTGTTTGTAGCTGAGAGTTTGTTGTCCAGAATTACCAGCAATTCATTTAATGAAAATAAATTTTATTTGATGGTACAGAAGGTACGAATACTCTGGAAATTGAGGTAAGAAGTAACTCCATATGTGTTGACTAATTAACAAAAAAATACGATACACTATATTAATTTGTAGTTTGACCCACGCATTATTATGTTTGCTTCGTGGTCTACCTCTTCCAATATCTCCACTAAACAGAATCTTTCAGTTTAGAGATCCCATATCATTCAAGTAAATTTAATCATTTGCCCCATTGTATTATTTTGTATCTTAATCCCACAAGATGCATATAGGTAAAACTTTCTGTTAGACTCAACATGTACAGTAATTCTTCAGAACTTTTTTCAAGTCCAAAATTGTTGCGGCGATAGGTTACAATAGTATTGAGACGCTTTACTTCACATAATTTTAAAAACTTGGCCGTCTATATAGTAGCTTTGCATGCTTATTGTCAAGAGTTACTTTTAATTCAAATAGTCAGTACATAGAGACAACAATAAATACCAGTACTTGGGAAATTGAGGTAATAAACTAATTCTGCATTTGTTACTAAAATGTGGTCACAACAACTACGTACTTAAACGTTTAGAAATGGACAGATAAATTCTTTTGAAGTGTTTCATTTGTGCACTAGTCGATCGCCTGCCGTTTGTGCTCAAGCACATTACTAATATATATAAATGTATATTATATACATATCTATACATGTATATATTAAAGAAGTTGCCTATTGTATACATCGCCTACCCCAGGAAATTTTTTCTTGATACGGCCTTGATTCTAGCAACAATTCTACAGTTTTCACAGAGAATTTATACACTATTTACATATCGTTGCTTAATATGCTTCTAGTATATTGTAAAGGGACTTTTGCTAGAGACAATATATACAAAAATGAATAAAGGAATTACCTGAAAATTGTTAACATAATCAGCTAACTTTGTGAACTGTGGCTTACTTTTCTGGTCTTTGTAAGCAAATCAGATTGACTGCAATGCCATTTATTATGGGGTAGCAAATTTCAGCTCAGACGCTTTAAAAAGACTAAAGACTGTAAGTTAGTCTCAAACTAAAGAGTGTATATAAATGCAAGAGTTGAATACATTCTGTGGATCTAAGAATACTAGGCTGCTGAAAATATTGTAAAGGCCTTAAAAGATAAGAAATGATGTACAGAAATAAATAAATTTGTTAGCTATAGCTGAGGTAGGTTATTCTTCTTCTAACGATTACAGTTGACATAGCTACAAGCATTCCTCAAGAAGCTACAAAATTCCCTTTGGTTGAAAATAGACGTGACAATAATATCTGACACATATACTTCTTTAAATAACTCTAAACATTAGGGTGGACTAAGTCCACATATGGCGGACCATATTTGCTAGCACCTTTGTCCTGGGGGGGACCAAATCTGCTAGCATATTTGGTTACTGCTATTGGATTTGGTTCGATCGGACTGAAAACCGCCCTGACCAAATTTCAAGTAACATTGGCATCTACGGTTCATAGTTGTAGCAGCTCATATTTCTCATACATTACGTGAATTAGTATAATTATCTACATATATGTATTTATATAAGTGGAAACACAGAACATCTGATCAGTTGAACAAATTTTAAAACATAAGTTGCCGCCATCACTTTGTTACACACCATTCTTAACTAGATAAAGAGTAAGTGAGTATATTTAGTATGTAATTACCAGTTGATTCCAATATGAGATACACCCACGCTTGAAGTGATAAGACAATGAACAATGCCCACCAAACTGTATTGCAACTCAGAATATTTCTTGATAGGTATACTTCCTGTTAGCTTTTTCTAGACACCACAATAATATATAAAATTTAATTACAGTTGATAGAGTTTTTTTGCATAAAATACTTAGAGTATTTTTATAATTTGAAAATGACATGCAATGATAAAGAAGCTCGATCTAGCTCTAAACTAAATGCAATGCAAACAAGCCTTCAAAATATTTTTTTAATTATTTAATACTTGAAGAGCATTACATATAATATATATATATAATTATATATTATAATATATGTTATATTATATGACTAGATTAACAGTGTTGAGTGTTTATTATCAATCTGCTTTACTGACCCCATATCACCATATAACCAACTCTCTGGAGAAAACTATTATTGAAAAAATAATTTGTGTCTAGCTGTGAATTGCCATTGTTGTCTCTGTCTCACTATCACTTTTGGGGAGGAGAAAAGGGTCAGGTGACACCTGCTAAATTTCCTAGACATACTGATATGAAATCAATAAAAAGTTTTAATGACTTAAGATTGTATATAATCCCGAACTACTGGATGTCTGCAGGAATTTTCAGCTTGATTTTCTAGAATGTCTACTTGTTTAAATCGATTATGGAGAGCTTACATAAGTCCCGTTTGTGAGAAGTTTGAGCTGTGAATATTTTGTAACTCTTATAACATTCACAAAGAATGTTATAAGAGAATTGTTTTGAACATGTGCTACAATCCACTTAAAATTGTGGGTATGGTCTCAAATAAAGGCCAGATCTTGGACGAGCTGGCTGCAGTTACTCCTAATGTTTGTACTATTAGTAATACTCCAATTTTTTCGTATTGTAATGGGGTGTTTTAAACCGATCAGTAGGGCTTTTTGCCTCTCTCCCCACTCACCCACCCCACCCTCCCACCACCCTGAAGATGATTTTCCCCACAGCATTTATTTGCTCGCCTAATCCGCCATGAATTGTACTAGCCACGCCTTGCCTATTCCTACTGAGGTGAAGGTGGGAATCGTACGAAGTTTGACCTTGGCTATAGCTATTGCCTTTCGGATTTTGTCCGCAGAAAAAATAGGTAGCTAAAGCAATGAGCATAGTGTTGAGGTAACTGTTGCTATCAGTAAAGTAGTAGTAGTAGTAGACAGCTTTGAACAATCAATGGCTCATGTAGTGGACTGATGGGTGAAAATGTATGAGATCAAGCTGGCAGAATCATCTAAAGTTGTGAGGAATAATTAATTAAATTATCTAACATCCGAGTTTTAGTAAACAACGATTCCTTACCAGACTAGACTTTAGGGGTTTTCTAACTTTACAACCTTTACCCATTTGGATCTAACTGAATGGGACAGGTGTCGATCCTTTACCTAATCAACCAACTATGTTTTTTTAAAGGATTGATGACACTTTACCCGACCTGATAACCTAGTTTAATGACTTGACGATCCTTTACAACAAGCGGTCCTGCGCAAGATCTGTGGTGGAAGTCAACACTCTATCTCTCAATGTCAGAAGTTCATCGACATGGCAGTCGAGAGAAGGCAGGAAGTTGGTAGTCAGGCATCTGCCTCAACTGCCTCTATCCAGGACATCATGCCAATCAATGCAAATCATCCTTCACTTGCAGGCATTGCAGTCAGAAGCATCATACTATGCTCCACAAAGACAGTACTCCAGCAGTGACAGCAGCATCAACATCAACAACCAATGTAATGGTAACTTCAACAGGCAATGTAGGGGTGCCCACGATCCTTTCCACAGCAAAGGTCGCCGTAACCAATGGGCGGCTAACGCAGGTGACAAGAGCACATCAGGATGATGCTTCTGTAACATCCTGTATCTCAGAACAGTTAGCGAACACCCTTAGGCTCCATAGGACTCCGTGCCAGAGGAGTTTTACTTGAGCTACTGGCAATCTGCTTGAGTGCAGATCGCAGGTAACAGTAAATCTGAACATACCAGGGCCAGCCGTGACAGAATCGATCGCGGTGGTCTGCTACGTGGTACAGCAGCTCCCAGAGACCATGCCGCCAGAGTCCCCGGCAGCCGTGCTAAACCACCCTTTCCTGAAAGACAAGTACTCAGTTTCGGAAAAGGAGCTGGGTGGCAAGGTGGATGTGATTTGGGTCCACGTGTGTACACTGAAGACAAGAGGGGCTAGATCTTCATCGCTTTATCTATAGGAACCAGGGGCATAGGTGCCAATTTTCCAGAATCTATTTCAGGGACAAAAACCACACCCTGGCCACACCCAAATAACACACCCACAATGACATAATTTTTAATGACACCATCTATGCAAAAGTTTAAAATTACAATAGCAAGCTACAGCAAAATTGCTGTAGCTTGCTATTGTAGCCTTTTACTTGTGGCATGTTTATAGTTAGTGTGGTTACTAGTAGCTTTGATTAGGTCTAGACAGCAAATCTGATAGCATTAGTCTCCCGAACTATTACCGCTATCGGATTTGGTTCGATCGGACCGAAAACCGCACGGACCAAATTTCATGTAACACTGGCATCTATGGTTCATAGTTGTAGATGTTTATAATATTTTCATATGTTATGTGAATTATACATATACACATAAATATAAGTGGAGACACGAAACATTTGATAAGTTGAACACTTTTAAAACTTATGTGGCCGCCATCACTTCGTTACACACCATTCTTAACTAGATAGAGAGTAAGCAAGTATATTAAGTATTGTAATTACCAGTTGATTCCAATATGAGATACACCCACACTTGATGTGATAAGACAATGAACAATGCCTGCCAAACTGTATTGCAACTCAGAATATTTCTTGATAGGTATACTTGCTGTTGGCTTTTTCTAGACACCACAATAATAAATTAAGTTTAATTATAGCTAGTTGCTTAGAGTTAGTGTTTTGCATAAATACTTACAGCATTTTATAATTTGAACATGACATGGAATGAAGTAGCTGGATCTTATCCATGCTCACAAGCCTTCAAGGTTTTTCTGATTATTAAATGTTTGAAGGGCATTGCTAATAAATGTGACTAGATTAAAAATATTGAGTATTTATAATCAATCAACTTTACTGATCCCATATTATCACCATCCAACAAACTTTATGGAGAAAACTATTATTGAGAAAATATTTTGTAGTCTAGCTTGTGAATTATCATAGTTATCTCAGTCTCACTATCACTTTTGGGAGGAGAAAAGGGTCAGGCAACACACTCTGTATTTCCGACCTATTCAAATGAATCAATATAAAGTTCCATGACCGGCCATGATTGTATTTAATCCTGAACTACTGTAAGTCTGTAGGGATTTTCCATTTGATTTTGCTAGAATGTCTGTTTACTTTGACGAACTTGTTTAAATTGATTATGGAGAGCTTACTTAAGTCCTTTTTGTGAGAAATTTGAGGTGTGAATATCTTTTAACTATTGTACAATTCGCGAAGTAGCCGCGCTTATTATGAATTGTTTTTAACATGTGCTACAATCCACTTAAAATTGTGGGTATGGTCTCAAATAAAGGCCAGATTATGGACGAGCTGGCTGCAGCTCCTCCTAAGGGTTTTTACTATTAGCATTACTCCAATAATTTCGTATTATAATGGGATGTTTCAGGCCTATCTGTAGGGCTTTTTGCCTCCTCCCCACGCACCCACCTAACCCTCCCACCACCCTGAAGATGATTTACCTTCGCAATATAATATCTCTACCTGGCCAAAAATTGTATTTCTGAAAAAATAGATGTAATATTTATTCTCCTGAGCAAGCTGAAGAGCAATATACCAATATTTAGGGTAATTGTATTCATTATCTACTCTTCTCATGTGTGCAAGATCCTCCTTCACTTGCACATGGCTTCTTGATTATTTTTATAGCACTTCCATAATCAAAACATCTAATTTTCCTCATTCATAAGCTAGAACACTCGAAAATAACTACATTCTTTCAACTATTCAGTCATTGTTGGCTGAAATAATTATAATAATAGCAAATTTTCCCGTTCTAACAGCCAATAATATTGTAATTAACAATATTATTGGCTGTTCAAACAAGAAAATTAGCTATTATTGTAACTACATTTTTAACTACTTCTATTTGTTGAGCCACTAATAATCTCCTGACAACAGACTTGTTTTTTTTTTCCTATACAGAACTCCCCGGATTATGCCCAGGCTATCAAGGTTTTATGGCTCTCAAGGCTACCATAGTAATAATGTGCCAACAATACCAACAGTTCATATCAGAAATCATGAAAATTAAACTATGGCACAGTCTCCTTTACTAAATTTGCATGCAACAACTAGCCAGTGGTGATCTTATTCAAGCTGGTCTTCTTTATCTCCGAGCGATCGAAAAAAATACAATTGGCCAACTATTTTCCAGATTTAAAAGTTTAAACTATTATACTTTAGTTGCATCAAGTAGGTACTTTTATAAATTGGTGTCATAACCTCATTTAGTTAACTTGACATAATCTCACTTGAGACAGAGTCCGACAATGCAGGAAGAAAACCAGAACTCGAGGAAAGAAAGCGCAGCGAAGTCAGCCCCACCCCTTTTTGGTAAGACCAAATAAACATACAGCACGTGATGCTCGTCGTCCTTGCGTTCAAACAACGCAATAGCTACTACGAGTTCGTCTAATCCGTCATGAATCGTTACTAGCCACGCCGTACCAATTCTTACTGAGGTTATTTTGGAGATAACTGACAATTAACCATAGGTATGAACTTATTCAGAAAGAAGATTGAGGACCTTTTATTGTGCTACTTTTTTTAATGTGGGGCTATTGTTGATAAAACGTGAAGACTTTCAGCTCCGCGTTAGTACTAGCTGGGTAACGCCCCCTAGTGTCACGTTATAATGACGTGAGCAAATAATTTCTTGCAGCCCGCAGCGTAGTTCGCTTTATGCTCAGGGAAGTTAACCGACGAAGTTGAATGAAGTGAAGTTTCACGTTGAAAAATTATAACAGTGAGTGTTTCTGGCTAGTTTAGCTTCTCTTATGAAGATAGCATTTCCATGTACTGTTTTCATTGCTTGAGCTATATTGATGCCCCATTAAAATACACGTAGCTAACAGATTAGTCTGGCGTCGCCGACCCTTTTCCTTCTATTAAATAGAAGGAAAAGGGTCGGCGACGCCAGACTACTAACAGATTGCTTTGTTCTTTTGGAAGGAGATTATATTGTAATAGCTAGGTAATGTTTAATAGCGGTCGCACCTTTGGTGCTTAATTTGTTTTGTTTTTGTTTTGTTTCTTGTGCTTGTTTAAAGCTTATCTATACATAATTATTTATAACCAGTAAACAATGTTTTTTGTATGGTAGTCAAGAGGTGGTTAGTTTCACTGACCATACAAGCCCTTCCTTCTGCTGTAGCTCAAGTACGCAAGCAAATAATCATACACACTTACTCATATACACAGTCCTGGGGGAAAAGGCATTGTACTTGTGATGTGCTTCACTAAAAAATTGACATATAAGGTGAAAGGGTAAAATTCATCTCATAAAATCATCATGCACAATTTGTTCGAACAATTTACACGGCCGACTTTTTTAAAATTAGCGTACGAGACCACTCATGGTAATTTTTGGGACTTAAAAAAAAAAACAAGCTTTTGCAAGGAATTATTGTGCTGTATAAATCCTAACTGTATATAAGGCTTGCTTACTAACAAAAGAAACAGGAAAGAACCTAAGAAGCTTAACACAAAAAGCAGCAAATGTATATTTATTATTTGTTCTTAGCTAGTCAACATATGTAACATGCAGCACTCTCACATGCACTCGTTCACTGGATATACTAACACAAGATTTACATGGTAGCTTGGCATGTTGGGCAATGGATTTTCAAGTATGAACAGTGATGACGAACAGCGCGTAGGTAACGAGTGAACACAAAAAATGTGAGAGTCAAAGTACAAAAGTTACATACATACGTCCAAGCATACATGATATATACAATAATATATTCCTGATTTTTTGTGTTGTCCCTGATAGTGTCTCACTCGCTGCAAATTATTATTACCACGGTTGAGCTGTGTGTGTGTTTGTGTGTGTTTGCATGACTTAACTTTATTCTCATATTCTACCACTACTCTGCATTTTATCACTTGATGCAAGGAATGATTCTCTCTAAGAATTGCTAGCTGTGCTAACTTTAGGGATGATGTTTCAGCCTTCATGGCTTGAAGCCATAGTACTAGTGGCTGGACCCATCGGTTCACTTCCTAACCACAGTTATATGGTATTGTTCTATCTTGTGTAAAAACCAGGGTTTATTTCAGGGAGCGGAGGGGGTGGGGGCTTGTACATCTCCTTAAATCTAGTTTGCCGCCCTTCCCCCCTCCCCTTAGGGATTAAAGACGTCCTAAAATTAATTGTACTCAATGTTTACAAGAAAAAAAAAAAAGAATACATTGAGATATGAAAAAAAAAAGTTTCCAAATATCAATTAGTCATCATTAGGTAACTGTTCTGGTGAATTTAAAGTAATGTACAATGGCTAACCTAATTCTTTGTCTAATTTAATTAGCGTCGTTTGTAATAAACTTCTTTCCACATGAGCAGTGTAAGGCAGACTGTGGCAAGTGCATTGGGGATGCTTAGCCTGTATTATCTCTTCTGCTGCTAAATTATGACGCCGAGCAGTAATCATTTCTTTTAAGGCTAAGGAAATGATAAATGTGGTCTTATCAGACAAAATGCTTTCTTCGTGATTTCATCAATTGATAAACGTTTTGTGGCTTATTCGGTGTCCAGGTGCGTACTTGAGTTAGACAAGGGAAGTACTTTGCCTCCCTTCGCCCCCCTCCCCCATCATCCACATAATGCACACACACACACACACACACACATCCCAGATATTAGTTTGACTTTCGTAGACATTTGCCCCAATTTTTCATAAAGTTTTGTGGTCTAGTTAATGTAAATATAATATACAGTAATATGGAAGGTGTAAATTTTTAACAACTTCTTTACTGTACTAAACTAGCATGTTTCTCTAAAAAAATGTCGATACATGTGTTAGAATTACAATCATGAAAACACAAATCCGAGAATCTTGAATTATGTTGAGCTAGTTTTACTTGAGACATACTTTCAATGTAGGAGTATGAAGTGGCAGGTGTAATGGTGCAGTGACTACTCCACTGAGGACTCCTGGACTTCAATACAACTAGAGGTAAGGAAACTCTAGGATGACTTCTTAACTGCACTAACAAGAAAGAGGCCTTTTGAAATTATTTTTTATTGATTACTATATTATTATTACTCATATTTAATTGGCTTGTGGATACATTTAATGCACACTTAGACAACCTGAAATATATAGGGAATGACTTAGAGTCTGAATTTAGAACTCTTGTCACTTCATACTAACAGATAATCCTTTGAAACCATTTGTATGTGTGGCTGGACACATACACACACGCACACACACACACACACACACAAACACGCACACACACACACACAAACACACACACACACACTGCACACACATTATATTTATTCAACTCTTCATTTGTAAAGTATTGAATTCAAATGAAAGATAATTCTTTCCCTATCAAAAATTCTTCTCAAGATCTTGCCAAGAATCTTGATAAGAACAGTGCAAGATTCATGTACAAGAATCTTATAAGATTCATGCCCAAAAATGGGACAAGAATCTTGCAAGAAATACTACTAAGATTCATGCAAAAACCTTACAAGTTTTTTTGCAAGATTATTAAAGATTCCTGCCAGAACCTTACGAAATCTGATAAGATTCATGCAAGAACCTTACAAGTCCTAACAATGCAAGAACCTTACAAGATCTAACAAGACTCGTGCAAGAACCTTACAAGATCTAACAAGACTCATGCAAGAACTTTGCAGGAACCTTTCAAGATCTAATAAACTCGTGCAAGAACCTTTCAAGATCTAATAAGACTCGTGCAAGATCTAATAAGACTCCTGCAAGAACCTTGCAAGATCTAACAAGACTCGTGCAAGAACCTTACAAGATCTAATAAGACTCGTGCAAGAATCTTTCAAGATCTAATAAGACTCGTGCTAGAAACTTACAAGATCTAATAAGAATAATGCAAGAACCTTACAAGATCTAACAATTTGGTCAATAACCTGAAGACAGCTACAGTAATGAAATAAATGAAAGTGAAAGAAGAAAAGTAATGGTTCACATGATAGTTAGTCATTAGTAACACAGGGACTGGAGCAAGTGTTTCTGTGGTTCTGTGATTTCCAGATAATGTAAGATTCTTTAAAGGGAGGAAGGAAAGGGTCTGGTAGCTCTAGTATCAACGACTTGTGCCGGCACCAAAATAGTGGCGCTCCAATCAGATTGCAGAATCGTTAATTAAGCGCATTCCTCAACCACAATTTCAATGCGCCCCAGTTTATTTCGCGTTGTTAGCTATGGAAGATCAAGTGATGAAGAGCGTGTTTAGGAGTTACAGTTTCGTGCGTAAAGCAAGAGTACATGAAAGGGAATTTCAAAAAGAGATGTTTTTGTAGCTCTCACTACAGGGTACGGAAAGAGTACTTGTTTCCAGAGTTTCTCACTTGTATATGACCAACTCCTACCCAAGTGTGGACTAGCCATTGTTCTGCATTATTGAAACACCACAGTTGCAACGAGACATTCCAACAAAATGTTTACTTGCAACGAAATATTTGACTCGCGATTGATTTTAGCCTACGCATTAATGATGACGCAATAAATCTGTGATGTCATTTGCACAAGTCATTGATACTAGAGCTCTGACCCTTTACTTCCTCCCCGCCCACCAATATAGGGAAGGTAAAGGGTCGGCGACGCCAGACTATTCGGTAACATGAAAATGTAATATTCTATTTTTTTATTATTTTTCTGCACAGATATTCAGCAACGAGATATATTTTTAAAGCAGACAAAACTGTTTACTATGCTGCAAAAAAAAATCGTCTATTAGTCCACACAACAAATAGCTACAAATTTGGACTTACTGTCCAACCTACTAACCTACTAACTGAAATTCAATTTCTGAAAGTCTCAGAGCTGTTATGTGGTTCAGACAGAGTACATGCTTATTCGTCTTCTATTTGATGGATTCAGTGTCTACTGTGCTGGTGTATATTTCGAAGTAAAATAGCTGGCTTAAAATGTTTTGCTTGTGGTTTTGAGGTGTGACTTTGCACCTGAAATTAATACCAAAAAAAAAAAAGTGAGGCTAATTGGTAACACAGTAGAATGTCAGTTAGCCATTATCCAAACAATTCAGTTAACCCGAATACCACAAATCTAATAATAGCACGTACAGACAAGAAGAATTGCTTGACCCTGCCACTTTATTATAATACATTTTCTGTTTTGTTCAGTATCTGATCATTTAAGTTATTTGAACACGTCTTGGTCCCAGCTTATCCAGAACTGACATTCTATTGTATACCATTTCATATGTCCTCCTGTATACACACATCAACACCTCACCCATTACTTGACTGCAGCCATTCGTGTCATATACCAGCTGTATATTTCTCGGTTTTGTTTTTGTTGTTTTGTCAGTTCACACACTTCACTACTTTGAAGTTTTGCTCAGTCCAGGTCTGTACCATTGGCATTAAACTTAGAAGCCACAACTGTCGTATGTGCATACTGAATGTTCGACATCGTGGTTCCTGTGTTTTTGTGTGAATGAGCGTTAAGAAACATATATATGCAATAAGGTATTCCATAAGGCAGTAATACTTAGGTGAAATGTATTTTTAACTATTCTAGTGCGAGAATTATATCTGAGTTCAATCAAATGGTAATGTCTAAATTTATTATCCAGCTCTAATTCAATATGTGCCATACTGCTCTGTGTGTGTGTGTGTGTGTGTGGTACATGTTTTGCAGAGTACTGAAGTCTTTATGCTGTACTACATATGACCGACTAAAATTGGTTTGCTAAAAGTATGTTTAATTATTGTTGTTGTACAAATATTTTTGTGGATGTATTCTCTTTCACGACTTTTTTTTATCTGAAGCATATACCCATATGCCAATGGACATGTGGGTATGCTTGTATGTTTTTCTCTCCTGATTGAGCTATAAGCATTCTCAAATTTATTTTCCCACAACGCCCCTGTGCATACTACAGCGACCTCACCTAGTTTCCAACCTGACGTTATAACCAATCATCATTAATACTTGAACAACAATTTATTGTTTGTTGGAGCAAAGTGAAATTCCGAGATCATTCGTATCCAGCCCCCGCAAGATCAGTGCGTGCATACTGTCAGATTTGTTTTTAAAACGATTGTAACTATAACAACAGTCCACGCCCATCTAGTCAGCGTTAAAAGGAAGGTATATTTTCTCGTGTCCAGTCTCAGTAAGTAATACACATCTTGTGCTGGGTGGAGTGTCCCTGCAAGAAAGGTTAGAGATGTTTAGGTGGCTTTACTTTATTCCGGGGCTGCGTATGCACCTGCAAGTTGAGACTTATGGCTAGCTATATGAAAATGTACTTACTGTTGGCTCTTGTGTATGTAGCTATAGCTAATATTGAGTGAGATTTGTTAGGTTTCTGTTGCTGGATACTTAACCTGACCTTTCTTAGTTAATGTTATAAAATTTGCTGGTTGCATCAACCATGGGTATTGGGTGTGATCTCATTTTATTGGATATGCACTTGTGCACGGCTGTAACTAGAAATTATAGCCATGCCCATTTCAATAAAGTTTAAGCTCATAAAGACATTACTGCAGCTATGCAGCTAAAATAACTAATTCTTGGATACAGTTGCAAATAGTCTCTGTCCAGAATAGCTACACAGTTAGTTGAAGCACTCAATCTGGAGGTGGGGTTCTTCAAGAATTGATGCAACCAAATGTCAGCAAATCCAGCTGCCTATCTGATGTCAGAGTAGTATATGGCACACCTAAAACTGTAATAATTAATTGAAGGTGTTTGTTGGTTTCTTCAACTACCATGCCATCTGTCTCACAAAAAAAGATGCTCTATTTTTACTTGTCCAGGACTTGATCAACTAAAATGAATTACACCAAAAATGTATAGCAATGACCTATAGCTGGCTACTACATGTGCTCAGTCTCCGACTTCATTATACATGTGCTACAGTGTACATGTGCTACAGTGTACATGTACTCAGTCTCCATGACTCTGTGTTATTCATTACACATGTGCTACAGTGTACATGTGACCAGTCTCCATGACTGTATTTTATTCATTATACATGTGTTTAGTTTCCATGGGAGGCATGACAGTGACAGATAAGCCATACCAGTGTATATGTGAGATAGCATTCATACGCAAGCAAGGCATTGATAGACACAGATGTGTGATTACTCGTTGAAAACAATAGTTACTGTGATTTAGTCTGTCACTTGTGGCAGAGAAGCATCATCCAATGGGTGGCTTTCTTTCAAGGTTCAAGGTGTATGTGTGTGTGTGGCTGGCTGTGTGTGTGTGTGTGTGTGTGTGTGTGTGTGTGGCCTTGGCTCCGGGCCTGAGATCCTGAGTTCAAGTCCCACACTCAGGCAGTTTTCCATCTTGTTTTCCATCTGCCTCCCACCAGCCCCACCAGTTCACCCAGCTGTGATTGGGTACGTGGCATTTACTGGGTTGCAAATTCAAGGCCTTTTCTCATGAAACAGCTATGGTCTAGGGGGGACTTCGGTGCCCACACCACTTGCTGTGAGGAAAGACCTGTGCTCCTGCCAGTTCCTAGCCCGGCTCTAGGAACTTTGCTTGCACGACTCACAGTGCCTGCTTAGTGCACAGGCATCCTGGCTCTACCAGGTGTGCATAACCGCTAGCAGTTGCAAGATAATTAGCATTTTGCATTTTTGCATGTGTGTGTATACACATGTTTCTAATATACAGTGAGATATGCCAGAGCGTTTCAGTGAGCTCATATGCTCCCTATAGTGAATCTAGTCTAAATAGGCTATGCTTTATTTGTGTATGTACATTGATTTTCCCATTGGGCATTTGATGTGACATACATCAACAACAATTTAACAGTTCACTTTCTGTGCATTTCAATGCAATGACATCACTGTGAGTTGGTCAACATGGCCAGCTATTGCACTTCTATACAAAATATCCTGAAGGCATCTTCTTTTTTTTCTTTTTCTTTTTCTTTTCTTTTTTTCTTTCAAATATTGGCTTGAGTGCCATTACCTTTCTTCCATTCCCTCCAGTCGTTAAGTTCTAGAACTAGTGGGGCCACTGAACTAGCATCTTGATTTCCATGTTCAACTCTCCTCAACACCGCAATTGAATTCTCAAAGTAACACGTGAAAATATTTACAAAATTTTATTCATTGATTTTGGTTTGGTAGCTTATTAACAGTCATTCACTGTTTATTAGTGTCTGGTAGACAGAGGTGTCCGTAACTTAAACGAACGGATAAGAGAGGTTCCAGTGTATCTGCAATCTTCTTGTTGATATTTTATCAGTTCATCCTAGTTACCTCAGTTTATAAATTTATATACAGTATTATCAAGTATTCTAGTATCTACTTTCACATTTACACACACATATATATATATGTAACTCTTATTAACACTCAGCACGCATACTCGAGAGGATTATAGTAGTGCGTTTGTCAGTCAGTCTGTCTGTTTGTCAAAATTCAATTTCATGAATGGCTGAGAGCTAACCTTTAAACAAGTATGACCTGACCCAGTATGAGAATTTAAGTCCTTTAAATTGACCACTTTTTCAAATTTCGAGCTAGTTTCCTAGGAAATGTGGAGAAACTTCAGCTCCAAACAAGCGCAAGCTAGATGCAACAACCCTTACCTTTTGCGTACATGGTTTTACGTCATACCGCAGTCACGTGATCACTTATAGTTCACATATTTTCTTGTGTCCTCGATAGTTAGAAGTTAAAGTAACCTGAAAAAAATCTTAGTTGTGTAATAATGCGCTGAGGGTTTGCACCCTTGGTGCTCTAGTTCTATTCAGTCCTCCCTATTTTGTCCTTTACTACTTTTTGCTTTCATTTTTCTATTTGCTATACTTAAGCTTGTCCATACTGTTTTATAGTTCTTGCTTGCTTTTGTGTGTCTTTTATTTAGTTTTGTTTTATGTTCTGTAATTATACTTCGTTCTTTAAGTTCTATATCATTTTTGTTGATTTTGAGACTGAGTGCTGATAGGGATCTTGAGCATACTGGGAATAGTGGATAGGCCTGAGTCAGTGTATATAATTAAGTCTCGAGATATTTTAGCTTTTTCTCTTTGTTTTTGTTTGTAGTTTTTGCGTGATAGTTTGGCTGAGTTAGTATAGCTTTACCTGATTGTTATGTGCTACTGTAAGCTACGCATCTTGGCTTTAACCATTACAAGCTCGCTCCGAAGTAGTTAAAACTATCTCCGAAGTATCCTGACAGAGTGCTATTATGGAACTCAATACAAAATTTTATGGGAATAGAAAAAAAAACAATGCAGCTTCCCACTCTATAATGACCGAATGGATCACTTGAAATGTTTTTAGAATGCACTGTAAATGTGTGTGTGTGTGTGTGTGTGTGTGTGTGTGTGTGTGTGTGTGTGTGTGTGTGTGTGTGTGTGTGTGTGTGTGTATGGTGTAGCTCTGGGCCTGAGATCCTAGTTCAAGCCCCACTCTGGCAATTTTCCATTTGGTTTTTTCTTCCTCTGCCTCCCACCAGCCCCACCAGTCAACCCAGCTGTGATTAAATGCCTGGCATTTGCTGGGGTGCAAATTCAAGGTAATGAAACAGTGTTGGTGCCCAAATCACTAGTTTATTTGTTACAATAAAATGAACTACTACCAGACTCCCCCAAATTTATACCTGAATTTCCCTATAAATTCATAAAAAATGTTTACTTGGAAACTCTGGTGTGTACAGGTGCTCATGTGTGTGTTTGTGTGTGTGTGTATAATTGCAGGAGTCTGGACACATTGTACATACATGAGTGTTTGTGTGGTCCCTCATCTGAAATTACATGGGTGAGATCAACCAAGATGTAGTTGTGGTTATGTGACTGATGTGATGATGTTTGTTGTGTGTTCATGATTGCCTTGGTTGGCAGTCATCAGCTATTCTTGGTGAGGGACTATTGCCTCAAAGCAGTCTCTCTTGCATTTATAATTTATATTTTGTTGTTCATTGGTGGGTTTTTTGTGGGGTCATTCTAAACTTGTAGATTTACTTGATTTCAATTGTGAAATTCTGAAAAAATATTCAGTAAATTTGTGTTGGTATTTTTGCACTTGAATAGGGAAAAAAAAAAGAAGTACACGAATCTTAAATGGGCCTCAAATAGTTTGTCCATCTGCAGTAGAGAAATAGCAGTGATGCACCATAACAACCAAAGCAGTGTGTAATGCTGCCATTGTGTGTGTGTGTGTGTGAATGTGTGTGTGTGTGTGTGTGTGTGTGTGTGTGTGTGTGTGTGTGTGTGGCATGAGGCAGGCAAGATGTGCTGCGTTTGTGTGTATGCTGGAAACAGTATGGTTAGTACAAACTGGAAATTGTGTTGGTATTATTCATAATTTCAAGAACTCATTGTGGAGACACATGAATGTGTGTAAACATTGCATTATGACAGCTATTGTTGTTGTTGGCTATGATCTGTTGGTGCACTTCTCATCTTCATGTCATCAGTGTACACATCTTAGACTGAGGTGGGTACACGGATACATGGATGATTTCATCTTAGAGATATTAACTAAAACAGGCTACACTTTGTGTAAATTTCACTACAGTATCCGAACACCACATGCAATTTAGAACTTATTTGTTTTAACAAGGACACTACTACAAAGTTACTACCAGTGCTAATTTTATGAAAAGTTCTAAAATTTATGACTATACTTCTGTAAGTTATTTGTGAGTAAGCAAAAAATACTCTCAATTGACACATGTAAAAAAAGGACTTGATTACTTTTTGTTGGAATGTAGCTATAGGTATTTGTATGATACCACTTGTGAGTAGTGATGGTGGATAGAAAGAGATAAGTGGGGAGAATAATAATTTATTGTTGATTAAATTGGTGGTCTCTCTCTCTCTTTTTTTTTTTTTGTGTGTGTGTGTGTTTGTGTTTGTTTGTGTTTGAATTATGCAGCATCATCACTAACATGACACAAAAAGTTTTAAAATAATGCAGCTGTTAGTTGTAGTATAAGAGACCCTGCATCAGCTGTACTACTCACATGTACATGTATTATATAACCACTTTCATAATTCTACATCTTATTATTTAGAATACATTATTTTGATGACTTTGCAGTGAATATCAGAGAGTGTGTAGAGCACTTGGGCATGTCCTATACTTAGGATAACAAGGCATCATTATGTGTCCACCTTCACCATGAAATTTCATACTATAAGTAATACTATACCTTGTGTCTAATTAATATAACATCATGGATCAATGAAATGAAAACAATAGCACTCTAAATTCCTGGTATATTTACATAATTATGCTTATGTGTTATACCTGAAGGCGTTATATCATCATTTATCTAGCACAAGAAACTATAGTGCTGTACAAAAATAATACTTCATTAATTTATAGATTACAGGCTTGGATAACGGAGCATGATAGCCAATTAAAATTAAATAAATGGGTCTATCCAATAGTCTTGAAATTGCATTTCTTTAAAAGAGTACATAATCATATTCTCAACTCTCTCTCTGGACACCCGGACACAACGCAAAGTGTGTGGGTTACTTTCGTTAAGTTAGGGGAGAGAAATGGAGAGTGGGAGCAGATTTTAGCTAAGTTTATAGTTCTTCTCAGAAATTGTAGCGGATTGGCAGCGCTTTTGCTAGCTCATCTCGGAACTCATCCTCATCGACAGGCAGTCCGGTAACTTGATGAGGCGTAGTGGCTATGTAAGGAACTAAGGTAGGGCTTGTAGTGCTGGTAGCACCAGCTTGGATGGATCATTCCAGTACCTGTAATTCAAAAACGATAAAAACAGTTTAACCCTTTCGTTCCCAATCCCGCTTAAAAGCGGGTGAAGACCGGTTGACTACTCCGAATTTTAAAAAATAGTTACTTTATAGCTAGAACCTTCAGATTGCATACACAGGTGCCCAATGCATTGGAGAAGCATCTAAAATAGCTTTCAGCCAGGGCTGCTTCGACAGTACCTCACAGCAGTTGCGTTTATTTCTTCCTCGGCAAAAAAAACAAACATCGGTTCTCCGTCGAATTTAAAAAAAAGTTACCTTCTTCACAGCAACTTCATTTATGGATCCAGTCATCTCCAGAGCTTTGTAGAAGCAGCGAAAAATTGCTTGAGCCCAGTAGCCTTCCATAACACATTGAAACAACCGCTTCTTTGCCGACCAAGACTTTGCGGTTTGACTTACTGTCTTCTTTTTTTTTTATAAAATCGCCAGTTCAACTGGGGGCCTCCCCATTACGTACAGTCTTAGGTAATGCTTATTACATCATAGGAAAAAAGTGAGCGTGTCGTGTGATCCAGGTAACTATGCAAAAAAAAAATTTTTCGAAGTCAATTTGGAAAAATGGCGTCTACCAGTTACAGTGCTGTGGAAGTTTTAGACTTGCTTGATACTGACTCTAGCGACTCAGGATCAAGCGGAGAAGAGGGAGACGACATCTAGGGCTATAGGAGGCCCTGTATCAGGGTTGGGGACCAGACCCCGTCAACTCTGACACTGACAATGGAAGTCAAGAAGATGATCGATGTAAGCTTGTCTTTCTCTTGTCTTTCTCTTGAAAACTAGCAAGCTTCTGTTGTGGAAAGGACTTATTTATAGCTATATTGAGATAGAGAAAGCTGTTTAGCTATAATATATATATATTTCATTGAGTTTTGAGATTTGAAAGTGGGTTGTGGTTTGTTGATCAATTTCAAATTTTCAAAAAAATTTAATTTTTTTTGCCAGAATGTACTACTAGGACCAGATGTGTATGCAGTCACCGACCCGATTGTGAAGAGGGATTGTGAAGAGGACTCAGATGAGGCAACAGGAGCAGAGTCTTCCAGTGATGAAGGAGAAGATGACGGACCTGGCGAAGTACACTCGGAGCCCCACCCCCCCACCCTCCCAAACAAAAATCCTGTATGAAACCCCATACAATACATCATAAAGTTGCAATTATATAGGATCATGAACAATTTGTTGTTTGTATTACAAATATCTTTTGTTGTTTGTGTTTTTGTGTATATGAAATTGTTTTGTAGTGGAGCTCGATCCGATGGCATATGTTCCTATTGGACACTCATAGATGTCTCCTACATGATCACAATCACCACCAAACACAACAAACAACATATTTTATTGTTGAACTAATAAAATATTGGTATAAAGTACATCAAACAATATTATTTCTATTTTTTTTTTTTTATTATGGATGAGAAAAGTGGAATTTTTTTGGGAAATTTTTTTTTTTTTTTTTAAGTAATAGTAGGGGGCCTAAATATTATTCAATTTTCTCAATCAAAAAATGAGGGGAATCCCAAACTCTTGGTCTATTTAGTGATATATGGTTGCTATGGGGTTTTCCCAGCCAGCATCGAGTTAAAAAAATAAAACGGTAATGCACTATTCCGCGGTAGAAGATGAGATTTTTCCGCGCGCGTCCAAACAATTTGGGAACGAAAGGGTTAAAGCATGAAAAACGTTTTTCGTGCTTCTGGAGCTATTTTCATGTGTGAACGCCATATTTAGAAGTCTACTTGATATTTTTAGCAATCGTCATAAATTTTATAGCCCTTCCACTAAAATTGGAAGAACGTGCACTGGGTTTAACTTTGCATCAATCGATGAAAATGGTATTAACTATATAGCAGTTTTCAGGAACTCGCTAATGATTTACAGTTTGATGACAGAAGTAAATAAGTAAGCAGGTATAGCCATTTCAATACTTTGTTTGCATTTCTTGTTATTGTTATTGTATAATACACTGCAATAATAATAAAATAATAAATATAAGAAATGCATGGAAATAGAAATGAATGCAGAAATTTGGTCAGTGAATAGTCAATTGCTGATTCCAGAGAAGGAGACATTGTAAATAGAATGATGTCTGCTAGATAGGTAAATTCAAGAATATGCAATTTACAAGTTTCTTTATTTTTTTATTTTTTATTTTTTTATTAATGTCCATAAGGCTCCAACATGCACACCAAATATTTGCCATCATTGTCACATACAAATTTAGTCCAGCCCATGTGAGCTATGGTGTCATGGGGATTTCCAACAAACCACTGAAACGAATGATAAAAATTTTCAGCTAACTTGGTAAACTCACTGCACATCTTAAAGTGTTCAGTAAGTTCTAACCTTATGATGTCCATACTGACTCGGTGATCTATTTAATTTTGACTTCGAAATACTCATAATCCAAGGCGGGGGGAGGGGGTGAGGTAGGGGGCTAAAGCACCCTACTTCTCTCTCCCCCCCCCCCCCCCCCCCCTTCAAATAAACCGGCACATGAAAGCCTATAATTATGGGTACACTCACATAGTAGCGTTGCTATAATACTTTGGATGCTACCATGTGGCTGGTAGTTTCCCCAAGAATTTTAATTTAATTTCTGTTTGTATGTTACCTAGTGATAGAGAAGATGTATTCATGCTGCACATTCAGCAAGACTACCATGGTTATGTTGGAAAACAATTACCATACCTAGGGAGAAAATTTTGAAGTTTTGGTAAGCCCAAAGCTGAAAATTTTGATTTTTTTTGCAAATTTTCATGCCTTTTTCACATATTGCGTTCTTAATTGTTAAGATATTCTATAGCTACTGGTAAATCTGCAATTGTATGGAGGAAGTGTGTATATTCATCGTTCTATTTAATGTCATAGAACTTAAAGTTGAAGTACAGTCAGACATCATCCCTTTGCACTGTAAGTCTTAATATAAATGCAACAGTAATCAAAATTAGTGTGGAGTGTGAGATACAATTTTGTGTGGAGTGCGAGGGACGTGTGAAAATGGAGCTGAAACTTAATGGGGATTTTACCCTACAGTGAGATTGACAAAATTAAATTATTAAATTATTGTTTTTTAATTGTGTGAGACCTAATTGTACCTTGCCTATGAATTGTCTTGCCTTTATTACGTGCGCTCACTTTAAATATGATCTACACAACCTACTATAATTTAATAAACATCTGGAGTGTCATGCGTTGCAAATTATTGTTAAAAGAACACTGAAATAATAGTTGCTGCACATACTCGACATCTAGGCAAACTATTTTAATAATATCAATATGGCATGTGTGTACAGATTATAATCACAATTACCTTGCAGTGCGAGTCCAGTTATCTGATTTAGCTATACCCATACCTATCGCAGCATATGCTATGAAAACTAAATACGCATCCCTTAATCCTCATTTCAAACATAAGTTTAAAGTACTTGTACAATAACAATAATGAATTATAATGGAATTTGATACACAATGACTCATGAGATGTAGTTATTGGTACAAAACATACAGTAAGAATAATATCAATATTAAAACAGTTGTGCAACAATTGTCTTTGAGTACAGAAGATAACAAAGTTTTGGTTCTGCAATTCCGCACTTCAATGCTGCAGGAAGCCTCTACATAGCACAGCCTGCATGTAGAACAAAAGCAATTACAATAAATCAATATCATATTAATGACATCTACTCAAACATTATGTAATAGTTAAAGCACGGGTTCGAGTGCACTGGTAGATTTAATGCATGGCCGCCCGAGGGCCGCAAAAATTAATGCACACTTACTGATTTAATGTACATAGCAACAATATAGCAACGTGATCTAATCTCTGTTACAGTACTTCCTATCTTTATCCTCTAAATTGCGTTCTTTGACTCAAGCAAATATTTTAAGTCTGTTTAGGTTAGAATGATTCCATGAGAGACGGTTTGTCTATGCTCCATAAATGATAAATCATATGTATCCAGGGGGACATGCAGCGATAGCTAATAGCTAATATAAGTTACCTGAAACAATCACACTCTTAAATACTGTCCATACATGGGAAAGATATGTTGTTACAGTTAAGTGCATAATTTTTTTTTCCAACAACGATGATCAGATGCCTATCATGCTGTATGTTAAGATAACTGGTGAAATAGCAAAGCCTATGGTATAAAAAAAAAATCAAAAAAAAAAAAAAAAATCCCTTCTGTAGTAAATTATCAAGAAACTGCAATTACCATTAAAAAAATTAATTTTTTCCATTTTTTGACTTTTTATTTTTATTCTGTAGGTTGAAGTACCTACTTTTTAAATGAACTTCGCGCGAGTGTTGTATCGTTTCTCCTAAATTTCCAGTCCTACCAGGCATTATGGGAGGTGAAAAAGGAGCTAGAAAGCATTCCCGAAGCTTTCACGGAACTTTGTGTAGAGGGAAGGCTACAGTGTTGTCCAACACTTGGACTGGAGGACCCCATCTTCGGTTAGTAAGCTAAAATTAATGGCAGCTCATTAGGGTTTCTGGGGTGCTCTACTACTGTATTGCATTGTAGAGGTAGTGAATCCTCTCCTGAACTCCAAACAGTACTTCAGGAACCGTCAGAATAGGCAAGCCTAAGTATGGTTTGCTTTATTGGGCAGTTTAGTAGTGTTTTTAGAGCTGCTTCATCACTAACCTGGGCATGCCGTGACAGTTTCAGAGAACAACAGTGAAAGGCAGGGGTTAGTTTCTTGTGTATCTACAGTAGCCAATGGTTCCACCACACAGATTCACAAAGGAGAGCTATTGAAGGTACTACTTATGCACAAGAGTTGCTCTTAAAGATGAAAATTTAGTACTAAATGTGTCGAAAAGAAGAGCAACCTAAGTGTCAACGATAAGTCAGGATGCTTTTTTTTAAGCAATGATGAGGCACAAGATCCCTTTAAATTTGAGCTTTATACTATGTACAATAGCTTCTACATTCATATGTATCTGTTTATTTCAGCTCTTGTGTAGGGACTTGTGTTTACAATGTAACATATGCTTCATTTTCTTCTGTTGCAGGCATTATCAGCTGGAATAACTTGTTTTGTAGTTTTTCGCAATTATCTCAGAAGTGAAACAGTCAATCTTCCAAAAATCATAACTTGCTCTCACTATTTTTTTTACAGAAATGTTTTTATATCATCTGAAAGCTCTTTTTCTACTCTTGTAAATGAAATACCAACTTTTTTTAAAAATTAATTTTGGTTGAGTTATTCACGTTTTTTTCAAAATTTCATCAAAAACAGCCATTTTTTTACAAAAAAATTAATATAAAATCAAAAAAAATTATTTAGAAAAATCTGGTAATTCAATTTGTAAACAAGGTATTAAAGAATGTGTGTGTGAAGTTTGAAGTCTTGATGTTGAAGTAGGAGGGGTTTAGTTTCGCAGAGGTGGGGAAGGGTTTTCTTGACGTTGACGCCTTAGAATTTTGGTGGGTGTGGTTTTCTGCCAATTTTTAGCTCATTTTGAAGAGCTTCAGATGGGTAATATTTTGAACTTCAAAGTGAAAAAATATGCATGCATAGTAAAGTTATGACAAAAAATGTAAAACCACAATTTTATGGTGACGCCCACTCAGTCGACTAATTTGGTTACTTCACAATGCCCTATTTTGGAAAACTCATCAAAATGTTAGTCTTAAGAATGATGAAATTAAACATAGAGAAACAAACTATTGATCACGTAACAACAAGCTGTATGTAGTAACAGCGCCTAATGCTGAAGATATTAGTTTTCTGGCAAAAGAACTACATTAGTAGCTAATTCACTAATTCTACATTCTGTTATGAATAATAGAGCAACAAACACCAACCCATTCACAGTTCCAGACAGACTGAGGAATAGACATGATGACCTCTAAAGTCTAAAAGCTCAACATTAGTTTATCCAGTAAAATTACAGCTAATCTTAACACAGCTTGAATGAGCCTTGGCCATGATCAAACACATGGTTACAAGAAGAAGAACCGTTGCCAGTGGGAGTCAACTAAGTATGTCAGCGTAAGTATGTTGCTTTAACCTTCTCCACAAACTGATGTCAGTCTGTAAAATAAATATACAAGAAAGCTTTACTATATCATTTTGGACAAGCGTGTGTAAACTAGTTATAGTGTTCTAACATTCATAATACAACATTGTAAGCTTCAGTGGAATGCCAGTATAATAGACTAGTGTTGTACAATACTGAGCCTAAAAATATCGCAATACTATTATTGTCAAACTACACCGACATTACTAAATATAGTATAGTATTTTTTATCAAATTTTAATTCCAAATTTAATAAATAATTTGGTGGCTTACAACATAGATAATCATGACATGGTTGGTAATTACATAATCATGACATTGTTGGTCATTACATAATCATGACATGGTTGATCATTACATGACCCAAAAAAGTATTATTTAAGTTTCTTGTTTGAGTAATTCTGTGTGCTGCAACAATTTGTCCACACATACTGAAAGTCCATTGTGATCTCACTCTAGTTCCACTAGTCAGTAAAAACTAAAATGTCTCTACAAAATATAGTGCAGTAAATCACGATTTTACTAAAATACCTATATCGTACAACACTACTGTATACCCTCACTAATCCGAACCTCGCTCAGCTGAAACCTCGTTAGTCCATTTGGGACACAGTAATCCATGATAGAACTATTAAAAAAGTCTGCTCAAATGTTGCCTGTCGATACTTAACAGCTGTCATGATATTCAAATGGATACAACAGAATCTCACATTGAGTGATAAACTGCAAACGGTGACAAAAAATATCAGTTCAGTTCTCATTTTATGTGCTCTGGCCCCTCGCTCATTTTTTTTTGTAGTGTTTGCGTTACTCTACCGGCTCAGCTTTTAAAACACTAGCACAAAGATAAGGTCATTGCTCTCTCCATGCCATGGGGCGTAGTCAAAAGAAATGATGTCATGTGAAATTGCATGGGTGTGCCCACGTATAGCTAGCACTTGTGTAATGTTTTTTTTTTAAACTGACATTTACTGGAATACAAAGCTGAAATAAAATAAAGTGGCAACTTGGATCATAGTCTAGTTCAAGTTCTTACCTAAACTGAATATTAAGAGCCTGCCATCTTTGAAATCAGATGTTGAATGACAAACAAACAAAAATAGTCCAAGTAGACATCTTCACACACATGCATGCTGAAGGCTAATTAATTAGACCTCTTTATTTGCTATCATGTGACATTCCACACAGTCAGACATTAAACATTGTCAACTAAACATTAATTGTTCTTTGAAAACACAAAGAAAAGCACAGAGCAGCTGCTTCACTTGATTACACACATACATACATACATACTTGGGCAACTAGGTCATCACTGAGCTGCTGATGGCTGCCTGGAGTACAACCACACCTAACTATCTCCAACCAAACTAACCACCTTACACACTGTATGAGTACACACGATATTCAGTTGTTGTTTTAAGAATTACATGATATTGCTCCACAAAAGTACATGCTCTTTTTTTAATAGTAAGTAAACCCAATGTTATTGCGACTTAAAACAACACGACAACAACAAAAATAACTTAAGTATCACCACTCAATAAAAAAACAACTGGGTCCTTGGCATCCTAGAAACATACCACATTGGACGTTATGTGATAGTGGAGTGCACAACTAAACTTTGATCACTAGCTAATATGTACACAATCCCTCCATAAAGTTCAGCAACACCACAGTTGATAGAAACTCAAAATGTAACACATTATTGAGACATTGGCATATACTAGATTAGTAGGCAGAGATCCTGTGTACACCATTGTAGTTCTGGGTGAGGTCAAACACCAATTTAGTTCACCCCCAGGAGAGAAACCACACAATTACTTGTGTGTGTGTGTGTGTGTGTATGTGTGTGTGTGTGTGTGACTTAGTCCAGATAATTAAACTGATGCTGCTTGATGATGAGAGGCAAATAGTGGAAGAATATTCATACAAGTGCACTAGATACCTCAGGTCCTACTCCTACTGGTGCAACCCAGTTTTAATAAAATTTAGTTAGGAATTTACCAGAGTCATTAATTAATTTTTATTTAGGTTATTTAATAGCATACACTATACCTGTCTATCCCTCCCACAACACCTCACATAACATCAATACAATTGGCACACTCAAAGTGCTATCTGGACTCAAAGAAGTGGATACCATCAAGCAGTGTAAGCATAACAATTTTCTTGTTTCTCACACAGGTAGTGTGTGTATGTGTGTGCATGGTGCTTAGCAGTGGAGGGAGATTTTGAAATGGTCTTACAATTAAACTAAAAGAAACTATTATTTGCCTGCCAAAAAAATAAAAGGTAGAAATTGTAAACAAGGGGAAAAAAAAAAGGAAAAAAAGAAAGAAGAAACATAAAATACCAGACTTCTGATAATGAATTACCTTCTACTAATACTCCAATGAGCACAATCACATCTTCACACTACTCTTCAAGACACACCATTATTAATTAATCTTGTTTAATTAACTTTGAACTATTATACCTACGCTTTCAATATTGTGAAATGGTAATATGGTTGGTGGCTTCAAAACAAGCACATGCAAGACAGAATAGAAGAAAAGAGCAGCAAAACAAATACACAGGAGCAAAGGGAACCATACTCACTGACTTTAAAAATGGATAGAGTGACTAACACACATACACACAAAGCAGTGCAACAAACTCACAGAATGTACTAGAAAGACAATAAGCTATTAAGAACTAGTAAACATCCCATGAGCTCACACTTTATACATTAAAACACACACACACACACAAAAAAAAAAAAAAAAAAAAGAAAGAACAAGTTATAAAGCCTAAATTAGATAGATCACTGAATCAGTATGAATTGGCAGAAAAATCACAATTAAGTGATTATAGTGATATTATCAGCAGTTGAAAAATGGGGGAAAATGTTGTAGAAGAAAAAAAATCTGGTGATATTAATATCTTCAATCTACGTAAACAATGACAAGATTTTCTTCAAAGGAAATGTTTATAGCCTAACAACATACAATAGACACTATCGTGCTCACATCCTAAAACTGATAAGGAAAAGTGTGTATCCTATAATGCACTAATTCATCATATTCCTCTTCATCCTCGCATTACTAGAGTTCCACAAAAACATACTATGGTAATTTTACCATTCTATATATCACATTAATTTTGACCATTTCTTGTTAGCACCAGCATTTTCGTTCAAACAATAAATGCAATAGAGCTGAACCATAAAATGGGATGGCCCATAAGGCTATTTTTATCAGAAAACATCACATAGTGAATTCGTACACAAATATAATTTACCTTGAGTGTCACATCTTTCACTGAAACAAAATAAACTGGCCAGTACAGCTGGTATTGGCTTTCTATCAAGTTTCAAGGTCTTTGTATTGCACCGTCATAGTAGGATGATGACAGGATATACATTATTTAGAAAAATTAGCTTTGTAGCCCACCCTCCTCCCCCCCCCCCCCCCCCCCCCCGTCCCCCAATATCCTCACCCGGTTCAGGATATTACCCGATAAAACGTATCGAAGATTCCAGGAATCCTTGGATGGGAAATATCCGGCGGAAACTGGAATTTTTTTTTTCCTGGCTAATGCGCGTAGTCAGGCTTCCCACAACCCCTAGCTAGAGCTCTGTTTACCTTCCTGTGGCCCGCGCGCTAGGAGTACACTGCATGTGGTGAAACTGTGCCACTGCCTGTGTGCTTTTTTTTTTTTTTGGCCTTTCGTATGTTGCCGTTTGACCTGAGATTTCTGTAGCCTTGAAATGGATTCTGATGACTTGTCCTGCAGCGAATGCAAGTCCCCGTCCGAAACTGGCGACGGTGGTAAGGAAGCTGTGCATTACGGGGTAAAGAAATTGTCTGCTTCACAATGGAGCAAATTAAACCAGCTGTACTGGTCAATATCAGCAATTGTTGCTGGAGGCCACTCGAAGTACTAGTCTTTCTATGGCTCATCATAGACTACATATGGATGTTATGAAGTATGTGGTCAGTTATTATAACCTCAAATATGATATACTAGTGATGTGCTACAGCACAAATCATGGCGAGGGAGCTGGTCTGACTAAAATTCAAATTTATTGTGGTATTCTTTATTCTTTAGCAACAAAACACTTATACACACATATACATTTGATCACTGAATATACTGGCAGGAAACTTACACTGTATTCTCTTCACAACTTTACTATTGGGCAATTGATTTTCTAGGGGTAAGCAATCAGATTCCCTAGACAGGTAAGGACTGACAAACCAGAGAATTCTGTTTATCAAGCTGCCTGTCCAAAGTACGCTCCATTGAAAATGCTCTATACAATACGATGCTTTATCTACTAGAGGTCTGGTATAATAGAGCATTTTCAATGGAGCGTACTTTGGAAAGGCAGCTTGATAAACAGTGTGTCTGTCACGCTTTCTGATTTTTTAGATTACTGACGAGTAACTGTTGATTTAGGTATGAACTTACTCAGAACAACGGTTTACCTTTTATTGTGCTACATTTTTAATTCTAGGTTGATTTATTAGAAAGTGTGAAGCTGTCAGCTTCGCTTAGGTTCTAGCTTTTGTGGGTAACACCCCCTATCTTCATGTCATAATCACATGACCAAATAATTTCTTGCTGCCTGCTATTGCTTTATTCTGGGAAGTTTAACCAAGTACTGAAATGAAGTTTCTTGTTGAAAATATACACAGGTAGCGCCTCTGGCCTGTTTAGCTCCTTCTCTTATGAAGACGGCATTTACATATACCGTATATAATTGCTTGAGTTATACTGATACCTGATTAGAATAGCCTATAAATTATTCTTTTGGTCTGAGATGATTTTATATTTCCTGGCTAGTGTATAGTAGTGCTGAGGGCTTACATTTTGTGAGAGTATTCATGAGTATTTCATATTAAATACATAGGTCAATAGTGTTTGATACAGAAGAAGGGGACACTGAAACTCTTCCTCCCACCCCTTACCCACAAAGTGTTGTCAATTTTACATACTGTATAATTTTATGTACTTGAAATGAATATTAGTTGACAATAAATGTTTTCTACACAACTAAGTGCGCTGGTTTTGCTATCCTATAATATTGATATGGGCAGTGGGTGAAGGGGTCTGGATATTTCTCAAAATTTTCACTGCTAAAAGCTCTAAGTAGGACTTATGAGGTAATTGTTTTTTTTTTGTTTATTGTGCGAGCGAAGCGAGACTCTCACTAACGAGTCTCAATTGAGATTATGGTGTATATGTATATGGCAAAGTTCAAAAAGGTCAATGTGTGTCCACCCCCGGTAGAAATTCAGTAGAAAATACTTAGGAAAAGAAAAAAACAAACAAAAAGCTATGGACACAGAATGGGAGAGATGTTGCAATATTACGTCACATTCGAGTAGTAGTAGATGGTGTTTCTATATTTAGTCATTTTAAATTTTTGCAGATTTGATTTAGAAAATTTGGCTATTAAAGGTCACAGAAATAATTTCTTACGTATTTGGTTTGTTGTTTTGAATAACGCGATTAACCACACACTCAAGTCAACTTCTGTCTGCATATTTATCTCACAAAAAGGCAGGAGGCAGACTTAAGGTCACTTATTTTTCTTTACTTGCTGTACTACTAACAAAATAGAGTTAATCGACAAGTGGAAAGATTATTTCCCAGTTTGAGCTTACTTCAATAAACTTTTGGTCAAGCTTATAAAAGTCTAATAAAATAGTCCACTCTTACATTAAAAAAATCATGTCCATAAAATATGCCATGAACATGAAACAGTTTTTGCAAACCTCTTGTACATGCACACTGAAATTAAATAGGCTGCTTCAGACTGGCCTTTATCAGTACTCATTTAGCCTAATCATATAATTGTACTAGTTGCCTTTGTGTGTTCTATTTTAGAGATGGATAACTAAAAAGAATTATAGGCAACACCATAAACGGAAACCACGAAGTAATTATGAACCACCCAAAAAGAAAATTAAGACTACAAGTTGGCACCAATTTATGAAGTCCTACAAAGTTACTGATGGTACTGTTAAGTTATTGTTGTGGTTTTTTGTTTTTGTTTTTATTGCTGTGATAATAGGATGTTATTGGGGAGCAAAGCTAGTGAGACACTGTCAGGGATAGCAAAATAAAAATCGGGGATGTTTTTTTTTTGTTTGTTTATATGTGGACATACGTATATCATTTATACTTGTGTTTGCTTGGTGTTTAACCCTATCCTAAACATCACTGAACAGGATCCTCTGATCTATCGATCTTTATCTGTATCATCCAATGTACATGTAATTGAATTGTTAACCGTTTGAATTATCTTTTGAGGGTGCAGTTTCAACTTAGACTTACCGGAGTTCATTTTAATTTGAATGAGTGGTGGTAAGTTAATGTACTTATTTGTCATCGTTTATGCCTTAAGCAACAGTGTTGTTATAACTTTAAAATTCGTTATCCAATAGTCGAATCATGAAGGTAAGTATTGTTGGTATGTCCAGTGAACAAGTGTGAGTGAAGTGTTGTGCATTACAGCTACTGCTTAGCTTAAAAATAGCACGAAGTGAATGTTTAACTATAGCAAATATTATTAGCTGCCTAAAATTCCCCACTTTTCTGGCTAGAAGCATGTTTTCTTAACTTGTGCTATATTTAGAAATGTCTGCTGTTGTTTTTTTATACTTTTTTTTTTATTGTTATATTCATCGTTATTTTGTAGTTATTTCATTTTATTTTTAAGTCAGACAGTTGGGGTGAGTGCTCACTATGGCACCGAATCCCTTTACCATATATACATATTTAAACTCACGCTTTATTTGGTAGGCGGAGCTCATCAGAATACTGTAGTTTTATGTCACCTAACTAGGGAGGCTCGCTCACCATTTGTGCTCAAGCACACCACTAATAGTTAGTATTACTACATTTTTTCTATGTGTCATGTGGTCAAATTAAATTTATCTAGGCAGCTGAACATCCAGCATACGTGTGTGTATTAGCTAGTGGCAATCAAGTTACTTAGTCATGAAGTCCTTCATTCAGTTAACAGTTGTTTAAGACAGTGTTTTAAAGGGAATAATGTTTTAACCTGAATATGTGAGGCTATTTGCTTTGTACTATGAGTGATACCTACTTACAATTATGCCATAATCTACCAAGCTATACAATTTTAATATGATTGCTGTTTCATGAGAAAAGGCCTTGAATTTACACCCCAGCAAATGCCAGATCCCCAATCACAGCTGGGTGAGCTGGTGGGAGGCAGAGGAAGAAAACATATGGAGCGAAAAATGGAGCATAAACTCAGGACTTACTTAAAGACACAATCACTACACCAACACCCACAAACACATAATTACTTTTTGCTCTAAGTCTTTAAATACTTTTTTACTTCCAGCTTGCAATTTAGAGGTTACACTCTTCACCACCATTGTAGGCCTTTCTCTCTTCTGGATGTAGGCACTTGTAGGCTAAACTCGCTGCCACAGTAAAGTTAGAAGGTCCATTATGTGCCACACCAACTCCTTCTACATAACACCATCAGAATACAATGAATCCCCACACTTATCTGAACTTCAATACTGTCCACACCGCTTGCTGCTAGGAAAGGCCTGTTCTCGTGTGAGTTCCTAGCCCTGCTCCAGGAGCTTTGCTTGCACAGCTCACAGTGCCTGCTTAGTGCACAGGCATCCTGGCTCTACCAGGTGTGCATGACAGCAGTTGTTATGCACACCTGACAGGTGCATAGCAAGAGAATTTGCATTTACATTGTGGGTGGTGGGTGGGTCTTCATTATTTTGACTGTATGTCTAAATTTCAGATGGAACTTTTGGAATCGCTGGGCTATGCAGCTTTTGCCTTTGGATTTCAGCAAGATGATGTTCAATTTGCAAGCACTTCATCAGCAGTGTGTTGTTCAAGAGGAGATATTGTTCATTATTTACATGCCACTATAATAGCAGGTTAAAAAACTAACACATTGTGGTTTGAAACACCGTTCCTGCCATGCTCAACATAGAACTAGTGCGGAAGATACTGGAATGCATAATACACTGCAACTAGTTGTGCGAGTGTGGGATAGTTTATTTCATTGACTTTCCACAAAACCAAGAGGATCTTGCTGTAGTAAAGAAAATTAAAACATATTTGCATGAACAGCGATGGAGCTAACAATTAAGTCTGAAAATACAAATACTCTAAAAGTATTCAGCTGAATACAGCAAAAATACAAATACCCTGTGGTTCATACTTCCAGTTGCTATTTTAGGGATGGGTGTGGATAATGAATGTAATCAAATAAGAGCAGTGTAGTTTTATAAAGAAAGTGTTTATAGCGAAGCAACTCACCATTGCTGGTAATATAGGGCAATCATATAATGAATGGAATATTAATAAGTATCAAATTAGGGAACTAGTTGTTTGACTAACTGGTGTCATTTGTATACTAATGGAATTTTTTCTCTCGATTTCCTTGTTTATGCTGTTTTTGTAGTTTATATTGTTGTGTTATTTTTGTGTCTTCAGCTGAAAAGCCACCTATTGCTCCATGTGCAGATAAGTCTCCATGTGTATCTTCAACATCCACTACTAATGGCACATACGGATATGCTGGCAAGTCTTCTTTGAGTTCCAAGAGTAAACCTTCTTTGAGTTTAGATGGCGAGTCTCCTTTGAGTTCCAAGAGTAAACCTTATTTGAGTTTAGATGGCGAGTCTCCTTTGAGTTCCAAGAGTAAACCTTCTTTGAGTTTAGATGGCGAGTCTCCTTTGAGTTCCAAGAGTAAACCTTATTTGAGTTTAGACGGCAATTCTCCTTTGAGTTCCAAAATAAACATTCTTTGAGTTTAGATGGCGAGTCTCCTTTGAGTTCCAAGAGTAAACCTTATTTGAGTTTAGATGGCGAGTCTGTTGAAATATTGACTATCGAACACTTTCAGTTAAGTGGTCTCATTGAAACTTATCTATCATCATGCATGCATACACTATCTATTTATAAACACAATCAATTACGTAACTATTATCATACGTTCGTTTTCTTTTTTGGCTGACGTCACCTTAACAGGTTCTGATGCTGGCTAAAATACTTTTGATTAAAGCTATTAACCAACAGGTTATGGGCCCAGGACATTGACCTAACAGTCGTAGCGGTCTCATTGCTGGTAGAGTCAGATAATGGCAGAATCGAAGGGCGCAACGGTGACTCCGCTGAACAGCTCGAACTATGCTACATGGAAAATCCAGTGTAAGATGGCATTAATTAGGGAAGGGCTGTGGGGAATAGTGAGCGGAGAGGAAAACCCTCCAGAAGGAGTTGGTGAGCAAGCTAAGTATGCTCAGAGAAGGGATAAGGCCTTGGCTACTATAGTCTTGGCGATCGATCCTAGTCTTCTTTATCTTCTGGGTGCAGACCCGAAAGATCCTAAGGAAGTGTGGAAAGCTTTAGCTGATCAGTTTCAGCGGAACACGTGGGCGAACAAGCTGGAGCTAAAGCGGAAATTGTTTTCACAGAAGTTAGCAGAAGATGGCTCAGTACAGGATCATGTCAAGTCATTAACTGAAATCTTTGATGCCCTTACAGTAATAGATGAACCTGTGAAGGAGGAAGATCGTGTAGTCTACCTCTTAGCCAGTTTACCGGAAAATTACAACGTTATTGTCACAGCTCTCGAAGCCAGTCCAAAAGTACCTGAATTCTCTATTGTTACAGAACGCCTTCTGCAGGAAGAAAAGAAAATTAAGAGTCGTGTGAGTGTACCTGAATCTGATAGGGAAGAAGCACTTGCTGCCAGGTCCAAAAGGTTCAGGTGTCATTTTTGCCACAAAGTCGGCCATTTCAAGAGAGACTGTGTGGAATTTGCGAAGGTCAGAGGTCAGTCACGTTCACAGGAGTCAACGAAAAAGGCCAAGAGTGGTGCTGCATTCAAGGTCACCATTTCGCCTGAAGTTGAATCTGATGAGAGTGTTGGGCTAGTTGTTCAAAATGCCCTTACCATCGGTACAGGATGTCAGAGTCGGTGGATACTAGATTCAGGTGCCACTTGTCACATGTGCAACCGTGAATCATATTTTGAGCACATTCATGGTCTTGACAATCTCATGAAAATCACCCTTGGAGATGGAAGTACCTTGCAGGCAGCTGGTCGAGGAAATGTTGTTGTGGCAGTGAGATTTTCTGATGGGAAAGTAAAGAACTGCACACTATATAACGTATTGTATGTGCCTGGTCTCTCCTATAATCTTTTAAGTGTACCTGCCGCAGCCAGGAGGAACAAAATAACAACCTTTACAGGCTCTACGTGTGAGATAAGGAGTGACAGTGGAAGACTCGTTGCGTGTGGACACAGAGAAGGTAGCTTATACTATCTGGATTGTGATAGTAATAATGAGCAAGTTCACTCTTCTTCCTGCAATGATAAAATTACTGGAACAATGTGGCATCGCAGATTTGGTCATCTTGGTCTTTACGGTCTCAAGGCACTTCTGAAGCACTCGATGGTAGATGGTCTGGATGTGAATGATTTCCCAGAGAGTGAAATGTGTGAATCCTGCATAAAGGCTAAAGCACACCGACTACCCTTTGAAGCAAGCTCTGTGAATCGTGCTCAGGAGCCACTTGGGCGGATACATAGTGATGTGTGTGGTAAAATGGGAACTAAATCTCTCAGTGGTGGCGAATACTTTGTCACCTTTATTGACGACTATACTCATTATGTGTGGATCTATATCCTGAAGAAGAAGGATGAAGTACTACAATTCTTTTGTAAGTGGAAGGAAATGGTGGAGCTTGAATCTGGAAGAAAGGTGAAGATAATACGTTCAGATAATGGTGGTGAGTATACCTCCTTTGCGTTCAGTTCTTATCTTGCCAGCAAAGGAATAAAGCATGAGTTCACAGTTCCTCACACACCCGAGCAAAACGGTGTGGCTGAAAGGCAAAACCGCACTTTGATAGAGGGTGTACGAGCTATGCTGAATGATTCCGGTCTACCTCATCGTTTCTGGGCAGAAGCACTTTCCACTGCTGTATACGTTCGAAATCGCAGTCCAACTAAAGCTCTGCAAAGTATGACACCTTGTGAAGCTTGGCATGGTATAAAGCCTAATGTAAAGACTTTACGTATTTTTGGATGCAGGGCCTATGCACATGTTCCAAAAGTTGAAAGGAGAAAGCTGGAGCCAAAGGCAAGAAAGTGTGTTTTGCTGGGGTATGGAGAACAGAAGAAAGGGTATCGTCTGTTTGATATCAGCTCAGCAAAAGTCATTCACAATAGGGATGTTGTGTTTAATGAATCCTCAATGCCTGGAATTAAGAAGGAACCAGGAGAAAGTGAGGAGAAGTTCATCACCGTCAGCATACCTGAAGAACATGGAATAGCTGATAAAACTGAGTGCGCTGAAGGGGAAGATTTAATTCCTGAAACAGTTGGGGCAGAAAATGACAGCTGTAACCGAGGTGAAGATAATCAAGAACCAATACCAGATACTTTCCCACCTGTGCGAAGATCTTCTCGAAATATTCAACCACCGGATAGGTATGGCTTCTCATTAATTGGTGTTGATGATGAACAAGCTCCAATGTCAGTGTCAGAAGCCCTATCTTCGTGTGACAAACAGAAGTGGAAAGAAGCCATGGAACGAGAAATGAAGTCGCTTTACTTAAATGATGTGTGGGAATTGATGGAGCCTCCTGAAGACCGAAAGATAATTGGAAGTAAATGGATATTTCGCAAGAAAGTTGACACTAGTGGTACTGTTAGTCGATACAAGGCACGTCTTGTTGCTCAAGGCTGCTCGCAGAAGCCTGGCCTTGATTATGAGGAAACTTTTAGTCCTGTTGTCTGTTTTGAGTCAATTCGATCAGTAATTTCAATCAGTGTCCAGAAGAATTTGCAACTCCATCAAATGGATGTCACAACTGCCTTTTTACATGGGGAACTAGCAGAAGAGATATACATGAAACAGCCTGAGGGCTACATTGAGTCAGGCAACGAGCATCTAGTTTGCAGACTTAAAAAAAGTATATATGGTCTCAAACAGGCACCAAGATGCTGGAATCATGCTCTTGACAACTGCTTGAAAAAGATGAATTTGAAGCAAAGCCTGAGTGATCCCTGTGTTTACATTTCTTCTGGTTTGGAGTTTCTGGTGGCCGTCTATGTTGATGACATTATTCTGGGAGGAAATAATGGCCTCAGAATAAAGGAGGTAAAGAAAGAATTGGGAAAGAAGTTTGAAATGAAGGATCTGGGTAAACTGCATCATTTTCTTGGGGTTGCCGTTAATCAGGATCAGAAAACAGGAAGTATATGGATTGGTCAAGCCTCCTATATAAGAAAGCTGCTTCAAAAATTTGAAATGTCTGATTGTAAGCCTATCAAATCTCCTGCTAATCCAGGTGTCAAACTCACGTCGAGTGGAGATGGTGACTGTTTGTGATGAGAAGATTTACCGAGTCTTAATTGGAAGTCTACTGTTTTTGTCAACCAGAACCCGCCCTGACATTGCATATGCTGTGGGATGCGCTGCTCGTTTTTGCAGCAATCCAACCAGAGAGCATTGGACAGCTGCTAAGAGGATTCTGAGATATTTGAAGGGAACAGTGAACCTTGGCCTACTATATAGTCCCACTGGATCACCAGACTTCGTAGGATACTGTGATGCAGACTGGGCAGGAGATGTGCAAGATCGAAAATCAACGTCCGGCTATTTGTTCATGCAAGGAGGTGCAGCTATCACATGGCGAAGTTGCAAGCAATCTTGCGTATCTCTGTCCACCACAGAAGCGGAATATGTAGCGCTTGCTGAAGCAGCTCAGGAAGCTGCATGGCTGCAGAAACTGAACAGTGACCTTCTTGGCAGGAATGTTAGCAACACACTAATATATGAAGACAACCAGTCTGCTATGTGCATCGCAAAAAGTCAGATAAGCCGACGAAGAACCAAGCACATTGAAATCAAGTATCATTATATTCGTGAACTTGTGGACACTGGTCGCATTAATCTTGTGTATTGTCCATCTGAAGAGATGATAGCAGACATCCTTACCAAAGGACTCTCAGTGCCTCAGTTTGAAAAGTTGCGTACTTTGGCAGGAATGTGTGAATGCTTTGATTGCTGAAAGTGAGAAGGAGTGTTGAAATATTGACTATCGAACACTTTCAGTTAAGTGGTCTCATTGAAACTTATCTATCATCATGCATGCATACACTATCTATTTATAAACACAATCAATTACGTAACTATTATCATACGTTCGTTTTCTTTTTTTGCTGACGTCACCTTAACAGGTTCTGATGCTGGCTAAAATACTTTTGATTAAAGCTATTAACCAACAGAGTCTCCTTTGAGTTCCAAGAGTAAACCTTATTTGAGTTTAGACGGCAATTCTCCTTTGCGTTCCAAGAATAAACATTCTTTGAGTTTAGATGGCGACTCTCCTTTGAGTTCCAAGAGTAAACCTTATTTGAGTTTAGATGGCGAGTCTCCTTTGAGTTCCAAGAGTAAACCTTATTTGAGTTTAGACGGCAAGTCTCCTTTGAGTTACAAGAATAAACCTTCTTTGAGTTTAGATGGCAAGCCTCCTCTGGACTCTAATGGGAAGAACAAGTTTTCTCTCTGTTCCAAGGGAAAACCTCCTCTGGATTCCCATGGCCAGCTTTCTGTGGGTTCCAATCCTTTTCTGAATTTTAGCTGCAAGTTATCTATAGATTCCGAGGGAAAGCATCCTCTTAGTTCTGTTGGTAAGCCTCCTTTTAGTTACACAAGCAAATGTCCTCTGACTAGCCGGCATAAGAAGGATGGGTCTCCCCTGACTGCTCAGAGTACTGGTGAGACTTCATTGTTAGCTCAGTTGGTACCTAAGACATTGCTGTTGAAAAGCTAGGCTTTAACACTTCCTCAGACTTTGAACCACATGTATCAGTCAGTATCTAGTTCACCAGTTCTCCTGCTCCCTTAGATACAGACAATTCTGATGTATGGATAAACTTTCCTCCTTGTCCACTGTTAAAAGAAGACAGAGAAATCATTGAGTCCAATGCATGGCTAAATGACAAAATAATTAATGCTGCCCAGAAAATATTACAGCTGCAAGCAGCCGACATTAGTGGATGTCAGTCTACACTGTATCCGCAGCAATATTCTAATAATAAGGCCATTGCTTCTGAGCAAGATTCTGTGCAAATAGTGCACATTGTGAGTGACCACTGGGCGACATTATCTAATATTGGTTGTGATGTTTGTCATGTAAACATTTATGACAGCTTGTATAATTCAGTATCCTATAATACCAAGAAGCAAATTTGTCATTTATGGCGTCAAAGGCAACAGAATTCTAGAGACTGTTAGCAGAATTGGTGCTCAATAGAATGAACCCTTTGCTTCAATTCATTCGCTGGGACGGCAGGAAAATGAGGGACCATTTAGTAAATTGTATTGAAAAGCAGCATGGATGCTGGAAATATTACCACTTTGAAACCCTTTAACCCTTTCACCGTCGAATTTATTTAGACATTTTGAAAAAAATTATATAAAATCAGGACTATAAAATGGTCCATAGCAACCATAGAAAAAAATTGTCTTTATAAAATATACATTACAGAAAAAAAAATGTTTATGTTGCCTAGCAACCAATGTGTGGTAATCACCACTTGCAAACCATAACATGAATATAATTATCTTGTAAACCACGACAATGAATAACGTTATTTTGAACTCCAGACTGGTTCAAGCCAGTCCATGGATTCTTTTACTGTACAGCTATTCTAATCAACTAAGGTTTCATGTTTATCCTGGGCTCAATTTCATGAATATTATTTAGATAATTCCAGTATAAAAAAATGTATTAGACCTATTTTTTTAATCATTATTCTTCAAACAGGTTATTATTTCTATAATAGACCAATGATCAGTAATGTTGATGTGAATTTGAGATGATATGTGTTTATAAAATATAGAGCATGAATAACCATGAAGTACAAAAAATGAATAACTGAAAATTGTGCATAAACTATCAAATATTGTGCATGAGTCATTTCCAAATATAGATTTCAAAAATATGGGCAGTTAGTTTCATGAAGTGAAGTCTACAAGGGTGAGATACTTTTTGAAAGTTTCTTTCAGATGATACACATAAATGCACTTTGCAGTACTCACATTGAACACGAGACTCATGGTGATTCCCAACAGCAGTAAGCTTATTTTTTCTTATGATAACTGACAGCACAATTCCCCTTTCTATCTGCATGCTTAGGCCAGTGACCTAAATTTACCTTCAGTCTATTAGCTGAAGATGCTCAACAGATCGTGGGCGACCAGCACTACGACATCTTGTAGAGAAGCTACCAATGAGCTGTTTTGCTAGCTCAAGTAGTACTGCTACTACTCCTGCCTGAATTGATTGGTCTACCACGCCCCTTTCTACTACTAAGCCTTGTACTAACACGCCTCTTTCCCCTTATTCCTCTTCCTCCCCTGCTTGGCCTTGCTCTTACTGTTACTCGCCTACCCCTCCCTCTCCCTCCTCGTACATGCCACCTAATTCCATAACGCACTGTTGAGAAATGTCTGATTCTGTTCCAGACCCTTGAGAAGTGACATCCATAATAGATGAAGGACTGAAGTCTTCCATGGATGATGGAAGATGGAAACTTCATTGACTTGCTTGATCATCCATGTCAATTGACTCCGTTTGTAAAGTTACAATAGATTCCTGTTCAATGTATTCTTGTGCATTCTCTCTCACTCTCCCTATATATATATTTTATTGATTATTATATTGACTTGCAACCAGCTATTTTGCATGTTACTTACTATAACACCTAACAAGTATTGTTAGACTATATTTTATTTAGAACCCGTTGCTATATTGTTACTAGGTGTACTAACTTGGTAAGTGTGCACTATTTTTTGCCTTTAGGTATATAAACTGTGCATACTAACCACCCTTGGGGTATTGCTATTTTTGAGTTTTAGTTTAATAGAATAGGCCAGATAAAGCTGTGTGAGGCCTGGATATGATATGTGAGGGTCTACTACCCTCTCATATCCGACCTATACGGACCAGCCCTAGTTCTGACAACTCTCCTGCTGACCGCTCATACCCAGGAATTTACCATAGCTAGCTGCTTAACTGTTTACCACAGAGCAGAGCAGCCCAGCCCAGGGTAGAGTTAGATCTGGAGATAACATTAACAGCTGGCAGCTACAATGCTAAAGTAAACCTGCCAGGTGTGCTTCAATTGAATTTTAATTGAATTTTAATTTAAACCAAGTTGCTAGTGGAAACTGGGCGGGCTGGGTTCTAAAATAGTTAGAGCATGCGCTCAGGTACTGGTGGATTTAGTGCACAAAGCCCTCGGGCCTAGGGCCCTTGGGCTTCAGTTCACTAAATCCACCAGTACCTAAGCGCGTATGCTCTAACTATTACATAGCTACTACATTTATTTTACTACTCTACATTTACCTGAAACATCCAAGTTGGCTCCAGTAGTGCTACTAGGCTGAACTTCCACTCCACTACTCAGAGTTGCTAGCTCAACTGTGTCCAAATGCTGCTTCCCAACACAAGCAAATATTCCTTCACCCTCCTCGTCGCTAGTTTCATTCTCTGAAAGACCGAAGTCGTCGTCGAATAAGCGCTGAACATCTTCGTCGGCATCCATTCTATCTCCTGCGGTCAACGCGTGCGGTCAATTTAAAAATTCAAATTTACTTTTCCCGTTTTCCCCTAGCTACCGGCAACACAAAATTCGCCTATTTAGAGTGTTGTTAAAGCTTTTCATTCTGCGTACTTTGAGACCAAAATTAGGATCGGATCGCGAGCGGTTGAATTTTTATTGGTAAAAGCGCCTTGCCGGTGAAAGGGTTAAACATTACCTAGCTATTACAATATAATCTCATTCAAAAAGAACAAAGCAATTTGTTAGCTATTTTAATCAGGCATCAATATAGCTCAAGCAATGAAAACAGTACATGGTCTTTATAAGAGAAGCTAAACTAGCCAGAAACACTCACTGCTATAATTTTTCAATGTGAACTTCACTTCATTCAAATTTATCGGTTAACTTCCCTGAGCATAAAGCAAACTACACTGCAGGCTGCAAGAACTTGTTTGCTCAAGTGATTATGACGTGACCTAGGGGGCGTTACCCAGCTGGTACCAATGTGGAGCTGAAAGCTTCGTGTTTTATTAACAATTAGCCCCAAATAAAAAAAAAATAGCACAATAAAAGGTCCTAAATATTCTTTCTGAATAAGTTCATACCTAAATCAACGGTTAATTGTCAGTAATCTCCAAAATCAGAGCGTGACAGACAGAGTGACAGGGCAACTACTACAACCCTCTCGCGCAGGCGCGCTGAGGGTTAACAAACAAACAAAAAACAAAACAAAAAAAACACCAACCAACATTGGTCTGTTGAAAAAATTTACAAATTACAGTAACTCTCTACCAGTCCCAAATCCACATCGTGACTTATAAGACCTGCAACTACCCCTATGAGGTCATAAGACTTGCATTTGGTAATGGTCATCCATACTATACTGTATCATGCCAAGCTGCTTATGGCCTTAGTGGTTGTCATAGCTCCTATGACTTGCCATTTTTCTTCCTATTACTGCACACTGCACATCTGAATACTGGAAGCCAATATATTTGGCCAACGGAAGAACATTTTTGTTCCCTATTCTCACAACACCAGCTGAAAAATGCACAAATGCCTCATAGTGACATTAGACATTGGGGAAAGAACATACTCATACTTCAGAAAAAGCATATGATGACTAAGCTATCAGGGTGTCATACTGGATTCTGCACTGGGGGTGGGAAACACTGGTGTACTTGGCCAGTCTCATTTTGGAAACCCATACTGCTTTGATGACATGCCTATGTGAAAGTGTATACCTTATACCGACCTGTGCTTTGTCACATAATTCAAGCTTATAGCTATTGTAGCTACTTATTCTAGGGGAACTAAGGCTTGGAAGAGATGGGGAATTTCAGGGTGCCCCTACCACCTTGGCACAAGCTAATGTGACACTGTGCTTCTGAAGCTGTGCTATTAGCACTTGTGCGCTTAGTTAGAGAACTGACAAATTTACTGACATTGCATCAGAGATACATAATAAAAACGGATAATCACTTAATAAACTGTTTAAACCATAATAAAGCAATCGGCAATCTGAAAAAGTCCTTCAACAACAGCTCAATGAAGAATAAGCAGATAAGTAAAATGATTTCACTGAAGTTTATCAGAATTGCATGAACTAGAATGACAGGACTTCATACTCGATCTTCACTGGGGGGGGGAGGGGAGAGAGATAAGCAAGAGATTTGTAAAGTCACAAAAACCGTTTAGCCACATGAAAATGGTGCAGTCATGATCATGAAAGCTTAGACAAACTACTACAAATTCCTACATTTTTTTATAACTTATATTGAAATTAATTCAGAAGGGGTAAATCCACAGTTGCGTAGCCGTAATCAGTAGACAGCGCGCAACAATAGTTTAGACTACCACTTCCAGTCAAGAGTTTCACTTATAATGGTAAAGCATTTTCAACTTGTTTAACCTGGCGATACTTACCTACACGTAATTGGAAAAGGGTTTTCCATGAGATAACACCCGCTTCGGGCACCTACCGCTACCACATGTGGTATAAATTCTGAAAACCCTATACCAACTATAGTGCACCAAGGTGCTCAACAATCCCGACTTCACCGCCGTAACACGCCCACTTTCGCGATATTTACTACATCACTTACTTTTACGCTACCTGCGCTCACGTGCTTCTGTTCGGGAAGAATATGGCGAAAACTGTTAGTATCAAGTTAAAGTTACCTCCTTTATCAGTGACTAAACGGTCAACTTCTGGAAAAACCAGTCACCACTTTTTCCCCAGAGGTTGTGATTCTGAGTGTAATACTGGTGAAGGTAGTTCATCAGTTCTAGACCGAGAAGAATTGTGTGCTGACCACAATATAGAAATCCTTCCTGAAAACCTCCCTTCTTTGCATCAAGTACATCAACTCAGAGCTGTAGAGTCATGGGCAAAGATTCGATGTGACATGCTTCGTATTGCAATAGAGAGTGAAGCCTTGCCAGAAGATCAAACTTGTGGAGTCTGTATCAGCCAAGCTACCCACAGGTGCTTACAATGTGGCCCTAAATTTTTTCTTTGCGAGCAGTGTTACGAGGCTTCACATAGTAAAGCTAATATTTTTCATGTGGGAGAAAGATGGCAGGTAAATATTTATAGGAACTGAGATACCCAGAATATATATATATATTTATTGCAGTTTTGATATTTTTTCTTGAATATTTCTGCATCACGCGAGCGTTCTGTATTCTCCCACATTGTACGCTTGTTTGAACGCTCCCTGTAGCGCGCATAGCGAGTAAACGTAATGAAAATCTATTGTACTCGTTTGAGAGAAAAATATCAAGACAGCAATAAATCACTTATCACACTCGTCGTACAATATGGGAGTGATATTTTACTCTCACGCCATATTTTCACTCGCCGCCTTGATATTTTTTCTTAGTATAGATTAAATGTAATGGAATATATGGTAAAGTATCATTATTGAGTCAAGAAAATGATGTCTTGTACTAAATATTGATTGCCAAACTGCCCCGTTACCCAAAATTAATTACAAGAAAAGGGTTTACATTTTTGGAAAAATGCGAAATTTTTTTTAAATAATTTCATAATAGTTATGGACTATATAGATGCTCAATTACGTGATATTGGTGTAGTGTACATTGTGGGTGTTTCTTAAGTGGTTATTATTACTGTTGTTAGAATGGCGAGTTTCGGCCGGTGGAGACTATAAAAACTGTTGATATTCGTGATCATGTATGCTCTTCAGTTAATTGGGCGTCTATTTGTTGTATATCTGGAACTGGTAAGTGTAAATTATTTCGTATTCCATATGTCTTGTAGTTTATTCATGCGCTGAATAAACACTAATTCTAAGAGATAACGTAATGACTACCCAATAAAATTATTACTATACTTTGATTATTTAAGTTTTGATATATTTTTTCTTTTGTGTGTGTGTGTGTGGGGGGGGGAATTAGTGTATATATGTAATTATACGGTTTTCCGAGGTACTATCATGAGTACATTGTCTCTCTGTCGTCATCAAATTAAGGACTAGTTCACCAGGTTATTGATACTTTACCAATCTACCAAGTGAATACTCTGTCAAAAGAATTTGCTATGCAGTGTACTTTAAATAGTAAAACTTGTAGATCTGTACTCAGTTTTGGATCGATAAATATTTTTAATTACATATATGATTTGTATAGCCTCCATGTTACCAGTGCATAATTTATGTATTTATTTATTTATTTTTTAATTCTACATAATTGTGTTTTATGGAATCTGATTTGAGTACATTTTAGGCATGGGTATTTTTGATAACTGAACTTAGAACAGAGCGCGGCTGAATACGTCAATTTGATTGGTCCGTTGCATGAATCTATTTCACTTAGAATCATGCCCAGCAGCACTTAGAAAACACTTACCGGCGGCTACTGTTTGTCTCGTTACCAAGAGATATAATTTTGAAATTCTGGCTACCAACATTTACGCAGGATTTTTTTTACAATGTTTGTGAAGCTGTGTCAATTATATTGAGTTATTGGCGAGCGAGCGTAGCGAGCGAGACACTTACAGGGGTAAAAATGAAAAAATCGGGGATGTTTATTTATTTATTTGTATATATGTATGGACGTACGTAAGGCATTTTTGTACTTTGACCCTCGCGTTTTTGTGTTAGTTCGGTTGTCGACCCCGTCCCAAATTGCACTGAACTGGTTTATCGATCAGTACCCGTATCACCCTAGAAATTGAATTGTTTACCGTTTTGAATTCTTTTGCGGGTGCAGTTCAAACTTGACAACTTAGGGACTTCCATTTCTATTCGAGTTAGTGGCGGTGGTAAGTCAATGCGCTCTTTGTCATGGTTATAAGCCGTGCGCACAGTATTTACCTGAAAATACATTGTCCACTAGACTACTGCGAAGGTAAGTCTGTGTAGGTGCATATCCAGCTGTGTCAAAGCATTGTGTGTTACAACCACTACTTAGCTAAAGAATATCACAAAGAAAACTTTTAAATAACGTGTATTGTTTTGTTGTTGTTGTTTTTTCCTTCAATTCAAGCAGTTGCAGAGAGTTGTTACTATGGCACTGAAATCTCTTTACCCTGTATGCTAAATTTAAAAACTGGACCTTATTTTCAGTAGCTTCAGTGTTAGAAGTCAATAAAAATAGTATAGTCTTTAGGCTCGCTCGCCATTTGTGCTCAAGCACACCACTAGTATTATTATTTTTTTACCAAGCTGTGACAATTATATTGAGTTTGAAAATCTGGCATATTTGATTAAGTATAGTACTACATGAATAGCTTGTTAAATTATTGAATATAGTATTGATACATAGATTGTAGTAATTGATATGGTCTGAGTTTAATGGCTAGACTTCGTTGGTGAGGTATACTAGCTAGCTAGCAGAATTATTTTATGTTGAGATTAATAGAGATTTCGGCTGTGCAAAGCGCTGGTTAATCATATTGTCGGCAATTTGAATGTTAGTGCTTTCTTCCTGTAAGCTACACTCACTCGGTAATCAGAGTAGGAATCAAAGTCCTCACAGGATATATTCTGCATTCTTAACTCGCGAGAATTCTCTTCTTTGCAAATTTCCCAAGCTGAACCACACGGTTCACATAGGCAAGATGAGCTGTCACATAACTTGGTACACTCGTTAGTTACTTCATTTCCATCACTGTAGTACAGTCTTAGCGTATCTTTCTGTTCTAAAAAAGTTAGATTGCGGTACCATGGAAATCTACGGGATTTAGAAACCCTCAGGCTTCTAGTAGCATCCTCGCTGTGCTTGGACGCTACAGCCCAAAGCCTTCATGTTTCTAAATCCCGTAGATTCAAGGTACCGCGATCTAACTATTATAGAGAAATTCATTTCGACAGTATATTGTGGATTTTTAGTTTATATGTTATGCATTGCTGTAAGTTGGAAATAGCAGAGAGAATCTTAGCACTCTGATTGGTCAGATGGTCAGATCTAGGGCTATAATTAACATAGACCCCTCTTCATAGATCCCTCACTTTGAGGGCATCGATTTGTTTAGAATTCTCCCTGGAAAAAGTGCCAGGTTGTATGGCTATGTTATAAACTAGCTAGACAATGAGACCTGTGGGCACATTTAGAAGCCCTCTGGCCCTAGTAGCACCCTCGTTAGACTTAGGACACAACAGCCCAAGCCATCAGACTTCGTGCTAGATCCCTTGGTCTCGTTTATATAGGACTTATTCTGCTAGGAGGGAGAGCTCAGATTAAGGTGGTGGGAACTCCACTTAACATTCCTGTGCGGACAACTTCCAGTGTTGTATGTTTTGTCGATTGCTACACTACAAGGATTATATTTTTATAAGGATTGTTTATTGCATAGTTTCTGTGTGCTGAATGCTATTGTACTACTGTTAAGATTATTATGCAATATTTTTCAGGGGAAGAATGTCACATAAAATTTGCATTCTGTGCATGTGAACCACTTGTTCTCACCTTGATCAGAGCACGTCTATGGCCATCATCACCTCAACGTCCACATTTTGCTTTTGCCTTTGAACTTTTGGATTGGACAGAGGCTCTTCTATTGGAGGCTCAAGTTTCTTTGAATGACTTTTGCAAAGCTCTGTATTTCAAATGCTCTAATATTATGATGAAGGTGAGTTGACTGTATGCAATACTATGGTAAGTAACTATTACTCTTTTTGTTTGTAAATGACAGCGGAGAGATTTTTATTCCTCGCTCATAGATGCTTTTGAGGAATACAGGTGGATGAAAGTGGAGTTGCGTCACTTATCTTCAGTGTGTTCTGACCTAGATAAAGGCAATGTGTGTCCTGCATGTCCTAAGGTAAGGTTCGAAACTAGCCGTTTTACAATTTCATTAGTCATGGTTGTAATGTACAGGAAAGAGGAACACTTGTTCTCTCAATGGACGCTCTTTTTGGTCTACCAAGAAAGAAAGCTGCGGGTGTTAGTCATAGGGATTCTTTACATGGTGAATTCTTCTTCGGTGACCAGGCAGCTGTGGATGAGCATGTGGTTTCATATGAAATGCCTAAAAGGGAACCAAAGGTATGTTTGAAATACAGGTCATAAATTGACTTCCTGAGGATTTATTGTTGGCGAGCGAGCGAAGCGAGTGAGACACTATCAGGTGGTGTTGAATGCAAAATCGGGTATATTTTGTGTGTGGCATACGTTCTATTCTAAATAACCATAATAAAACTTAACAATGGTGTTTCCTAAATTTCAATACAGTATTGGACCATATACCATATGAAGTGTCTAAACTGTGTGGATTGATCAGGGGTGCGGACTATTTCATTCACTGTAATATTAGTGTGTCTTTCCTATTGTATCTAAACACTTAAAGTCTATGCCAAATGCATGGTCCCTTGGAGGTTTCTAAACAAGGGCGCAAAGTACTCAAGGAAATATGGTATATGAAATTTTGTTCTTGCAGTGCACTCAAAAATATCTTCCCAAACGTTAGGGGGCTTAATGGGCCCACTACACCAACCAATTATATAGGAATTAGATTGTCTTGAAGCTCTCTTGTCTCATATGTCCCATCTAAATACAAGTATGTCTCAAGAGCATGTCTTAGTGACCATCGAGTCCTGGATGCATGTATTTCATGAAACAACATCTGAGGGATATGAGACTAGTTCAAATCACCCTTAATATCACACCGTTGTTGTTGTTTTTTCTTATTCTTTTTTGAGTTTTTTTGGTTTTGTTTTGTTTTCTTAGGTTTTGTTGTTTGTTTATTTGTTTTTAATTGCCGCCATGGTTGAAATTATTTCTATTTATTTCCCTCCTTCTCTCTCTCAGCTACTCAAGTAGTTGTGGTACGTTTATTTGGTTCGTGCTCATGACTAGAGAGTTCAATAGCTGTCATTCAATTCATATTCATGAAATGTTTCCATAATGTACTCTACTCATGTTGACGGCATTTTCACGACCTAGCGGCTAGTAAAAATACCTAGCAAGAATAAAAATATAATGGAAAAACTTTTACTCAAACGGGGTTGTACTGATTATCATTAAAAGTGGGGTTTGGATTTGTGAGTGTTCATATTCTAAATAACTCCCACCATAACATTAAAAGTGAGGTTCGGATTTGTGAGTGTTCATATCATTCTAAATAAGTCCCACCATAATATATTAGAAATGGGGTTTGGATTTGCGAGTGTTCATATTATTGAGGTTTAGATTGGTGAGAGTATTGTATGAAAATCCTTATTTATAAATTTCGCAAATATATATTTCTGTCCAATCCAGCAACATGTTTCTTTTTTGTTTTTATTTTAATGCTAGTTGCCTAGGCAATCGTAATCAGAATGGACCATTGTGGTGTTTTACAGATGTGTAGCAGTTTTCTTGCTGGGGACTCCTTACGATCATCCAAGCGATACAATGCCCTTGATGAAACAGCCGTATTTGGTTCAGGATGTCGCCACGAGTTCCCATTATTCTTTATTAATTTGAAGCACGGAGAAAGGTATGTTCTTTATTTGTTGTTGAAATAAACCCTGTTTAACGGCATGTGCTACGAGGTAATGCTGGACCATAATTTCTATCGAAAGCATGTAAAAAAAAAGACACTAACTGATGCCACACATTGAAGTATATTCTCGTTGACGTACATATATGCAGCTCAAGTGTGTTATTGTCTATAGGTTATCATATGTGGTATGGATGCTGGAAGAGCTTGTGCAGCGCATTCCAAGTGCTGTTGATGTCTATGTGATGTACGACATTGCGTGTACTTTAGTACAACATCTCAAAAGCAGAAATAGGGAACACCTGCTGAAGCGTGTTCACTTTGCTCTTCCCTCCTTCCACGCCTATGGTCACAATGCTGCTTGTCAGGTATATGAGGTTGTAGGTAACAATTGGTATATTGTCATTATCAAAACTCATTGTGTAGGCTGTGTATCGTCCCATTAACTGTGAAGGGATAGGGTTGTCAGATGGAGAGGGCATGGAGCGCATGTGGTCATTTCTACGGAGATTCTCGCGGATGTCAAAAGAGATGCGTCCTGCCCATCGAGTGGATCTTCTCGCCCATGCACTGCTTTATTATGCTCACTCAGCAAAAAATGGACTTCGTAAGTTAACCAAGCTCTGTATTTGATAAGTAGGAAATCATTTAATATATTGTAGCCTCTCTTCTTTGCAATCGCTGGAAGCGAGCTAGTGAAATGCATGAAGTAGCGAAGAACACGTTTGAATCTTTATGCAGCTCAGTATCAGGTATTTATGACTGCATTTTTACTGTATGCAGTAATGTCTATTAATGTATCACCTGTAGTCCCATTGACGGAGTCCACACTGGAAGAGTGGATTATGACACGTCGAGAAGTTATGACAAGTGACCTGAAGCCTCAACCTGGTAAGTGATGGAAGCATGTAAAAACGCTAGAAGAGTGGCTTGAGAGATATGATTTTCAAGATTGTAGTGGTGTCAGCTTGTAAGTTGTAGTAGTAAAAAAAATTGTGAGAATATACCATTGGAACTGTTACGTTGACTGGATTAAATGGCAAGGTGAAAATCACAAACAATTTGACATATTATTGTGTCTCTACAGTCGCCAGTGAATGGAAACGATCTTACTTCGTTCTTGTCCGCTCTTACTATACCAGGTATTCCACTTAGTTTTCCCAGTAAATGTGTGTGTAATAGTTTTAATGTAATATGTGAGTAGACTAAACTGCAGCAGCGATGTTACCGGTGAGACAGCAAGCCAACGAAATTTAAAGGTTACCAGGTCAGTGTATTGAGAATTACCTACTTTAAACATGTTGTTTGATTATTTTAATGAATTTGTAATACATTATTTATTGCGGTATTTGCTTACATGTAGCTAAGTCAATTTATTTCGAATGTGTAGCCTAGATACCCATCTAACTGAGATGGAAAGGCGACATGGTGTGGTGGCAAGATGGAAACCAGGGGACAAGCAGTACGAGGAGATGAGATCATGTTTGCTGAAGGAAAATATCATGCGTGTTAGAGCTACATTGTGGTCTTGCATTGTGAAGCGCCATTATCTTCTGCGCATGAAGGCAAAGTATGCAGGTATATGGCACATACTTAATCCTACAAAACATTTCAATGTAGATTTTAATACAGATGGTCAAAAGATTGCCAAGAAGTTATGTTCGAGCATATCCAAAGAAACAAAGGTGGCCCGACGTTTACTGGAAGACTACAATGCTGCTTCTTCTGAGCTGTCTCCTGGCGATCCTTTACCTTCTTTGCAAGATGTTCTTTCCCTGAAATCAGATTTCTGGGTTCAAGATTACCCGTCTGTGCCAGAAGAAAGGGTTCCTTGGAGAACTAGGGAAGAAATCATCCAGTCCTATTTGACCATGAAACGCAGCGAGGAAGAATTAACAATACTTAAATCAGATATGATCTGTACAATTAGCTACTGGTTCCATAGAATACAAAGTATTGTCAACCAGCTAAAGACACAAGAACATTGTCAAAGCTCATACATTCGAGGTGCCAGTAGCATTCTAAGAAGAATGAAGATGAATTCAGAGCTGCAGTGTCATAAGGCAATATCCATGTTCTCACGGTTTATTGTGATACCACATGACATCACCATTGAATATGAAGGATTCAGCAAGATAGAAGAAGATGAAAGTGACAGTGAATTTGAGTGCGATTCTGATGAAGAGGACAGTAGTTAAGATTAACTAAATTTCGTGGTTGTTATTTCCACCTGTCATAGTTGGCCACTTTCTCATTTTCGTAACATATTTGCTCTGTTTTTTTTTTCCTTACCAATTTTTATCTTGTTCAAATACAAACACACATTTTTATTTATAGTTGCAAAATAAAAGATTATAAACTATTAATTTTATTACAATTTGGAAGGTGGAGGGGTGTGGGCTGCTCCCGTCCCAGTTAGTTTGTTTATGGATGCACATGGGGAACCTTAAACCCAAATCACTTATTACGGCCCAATCAGATCAGGCCACACATAGTTAACTACCTACTAAAATGTAATTGCTCTCAAGATTTCGGCTAAAACTTCAGGAGGATGGTGGTCCCCACAATAGAATTTTTGCCATTGTGTACCATACCAACCAAGATTTAAATATTCTACCATCTGTGTAAAAGTAGCCAACTTCTGCAGCATTCAATCATTTGCTAGCAATAAGTGGTTCAAGTAGCTGTTCTGTAGTGATATTACATATACTTGGCCAATCTCAGTTAAAAAAACAATGTAATGGTAAAATTGGCTACAACTTTGACTATGTAGGATAATTTTTTATGAGCAAACTGTAGATGTTATTATACACAGCTACCTTATTTTTGCAATGGATGCCGCTATATCAATTAGTAGCCTCTGTGTTTGAACAGCTCAATGAAGATTTCGAGCAATTTGGATGAGTGTAAATACAGCCAATCAGACGAGGGTGTGAATACCATTGTAACCATTGCAATACACTATAAACAAGTTTATTATAACCTGGGGGTGGGGGGATGCAATAACCCAACGTAATAACTTGGAACACAACACAGGTGATGTGGGGAAATATTGCCTAATTCACATTTTGTTTTATATAGCATTTTCTATGTGGCAACAGATATCAGGCCCTGTGCCAATCTACGTATTTATTTATTGTATCACTTGTTCTTATTTTCAAGAGTATTATTTGCCAAATCTTGAGAATATTGAAATTGTGTAGATAAAAATTTTAGCATTATTTATCTAGGCCTATTAACAACCTGCCTGTGATGAAAATTAGATGCACTTGACTCATAATAGAATTTTTCAGTCTATAGTTACTTATTGTACACTATGCCGATTCTGAATAATACAATTGAGATTGGTCAGGGTACAGTATATTCGAAGTTTACAAAAATTTTACACATTTTGAACAAAACCAATCTCTATCATTACTATAGTCTGCAACATTGTCAATGCCATCACATGTAGCATGAAACCAAACATTACAAAGCGAACATTGTATCATGTTGTCAATATTTTTATTAAATGGCATGCGACAAGAACAATGAATTTCTTGTTCAACGAAATTCCTGATCGCTCCACCAAATGGAATCCTTCTCTCTCTCAAGATGGGAAAACGTTCCATTTTCCCCTGTTCAAAGCATCTGATTAAGTGCCCTCTGGCCTTCTGCAAATCCCACACACACACTGCAGGGCTTTGTCCATATGCAATTTCAGTTGCATTGGCAATAGCACACACACCACAATCAAACAAGTTTGGCTGAACCATTGTATTAATTAGGTCAAACTTGAACAGATTCGCTGGAGGCCTGGTATACGAACATATTTGCTGCTGAAGTTCAAATGATATCTTCCTTGGGCGTGCACTATCGTAGATCAAGGCCCTGTCATTAAACACCTTGCTCGCATTCACATCTAAATTTGTAACAGTAATCCAATGATTGTTGTTCACATGGAGTATCTGAACATATGTTTTAGATAATGGAACAACTTTAAAGCTTAGGTTCCGTCCACACTGAGGACTTTGCAATCCTTGCAAGGAGAACTGCATTTTCAGCAGTTCTTGTGATGCATTGATTATGCCATCATTTAGCCAATCGTTACTTAGTAAGACTGCTTTATCTGTTAAAAACAGACCAAGATTAGCTAACCAAAACTCAGCGAACGACTGTGAAAGTGATGGCGGCTCTGATGAAGACTGGGAATGTGGTGGTGGCTTGGTGGACGACTGGGAATGTGGTGGTGGCTTGGTGGACGACTGGGAATGTGGTGGAGGCTTGGTGGACGACTGGGAATGTGGTGGAGGCTTGGTGGACGACTGGGAATTGGTGGATGACTGGGAAATTGGTGGCTTGGTGGACGACTGGGAAATTGGTGGCTTAGTGGACGACTGGGAAATTGGTGGCTTAGTGGACGACTGGGAAATTGGTGGCTTGGTGGACGACTGGGAAATTGGTGGCTTAGTGGACGACTGGGAAATTGGTGGCTTGGTGGACGACTGGGAAATTGGTGGCTTAGTAGACGACTGGGAAATTGGTGGCTTGGTGGACGACTGGGAAATTGGTGGCTTAGTAGACGACTGGGAAATTGGTGGCTTGGTGGACGACTGGGAAATTGGTGGCTTGGTGGACGACTGGGAAATTGGTGGCTTGGTGGACGACTGGGAAATTGGTGGCTTAGTAGACGACTGGGAAATTGGTGGCTTGGTGGACGACTGGGAAATTGGTGGCTTAGTAGACGACTGGGAAATTGGTGGCTTGGTGGACGACTGGGAAATTGGTGGCTTAGTAGACGACTGGGAAATTGGTGGCTTGGTGGACGACTGGGAAATTGGTGGTTTGGTGGACGACTGGGAAATTGGTGGCTTAGTGGACGAGTGGGATGGTGGCGGCTTAGTGGACGAGTGGGATGGTGGCTTAGTGGACGAGTGGGATGGTGGCTTAGTGGACGAGTGGGATGGTGGCTTAGTGGACGACTGGGAAATTGGTGGCTTGGTGGACGAGTGGGATGGTGGCTTGGTGGACGAGTGGGAATGTGGTGGCGGCTTGGTGGACGAGTGGGATGGTGGCTTGGTGGACGAGTGGGAATGTGGTGGTGGCTTGGTGGACGAGTGGGATGGTGGCTTGGTGGACGAGTGGGAATGTGGTGGTGGCTTGGTGGACGAGTGGGAATGTGGTGGAGGCTTGGTGGACGACTGGGAATGTGGTGGAGGCTTGGTGGACGACTGGGAATGTGGTGGTGGCTTGGTGGACGACTGGGAATGTGGTGGTGGCTTGGTGGACGACTGGGAATGTGGTGGAGGCTTGGTGGACGAGTGGGATGGTGGCTTGGTGGACGAGTGGGAATGTGGTGGAGGCTTGGTGGACGAGTGGGAATGTGGTGGAGGCTTGGTGGACGACTGGGAATGTGGTGGTGGCTTGGTGGACGTCTGGGAATGTGGTGGCTTGGTGGAGGATGTTGAGGGAGATGAAGACTGAGATGGAAACTCTGTGTCCAATGGAGGAAGAGATGCTGAAATAAAACAACAACAAACAAAAAAAAACTAAACAAAAAACCAGCAGATGACACAGTGCTATTAAATAGTCATATATAGGCAATACAAAAAAATGATAGATATTTGTTATATTTTAGTTCAGAAGGCTTAGGGCCCAACCTACAAGGTGTTTTAACCGTGTCTTATTCATACTTGATAATAAATCTGCTGGATGTTAAATAATTTAATGGAACTACTGTATTTCCTCGAATAGGCCGCGCGCGGCCTATTATTTTCAGGCATAAGCATAGGTAGTGAGTTATTCGAGGTATAATTGTAAAATTGTGTATGGAACGGGGTATGGTTCAATCAGACACGTTAGATAAGGTATCGTTTTAAGCGTGCGCGCCTTATTCAAGGTGCACGAGTTAATAATTTGAGGTGCAGCGTTGCCATGGCGGCCTACGCGAGTTAATTGAGATGCGCGACCTATTCGAGGAAATACGGTAAGTGCTTCTTATTGTTTTTGTTTAAACAGTTTAAGGAATATGTTATTTTCAATGTAAAGGCTATACATTTTTGTCCCAACATGTATGTAGCTTGTGATGATAATAAGTATTGACATTTTCTCACTGCATATTAGTCGTGACTGATTCTATTTAGGGGGAGTTGGGTTAAATATGATTACAATCATAATCAGGGTTTCATACAGAGGGGGGGAGGGGAGGGGGGAAACTGGGATTTCCGCCCTTAAGGTCAAGTTTCCCCCCCCCCCCCC
>WLWD01002032.1_pt1 | contig 57787 bp, 47 predicted proteins | sample 6712731 | NCBI WGS metagenome assembly WLWD01 (sample SAMN12718690, study PRJNA576275) | sponge metagenome | isolation source: marine sponge | host: Mycale hentscheli | place: New Zealand: South Island, Marlborough, Capsize Point | collected 2014-11-01 | reverse complement strand
CAATGAGAGGTGAAACATAAAAATCTCCCAATTGAAATGTTGTGTCGTAAGACAACAGTTGAAATGTGTTTGGAAGCATAAGAAGTGCATTTATATCCTCTGTGAGCTCATCCAGACCACAAATGCATATTAAATCGGGAAATGTAGTGATTTTCCAAACAAAATTAGGAAGATCATAAGCAATCTCATGAAGATTATATAAGGAATCCCGAGATAGTCGGCTAGAATTTAGTGCTTTAAATCTCAAGTTTCGTAATTGTTTCAGATTTCTCGGTGTCATCACAGGTGCCAATTTAGGGCTGCAACATTTGTTTGCTATTTCTTTTTTATAAACAACATTAGGCTTCTTCTCATTAACGAGACTTTCACATGTTTTCATATACGAAGGACAGGTGCGGAAGAATGATTTTTGGCTCTCTGTAGAATTTCGGTGTGAAAAATCATTCATTATGCTGTCGTTGCCCATATAATGAATTAAAGTGATATCCTTTCTTCCTATTAAAATAAAAATATATATTATGTTTGTTGTGTAAGTAATCTGGAGATAATATTTTTTAGTATATGTTAGGAATCTGAAGGAGAAGTAAAGGATCCTTCACTGTCATTTTGACCTAGTGCAGCATCCAATTGTAATGAAATTCAATCATAAAACATATCTTAAAATAAAAGATTGAAAGAAAGAACCAATACTGCTTGGTCTAATAAATTATAAGTAATAATTTTCCCAATTTACCAAACAATAAACATACAAATAAACTGATTCCAGCCTAATATATAATATAGTTACTAAAATACTCATCACAATATATCAAACAGTAAATCAAATTCAATATACACTTTATTTTCATACCGATCAACTGATAGGCATTTCTCTGAAAATCTTTGTTTATGCCATTTTCTGTATCTGCCACGAAATACAATTTTCGAACGATACACTTTCCTCTTGGCAACTTTGTAACTCCTTGATTTTTCCATCTGTACTGATCACATCTCCAATCATCTGAAAATTAGGGGAAGTTAAAAATGCATGCATAAGAGTATATTGGGTGTATAATGCTGTCATCATTTAGAAGGTAACACTTTTAGTAGCATGAAAACCAAAAATTGATCCTTACTTATGGGATAGTTAAAATAAAGCAGGAGCTGGAGAGATTCTATTGGTTAAACAAAAAATGTAGTACAAGAGAAGCAGCTGTTGATTGTAAACTAATGTACATACATTTGTGAAGAAGATTCTGAAGAAAATATTGGGGTGCAAGCTATAAATAGTAAATCATATGTGCCAAATTTTGAAAATAATAGACCCCAGGATAGGCCATACCATTGATACCCCCACTAATCAATCAGCAGTGTCATCAATGATTCAGGCACTGTTATATTGGCTTCTTTTTTTTTTACTGAGGGAATACGAAAGTAATAGCTGAGATACACAAATTAGCCAAAAAGCAAAACATACTCTTTGTATAGATTAAATTATTTACTGCACTGTGCTTGATAGGCAATGATTTTTTTGAGATGCCATAAGTGATTAGTGCTGTTTTGTGGGGATGATGAATAGATCAAGAGTACTATGTCGCTGAGTAATACTAGTTTATGAATAGATTAAGGGATTCATTGGACTTGAATAGATCAAAAGATGCTTGTTTCATTGATAAATTTAGGGTAAGGATACTGTGAAATTGATACTGGTGCCTGCTATTTTTCCTAATTACACACTTCACTTTACATAGTAACTCTCTAAAATTTACCCAAACAATCTTCAGACACGAACACACATTAAACAACACATAAAACTTGGATTTTTTAAGAATAAACTTCCAAGTTGCTAAATATGTTATGTCATGCTTAATTTTTTGCCCTATTTATGTCTTCTTGTATATTACAACTAAGAAAAAATTTCCAAGTTGCTAAATATGTTATGTCACGCTTAAATTTTGCTCTATTTATAGGTCTTCTAATACATTACAACCCACTACATACCTTCTTTAGCAGGACTCTTTGCTACATAAAGAAATGCCTGGCTTCCTTTGGGCTTGGAAGGAGGTGAAGATATAGCCTTTTGAAGAGGTGGGTTTTCCAAAATACTTATAGCTTCCTGAATGGAAATATCCTGCTGAACAAATAGAATGCCTTCAGGATGTGCAGAATCAGAAGCCATATAGGAACAGCAACACACAGCGGTGGACAAGGAACAGCAACACACAGCGTTGTTAATCTCTGTCGGTTATAGCTTCCTGAATGGAAATATCCTGCTGAACAAATAGAATGCCTTCAGGATGTGCAGAATCAGAAGCCATATAGGAACAGCAACACACAGCGGTGGACAAGGAACAGCAACACACAGAGGTGTTAATCTCTGTCGGGATGGTGGTGGACCACTATGGCATGCGCAGTACATAGCTATTATCGTCCCGTCCCGTCCCGGGTTTTAGTACATTCCTGAAGCGGGTGCGCCCCCAGACTACCAATGTTTGTTTATATGTAAGTGGGTGTGGTTTACCCCAGGACTTAAAAGTGCATGTACCTCCCCTAAATTTATTTAGTTGGAGGCGACCTTTCGCTTTGGTCCGCGCCGTGAAAGCTGGATGTTGTATTTAGGTGAGTTTTTTTATGCAGTTCTCTCGGATGAGTAAGTGGTGGTATAATCCGTCGTGACAGTCAGTGTTAGGTAAAGGGTCTGGCTACGGGAGACTAAGTCAGTCACAGGTCTCTTAGTTAATGTCCGTTGTCTATGGTATTCGGAGGGAGGTAGGGACCCAGGTGCTAATTGGGTGTAATTGCAATTAAGCACTCCTTATCACTCACTCAATTTTTTCCTTTACCGTAAATGAGTAGTGATCCGTGAGTAGTACATTTTTATAACCAGGAATTTAATTAAAAAGTGTCAAAATTGCGTCACATATTCCCCCTCGCATTTTAATATTTCCCGGGAAAGCACTTTAACTTGCAGCTCAACCTGCACGATCGGCTTAGCTCTGGAGTTCTGCTTAGGTTGTGGCTCTGATCTTCCATCAGAGTCTAGATATGTCCCTAGGCTAGTTACAGAGAGATCAGATCTCAAGACTCCGTTCTGGAGTAGTGTTAGCCTGGCGTAATCTAATGAGGAAGCATTGGAAGAGAATTCTGGGCCCTCTCCTCCAGATTGCCCGCAAGTAGCTGTGATCTTACATTACAAAACCTCATCAGGTAAGAGTCTTCCATGCTTGAAGAAAAAAAAAAAGAACCGTATAATGACGCATTATAATGACGTCCCATGACGAATGTACCAAGGAATGTGCTAAAACCGCCACCCCAAAATCGGGTGGCTAGAACAAGTCGTTGATGCTAGTGACTCCAGACCCTTTCCCTTCCCCCTCCCATAAAAAAGAAGGTAAAGGGTCTGGCCCGCCAGACTAACACTAACCCCACTATATTACTTATCTGTTTGTGGGAGCTGCCTGCCGACTCCAGCGTTTGGGGGTTGAAGGTGGTGGCCTTCACCTCCTGATCGGCTTTTGTTACTATTACTTATTGGCTAGTCAACCCTTTACCTAGGTCCAAACCTGTCATGCCCGTGTGGAGACACGGGCAGAGAATATGATGCTTCCCAGTCATTAAATGTCATTACCCTGGTTCTTGCTTTCATTAATTATTATTATTATTATTATTCTCCCGTGATCGGATCTTTTTGTTAGTGGTTGGGTGGGAGGGCAACAAGCTATTTGGCTGCTGCTTTGCTAATCCGCTGACTGAGCCACGTGCACGGGGACTTTAGTACGCATGCGCCAGGCCTCTTTTTGGTGCGACCCTTACCTGTAGCCCTACACGCGGGTTTCCTCCCTCTGTTTAATGAGTAAACATTAAACTCTATTTAATGTCCGTTGTCTATGGTATTTGGAGGGAGGTAGGGACCCGGGTGTAATTGCAATTAGCGGTTAGCACTCCTTATCACCCACTTAGCTTACCAGCTAAAGTGCTCTTTATTTTGTATACACCCGCCAGACTAACACTAACCCCACTATATTACTTATCTGTTTGTGGGAGCTTCCTGCCGACTCCAGCGTTTGGGGGTTGAAGGTGGTGGCCTTCACCTCCTGATCGTCCATAGGGAAGGTGGAACAGAATTTCCCTTCCCTACCCCCAAAGCGACTCTCCATCTCATTCCTCTCAGACACCTGCATAGTGTGTTTCTCGGTGCAGTGCGTGGGAAATCCCAGAGTATCATGAGTATATAGTATTACTCACCCGCTATCTTAGTCCCGCCCACCCCTGTTTTGTGCCCAAGACTGACTACAGTGCGTCCAGCTTAAAGAGTAGAAAGTTATGTTTTTTGTACTGTTCTCTTTATTTGTCTACAGGTGCACTTGTATGGAAGTTACAAGTCTAAAATTTGGCACACATTTGCATTTATGTGTATTAAACATGATTCTTCAAAAAAGAAGAAGTGGTTTTGTGGGTACAGCGTTGGTTATGACTGAGAGAGCTGCCACTATAAATAGTTGATTTTTGGTTCTGTTTAAGCCAGAAAAAGAGTAATTTTAAACCGGGTGTCTGCAAATTTTGTACATTTGATCTATATTTTATGAAGTTTTAATGTACCAAATTTGGAGTTTTAATGAGGTTTTGTTAGCTTTTAATTTCATTTTTTATAAAAAAGTGAAGTGTAAAAACTGTTTAAGCCAGAATTTTAGTAATTTAGAACCTGGTTTCTTAGAATTTTAATATAACTTAAGCTAAATAGTTGTATTTTAACATATATGAATTTGAAAATCATATGGTGAACAATGTGAGATATGACAGTTTTTGTGCAAACATTTGCTTTCATCTGCTAAATGATGACGTTTGCGGAAGCCCTAATCTCAATGACAACGTATACGTGACTTCACAACTTGCAGCATGCACATTAACAATATGTATGTATGTACAACTGCCAAACACGCGGGTAAGAAGCGGGAGATGGAGGTTTTGGCTAGCTTTCGTTCGGAGGCGAGCGGGGTACACTTCTACGACTTCAGGCCTGAAGACATCGTCGTCGGGTTACGATTTTGCTGTGAGTGGGAACTGCTGAACGCCAAGGACCCTAGCAGTATTCTTTTACGGTGCGGTCTATCGGGCACTCTAGAGAAGCGTCCGCTAATCTGGCACCACTGCTTGATGCAGGATCAGTTGCTAATGGGTAAGCTGTATAGTTTTTAAAAAAAAGAGAGGGAGAAAGACCAACAGTTATTCCAATAGATGAATGCAATCTCCTTAAGCATCCTAGGAATGTAGTATAATAGTTAGCTTTTATGATTCCAATCCTAGCTAGCGGTAGCATACAATAAGCAACTTCTCACTTTAAGATGCCTTTTTTGTTTCTGCTGTTTCTGTATTAATTTTCATACATTGGGTTGTCCCCCCCCCCCCCCCTTTTATTTTGCTATGAAATATGTTATATTTCACTTTTGAGTTTAATTACATACTTATTTGTTGCTAATTACTATTGTGCTAATTACTATCGGCTACTTTAATGCAGTTTATTAATTGATTTATGTATTTATATAGGAAAGTCACATCATGGCCTTTTTCTAGGATTCCTGGAAATAGGAACTACCGCTACATCGTATGTAGTGTGGAGGTGAGTGTTGTCGGCAATCCTCAGCGCCTGCCTGAGGTTCAGGATGCTCTTGGTAATGCCCCTATACAACAACTGGTACTGAAACAAGTTTTATCGACTACTTCAAAACATACATCAACTTCGACATGCACATCAATTTCTGACACTTCTACACCACATACGTCAACATTTGTGACTAAAGAAGACGATAGTGACTCAGACAAAACAATAATATACGAACTTTCTTCGCCAGACGAGACTATTTCAACGATTGACTGTGACAAGACAGTATTACCGTATGACAGTGACGAGACGGTATTACCGTATGACAGTGACGAGACGGTATTACCGTATGACAGTGACGAGACGGTATTACCGTATGACAGTGACGAGACGGTATTACCGTACGACAGTGACGAGACGGTATTACCGTCTGACAGTGACGAGACAGTATTACCGTACGACAATGACGAGACGGTATTACCGTCTGACAATGACGAGACAGTATTACCATATGACAGTGATGAGACGGTATTACCGTCTGACAATGACGAGACAGTATTACCATATGACAGTGACGAGACGGTATTACAACATGACAATGACAGATGTTGCACTACACCTGATCTTTTTTCTGAACCTGACTCTTCTACGACACCACTGATACACTTGACCAACACTCCACCTCTACATGTAGTGCAACAATTTCAAACTTCAGAACGCTTACATTTCCAACAGCTTCGCAGCTACAACATGACGCCACCATTAAAACGAACACATACAACACAGACCATTTCTAAAGGACGCAAACGATTACGAATACACAAAAGAACATGACTGACATACGTAACATTTGACGTTCGAGGGGGTTACTAGGAGTATCCTGCTCAAGTAAGGATTATTTGAAGGTAGGTGATATTAATGAAAACCATGATACAATATGTTTATCAGAGGCAGAGACAGCATGATGAAAGTGTGGGGGGTAGGGTTAGGGAGAGGGGCAATTATAAGGTAAACGGGGGTGTGGCTATCACAGACACAAGAGTAATTCACATGGGTGTGGCTATCACAGACACAAGAGTAATTCACATGGAATGAAAAACTTTGAATGTATGAACTATACACTTAGCTTTTTAGAAGCAATTTACAGTTGTTATAGAAATTTAATTTTGTTAATCAGTCAGTTTTGTATATCAACAGAAAAATAAATAATTATGGAAATGCTTGTCCATAGTAGGCTTAGGAGAGTATAAAATTAATTGGGAGAAAATGTCATTTCTGCTGTAGCAAATGATATTTGAGTCTACGGGAAAATTTGGCACAATACAGCACATGTGAACGTCGATAAAAAAAGATTTCTTAAAAATTTATTGAATAAGCTTACAAAAGGGAACAGTTAAGTCTAATATATTAGGAATGTCTGAGTACTTTCACTTATTAGTATGAGGGAATTATACTTGATTGCAATTGCGATTAATTAACAATTAATGTAAACGGTGAGTGTATACACTTTTCATATGAGTGTTGGTTTTGCTGCAGACCAACCATCCTTACACTGATGATAGTTCATCTGTTCTGCTCTTCTGCTCTTATGGCGACACTGCCAGGATGATCTGCGATGTTCATCTGTTCTGCTCTTATGATGACACTCCCAAGACAATCTGCCATAGTTCATCTGTTCTGCTCTTATGATGACACTCCCAAGACAATCTGCCATAGTTCATCTGTTTTGCTCTTATAATGACAGTCACAAGAGGATCTGCAATAGTTCATCTGTTCTGCACTAATGACGACACTCCCAAGATGATCTGCGGAAGTTGCATCTGTTTTGCTCTTATAGCAACAGTCTCAAGACGATCTGCAATTAGAGTTCATCTGTTCTGCTCATAAAGTGACTTCAGTAGACAATAGTTCATTAATCCTAATATCAGAGGACAATTTAATTTGTACTTACGGAGGAGGAACTTATCTTTGGCAGTGGTTCTTTCATCATTTTAAGGTTAGTCTAACTCTAAAATATTTGTTCCCCCCTCAATAGTCTAGTAATCTTCCCCTCCACCCACCTTACCCTGCCATATATTATCACTATGTCGCTACAAAAATATATATGCAGTGAGCACGTATGTTCTGCATGTGGGATGGTGGACCTCGTTATCACTTAACTGTATAAACCAAGACTAGTGTGTGTGTGTGAGTGTGTTCATATGAGTGTGTTCATGTGAGTGTGTGTGAGTGTGTTCATGTGAGTGTGTTCATATGAGTGTGTTCATGTGAGTGTGTGTGAGTGTGTTCATGTGAGTGTGTTCATATGTGTGTGTGTGTGAGTGCGTTCATATGTGTGTGTGTGTGTGTGTGAGTGTGTTCATATGTGAGTGTGTTCATATGTGTGTGTGTATGCTTTGTGTTGGCTCTTAAAAGAGCCAGTTAAAAAGTGAAGTCTTTTGCTTAGTGGTGGCTCTGAAAAGAGCCGGTTCAAACAAAAAAAAAGAAAAAAAGAAAAGGATAAATCACTCTGTTTCGGTCACTCTGCGGTGAGACTTGTATTTTTTGACTGCCTTGTCCACCGTCTGACAGCTATGCCCCTCTCGATAGGCAGTCTCGTAATCCCGGCACTTGCAAAAGAATCGCCCGATGGTGTCTTTGGTTACCAAGGCCAGGGATTGGGGCACTATCCTCCTTAGTCTGGTGATAGTTCCATTGGAGTTACTTCTTGTGTGCTTCTTGGAATGGCACCACACCTGCTCTATAGGGTTAAGCTCACAATGAAACTTAGGAAGATACACACAGAGATGCCCTTGACTGTGAATCTCTTCCTCTAGAATAGTTGTTGAATCTTGAAAGTCCTGTAGTACAAAATATAAAATGTTACAATGCCAATAATATTAAAATCCCTAATGTAATAAGGGTACAAATTGTGCTTCTTACTTGCAATTGCAAATTATCTGCTCCACTCCCCTCCCCCTTCTCCCCCCTGCATGCAATATGGCACTTCGAAAGGCAGGCTAATTTAATTCTAAATTTAATTCAGACAAGTACAACTCCATCTTAATATAGTTGAGCCATGCAGATTCTTTTATTAATTTTTATTTTATTTTAGGCGTGACAACTTGCCTGAAACAGCTGGAGTTGTTCTCTCATCTTCGCAGCATTCATTCCGCTGGTGTTTATCCCCCTCTCTTCCAGCACAGACTTCATGCCCTTCTGTACACCAGCATCTGTGACTAGTCGCTGAGTCTTCCCCTGCCACACTGTATCACGCAGAAATGGCTGTTTGCCAACATCACGGACATTCATGCAGTCCACATTCAGTGCATCTGTGGGCTTTTTCATGTGAGAGAGAGCGTTATCAAAAATGAAAAGCCCTTGGCAGTCAGGATACTTCAGCTCGAAGATTGAAATCGCCTTGTGAGTCTACATATATATATATATGTATATATTAATTAATATAATGAAGTTAATTGAGTAGGTTATCATAGTTTATTGAGTGTTAAAGATGCCCATACATCTATACTTGTTGCTGGTGTCGATCATGTCATCCTACTGTACTAGAAAAATTAATAAAGGTTTGAATATGCCATTGTTTATCACATTGTAGGTATTTGGACAGCAAATATATAGGATGGACTACAACACTGTTCCTGCTATTACTATTGCTGCTACTGCTACTACCACTACTCTACTTCTGGTATGACTACATACTTGAGATAACAGCTTGTCATTTGTAAAGTATCCATCCGTGTGCGGCTCAAGAAGCAATGTCGCCTTGTCCTCACCATGCTTCAACATTCCACCAACTTCTTCAACAAAGTCAGACACCATAATCAACTTCCCAAGAGACTTCTTCTTCAGAACTTGGTGTGTGCCGTCTGTCCAGTGGAATGACTGGTCGGCATTGGAGTAATAGGTGGACTCATCATGGTACACCCGGATGATAGGACGTTTGGCAGAATTGGGACAAGGAGAGTAGTATTGCCATGTCCTCTTATCATGAGTGCTCAGAGTTTCGAGGTAGGCCTTCCTGCTTGCCACAACATCTGTCCTGTCGTGACCGTCAAAGTAGACACCCTTGGTGTGCTGGACATATGTAAAGCCCAGTAGATGCAGCCAATGACCTACAGAAGACTTGCTCACTTCGATATCATAATTGGTTTTCACCCACGATACGACGTCCATGAGTGTGAGGTTAGGACTCCCTTTAACATAACCGGTGTCACAAATGTAGGATTTCACAGCACCTTGGACATTCTCATCACTGATTAAGGAGATCCATTTTGGATGTTTCCCTCGATCCGAGTCCAGCTCATGTAGCAGCAGTTGATCAGTGACATTTTCCAGCGATGATTGAGCGGCAAAAAAATCTACATATGTTTCCTTGGCCCATCTTCTCACCACTTCACAGTTGAATCCCATGGATGTGGCGGCAATCTTGCACGACTGTACAATTCCCATACCACTACATACACATGCACCAAACACCTGTAAACTGGTTGCCTTTTGTATGGAGAATGTCGTACTTCGTTCTGTACACGATTGCAGAGTGTTCATGCCTTCCTCAATGAGATTCAGGTGGTCATGCACAAAACTTCGTAAGGTATCCGGAGTGGCTGGTGAGGGCGCTGCTGGAGAGGACGCTGCAGGAGGAGGAGACATGGAGATATGTCTACCCCTTGGGGCTTTCAGCTTTCCAAAGTCCTTGATCTTATTGTCAGCAGTTGTACTGCTGGCCCTCTTGGAAGCTGGAGATACATTAGATATATCTGACAAAAGTAGCATATCTCCCCTAAGTCGTTTTTTCCCAGTTGCAATTGAAGAAGCCATTGCAGTTCAATTACAATAATAGCAACATGGTAATTTTATAATTGCCGTGTGGTAATGTGAGGGAAAGTCCCTTAAGGAATCGGCGGTGCAGTTAGGGAAAGCCCCAGTTTGGATCGCGCCCGAGTAAAAGGGGTGCGGCTGAAGTTTAGCTACGATTAGTGACGTGGGGAGCACAAATTCATGACGTCAAAAAAAATGTATGCGAAGTCAATGGAAATAGTTTGGTTCTCCTACTTCTGCTGTTTGAATTAGTTCAGTTTAGTTGAGATGGGTGTTAGACAAGTTGCAAAAGGTATGTCTGAAGTGAGGGAGACTACAGTAGGTATAAGTTGTGAGATCTGTACTTTCTACTCTTTAAGCTGGACGCACTGTATTTTTTAAAAATTTTTTTACAATATATCCATATCGCTGGAGTAGACACAACGTGATTGCGAGCGAAGGACAATGTTTATACATGTGTGTGAGACTGATCGTTTTCAAGATGATAGTGCCCTTGAGAACTGTGCCAGCTGTTCTCTTGGTGTTCGGATGTACACTAGAAAGGCTGAGCTGTTCCATCTGCCTAACGTACGTATCGTCGAGTCCTCGATGCCTGCTTTAGCCGCTGTGGTGGCCGCGCCGATCCTAAAATTGTGGCCAGCAAACTGATCTCGAAGAAGACCCACTGCTTCCAGCGCCTCCCGAATGACCTCCGTAAATCTGGCTTTTATTAGAGGTTTGCCATCCTTAAATTGAAAAAAACGGGCCATCCGCATTCCCTCTGATGACCATGTAAGCCAACGCTGCCGTTACGGGGCAGAGACTACTACCGCTGGAACCAATGAAGACATCCACCCCTTTCCCAAACTGGTCTGTCTTTGAAGCTTTGAGCTTCACCTTGAGGACTTGGGGTTGGATAAGTCGTCAACTGTTACGTCTCCCCAGGCCAGGTGCCTATCCTGGTCGAACGTGGTGCAGGATGGTATCGTGATTTCTCCGGCCCTAAAGAACCCGAAAAAACACATAGATGCCGCCGCCATGTCATGATAGTGTCGTTGTCCTTCGCCCTCGGCAGCATATGCCGTGAATTTTTGCCAAGATAGCAGGTGTTATTGGCAGCCTAATTCTGGTTCTGATTGGTGTCTTCTGGGCGTACGTCCGCTGTATCCCTGCCTGTACTAGTCGCAATCGGGGGAGTGAGGAGAATGCTCTCGGCTCTGGTAGCCCCAGCACGATCTGCATATGCCTAATTCCAGCTAAATATGTTTTAATTGTTTGTGGTGCTAGATGTTTTGTTGCCAAGTGTGATGAAAAGTAACACAACATACTCTCGGAGACGGGGAAGGGGAAGACGATATCAAACATATAGCAAAATTCTGCTAACTTCTTGAGTGCCGAGTTGTAGGTCTGTCTTGTAGACTTGGCTACGCCCTGAGCACAGAAGAACTGAACAGCACTGTCCAGCTGGGGGATGTCCAGTCCCACTTGGGATGACGCAGCCACTGCAAAAGAGAAGGGGGTAAAAATGAAGGGGTGCGATTAGCATCTGGTATCTGACTAAAAAATGATGGCAACCTATTTCTGGATAGGTCATCTGCCAATACATTGTGAATCCCTGGTATGTGTGTTGCTGCTAGGGAAAATTGAAAGTGGGCTTCAACAAAAAAGAGGCACCTCAGCATGCGCATCAGTGTGTCGTCATTTGCATACCGAGAATTCCGCCCTGACGCATCCGACGTGAGAGTAATCTGCACACTTTCTTTGCTAACGAGCAGGGATGCGCCATTCCAGTGCATTGCAAACACATTCCACCAAGCAAGATCCGCTTTAAATTCATTGTTGAGGCGGATGTGGTGATGTCTCTTTTTTGCCACGCTGAGAAGAGCTATTACCCTCCTGAGAAATGATCTCCCTGGAATTATTACTTTGCAGGCATGTTGCATAGTGCCAATCAGCGACTCAAGTTCCCTACGTGTGCAGGCCTGTTTCTGGAGCCACAACCGTATTTCCTCCAACAGTCTGTGCAGCTTATCTGTCGGAAGATGTAATTCCCCCTTGTTGGTGTTGATGATAATACCGAGAAAGTTTATGACAGACGTAGGTCCGTCCTGCTTCTCCTCTGCCCAGTTCCCTACACGTGTGCTTGAGGGTGCACAGACTATCGCTACACTCTGGCGACTCCGCCGCCCCTAGCACGATAAAGTCGTCAAGATATTGGAATACGTGCTGCACTCCCTCCTCTTTGACGCACCACTCTAGACCATCTGCCAGTGCATTGAATATTTTGGGTGCAGACCTGAGCCCAAACAGGAGCATGCCATCCACATACACTGCATTCTTCCATTGCATACCTAGGTAGAGGCGATCTCTTGGGCAAATGGGTACAAGTCGATATGCTGACTTGACATCGATCTTGGCAAGTAGGACCCCCTGCCCAGAGACATCGCTCTCGCTGCCACTTGGTCGACTGTAGTGTACACCATGGAACAATGGTCAGGGTTAATGCCATCGTTCACGCTGCCACCTCAGGAAAGGATAAGTCCGTAATCAGCCTCCACGTTCCCGGTTGATGCTTCTTAGGAATTACTCCAAACCTGTTGATATGTGCCTTGGGGGCTGATGACAAAGGGAAGGGTCCTAGGATGTTGCCTGCTTCAACTTCTTTTGCTAAGTAGTCGTCGATGACTTGTGGGTTTTTCTCTGCTGATAGCATGTTCTTCTTGGCCGGGTTGAGCGTCGTGAACGCTGCCACGCCTATATGAAAGCCGTGCTCCAAACTAGTGACTATGTAGTTCGTATAGTCAGCATCCTGGTGAGTCCTTAGTCTCTTCCTCCACGCTGCAACGTTGAGTGGTGTCTTGACGGCTGCCAGCCTGTGGTCCTGGGATGCCCCTTTGCAGTTGTGACTGTCCAATGCTTTTAGGTCCCTGGTATATCTGTAGTAGCCTTCTTGATCTACAGTGTACACACGTAACTAGCTTCAACTCCGACTCAGTGCTACCACTCCATTTGCCTAGCCTGATTCTCCCCCTATTCAACTAGCTGTAGCCTCTCTATATACATCTTTTTTTTTCTTTTCTGTTTTTCCACTCCGACCTAGATAACCTTTCTCTATGTAATTCCCCAATTTTGATTGATAGACATATTAATATTTCATGTAATACAATGATATTAAACCTACACAGGGTAGGTGGTCACGCCGAAGCGGAAGGTGCAACAAAATAACATAAACAGATACAGTCACTACATTGGTCTAATAGTCCAGTGTAGCTATCTCATAGAAGATGTTCAATACATAGCGTGTGCTATTTCCGTCCTCGGAGGCGAGGTGAGCTGGGTCTACTCATTTTTGCTGGTGGCGCTCCTCTGCCACATTGGGATACTGGGTGACTGCCTCGGCATTCCATGCATCTGTGGCCAAATCTGCACGGGTTGAAGTGGCACTTGTTGCCATATTTGGCATTAAATAATTGGCATAGATGACTGGAGGCAGGCTGTTTCGTATGTTGCTTTACCCCGCAGATGTCCAGTGGCAAGTGACTCGATGTGGCTTCAGGGCAATCTGACTCTGCATGGTGCTCGCTGCCGCAGAGGGTACATCGGCGTACTGGCCTAGCTCTTCCAGTGAATGTTTCATTGTAGATGGAGAAGTCCACTTGTCCCCACTCTAAAGACTTTGTTAGGGTTGCCTTCCTGCAAAAGCAGGTGTCGTAGATGATCCAGCCATCCCCAGCAAATGACCTGTGCGCCTTGACAATCGTGCGTTGATAGGCCATCAGCTGCGGAGTCTTGCCTGGGTACCTGGTGGCCAGCATCGTGACCAATGATGCGAAGCATTCTACCCATACTAGGATGTCTGTTACGGGGCCCTTGCGCTGTTAACGACGGTGACAGCACTTCTGGTCCTCGTCATCTTGGGTAGACCAATTTCCCTGGATCAAATCGGCCATATCCACAAAGTCCAGGGCCAGTATCTTGGTGATCACTTTCGCTGGTAAGGAGATCCCAAGCAGATTTGTTGGAAGTTCCATGTCTCTGTGGGTTGCTTTGGTGGAAAAGTGGGGCGGTGAGAGATGAGGCCGCCAAAGCCACGCTTAGTGGCGTCCCCGGAGTGGACCCCGCGAGGGAGGAGAAGGATGGTAGACCTGCCAGTGCCTCCGCTGTTGGTAGCACTCCCATGCCTGGAAAAACACCAAGTGGACGACAGAGACATCATTTACTGTACCCCTCAATGCCATTGGAGCTACATTGCTCCGCAAGACCATTGGAGCTACATTGTGCGTCCCGCAGTGTGGTGGGACTAACCTGGCCAGCATTTGTGTACAGTAACCACCAAGTTACTGGGTCCTATTATGCCCTGCAATCGGCCTGTAGTGCCGAATGTTTGATGCCCTTTTGGACACCCCATTGCTTATACCATGTGACCTTTTTTTTTTCTTTTTTTTTTTGTCTACCTTGATTGGAGGCTGGCTTATATACCCCAAATACCTTACGTTGCTTACTGCCAGGTACTACTTAACCCATCTAATTGCTAATTGACCTTTGCTAATTGACCTTTCCTGTTGACCTTTCCCATTTGACCTTAGCCTGCTTCACAGGTCTAGCTAGTCTGGTATCTCTTAGTAGCTGCAACGACTTGTGCAAATGACATCACAGGTTTATTGCGTTATCATTAACGTGTGGGCTAAAATCAATCGCGAGTCAAAACATTTTGTCTAGTAAACATTTTGTTGGATTGTCTCTTTGCGACTGTGGTGTTTCAATAATGCAGAACGACAACAACAGTAATGGCTGGTTCACACTTGTGTAGGAGTTGGTCTATACAAATGGCAAACTCTGGAAAAAAGCACTCTTTCTGTACCCTGTAGTGAGAGCTACAAAAACATATATTTTTTAAATGCCCTTTCATCTGCTCTGGCTTTACGCACGAAACTAACTTCTAAACACACTCTTCATCACTTGATCTCCCATAGTTAACAACGTGGAATAAGCTGGCGCGCATTGAATATGTAGTGAGGAATGTGCTGAATTAACGATTCTGCAATCTGATTGGAGCGCCACTATTTTGGTGCCGGTGCAAGTCGTTGATACTAAAGCTACCAGACCCTTTCCTTCCTCAGCCGCCGCCAGACTAAGGTCTAGCTATATGCCAGAATGCTTTAGCTATGCCAAAGTGGTTGGTGGTATTCCATCCGTGCTTTATGCTGTTGTATTCATTTATGCTGAAGTAGTTATATTCGTGGTGAAGGGGTTGTATTCCATGCTTTATGCTGAAGAGGTTGCATGGTGTGTACCTTAGCAAATGTCAGTTACCAGTCTGTTATGTAATTTTTGAGAGGCATAATGATGCAGTTTAGATCATTCTATTTGCTAGCTGTTACTTGTTGGACTACTCGCGTCAATAACTCTAATTCTAGTATGTTTTGACCAAGTTTGCTAATCTTCTTCAGGTACAGAAAATAGGGTACAGAGTATTGCTATTTTCTGTACCTGAAGAAGACTAACAAACTTGGTCGAAACGTCGCACTGGAATTAAAGTTTATTGACGTATATAGTCCAACCAGTAACAGTTAGTAAATAGAATTACCTGTCTGTTGTTCAAAGCTTGATTAGCTCACACCTGGTATGTTTGAACCACAACAAGATAAGGGTGAGGATGGGTGAAGTGAGGCGAAAGAAGGAGAGTTTGGTAACTACAATGTTGCAGAGGGAGAAAAGAGCAGGTGAGGAGGGGGGTGGGGTGCGACGGGCGTAACATGAATATGACAAACAATATTATTCTGTCAAACGTGGTAAAGAACTCAGACTTAGCTTCTCTAGAAGCTTGACATACATAACACAGGCTCTATTATATCATTCATTACGTATTTAATTAATTATTGATGTTCTCACCATAATGTTACATTAGCTATATCTAGCTGTGCTTCTAGTGTTGTACTTGAATGTTGTCCAGAGCAATACAATAATAATAGCTTCCTCCATCATTGTATTATTGAGTGGTTTATAGCTCTCCCTATATATTTAGTATTGGTCAATTCTATTATAAATGGCTTAGCCCCAGTACTACTAGTATATTAAACATGTAAACCAAGCTTATGTTGACCTGGTTGTATATGTTATTATGATGAAATAAATATGACCAATTTCACTTGTGTTACCAATTAGTCATGAGCTGGTAAGTTGTGTTCAATATTATATTGGATTTTCAAAAATTTTAAATTACGAAGTGAAAGTTAATATAGACACGGTATATAGTTTAAACTGGGCAGGGACTAGGAGAGGAAAGATAATATTCTATTTAGTTAGGATTGACCACTTCTTTACCATGTATACAATGCTTTAAATACGTTGCATGGTAGGTCACTCGGATATAGTGCACAGATCAACTTCATACTCATAAAGTCTGCTATATTTCTAAAGGAGAAGACTTGGATTATGTAAGATGTAGGATGTGTGTAATAAGTAATGAATGTATTAAAATAATGTAAGTGCAGTAGAACCTCTGTAATTCTAAGCTCACTAATCCACTCACTAATCTGAATACCCCATAATCCGAAAGGCTTCCAAATTTGAGCCCCACTCCTTAAAGCCACACAATTTACACCTTGAGAGGCGGCAGTTGTAACAAGTTAAGTTAGTTCTCAGAGTTAATTCTCATACACTCTCAGATGAACTTGTGGACAGGTGCTTATCACATGAATCACGATGATGTAATAGAAGTGTGTGTAATGTTCAGAGCATGAATATGATTATAGAAATTACAAGCACCATATGTTACAGCAGTTTGGCTACTTCAAGCTTATTTTTGGCTCCCTCTGTGCTACTTAAGTTGTTTCTTTGCAGAAAAATAGGAACATTCTATATAGTAGTTATTTTATTACCACGTCTTTTTTCTATTATCTGCTTGAAAAAAAAAATCACCGGTGAAGGTTTAAGGTTTAAATGCACCCAATTATACTTATTGCAATAGAATTATGATTACATTTTAAGCAACTCATTAACAAAAAATTGTTGTGTATATTATAGCCTACACTGCATGAAAGTGACTGAAGTTGGACTCTAACAGTGTGGCAACAGTTATCGTAATAAGGTGAGTGAATCATCAAACGCAAGACATATTTCGCTTATCATATGGCAGGTATATATTTCACAGGTAAAAACTATCATGGTTTTGAATTTAATAAAGTATTAGTGGGTTATATTTTCATTTTGCTTCAAGTTAAATCAAAGCTTATGGGAACTTTTTTATGGATAAAAAGCAACTTTATTGCACTAATAATACCCCGCCACACAGTTCACAATTACACTTATTTCAGTGTTACTGGAATGCTGCAGTGTTTACACTTAGAATTAACACTGGCCTCAGTGTTACTATAACACTGCAAGATTTTACACTCTTGATTTACACTTCAAAAGTGTTATTATAACGCTTCATTTTTAACAGTGTACATTAAGGATCATTGCTCTCAAAACTAAAGCTCAAGAAGATAAAATTTATTGAAACGACTGATTTATTGAGCCTGTGTTATAAAAATTTGTTTCCATTCTTATACTTATTATGACTAGCCAAGTACCCCGCCACACAGTGGTGCTTGATGAACTAACATTTGATTTTAAAAAATCGCCCATCATAAATATACGAACTCTATGGATTATGCTATTTAATGTTTTCTTCTTTTCCTATATAATATTTGTGCTAGACACTCACAGTACATTCAATTGCTGTGATGTGCATGGCTAGACACTCACAGTACATTCAATTGCTGTGATGTGCATGGCTAGACACTCACAGTACATTCAATTGCTGTGATGTGCATAGCTAGACACTCACAGTACATTCAATTGCTGTGATGTGTATGGCTAGACACTCACAGTACATTCAATTGCTGTGATGTGCATGGCTAGACACTCACAGTACATTCAATTGCTGTGATGTGCATAGCTTGAATCTTGAATTTGAAGGAAGCACAATTATAAAAGTGAAATATAACCAAAGAATATGCCTCAGTTAGTGAATGGATAGCTATGCAGGACAGACTCAAGTATAAAATTCATAATATCTTGTATAATTAACCCTCAGCACTCATTCACGAGAGTGTTATAGTAGTTGTCCTGTTTGTTTGTCTGTCTGTCACAATCTGACTTTGGATATTATTGACAATTAACTGTTAATTTAAGTGTGAACTTACTCAAAACTACGATTTAAGACCTTTTATTGGTACCCAATCAAAAATATCAAAATAACTCATAATTCAAGCTGCATTCGAATATTTAGGTATATACAGTCCAAAGTGAGTTATGTGAGTTTTTATAATCCACACTATCACCAAGTTGATTTGACCCCTATCAGCAGCTAAAGGGTTATAATCAGATGTCCTAAATAGTCAACTTGCTTCTTGCCCCTCTCACATTTACTTTATTTTTTATCAAAGTCCCATCTTCCTCAACTGTCCTGTGCACATGCTGATTCGCATTGATCAATGTTTTGTCAGTATAGACAACAGCAATTAAAAACAGTGACAAAGAATGTAATCATTTTACGGCCTTCCACTAAAGGCAGTATTGATAATCGTTTTGAAAGTTTTTCTTAGACAAGCTTGCTGCTCCACAACCATATCAGTAGATGGTCAAAATGTGGAATTTGAAACTGAAAAAACTTGTTGTTTGTGCCGGCGCTAATTCTCATGCTCCCGTGATTTTCAGGACATGTGGCAACATGAGCTACACAGCTGGAGGTGGATGGCCCAATCCACTAATTAAATTATTAATAATTGTTGAACAAAAGTCTTCATCTTGCCCATACGTAAAGTTTTTTCTGAATACCCTGAACCTGACGTTTTGTGTATGCACTTTACCACAGTCATACTAATCTTCTTTTGCTTGTTCTACTCTCTGTTCCTATAAACCACCATATCTCTCATCCAATCTAATCTCTAAGCCAATTAAACTCTACTATATAATATTGTGTGGTAACTTTACTTCAGATTAAATCTATATAATATGTGACAGTCTATGGGAAAAGGGGACACTTCACGCAAAAATTGAAATTGAGATATAGGCTCCAGAAGTAAGTCATAGGAAAAATTCTTTCTTTCTCCTATTTTTGTTGTTTGCAGAATTAGTCTTAGTGACCCTTACTTTAAGTTTACGCCAAATTTTAAATGCCGAAACAACTTAAAAGACCCCAAGCATGCCGTGGAAAGACAAGCTACTTTTTATTCTCTCTCGTTCTCGAAGTACAATAAACGGGGAATGGGCGGAGTTTCAAATAAGCAGCTAAAAAAAAAACGGCATAGCTTTGAGAATAGTGCATGCAATCTACAGCTTACCTCTGGTTGAAAGTTTACCACTACATGGAGTAGAGTAGCCAAGGATTCCGACAAGACAGGCTGTGAGACGCTCTGAAAGCTAAAAAGAGCTCTACGCAAACTTCGTTAGTCGCCGTTAAAAAGCGGCTGTACGATTTAATTGTGTATGCGGAGTACGCCGTTAAGTATACGGAAACATTAATTATACCGAAAGTGGAAATTCAATTTATATTTTCTCGATTTCTAGTTCAATTGCTTTGCTGAATACAGCCCAGTTCAACTGCCAGTTTCTCTGCGCGTCGAAGGTTTTACCCTCCAGTATTTTAGCACTAAGTTGAGATAATTTGTAGCTTTTTATTAGCATAAAAAACTCAATTTTTTTGGTTTGCGTGAAGTGCCCCCTTTTCCCATAAACTGTCACATATTTTTAAAAAAAGTAATATACACTCCTATTTAGAACAGTGGAAGCATTAGGGGAGTTTTGATTAGCTATGTAACATCTTTGAAGCTATGGGTATCTAGCTGTATTAGTCCTGCTAGGGCTGGTTACTCAGTTGTAAAGTTAGTGGTACAGCTTTCTAGGACTCTCCCATACTCACAGCTGATATTTTAGCAGCTGCTTTGGCCCAGGTTGGGTAGTTTTTGTAGAGATAAACTAGTTTGAGGTTAACACCCACCAACAGTGTGATGAGTTTACTGTCATAACCTAAAAATAGAGAATAAATGTACATAATAATATAATTACATTATACATATATCTGTATATGTTATGTATACATACATTGACTGAATAAAGTACACAAAATTTCAAGTGTTGAAGTCTGCTCTAGCTGTCAGCAGTTTCAACTCATCACATACGTTACTATGCTGCATAATAATTGGCGAGCGAGCGAAGCGAACGAGACACTTACACAGGTAACACAATTGAAAATTGGGGATGTTTGTTTGTTTGTATATATATTTGGATGTACTTATGTCATTTTGTACTTTGACCCTCTCATACTTTCGAGTTAGCTCAGTGTTTGACCCCGTCCCAAACGTCACTAAACAGTATCCCCTGGTTTATCGATCATTACCCGTATCATCCTAGAAATTGAATTGTTTACCGCTTTGAATTCTTTTGCCGGTGCAGTTTAAACTCAAAAACTTACTGGAGTTCAATTTCTATTCAAGTTAGTGGTGGTGGTAAGTTGATAGTGATTAGTCATAAGCTCTACGCAACAGTATTTACTTGAAAATTCATTGTCCACTAGACTTTCCACAAGGTAAGTCTTGCGTAAGTATGTTCAGTTACGTGACAGTATTGTGCGTTACAGCTATTATGCAAAGAAAAAGTTTAAAGAACGTAACTTTTTTTTGTTGTTGTTGTTGTTGTTGCTTTTTTTTTTTTCCACTTCAAACAGTTGCGGGGAGCGGTTACTATGGCGTTAAATACCTTTACCGTATTATACGTAATTTAAAAATTCTACTTTTTATAGTAGCTTGAACGTTAGAAGTGAAAACCAATAGTTTAACAATAGTGTAGTTTTAGGCTTGCTCGCCATTTGTGCTCAAGCACACCACTAGTATATTATATGTCAAGTACCTCTATACACATCTAGTAGTGTCTTCATTTTCCTTTTTTAAAGCATTCATGCATTGTAATTCAAGTTCCTAGTTTTGGTTGTGATAATTAAAGAGGAATGGGTTCATGAGCTAATTTTGACCATACTCTAATAGAAATTGATTTTGTTTTGTTTTGTGTATGTGTGTTGTTGTTTTTTTAGTTGTTTATTTTTTTTACCGCCATACATATATAAACAGCAAAAAATCATTTTGTTTTCATTTCATGTACCCTACTCTATTATTATGGGGTGATTTTATAGATAGATGTGGACATCAAATTCTTTTCCAGCTGCCTTGACTGATTAATGCCTAATTAAGCACAACAGAACACAGAAATTTATCTCCAATACAGAATTACATAATTTTGCCATTGCAACTGACTCTCAGAGTCAGCAATCATAAAGAGAAGACCCACAGACCAGGCACTGAAACTGGTAGATTTACAATAGAAAGTCAATTTTTGGGGAATAATCATAATATTGTGTGTGAACCTATAGATTTGGAGATATTTTGTAGAAACTGTGACTTTCTGGTAGATTTACAATAGAAAGTCAAATAATCATAATATTGTGTGTAAACCTATAGATTTGGAGATATTTTGTAGAAACTGTGACTTTCTCGTATCTGGAGTGAGATAAGCTTACTTATCATGGGTGTAGGAAGCAATTTTAAAATGTAGAGGCCAAACAAGCTGTCACATTTGCCATGCCTACAATAGGGTTTAAATGATTTAAATGTAATTAATCCAAGAATTGACAATTAGTAAAGTGATGTAAAATTGATGAAAGCATGATATATGCCGGTTAGCTAATCATATACCTTGTCAAGCAAGAGTTTTTAAGTTTGACAGAATCTTTAAAATACACCGACTTTTATCTTAACCTGTTTAGATAGACATTTTGTTACAGTGAATGTAGTTGAAGGTAAAATCTTTATGCATCTTCCAAACTGATTCCTAGTAGTACTCACACTAGAGTCATGGATATCATATTTGACTATTCCATCTTTCCTGTTAAAAAAAACCCTTTAGGAAGGAAAGCAGACTTAACATCACTCATTGAAGCTTCTCTTTCTTACTGGCTCTAATAATGATGTAGATTGTCTATCGTTATAGTCTCGAGTAGCAAGACCCTTTTCCAATCGCAACGATCGTTGCTACTAGGCAGCCTACCCCCGAGGATTGAAAACTTCTTACAATCTATTACTTTGCAAGATCTTTTTGGAAACAAAATGAGAGTAATGAGCTATCCCATACACGGCTTGAGGGCCGCTACGGTACCTATGCCTATGCTTATTGTTTTTCAATAACATATGTACACACACCAAAAGAAAACAACAGCAAATTCTCTTGCAACCGCTAGAACCTGGATGTCTGTACATTGAGCATGCATTATGAGCCATGCAAGCAAAGCTCCTGAAGCTGAGCTAAAAAGTTCAGGAGAGCAGGCTTTTCCTCACAGCTAATGGTGTGGGCACCTGAAGTCCCACCTGGCCATACTATTTGATGAAAATAAGCCTTGAATTTGCACCCCAGCAAATGCCAATTACCCAATCACAGCTGGATGGACTGGTGGAGCAGGATGGTGAATAGTTGTGAACATATACAGCTCCTATGTACCACGCCTTATATATACAGTATATCACTAGTCTTCTGGGCCTCCTTAAGCTTATAGATGAGTATGCAACTAATCTAACTACAATTATCGGTCTGATATTCCACTTATTGGTATAGTGTTTTCCTTCTTCCCAACCAATAATTTGGTACGAAACCACAAACCATACATGTAACTGTCAGCCAATTAGCAGGGAAAATAAAATCAATTAGTAAGGGAAATACAATCAATTAGTAAGAGAAATACAATCAATTAGTAGGGGAAATACAATCAATTAGTAGGGGAAATACAATCAATTAGTAGGGGAAATACAATCAATTAGTAGGGGAAGTACAATCAAATAGTAGGGGAAATACAATCAATTAGTAGGGGAAATACCAGAACAATTAGTAGGGGAATTACCAGCTATTAGTAGGGGAAATACCAAAAGTAGGGGAAATTCCAGCAATTACTTTACCTCAGAGATTATGTTGTCAAGTATTCCGCTCCTTCCCCCTCCTTCCCCCTCCTTAAGTTGATTTTATCGAAACTGTCTGAAACAAACAGACAAACATGAAAACCAAATTCAATTTCCCTCATCACTGAAAAGTTGGCATCAGAATTGAAATTACCTTGACATGCCTATTGATTGAATATCTCCAGAGTCATGGGTCAAGCCATAAGCAAATATTTTGTAAAAGTTATGTTTTATTCATTCAAGTCAATCGGAATCTATCATAGTGAAATGCCATGTTGTATCCTAATTACAAGCTATCGCAACACCCAAACGACTTGAAGATCTTTCTCAGTTTCCTTGTATCAAGGGCAAATCTCCACTCGCAGACTCAATCCTTGGAGGTCCCATAGATATTTTCTTTGGCATTGCTGATGTCAGTCGATGTACAAAAGGCTCTAATTCACTGTCAGAGGACAAGGCAACTGTAGCAACCCCTACTATCTTTGGTTGGACCTTAGGAGGTGCTATTCCTCAGGATTCACTTCTGCCGTCAATTTTAAAACTTCAAGTCAACGAAGATTCTCTCCATTCTGCTCTTCAACAATTGTGGGAACTAGGGTAAGTACCAGAGTCTGACACTTTTCCTGCTGCCGACCATTCTGCCCTCCAACATTTTGATGATCATTATCAGATCCTGCTAGATGGTCGTTATTCCGTAGCTTTGTCCCAGGTCGATAACCCTCTTCTTCTGAGTGACTCATGCAATATAGCTTTACGCAGATTTCTCCAAAATGAAAGATCCTTGACCAAGAAAGGTAAACTACAGGACTTTAATGCTGTGATGAAAGAGTACCTCACCCTTGATCATGCGGAATTAGTTCCTCAATATGATCTTGAAAACCCTCCAAAGGATGTACTCTATCTGCCCATTCATGGTGTTTTCAAATATTCATCCACTATTACGAAACTACGCGCAGTCTTCGATTCATTCACTGACTCATCCTCTGGTACCTCTCTTAATGATCTACTGCTTACTGGCCCCAACCTATATCCTCTCCTCACTACTATCCTTGTGAAATTTCACTTACACTGAATAGCATTCAGCACTAACATCAGTTAGATGTTTCGGGAAGTAGCTCTTCAACCACAAGACCAGGATGTTGCCCTTTTTTCTCTTATGTGATGATCAGGGACAGATCAGGGACTACAAATGAAGAGGCTAACATTTGGTTCAAGCCATCACCATTTCTAGCCACAAAAGTTCTTCACCACTTAGCTAAATCTAACAAAGACACCCATCCTTTGACTTCTCACTCAATTCTCACTTCGTTTTACGTTGATGATTTCTTATCAGGAGAGTCTACTCTTCAAGAAGCTAACGAAATCAGATGGGAGCTCTGTCGTTTGCTCAAATCGACCGGAATACTCTGTGAAAGTGGCGAAGCAATGATCTCTCATTTCTGGAAACTATACCAGAAGATTTAAGAGAGCTAGCTGACCTTCATTTACCTTCTCCCTTGTCAGCATCCAAAACACTTGGTATTCACTGGGACGTGAGCAAGGATAACTTTCATGTATCTGTTCCATTTGTCAACGATGATCTTCCCATAACCAAGCATGAAATATCCTCTATCTCTGCCAGAGTGTTTGATATTATGGGATTTTATTCACCAGCTACGTACCATCCAAATTTTTTTTACAGGAACTATGGAGGTTGAAGCTCTCTTGGGACGATCCAGTTCCAGGTAAAATTTCCAAAAAATGGAAGCAGTGGATTTCAACACTATTAGCTCTCTCCTCTCATCCGATTCCACGGCAACTTGTACCATCAGATGTTCCGATTAGTAGCCAGTCTCTTTACGGCTTTTCAGATGCCTCTACTTTCACCTATGGTGCTGTGATGTATATTAGAACTATGCACGAAAATGAAACTGTATCAATCACACTTGTAATTACAAGTCAAGGGTAACCCCACTCAAATCTGTAACTATACCTAGGCTAGAACTGGTTGCAGCACATTTACTGTCTAAACTTTTACGGTCTGTATCTCATGATTTTTCTATTCCTCTCTCTCAAATATATGCATGGAGCAATTCCAGTATAGTCCTATGCTGGCTTCATAAGAACCCAGCCACACTGAAGACGTTTGTCTCGCATCGAGTTGCCTCAATTAAACAGATAATACCTGCTGATCATTGGCAGCATGTTCCTACTCAGGACAACTCAGCTGACTTGGCTAGTCGAGAAGTGAATTTGTGCAACTTGATTTCTTCATCCTTGTGGTGGAAAGGCCCTCCATGGCTACTCCTTCCTCAGCCATCATGGCCACAGATACCTGCAACGAGCTCAGAAGAAGTACCTGACATTCGAGCTACCATTGTTGCTACAGTTCAAATCATCGAGCCTGATCCCAATTTCTCTCTCTGGACTCGTTACTCTTCTTTGACAAATTAATGCATATGGTATCGTGGATCAGGAGATTTCTTCACAATGTTCGAACTAAATCTCATATTTTGTCTAGTGTACTCACCTCAGAGGAACTTCAAGCTGCTAAACTATGTCTTCTTCGAGTGGCACAGAGGATGACTCATGAAGAAGTCTTTGAGTATATATGGTCTGGACGTAGTCTACCCTTTCATCACTCGCTCTCAAAGTTTGACATTTCACTGGGTGCTGATCAGCTCATCAGAATCAGTGGTAGAGTTCGAGACCTGACTTTCCCCTATCTTCTCGATCTCTAATACTCCTGTCTTTAAATTCTACTCTCACTTAACTTTTCCTTTAAGCGTACTCTCCAAATGCTACCACTATCGAGAACTACACCAGCACCACCATTTTAGCGTACTGGAATGGATTTCGCGGGACCATTCTATATTTCCAAGGAAAAGTTTGCAAGCTTACCAGAGTCGAGTGCTATGCCTGTCTTTTTATTTGTCTAACCACCAAGGCTGTACAAATCGAATTCTGTGCCGATCTCACCACGGAGGAATTAATGGCTGCATTTCATCGCTTCACAGCTCGGAGAGGTACTCCTCTACACCTTTCCTCAGATAATCGCACAAACTTTGTCGGTGCTCATAATGAGATAAAAGAAATTAAAAAGTTACTGTCGTCACCATCTACAGACAGAGCTATTTCACATGAAGCTACCAGAACATCCCTACAATGGCATTTTAGTCCTCCCAGAGCTCCACATCATGGACTTTGGAAAGCTTGGGTAAAAAGTATGAAGACGCTCCTCAGGAAGCTCATGTCGCTGTATTTGCTCACCTTCAATGAACTCTACACTATCCTTACAGAAGCTGAAGCTATTCTTAATTCCCGTCCATTGATACCAGTCAACTCCACTGACAAAGATGAACTTCTGTTCAACTGTGACTGGCTCGTGGCAAGGGTGACAAAGATATTTCCAGTTGATGATTGACTGACACGAAGTGTCGATCTCTTCTGTCAAGGAAAGATGTACAGAAATGTCATCGATGCCTTCCTTCGTCGAAGTCTCGAGTTGTCAACGTGAACGTTTATAATGCACAAACATTTTTATTCACCTTAGTTACGCTACTTTACTCCTTTATTATTGTTCTAGCATGTTGTACTTATATTTACTATCGTGATTTAACCAATTGAAACATTATTTCTACTGCTTGGTGAATTACCACAGAGCTGGTCATTCGATTACTATTTTGAAACCTAGTGTTGGGATTTGCGACCCCAACAATTCCGCTCCTTCCCCCTCCCTTAAGTTGATTTTATCGAAACTGTCTGAAACAAACAAACATAAAAACCAAAGAAAACTGGTGACATTTTTTCATCATAATACTGGCTCATATAAAGAATAGGAGTATGCACAAGCGATTTTAGGAGACATTGATTAAATAAGTATAACAAATTTGATAATTACTTTTGATAGTTTTTTAAGGGTAGGGGTTAAGAAACAGTAGATTGAAGCTGTCTTAACATTATGCAAGTTACTCTCAGAATTTAATTAGTTATCAGCTTTGAAATTTTTGTTTCAATTCACAGTTTATAATCTATTTTACATTCATTTGCAGGTAAAATGAATTTAAGAACTCAATGGCTTCTCGTGTGTTTTGTTTCCTACTTACTATTCTGTTGTATCTGCTACTATAATATGGTCTCTCATAACAAGATCCATCCTCATTTTCATTCTACAAGTCCAATATATGCTATAGATCAGTTGAAAGACTTTCATGAACCATTCTCTAAAGATCTTATTGTTCACACTGCATTTTTTGACTCTCGTCCTAGAGATAATCACACTAATACGACTGTAATTTTTATGACTGTAAACAGAACTATTTTAGACGAAGGATGGATAGTTGGTTGTGGAGTTGATGGCAGAAATGCTGCAACATTTACCTACTACTCAGGTCTTGAGAACTATTTGATGCATGACTGGCTTGGAGAGAAGCCATTCCTGTATGAGAACATGCGAGTACATTGTTATGATATGCCAGGAACCAATGGCAGTGAAGTTCATGTAGTTTACAAGACTGGACCAAGTTCTTCAGAGATCAGAGAGATATCTCAACATCCTCTTTTCTTTCCTGCTCCAAGAGTGACTCCTACAGGCAAGTACAATTTTACAACTGTCACCTGCTCTAAAGTTCATAATCGAAAGGCAACTTTTATACATGAATTTGTTCAATACCAGAAGACCCTCGGGGTAGATCATGTTCACTTCAGTATCTTAGATCATTTTATAACTGACAAAGGATTTGATGATTTGATTGTAAATGATTCTTTTTTATGGAAACAATATGAAGAAGGGTATTTATCATTCAGTGTGTGGAAAGAGTGGTATGCAGACAGTGATGTAATAGGTGGAGAGCTTTCTCTGCATTCTGAGATTCTCCGCAAAGTGGGCTGTATCTATCGTTATATTGGAACATATGACTATGCAATGCCACTAGATACTGATGACTTCTTTGTACCGAGAATCCCAGGAAAGACTCAATTGAAGGACTACATTTTGAAGTTCTGTTTCTCAAAGCCAGCTGGCTCATGCCAGTTTGACTGGATCTGGTATTATCCTAGCTGTGGACTTACAGGCAACATAACAGATGGGAATGTTACAGATCATTTGAAGACAAAAGTTTATAATAAATATGAATTTAAGAACTATAAATCTGTTCACAATACCAAAGTGTTTTTAGATTCCTCATTCCATGATGCAAGATGTCCCAAATGTTTGGCACCAGGATACTCCATGGTTCATGTTTCCAATCACACAGCTTATGTAGCTCACAACAGATACGGACATTCTGTACCCTGTAATAGAAAAACTCCAGTATTATAATATCAGTGATTACCAAATAGACTACTTATATAGTACACAACATGTATGGACAGTGAGAACCATACAAAAGTTTGATATTATTTTTCTCAATAGATTTATAAAATAAAGTTTTTTTTAATGTTTGGTGTTAGTATTTGCTTGGTTTTTTTTTTTTGTTAGCTATATATTTTTGTATAGCAAATATTGTTGGAAATGCACCAATCAGTAAGACTTATTTGTACTATTATTAACTTATTTTTCTATTTATAATTTTGTGTCTCATGCCTGTGTTGAATTTATTCACTTTTTTCATTAATTTTTTTTTTTTTAATGTTCCTATTATAAACATGTAGTACTTAAAAAAATTAATACGGTAATAATGTCTTATATTATTTTGTTACTATTTCCGTCAATATTTTGTGCACTATTACGTGTGGGTAACAATCTAACTCCTAATTTACTATCACAACACCCTAATTGGTATACTCTGGGGTGTTAAGAGGGTGTGACTGAACACTGTTTTTTACAGTGAATTATCAGCGTCGTTTGCGGATTTTGTTGATTATCAATGGATTCTTTTCAATTGCATGATATAACCTCTTTTCCTCAAAGCTGTTATCCATAATGCAATAATGGGGATGCAGCAGACATTGGGTGTTTTAGCTAAAAGGTTGTGCCACATAAACGGAACCTATATTACAGTTAAATCTAGGTACCAATATTGTTTGGGTTTTGAGATTCCAGACATTAGTAAGTCTTAGTATTTTTAATATCATGTTAAAGATTTACTATCAATTGACTTGGCATTGGTTCACTTGTGTTGCTTCTCAAATTCTTCAATAAAGTTCATGTTCTTTTCCCAAGAGACACCCTTATCACACCTATACTGGTGTCACGCTACACCCATGCAGACCCTTCAAGGGTGTAGTACTGCGCTCTATTACAGTGCACCATTACGCCATGTAAATATAAACACTTGAAATTTGGGTAAATATTACATACATTACTATAATGATATGACTCATATGTTCTAATATGTAGAGTTAGTTTGGGATCTGATGACTGTTCTATCTTTCAACAACACTTGATTTCTTGAAGAGCCACGGATACTGCCATATTCACTGAGAACATAAAATCATTTTGATGTATTACTAAATTAGATAGTTATTCCTCAATTGTCGACCACTAAACTTTCACCGCAATTTATTTTCTTACCGTTATGGATCTGGACCCCGAACAACCACGATTGGATAGGCCCATCATAGTCTGAGCTGCAGCTCGATTGTCGCCCATATACTGCCAGTGATAATTATTCCAAGGAACAGATCGTCATAGAGTAAAGCTCCAGATTTCAATTGTCGACCCCGCGTATATGAAGTCGACCACCCGGTTCAGGAACTTTTTGAGCAGCCCACTGCTTAAATTGGCCATTTATCTGCAAGTTAAGTGGGGGTTAATGCCAGGTGGGAACTCCTATGACTTAGATATGGGTACACCTGGGTAGGTGGGAAAGGGGGCGCGCTACAAGGCGTCACGTGAGGTTGAGCGGGAGAAAAAGCAGGTTGACCTGCCTCGTGGTCAGTCTACCCTACCTGGAGCAAGCAACACAAGTGGTGTAAATTGTAGAGTTTGCTAAATCCCACAAATGGCTTCAAAAGAGGCGGCTTCAGGTCCAGTGGTCCCTGAGGAGGCTAGCCCTAGGGAATCTTCCACGCCAGCTGTCTCTGCTGAACTTGTGGAGACTATTAGGGCTGTGGTCGGAGAGCTACTTAGCAAGCGTAGAGACTCTGAGGGGGGGACCAGCTCCAGAGGGGAGCTGGAACAGCAGTTGCATCTGGTGCTGGTGCTGGAACATCCACGGCTCCCTCTGAAGGTGGGTAGACTAGGGCTGTGGTAGTAGACACCCCTGGCTGTCAGGGAGAGGGAGACTCTCCCTGGAGGCAGTTGATTGTTCCCTTGGGAATCTGGGTGATTACTGGTTGTGGGGTGCGAAGGTGTTGGGGGCGGTGGGATAACGGGTGGTAGGTAGTCTGGTGTTACCCTATCTATTTTGCGGTTCCCAGTTAGCATGTTACGGAACGGTGCTAGGAGGTAGGGGTGTGCCCCCTGCCATGTATTAGCATGGTCATATCGTTACCCCCCCCCCCCCCCCCCTGAAGTGCTCCTGGTCCACAAGGCTTGGGTGGCCCGGTTAGGTTTATTGGCGTTTGTGTTGCACACACTAATCCTGCGTTGGACTTCTTTCTTGATGGTCTCACTGGACTATGTTCAGCTTTGCGGGAGGGTGTCTCTTCGTGCCAATTAAGTGAAAGAGACTCTTTGCCCGTTACACGACAACGATTGGACAAGAGGCCCTGGCGCAGCCCACCTGTGTGTCATGCGGAATCTGCAGGGCCGAGTGCGTCCTTCAGATCATCACCGTGCGGAACTAGGTGTGGTTCGTATCCGGGCCGTACACTCACTGGTAGGCGCCCACACGCAAGTTCGCTCATCGTTGCGTTTGTCAGAACAACTGTCGCTAGTGTTCCTTCCAGGCTGGTACGTCGAGTGTTGTGTGGCGACTACATCGACATGGCCGAGCTATCTGAAGAACATTTAGAGTTGGAGTTGAGACGCTCCTTGGAAGGGGAGGAGAGCAAGCCAACTTCCTCTCATAAACTGCATCCAGTCCCTGACCTCTTGACCTGGGTCCGGTCGTTCTGTCACTTTGCTGGCATAGTTGCAAAGGCCCACCCAGACGAGGCTGTGGACCTGTGGGCCTGCTTGGCCATAATGTTGTCCGGGAAGGACCACGGGGACTGGTGGCGGACCTATGACAGCCGCTTTCGCCAGCAGTGTCCTTCACTGGAAAAAGCTGAATTTGGTCGGATGGACCAGGCTTTATATACTAAGGCCATCCTGTCGGCTGGATGCCTGAAATCCACGCAACCTCCTCCCTCAGAGGGTACAAGTCTTCCTAAAGGGAAGAAGAGGAAATTAATGGTGTGTTTGCTTGGAATGATGGGAGGGTGTGTGCTTCCACGCCATGCCGCTACCAACACGTGTGCTCTCGTTGCAGAGGAGATCATCGGAAGTCAGCATGTACTTCAGCTGGTGAGGGGCAGCCGTCACCGGGAGCTAGTCAGTGACTTCCATTGCTGAACCAAATTATCCTTCAGTGGCTATGCCGAACTGTTATATTTGAAATGTATGTCTTGTTTACTCTGCTCTATATTGTACATACATGATTTGCTGGTTTCTATTCCTTGGGAAATTGGGTAAGGCTAATCATATTGGGTGGTATTCTAGGAGGTTGTATTACATGGGGCTGGTAATAATGGGAGTGGTTGCTAAACTTGGGAAACTTAGTGGGATAGGGTTAATTGTATGGGGTAGGGGTGTTAGACTGGGAGCAGTGAGAACCAGTCTGGACAGTCTCGTTTGTGACCTGGGAGCGGTGAGCACCAGGATGCTGTAGTAGGTGTCGGCTTGATGAGCGATGCCTCCCTTGTTTGTCAGCTGCAGCTTGGAATCTCCAATATCTGCCTTTAGACAAACTGTATGGGTCTATGTACCCTATGTTATTCCATGTGGTTGTCTGTGTGGCGTAGGGACAGTTTGCAGCATGTACCGATACACTGCCGACCTGTTGACTCTGGCCAGCAGACGTGCAATGAGTTCTCCACCCAGTGTTGATGGGTGGAGCCACATCCAGTGCCCTATGGTGGAGAGCGAGTGGGATCAGTGTCTATCCAATCATCCCGACAAGGCTTACTCTGCCTATTTACTCCAGGGCATTCGTGAAGGTTTCCGCATTGGTTATTGCTATGGCATGTCGACTTGCAGAAGTGCAGTGACCAACATGCAGTCAGCCACTGTGCGCCCTGAAGTCATTAGTTCATTTCTGGCGGAGCTTCATGCTGGCAGAGTGTTTGGCCCAGTCGATCTGGAGCTCGCCAACACAGTGCAAGTGAATAGGCTTGGTTTGGTTCCCAAGGGACACCAGCCCGGCAAATGGAGGCTCATTGTTGACCTGTCCTCACCAAAAGGAGGCAGTGTGAACGATGGGATTGAGCCGAGCCTGTGTAGCCTTCATTACACATCTGTGGATGAGGCTTGTGTGAAGGTTACAGCGAAAGGTCAAGGGGCCATGTTGGCCAAATTTGATGTTGAAGGAGAATTTAGAACTGTCCCGGTTCATCCGGATGACAGGTGGCTATTGGGAATGCAATGGGATGGTCACATCTATGTGGACAAGGTCCTACCGTTTGAGCTCAGGTCAGCGCCTAAGCTATATAATGCTATAGCAGATGCGTTGTTATGGATCTTGGAAAGATCTGATGAGGTTGAGGCGATCCATTACTTGGATGACTTCCTTCTTTTTGGTGCACCTGATTCCAGACAATGTGAACAGGCCTTAACTAAAGCTCTGTCTCGCTGCCAGGCCCTGGGTTTGCCTGTGGCTTCCAGGAAGACAGAGGGACCCAGCACTGTTCTCACTTTTCTGGGAGTTGAGCTGGATTCCAATACTATGACTGTGCGGCTTCCCGCTCCTAAGTTGGATCGACTCAGGCGGGAGATTCTCCGGTGGGAGGGTCGCAAATCTTGTACAAAGCGGGAGCTCCTGTCTATAATTGGGTTGCTCCAGCATGCTTGTTCCGTAATCAAGCCAGGGAGGTCTTTTCTGCGGCGGATGATCGAACTTTCAAAATGTGTTCACGAGCTGCATTATCGAGTGCGCTTGAATGCTGGCTTCCGCTCTGACCTTAGATGGTGGAGTTGTTTTCTGCCAATTTGGAATGGTGCATGTCCTATGTCCAGCCTCGGACACCAAAAACCCCAGGTGACACTCACCTCAGATGCCTCTGGGTCTTGGGGTTGTGGTGCATTCACGTCTAATGGCGAGTGGTTTCAGCTGCAGTGGCCAGGCAGTTGGGACGGGATCCACATCATGGCCAAAGAGTTACTTCCCATAGTTGTGGGAGCAGCTGTATGGGGCAGTGTGTGGGAAGGTAGCACTGTGCTGTGCCTTTGTGACAATGCCGCAGTCGTGGCCATTGTTAACTCTGGCCGGAGTAAAATGGACAGAGTGATGCACCTTATGCGATGCTTGTCGTTCTTCTTGGCCAGGTGGGGGATATCCTTAGTTTGCAGACATATCCCAGGCTCACTGAATGGGGCAGCCGATGCTTTATCTCGAAATGCTTTTCCATCTTTCCAGAGGCTCGTCCCAGGCGCCAGCATGACGCCTACGGTGATTCCCGACAATCTCCTACAGTGCTTAGTTCTGGGAACGCCAGACTGGACCAAGGTCGACTGGATCGCCTTGTTCGGTCGCTCTTTATAGAGGGCCTGGCCCCATCAACAATTAAAGCTTATGCCTGTGGTCAACGATGCTACTTGAAATTCTGTTCGCTAGCTGGATTGGTAGCCGTGCCAGCCAGGGAGGAAGTTTTGTGCAAGTTTGTGGCACAAATGGCTAGTGAGGGGTTACGGTATCGAACCATTAAATCATACATGGCGGGAGTTTGTCACTTACAGGGCTTAGGGGACCCTTTTTGCCATCACTACCTCGACTGCATTATGTTCTCAGAGGAGTGAAACGGTCCCAGGGTGGAGAGGGTGCCTCGGGTCGGGAGCGTCTTCCAATCACCCCGCACCTATTGCGTCAAATCGAAGTAGCTTGGAATAGTCGGGCAGCCGATCCTGATTGTATAATGTTATGGGCAGCTTGCTGCTTGGCATTTTTTGGGTTCATGAGGGCTGGTGAGTTAACAGTGCCAAATGACTCCAGTTTTGATCCCTACTGTCCACCTGGCATGGGGTGATGTGGGAGTAGATGATCCAGCCTCCCCAACAGTGCTCAGCGTCAAGTTGAAGGCATCGAAGACCGATCCGTTTCGCCAGGGGATCACTTTGTTCATTGGGAGAGTCTCCTCAGATCTCTGTCCAGTGTCGGCTATGCTCGCCTACTTGCTAGTGCGAGGCAGTCATGCTGGCCCCCTGTTTGCATACTGTGATGGCCGGCCATTAACTCGCCAGAGATTTGTTGCAGCTGTGCGTCAGGCTTTAGAGTCTGCTGGAGTCCAGGCTGCTAGCTATGCCGGTCATAGTTTCCGGATAGGGGCGGCCACGACAGCTGCGGCCCGTGGAGGAATGGAGGACTCTACTATCAAGACTCTAGGCCGTTGGAAGAGCCTGGCGTACTTAGAATATGTGCGGATTCCTCGGCAGCAGTTAGCTACATACTCAGCCATGTTGTGTTAATGGTTATAATTTGTTTCGTTCCTGTTTTTTCTCGTTTGTATCACTGTTGTCACCTTCATTTGTTGTGTGACTATCTACCTCCCTAATGCATCATGAATATTGTTGTCATTTGGATCTTGGGTTGGTAGTTCGGCTAGGTCTGGGCGGCCGGAGGCCCTCCCCTTGCCCCTCCAGCTGTGACTGGCCCGGGGGCTTGGTCGTACCTCCTGTGGCGGGGCATCTGCCCCGCCCCATATAATTGCCCCGAGCCAGCACAGGTTGGCCCGGGGGTGGGGCTTCCGGCGACCACCTTGGCCAAACCACTCAGCAAGATAGCTGCGGAATTAGATAGGGAGGAATTGAATAAGAAATAGATAGACATAGAGGGAATAAATAAGGAATTAGGGGGAGGGTTAGAGAGGAAGAAATTAGTTAATAAGGGTAGAGTCAGTGTGGCACCGAGCTGCCAGCATGGACGGGGCCATGTTGGAGGGCGAGGTGACGTTGGAGTAGGATGGAGCCGCAGGATTAACTAGAGCTAGCCCCACGATTTTGGGGGATGGTCAATTAACATTCTTTTGGCCATCTCCTAGGCCAACATGAGTGGGCGTCTGACCACTCTATAAGAGGATCCTGCGCCGCTAACAATCTCTGGTCGCCATGTCCTTTTCTGAGACTGCTGTGCGTGCTGCTGCTGTACATTCCTCTGAGCGTTTAGGTTATAGGAATTTGAAGGAATTACAGATGCAGGTGATCGTGGAATTCGTAATGGGTCAGGATGTGTTCGCAATTCTTCCCACAGGAAAATGTTTATGCTATGCCTGCTTTCCAATATACTCTATGATAAGTTGCATGAAGATTCAAACAGGAGTATTGTAGTTGTTGTCACCCCCTTGACAGCTATAATGGAAGACCAGGCAAGTTGGAACTGATGTAGGCATGCAAGTATTGTTAGCTTTCATACATTTTCTAGGTTTTGTGCTGGTCAACAAAGGTAGTAGTCTCTCTTAGCCATATCTGTTATCAAACTTATTTTTGCAAAAATTTGGTGAAATGACACAAAACTTTTGATTAAATATTGAATTTTTGTATTTTAGGTTCCTGTACATGTATAGACCATGCTGTAGGAAAGCAAAGTAAAGACGGTGGGGTTGGGGTGCTGAAGAGTATAACACTTCAGTGGTCTAAATATTAATTTAATAACTATTGATTGATTGATTGATTGATTGATTGATCTGACTGATTGATTGATTGATTGATTGTCGATTGATTAATTGACTGACTGATTGGTTGACTGAAGGATTGGGTGACTGACTGACTGACTGACTGACTTAATATAAGCTCTCCAACTTTAATTATGAATTCAGAAACTGGTCTGAGATTTTTGTAACATGTTTATCCAAGGGGACTATACTGGTAGAAAGTACAATTTATTATACTTATAAAAAATTAGTGTAATTTGCTTCAATAAAAATATTTCATGAATACTTACATATGGGTCACATCAAAGTAAAAGGCGAGGCCACACTCACTTTTCTATAATTGTACTTCAGTGATTTGTGGTTTAATAGTTTTTGGTTGGAAAATGACTAAGTGTGACTTACTGTACTTGCCTTACAACCAAAACTAATCTAATTATTGCTTGTTCTCCACAGAGCATCTAGCACAAAAAAAAACTTTGATATTTTGGCAATTAATATCACAATCAAAGTAATAGAGCAACTGTAGAATTTATTATTAATTATTACATGGACTTACCGACACCGATGGAGATGTAGCTGCCAAGCAAATTCTCTTTGGCTGTGGAGGTGGAAGCGAAGAGGAATGGTGTTGTGCTTGCAAAGGAGTGGTGGAGTGCTGTGCTTGTAAAGAAGTGGTGGAGTACTGTGCTTGTGAAGAAGTGGTGGAGTGCTGTGCTTGTGAAGAAGTGATGGAGTGCTGTGCTTGTGAAGAAGTGGTGGAGTGCTGTGCTCGCAAGAAGTGGTGGATTGCTGTGCTTGTGAAGAAGTGGTGGAGTACTGTGCTTGTGAAGAAGTGGTGGAGTGTTGTGCTTGCAAAGGAGTGGTGGAGTGCTGTGCTTGTGAAGAAGTGGTGGAGTACTGTGCTTGTGAAGAAGTGGTGGAGTGTTGTGTTTGCAAAGGAGTGGTGGAGTGCTGTGCTTGTAAAGAAGTGGTGGGGTACTGTCCTAGTGAAGAAGTGGTGGAGTGTTGTGCTTGCAAAGGAGTGGTGGAGTGCTGTGCTTGTGAAGAAGTGATGGAGTGCTGTGCTCGCAAGAAGTGGTGAGCTTTTACTAGGGACAGGAAGTTAGCATTGGTAAGAATCGTCACCAGCACCTATCAGCAGCGCGCAGCGCGCGCAAAGCGGTTGATTCAGTAAGTGATCATCATCCGATCGTGGTCAAGGTGGTTAGACAAACGTCAGCTATGGTGCTGTTTCCCCCAGGGATTCAAAACTGTGGGAACCTGTGTTTTGCCAGTAGCATTTTTCAATGCCTCCTCAACCAGAAGTTTTTCAAGGACATTTTAAAGGAGTTATGGGAGTGTCACTCAGGTCACTGTGAAAAGTGTTCATGTGGTAATGGGTAGTTACATAGTAATTAACTTTATACAGCTATATCTATGTATTTATGTTCATTTTAGGTCATACAGCATTATGTGGTATTGGTGCAATGTGCAAGTTGGCTGAGAATTATGCTTACAGTTCCAGAAAGAAAGTGCTAGACAGTACACATTTACAGTCATCACTTCACCGTAATAATTGTTACTAAATTGAACATGCTGAAGATGAAATTTTATTCTGTAGTGATTCATACAGCCCTAACTTCTGGACAAGAATTTGATGCTCATGAGTTTTTTACATTTTTATTGAATTATCTACTGAAATCCATGCCTTCATCGTAAGTGTGTTTAAAAATACTTGTATTATGATTTACAAATCAAAACTTGTAGTGTGGCATCATACAAAATGCAAATATTGACATTCACTATTCACCTGAACAGAAGAAAAATAAAGGTAGCTACATACAGTTTACCATTAAAAAAAAACTGTAGAGTATTTGTTGCATTTTCTCGATGCATTGATACAGAAATATGGTACCACATGCACTGAAGACAAAATAAAGAGAAGAAAAACACGTACTAACAGGTAGCTATATAACCTATATAATTCTCACCATCATTACATTCTCTTAATGGAACCAAAATATGCTTAAAAATACAATAACTAAAGATATAGTACACCCAGAGTTCTCAAATAATGTATAAACTAGAGCACTGAAGTGCAAACCCTCAGCGCTAGTTAGAAAAAAAGAAAAGGAAAAGGTAGGAAAGAAATAATAACAGTAGGAAGAAAGAGGAAAATAAAGAAAAATAAGGCAAGAAGACAAAAGAAAAAATAAAAAATAAAAAAAAAAGATGAAAAAAAAAAATATTGTCGACTACGATTCGAACCAGCAACTATTAGGGTACTTCCTTGCTCACTCAACGACTACTCAACGCAACACCTCACTCTGAACGCACGTAATTGTTAGCTATTTAAAAGTGATTTGCAACCTGCAAGCTGGCTCACGTGACAAGCAAGTGTTTTAAGGAGCGGTTCCCGCTGTAAGCCTACGATGGCACGGCTCTGGAAAGACTCGCTTTTTTCAGTCCAAAATCAAAATTCTGGCATATTAAAGGAACTTACTTCTGCTGTTTGATGCCGCTTTCAGAGCCTGGCTGGTTCCTACCTTCCAGAAGTGCCCTGTTGACAGAGTGACAGAATGAAAAAAAAAGGTCGGCAGCTCACGTGACGTGGCTTGAGTATAAAGGGGGCGTGACCCGCGCAAGGTAAAGCTTGTAATGGCCTAAATTTGACTCGTGTTTTCTAGATATTTAAATTCAAAACAAAAAATTTGGCACATTAAAGGCACTTAAATAATAGAATACCCTAACTTGATATAATTTTTTTAGCCTGAAAGCCGTCCATCATCGAGATCCGCTGCTGACAGAGTGACACACTGACTGAATGAATGAACTAGAGCACTGAAGTGCAAACCCTCAGCGCTAGTTAGCTAGTATGATAAAGAAAAGGAAAAGTGTAGAAACAAAAAAAAAAGTAAGAGAAGTGGCATGAAGAGAGGCAGGAAAGAGAAAAAGACAATGAAGAGGGACAAAAGAAAGAGGAAATGAAAGGAAAAGGTAGGTAAGCAATAAAAACCGTAGGAAGAGGAAAATAAGGTAAGAAGAAAAAAAAAAAAAAACAGGATGAAAAAAAAAAATGAAAAAAGAAAGCGTCTACTAGGGTTCGAACCAGATACTTCTAGGTTAGCTATTTGCTCACTCAAGAACTATGCCACGGATCACCTCATACTCAATCCATGTAATTGTTAGCTTTTTAAAAGTGATTTGCAACATGCAAGCTGGCTCACGTGACAAGCAAGTTTTTAAGGGGCGGTTCCCATTACCGCAACGTACGATTGTAGGACTGAAATTCAACTCGCTTTTTCTTGAAAACTAAGTCAAAACTAAAAATTCTGGCACATTAAAGGGACTTACTCTGTGAAGTGCTATAGTTTGATGTCGCTTTCAAAGCATGGGTAGCCGTACTCTTAGAGATCCGTTGTTGACTGAATGAACTAGAGCACTGAAGTGCAAACCCTCAGCGCTAGTTAGCTAGTATGATAAAGAAAATAATAACAAAGGAAAAGTGTAGAAACAAAAAAAAGAAAGAGAAGTGGCATGAAGAGAGGCAGGAAAGAGAAAACGACAATGAAGAGGGACAAAAGAAAGAGGAAAAGAAAGGAAAAGGTAGGAAAGAAATAAAAACAGTAGGAAGAAAGAGGAAAATAAAGAAAAATAAGGCAAGAAGACAGAAGGGAAAAAAAAAAAAACAGGATGAAAAAAAAAAAGATGAAAAAAAAAAAATATCGCCGAAGAGGACTTGAACCAGAAAGTTAAAGGTTAGGTACTTGCTTACTCAACAACTACGCAACCCAAGACATCACGCTGAATGCATGTAATTGTTAGCTATTTAAAAGTGATTTGCAACCTGCAAGCTGGCTCACGTGATAAGCAAGTTTTTTTAAGGGGCGGTTCCCGCTCTAAGCCTACGATCGCACGGCTCTGGAAAGACTAGCTTTTTTCTGGAAAATGAAGTCCAAAATCAAAATTCTGGCATATTAAAGGAACTTACTTCGTGAAATACTGCTGTTTGACGCCGTTTTCAGAGCCTGGCTTGTTCCTACCTTCCAGAAGTGCCTGTTGACAGACAGAGTGACAGAACGACTGACACTAGGACTACTGTAACCCTCTGGGCGCATGCGCGCTGAGGGTTAATGACCGGTTGACTACTATATACCCTCAGGCGCATGCGCACTGAAGGTTAATGACAGACAAAGTGAGTACTGTAACCCTCACGCGCATGCGCGCTGAGGGTTAATGAATACCTCAAATTGATCTAGTTATAAGATAATTGTCCAAAACCAAAATATTATTCGAAAATGATAACTACAGAGATATGCTAATTGGGTAAAGGGTCTGGCTACGCCAGTCTAGGACATGTTGAAGTAATAGACATAAAAAATATGAATAAAAAATAGGTCTAGCATGCACTTAGTTCTCCCACTTACAAAAAGTGTGTGAGTCTCAAAAGTTGTGGGTTGTCATAGCTCGAGGCTAGTGATGGCTAAAGACAAGGGCTCAGGGTTCAATTCGCGGCAAGAACTGAGATTTTTCTCACAATTTTTCTTTGCTGTTCCTCCAAACAATTTGAAAGAGTTTTCCATTCTAGTTCATATCTTACCTTATTTAATTCCTCTTTAAAATTCAATAGTAATCTTATTTAAACTCCACTGTGTGGTCAACAAACGAATTAAGATAAAAATTTTTTTTTTAATTATTCCAATGTGGAGGCAAGCACCGTGAATACAAATGACATAGGATATATACTAACAGAATGACAAAAATTGATTTTTCTTTTTTGTTCTTAATTATTTATTGTTATTTAATTCATTATTAAACTATTTGTTGGTATTTATTTAATTGTTAAACTATTTATTGTTATTTACTTCCTGAATAGGTTCATTTTATTGCTGTCTTTCTCTGGTTGAACAAAAAAACAACAATGTACTGAAATACACTTTATATTTTTTTTAAAAGTGAGGGGGCTTAGCCTCCCTTATCTACATTGCTCTGCGTTATGATATAGCTACACATTGCAACTCTTCTAAACTGTCACGCGATGTACACGGGCTACGCGTCTGGCGATTCTTACCGATGCTAACTTCCTCTCCCTAGCCGCATGTGAAGTGGTGGATTGCTGTGCTTGTGAAGAAGAGGTGGAGTGCTATGCTTGTGAAGAAGTGGTGGTGGAGTGCTCTGCTCGCAAAGAAGTGGTGGATTGTAGTGCTTGTGAAGAAGTGGTGGATTGCTGTGTTTGTAAAGAAGTGGTGGAGTGCTGTGCTCGCAAAGAAGTGGTGGAGTGCTGTGCTTGTGAAGGAGTGGTGGAGTGCTGTGCTTGTGATGAAGTGGTGGAGTGCTGTGCTTGTAAAGAAGTAGTGGAGTGCTGTGCTTGTGATGAAGTGGTAGAGTGCTGTGCTTGTAAAGAAGTAGTGGAGTGCTGTGCTTGTGATGAAGGGGTAGAGTGCTGTGCGATCTTATAAGTCAAAACTACAGTAAGTTTGTCTTCCACCTGAGATTGTAATTTATGAAGCCTCTGATAGATACCAAAGCTAACTCTACACATTTTCCAGGATCCGATTCATTGATGTTAATTTCTTCTATGGTGACTCCTTGCAGCAGTAGTTTCTTCCTTACTAAGGATAGCCACAAAGCAGTTACCCTTTCACGAGGCTCCAAAGCACCAGCAGAATCAGGACCCAGATTTACTCTTTTTTTCACATTTTCTATGAGAGAAACTCCACAGCCTATGCAAAACGTCTTGCGAAGTACCTCTGTCAACTGCAATCAACCACTAAACTTTGCGCAAGTAACCGCGACAACATTCCTCTAGAACTGCCAAGGTACGCGATTGTCCCCAGACCCTTTCCCCGCGTAGCGGTTGGGTAAAGGGTCTGGCTACGCCAGACTATATTTTCGGTGTGGTGGGTCAGTGAAAGCAGTCGACTCTAATCTGTAAGCAAGTTATGGCGGAAAGCCTGGCGGAAAGGCCGCAAGTTCGTATTGAGGTGAGCACATAGTACGTAGCCACTCTGTTAGTTGATTACTAGATCAGGTGTTGTTTTTTTACCCAGTTACTAGATCCGTTGATTATTTCTAGATCCATTGTTTGATTATTAGAGTTAGTCTTCACTATAACCCACTGTTTGTATAGATAACTTGGCAAAAGGTTTGAAAGAAGGGAAAACACTGCTACCTACACACATGCCAAGTACTTAGAATAATTTCAAGCATAATTTTTTTCAACAATTGGAATAAAAGAAAAAGGGAAATTAAGGTCTGAGCATTTGATAAAAGGCATCAGCAACTAGAAAAATAAAGGGAAATTTATGTCTGAGCATGCTCATAAAATTCCAACAAAAAAAAGAGGGAAAGTAATGTCTGAGCATGCTCACAATAAATGCAATGGCAAACTACTGGAAAAAAGAGAGGGTAAAAGTCATGTTCCTGAGCATGCTCTTAAAAAAAGCACCAGGTTCTTTTGTGAGCATGCTCAGACTTGACTTTCCCTCTCTTTTTTTCAGTTGCTAGTGTGTTTTTGAGGATAGTTAGGCAAGACTATCCCTCTCTTTTTGCTATAGTTTGTAACTATTTTACTCTAGCCATTTGAAGTTTAGTTTGTTCCACTTGAAGTCTAGTTTGTTCCAGAAAAATAGTAAGTTGTGTGTTTATAACACATAAACACAACGTATATTTATTTTTTGTTGTAATTTTATTTCTGGTTTGTTTTTTTTTGTTTTTGTTGATGTTGTTGTTGTGCTTGTTATTATTTTTTATTTACAGTTTCTTACAATGTGTATTGAATTTGTATTGGGGATGTATTTGTATGTTTGTGCACTCTTATAGGAAGATTATGTTTTTTTGTAATTATGTATGTTTTCATGTGCTAGCATTTTTATAAACAACAGCGGGTGTCTTTCAAAAAGAAAAAAAGCTTCTTTTTTTTACAATTTTTTTTCGTTCCATTTTGACTAAATTGTTGGTACCGCTACATGAAATATTTTATGATTTACTGCAAAAAGCTAGAAACTCTTCCACAGATATATCAGCAAGCTAAGGTCTTGTACTACTACCCTCTAGATGCTATAGGGGTCATGCTAAACAGCTTGCACAATAATAAAAAAAAACTGACTTGCTTCAATTAAGCAGACTGACTGGATTTTTGCTGAACTTGCTACTCTAACAGGTCCCTACTTCTTAGGCTTTCTACCAGCTACAGTTGGGTCTCTAGAAGTAAGAATATCTAAGTCAATGAGGCGCCCCAATATTTAAAATAGCACAAATTTTTTTTCATTCTTAGAAGTGAGGCATTTGGTAAACAGTGAAGATTAAAACGATTAACATAGTTGAGCCAAAAAACTATATTTTATCAACTACCATATCGTTTTGTTTATTCTACTACAGCTCCTCCCGTGCAAAAAAAAATTGTTCGACTGAACAAAATTGAAAACCTATTCTTTCTGGTGCCTACTATACATTATTTTAGCACAGGAAGAAACAGCACATTCTCTCATTACGTGTTTGTGTGTTTGGAAAAGCATGTCGTAGAGTTGCTGTTGTTATCATGTGTTCACATTTCTGTAAATCTATAGTGAGTAAACTTGTATGTTTGTGTGTTTGTTTACACGGTTATAATTATAGTATTGTTGTTATATGTATTTATTTATTTATTTAAAGTTGTCCAGAATGTTTAGAAAGCGTATGCATTGATATAGGAATAAATTTGTTTGTGTGTTTGTTTTAAGATATTTGTAGTCTTATATACGTTTGTTTGTGTGTTTGCATGTTAAAGTCTCGTTTAAATAGCACTTAGTGCTTTTTGTTTGTTTGTTTGTTTATCACTTTCATTATATATTTATTTATTTATTTGTATCAAGAGAGATCTCCATCCTCCAGTCTCACTTCACCGGGAGCACTGCCATACATGGAGTAAGAATGTCTCTCCTGTACAATGTGCAGTACTACATAATAAACTGCTAGTAATGCATGTTGATTATCTCACACTTTACATCTCTACTGACCTTCACTCATGGACTACTACTAGTGCACCATATAGAGACTCGTCCCTAACTACCTACCAGTCTAAGTTTGTATTGGTTGGTGGACGTCATCCCTCCACTTGGGAACCCACTAACTCTCTGTTGACTAGTACTACTGGTCTAGACTGGAAGCCATCGCTACGTGCCATGCCTACGCGTCGCTCCTGGACATCATCAGTTAGTGGAGGATCACCAGAGGTCTTGGTTGTGGCTGGTGGGTGTGTCTCACGTGACGATGTTGTGGAAGTTCTACTCAATGACCATTGGACGACTGCAGACTCACTTCCTTTTTCATGCAGTGACATGCGATCAACATTCCATGAAGGCAACTTCTACTTCACAGGAGGAGCTCGCAAGGAGAGGATTCTATTTATATGCAGTTTAGAGTCCCTCATAGCATCTGCTAATGGCAGGACAAGAAGACAAACAATATGGAGGACAGTAACCACACTTACTGCCATATTAGCTATCACCTCCTATGTATCGAATCTAATCGGCATCGATGAATATTATACCATTAGCAGTTACTCCAACAAGACAGAGGAGTGGATTGAGACTACTAGTGAGGGAGATAGACCAGAACAGAGGTATAGTGGATGTATAGCTACTGCAGTCTTGTCTACTGGACAGTTGCTGGTTGCTAATAGAGATGGAGTATACAAAGAAACTCTGTCAGGTTAGTGTAAGTAAATGCATGGCAGCATCTCTAGAAAGCCATCTTGCCTTCAGTGATATTGGATTCTCTTTAGAATGTCCCATTGATATAATTATTAAGATTATATTATAATAAAACTAGAATATTATTATTTATTATTAAGTTATTTATGTTAAAACTAAATAATTATTATATTAATTATGATATTATAATAAGTAAGGTAATAGATTGTCTTTGCTAAAATTGCCAGTGTAGAGTGCAGCTGCTTCTACTGGCAGCTGCTTCTACTGGCTTAGCTCCAGGCTATAAAACCAGCTGCCCACACTCTGTATTGCAGGAGCCAGCTAATGGTACACGGCTGTTTTCTAGCAGGCACTTAGCGGTTAATTGTTTCACTTCCGCGTATATACGGTACAGCCTCATGAATATTATAATTAGCATGCCGGTTGTGCAAGAAATAAGCCTCTTCTTTCCAGTCGCATTTCTTCAATCTTTCATTCCAATTGTAACCTCAGAGGTCACAGGATTATTCCCCAGTGGTTATAAACCCATTCCTATTCCATTGCGCATGTTAAAAAACAATATCCAGCAACCACACATTGACCTTTTTCATTACCACGGTGGTTTTGATTGAGGGTGATAGTGGACTAGGTTTCTCCAGCGAGGTTTACTCAAGACAGGAAGTGCTTCAGTAATTTTCTCAAAGGTAAAACATTTCATTATACATTAAATAAACTAGATAAGAGAATAACAAAATGGTAATTATTTTCCCCCCCCCAAAAATACACCATGAAATGTATGCACTAGTAATGGAATTCCATCTTGAGCAGCTTCAGAAACACTGCAGAATTTGTGGCAATAGATTGTCCAAATCCAAGGGCAGCCGGCAACCAGTTTACTGCTGCGCTGACTTCAGTGAAGACCTTGCCACTTGTATTGGAATTAGGAGTGTGCCTGAGGATGATGGTGTTCTATTGCCTCCTAAATTTTGCAACAATTGTTTCATGAAACTGCGTAGGGTGAAAAAGGCCAAGGAATCAGGTACTCCATCACATCAGATTCAACCAATGGAATGGACATCACACACTGATGACTGCACAGTAAGAGAGTATGAACAATAATACTTCACCTTTCTAATAAAAAATATAATATTAATAAACAATTAATAAACTAACTGAAATTCCATAGTAACCTATCAATGGTTATCTTATCTTTGCAAACCATTTGAATTGGGCCCATATTAAAAATAGAATTGTAAAATACTAATTACCTTAAAAATGAAATAATAATAATAAAACACCCAGCAGTTAATTTAGTTATTTATTCTTCAACCCATTACTACCAGAAATTTAAAATGTATAGATTTGTCTACACTTCCAACAACTATCTAAAGGTGGTGGACACAATAAAAAGGCTCAAAAAAATAGGGGCCGCCCGAAAGGAGAATCTCCTAGAAGTGTGACTGAGTATGTCAACTCAATCGATACAATACGATTGCCCCTGGAAGATCCTTACCCCAGCTACATATGTTCGTCCTTGTCAGGAAAACTCACCTGCCCCATCTGCCTATCCCTCCTGAATAGACCGGTTCAGCTCTCATGTGATAGAGTTATTTGTGCCTCCTGCTGCTGCCAAGCAATTCAGGCATTGTATTCCTTGGCATGCCCTTGCTGCTATGACCACCTGCTAAGTTCTTCGACAATTTCTCAACCCTCAACATTTCTCCTCTCTGTGTTAAATGACCTACACATTACATGTGTTAGAAAGTGCGGCAAGTCAGTGAAGATACGACACTATCAAGAACATCTTGCAGGGAACTGCAGAAGTCATTATGAGGATCTTAACTCACCTTCTAAAGTGACTCTGCGAGATGTTCTTGATAAGCCATCTTCATCTCCTGCGACCTCGGCTGAGATGATGGCAACACATCATTTAGTGCGCCGAGTGTTATGCCAAGAAGATAGCAGTTCTGGTGCATCAGGCATCATCACAGTCCCTACTGGTGGTCAAGTTAGTAATTAAATACTAATAGCAAAAACAAGTGATTATAAAATGATGTATTGTATAGCCTATTACCTTAGTCAAGGTACGAGGGTGCAGAGTTCAATCTGGAGATGCCAGCAAGCGGACTCTTGAGAGAAGGACAGAAGTTTTGAGTGTTGTCCGGGAGTTTAGTAGTGGTGGTGACAGCACATCACAGCTCACTGCTGAGATTAAGCAGCTCTCCAAGTGTGAAAGAGAGGAACTGGTCAAGGCAGCCAATCTTCCAGTTGTTGCCATCCCTGCTAATCATGCCCTTGCCATGAAAGCGAACCTCAGTATACCTTGGAACAAATTTAGGATACTCAGGAGGTGAACAATATCATCTACAAAAATAAAGTTAACTAATAATATTGCATTTAGGTGGTTTTCTTCTTTCAATATCTCCATTGCGAGTGAGCAGCAACAGAGAAAACTGGCCAAAGGGAACATGAGTGACAATTTGGTGGCTGAAAGAGGTGCTTTCACCTTTAGTACAGGCCATGGCGAAGAGATCCGGGAAGTACCTTTTGTGTACTCACCTAATCTCATGATTGCCATTGCTGAATTGGTGGACAAGCATAATAGGTACTAGAATCACACAAAATAATGTATTAAGAACGTGCGCTATTGTATATAATTTATATACGTACTGACATCAGGTCTAGTTCTGGCTTGACCTGGCACAATGGCGCAATCCCTTCAAATGAGTTGTGGCTGAAGATCTGTGGAGACAAGGGTCAAGGAAGTTTCAAGCTGAATCTGCAGCTTGTTAACACACATCACCCTAACTCCATGAAGAACACGCACCTCATTTCAATCTTTAAGGCTGGTGACAGTACCGCTAACCTCCACATTGCACTGGATATGTATCGGGAGCATGTGATGGAGGCTCAAGGAATGGAAATCCAGTAGGAAACTAAATTATTGTAACAATGTGTGCGTTATATATACTATGAATGCATTTACAACTTAGAAATCGTACTGTGCGCCTATTCCAGTCAGGGGACTACGAGTACCTATGTAGAATATATGGGCTCAGTGGTGCTAGTGGTATGTCTAGAAACCAAAATATTTTAATATGTGCTGAATAACTATTTTAACTTACTTGAACAAGGTCGCCACAACTGCTTGTGGTGCACTATCCCGAAGACCAAATTGGCCGAGTCTCCAAAGCAAAGGGGAACTTTTCCTACACGGACTCTTCAGTCACTCCAAGAAGACCATGCTAGATTCCTGAGTGAAGGAAAAGGAAATTTGAATGTGGCGAAACATTACAATAATGTTATAGGAGTGGCACTGTTTCAAATTCCCCTCACTAATGTAAGTTCGCTTTTAGGTACCTACAAAATATTTTCAAATACATCCCATCTTAACTTTAGGTTTGCATACCTGGACTGCATCTTTCCTTAGGAATATTTAATCGATTGTGGACGCTTTTGGAAGATGCTTGTAAAGAATTGGATTTTAAGTGTGCTGTTGAAGGAAGTGGTGCTGGCTTTACTGAGAGTGACACACTCACTCTGCAGAAATTATCCTCTCTGAAGTTTGAACTAACTACACAGAGGAAGTATGCCAAACTTATTTCAGAAATGTTGGTTTATACCTTACTGACCAATACCAGTGAGGACATCAGCACTCTGGCAGCAAGTATGAGAGATGAAATCACTTCTACACAAGAAAACATTAACAATATGGTATAATAATAACTAATCTAACATAGATTAGCAACTAACCTGATATATACACACAGGTGAAAGAGTCCTCAAAACTTGAAGCTTCCCTTCGGAAGAACTTCAGTGCCACCAGTGGAATATTTTATTCTTCACTGGAGGCTAGCCTACAGTCCCTAAATGTGCAAAGGCAGGCATATCAAGGGGGAACGTTTATAGGCAATCACGTCCATAAACTTCTAGAGGTACACGAATATGAAATATGGTTTTACTCATTACTTTGTTGTCATACCTAAATATTTAGGCCAAGAGTATCGCCACACTCTTTGACAACTTGAGGAGAGCTCAACCAGCATCACAATCGCAACAGGAGACTGTCAACAAAGTTGCTGACAAGTTTTCAAGAGCCTTCTCACTCTTCGGCCATTGCCACTGTGGCTACAATTCTTCAACCTGCATGAGTGACTCTGACATACAGAAGTTAGGTAGGACTTAACTACAAATACCTGTTAATGGATGCAATTCAGGTTTGCATTGCTTTTCAGAAACCAGTATCGAGACATTCATGAGCTTCTATCGACAGCAATTTCCTCGGGCAACTATTCTCCCCAAGATGCATATCATGGAAGACCATGTCATTCCGTGGATGCGTCGATGGAGAATTGGAGCTGGGCTAATGGGAGAGCAGGGAGCAGAGTCCATGCATTCCCATTTTATGAAGCTGGAAAGAAACAACCAGAGCATAGCAAATGAAGTGGAGAGACTCAAGTATATAGTGAAACAGCATATGCTTGAGTCTGATCCTTTATTGAACTCTCTCAGACCACCTCCAGCAAAAAGGAGAAAAAAGAATCCTGAAAAGTGACATTTTTTTTATATTTATCATTTTAGTTTAGTAGATACTACAGCCAGCTACTCACTGGCTATATTCATCATAAAAAACCATGATGAACTAAAATGTCTGACTCGCAGTCAAAAAAATAGCTAACAGTCTCTAAACGCTTCTACAGCCACACAAAGAGTTAGTTTTTCATCTTACCTGACTGTTCAGGCTTGAAGCACTGCCAGAACTACGCTGCATCAACACTTGTAGGCAGATATTGTTTACCCCGCAGGTCCGCGCCGCTCCACTTCCTTCTGTTCTGATCTCTTGAAATGGCCGCTTCAACTCCCTCTCTTTCCAATTAGCTCCCCAGACTCACGTGAATTCAATTAAATAGAGTAAAAAAATGCATTTTTTGCACTCCCAGTTGTGGTTGCTATGATAGTTGCTAGGGAAATTTGAGAAGGGGAAAAATATTTGTGGGCGGGTCTAAGTGCCCGGGAATTAACTGCAGGAAACAGCCGTGGGTACTGGTGCAGTGTGTGGGTTACTTGTATAGTATAATTAACCAATGAGACTGTAATATCTATAATTAGTGTTTTATTTGCAATACTTTAGTATGTATATTTATTTTATGTTCAATAGTTTTCAAGTATGAAGATGCATACAAACACTTCATTGTTTCCAAGGAAGTGTTGGAGCTTCTCTCTTTAAAGTTTATGTCCCTTGGTCCTCCAAGACAAGGCAAGAGTACAACTCTAAGGAGAGTTAAACAAGAGATCATAGATCTTCTGTCAGCAGAAGAAGAGGAGCAGATTCATGGCAGCACAGGCACAGTGGAGTATTGCTCCTATGTGTTAGTCCAAGGCAAGTCTGATCCAACTACAGCAGAAAAAACAACAAACTGGACCATTGTAAAGAATCTCACAGAAGAAGCATCTCTACTCTTTCATACTCTCAAAGATAGTTTGGAGATTGAATCCACTTCTGAGGCTACAGCTGATTCTCATGGAGGTAGTGACACCAGGGCAGAGGTCAGTCAGGCTAGTAGTACAGGGCAGTCTCACGCTGTGGAAGAGCCACCCCAACCATCATTATTGCAGAAGATGATGGTAAAATTGAAATCTTTTACCAGAAATAAGCAACCCAGGCATGAGGAAATCACTCCACTCTCAACAGCACATGACCAACCAGCTGATCAGGCAGTATCATCACCTGATTATTCTGAAATAGCTGCCATATTCGAGACAGTGTCCAAACAACCACACTTTGCAGAAAAAGTGAAGCATTCTTTTAAAGCTTTTTTGAGAATGGAGGACACTGGAGGTCAGCCTGAGCTGATGGACATGCTACCAGCACTTACCATAGGACCTGGACTCTACTTGCTTTTCTTTAGCTACAAGTTCCAACTAGATGAGGAGTATCGGGTCTTTTATCAGAGAGCTTCAGGAGAGACAACTGCACCAGAGAAATCAGAGTTTACTCTGCAAGAGATGCTTTTGCGTACTCTGGCCAGTATATCTTGTTTCAGTTCCTCCACCCATCTTCAACCTCTGCCAGGACCAGACGACTCAGCCATTGGTGATATACTGGAGTCCTCCAAGTCAGTAGCATATATAGTGGGCACTCACAAAGACAAGGCTTCTGAGGAAGACATCGCTACAGTCGACTCACAGCTTCAAAAAGTGATTCGAGACACTGACTCCTACAAAAAAGGCGTAGTTCAGTTCTGCTCAAAAGACAAGCTTGTTGTTTCTTTAGACAACATGGGAGGAGGAGTAGAAGAAATCCACCACTTGCATCAGCTACTGGAGAATGCCATGGACAAACACTTTAAAAAGCTGAAAATTCCAGCTGTGTGGCTTCTGTTCAGCTTGTGTCTTCGCATGAGAGAAGTGAGGACAGCCAGCCTGGAGACCTGCTTGGCCTTGTCCCATGCCTTCAATATGACACCCTACGAGACCAAAACAGCTCTGTGGTTTCTTCACCACCATGCTGGTGTTCTGATGTACTTCCCCAGTGTGCCTGGTTTGGAAGACCTGGTCATCATAGATATTCAGGTAGTGTATGACAGTATCACTGGTGTCATTCTCAAAGCCATGAGCTTTGATAGTGTAGGTCAGGCTACAGCTGAGAGATTCAGGAAAACAGGTCGATTCACTATGACAGATTTGAAAACAGCTACAGCTGACATTTCTGGAGATCTGGTTCCACCAGAGCAACTGGTAGCTTTGCTTGCATATCTTCACATCATAGCTGAGATTGCGTCAGTCAAATCTTCTGATACTAACTCAGCATTACAAGAAGAGAAAGAATACATCATACCTTGCGTGTTAGAAAACACTAGTGCAAAGGAACTTGACCAATTCCACAAAGAATCTTGTAGATCTTGTTTCGTGGAACCTCTCTTGATGTACTTCAGTAGTGGGTTTACTCCTATGGGACTCTTTCCTGCTGCAATGGCATGTTTCATATCCAACGAGTCCTTCACTTTCATTGGAGAAGGAATAAAGAAAAACATGGTGCACTTCATGTACGGATCTAAACAAATTGGTGTAACATTTATATCTCGATGTAAATATTTTGAAGTCGTAGTTTCGTGTGATCCTACTTTCCAAGACTCCATTCACCGTGAATGTGCTGCTCTAAAACAAGAAGTAGAAGACACTCTAAATAAGGCTAGTTCCAGAATGAACTACAACAGCTCCATGGACTACCAGTTTGCCTTTGACTGTCGTTCACATGAAGGAGGGAATCATCTCGGGATAGTTCATGAAGTAGAGTCCGTTTCTTCAGTCATGAAGTGTTTCAACAGTTCACAAGGAATTGCACTTCAGAATAGACACCTCATTTGGTATGGACAGGTATGTAGAAATAGACTTATGTATTCTAAATTGCTGTAACTAACAATCATTTTATTTGGTTTTAGAAATATGAGAAGAAAGATCCTGCGGTAGAGGGGACTGAAAGTAAGTCAAGTTATTGTAAGTATTTAGCATTATTGAAAAATGTTTTATTATTAGGTGGCAATAGCTTGAGTATATTTCTGAGTGTGTATCCTGACTTGGTCCTCTCAGTGAAGCCTTGTGTTATGACAGTAGCTGATCACTGCTACAGTATGGGACTCCTATCTCCTGACATGTATGACCAGCTCCTTCAACGTCAGAACTGGATTGATGTAGAAAAGACAAGGAACCTTCTGAGTAGCATTCGTACAGTCTTATCAACTAGACCTACTGCCCTCAAGGAGTTTGTTACTGTATTGTCTCAAGTGGACTATTGTAGACAAGTGGCAGATAAAATACAGCAACAGCTCCAGTAAGTATATTGTCATTATTATAGCATTTGAATTATTGTATTCTTTGTGTAATAGAATTGCTGTGGATTGAATTCTATCAACACTATATGGACACACATTTGAAAACATTCATATTGTATTTTATACTTTATATTATAATCAAATTTACATATTGCTAACTTTTTTTGATAAATTCTATTATAACAATTAAATTATAACTTCAAATTTGTTAACTCCCACACAAAATTGTATTGTTTACAAACATAATCAATTCTTTATAGAATGAAGCACCAAAGGTGCGAACCCTCAGCGCTAGTAACTTAGTAGCGCCCTCACTTCGCTTTGCTCGAGACACAACAACCTAGGGCTTTCGGGATCCTACTAGCCTGTAGAGGGACCTAACTATAATTTAGAACATTGGTGAGTGAATTTGAGCGATCTGATTGGTCCAATTGAAGGCACTACATATCCTATTTGTGTCTCTCCTAGGGGGCATAGGGCAATTATATGTGGTTGCCCTGGCTCTGCATCTATAATATAGCTAGTGCCCTTTCTCTCTCAGGCATGGGAATTTCATGATTGTGGCTTGTTGCTGTTGATATAGCAAGGGAGTACGCTCTCTTGTCATGATAAATGGAATTCGCGATATATATATATACGTCAGGAAAGTGAGGCAAGATTTACAAAAGAAATGAAACATAATTTTTGTTATGGTTATAATATACTTATATATTTATGATAATGAAACTGATAATAACCATGAGTATGCAAACACTAGCAATGAATGTTAAAAGTTATTGATGAGCATGAGTTAATATATAAGTTACTGGAATACTGTTCTTATTTGAAAAAAACAACAAATATTATTCAAACAAAACAAGTAAATAATACAAGGCTCTAATAATTTCAATTTATTAAATGAAATAATACTGTTCTTTATTTGAATTGTTAGTAGCACTTAGGTGTGTTAAAGGGTTAGTTATGGAAGTAGAAGAATTGGGTGTACGTAAAATGTTTGATGTTTCTTGGATAGACATGGATTTTGCAGGTGATTTTGATGAAGGGTGAGTATTGGATTGGTTGGAAGTGACAGTGTAAGGTATTGTAGCTAGGGGTGGAGTTGACAGCAAGGATACGGAAGGTGTTAATTCATGTGCAGAAAGATTTAATGTGGATGGTCCTATGAAAAATCATAAGCAGTTCCTGAAGAAATATCATTGGTAAGCCTTGGTACCTTGTTTAGAATATCTGAAAGCGCTTCTTTTTGATGAGAAGGGAAAGTTCGCTTTAGCTTCTAACACCAGGCCAGCTTCTGTGACCTGTTCTTATGTAGTATTTGTTTAGTTTTGGTGGGAATGCCACTACCCCCTTCTATGTCGCTCTTTGGAGGTGCAAATTGACGCAAAACTTTGTCCGAATGATGGTCAGAGGAGGGGCTAGTACTGGCCTGCACAAATTCGGCTTCCGAGTCTAATTGTCTGCTTAGCAACTCAAAAAGTTAGTCTTCTTCCATATTTGTTTCAGTACCAGACTTACATATTCCCCACAAGGAACACCGAGGCTCTCATAAACAGTCTGGATTTGCACAATTAACGTAAGCTTTTGTTGCCAAGGTACGTTGATGTTGTGTTCTAAATAAGTTAGGTCCCGAGACCAGTGGGATCCACCGGCTAGTAGGATCTTACAAGTCGTCCTGAGTAAGTTCATATCTAAATCAACTGTTAATTGTCAGTAATCAGAGCGCGACAGACAGACAGACAGACAGACAGACAGACAGACAGACAGACAGACAGACAGACAGACAGACAAACAAACTACTATAACCCTCTCGTGCATGCGTGTTGAGGGATTGTTACAGTTTTCAATTGGTGTGAAAAAAAACATTATTGTTTTGACTCTGGCTATAATATACAGTAAAACCTCCGAATAGTGACCTCATTCGGGATGAGACTTTTGGTCTCTTCTCAGAGATTGGTCCTTTCTTAGAGGTTCTTTTGTAAATGTCATTATTTGTGATAAAGAGTTAGTGAATTAAAAATACATTAATTGATGCATGTCTTGTTGTGGTTATCTGAATGGTGTCCTGATGACAAGCATCTTACAAGAAATTTTTTCTTCTGAAGTCTCAATTGCCTTCTTGTAGCTACTGGTAGCTAACTTAGCTATTTCTGCACCATATTTATCTACAGTCGAACCTCTGAACAACAGCCATGCATGGGGACAAACCCGTTGGCCTTTGTAGAGAGTTTGACCTTATTTCGGAGTTTTTTGGATTAGATAAAGTTCATTGTGGGGGACTGAATCAAAGGCTTTGGCAAAATCAAGAAACACAATTTCTGTGTGTCGCTTTGACTCCACAGAATTGAAAACTGAAGTATAGCTATGATAGAACAAGTTGTTGAAGAGTGGATCTATTTCTGATAAAACCAAATTGTGTCTTTGAAATTTTGGATATATAAAATCTATTATCTTAGAGTAGACTATTAATTCTAGTACTTTATGAAGAATGTTTAGGAGAGAAATAGGCCTGTAGTTGCTAACTTCAGATACACTTCCTTTCTTGTGGAGAGGAAATAATTTGTGTACCTTCCAGTCAGCTGGAATGGAATGAGATTCCATAATGACAGTAAAGAGAAGAGAAACTGTATGTGCAAGTGAAGATGCACAGAATTTGTAAATATATGGGAACGTAAGTTTAGCTTAGTGATATACGATATTGATGAATGTCTTCAAGGCACTTCACATCAGGTTAGGTTAGACAGTGATCAAAAGCAAGTGATATCAGCATTATCTTCACTCATGCCTGATATCTCTAAGCTTTCTGTTAGAGATTGCACGAGAATGGGTAAACATAGCCCCCAAGTTGTTGAGAACAACTGAAGTGTCTGTAATCCTATCCAACCGAAGTAAATTGACCAAATCAAAGGTGTATATAAAACCTTATATGACCCCTTCAAAGAGAAACTCTGAGAGTATTCTCTTAAAGGAGAGAAAGTCTTTGATTTCCTCTGGGGCAAACCCAAAGGACATTAAAGGTAAAAGCAACAAGCTTCTTTTAAATGGATCTGTCTATGGATCAGTCCAGGGCTCCTCTTTTTCACTCAATGTCCAGAATTCAATTCAAGTTTCCTCTGATTCGCATGTTGACGTGGATCCAGTAGATAGCACACGCTGTGGTCCAAGGAGAGAGAGTGAACAAAGGCGCCGGTTATGGCCTGGAAGTGCCCTGTATCTACCGCGTGTTCGGCCCACCTGTTTATGTCTGCCGAATGAGAGAACTAGTTAATAGAGGGACATCTGTAATGAATGTAAAATTAGTATTAGCATTCATTTAGTATTATGTCTTTTATTAAATTGAAAGGCACACAAGTCATAAATTAGTTAGGCGTGGCAAGCTAAAATTGAAAGGCTAGGCAAAATGGAGGCATCAATAAGTTGGGTGTGGCTAACTGGCCGTCCCAAGAAGTAAATTTTGTACAAGACATTACATTTTGGGGCACACAACTTGGCCGTTGTCCGGAGTAGAGAGTCAACCGTTACTTGGAGTCAAAAAATCCATTACATACATGCAGAAAATACTCCGTTCCCAACGGTCTGACCGTTGTTGAGAGTCTGACCGCTTCTCGGAGTCCCGTTGTAGGGAGGTTCGACTGTACTATGATAAAGATGTGCTGCCACTGGAGATGTATATAATTTTCTGAAAAACTTTCTAGAATAAGGGGATTGTTTGAGGCAGTATTTACAAGGAACCACACCAGCCTTTATTTTGGTAGCTCAAATTTTCAATGGGTGTGGTCTTTGGTCACTTGTAGAGGGGCGCACGTAGTTATTTTGAGCAGGGCCAAGAAATTGGTCGCTGGTCGGAAATAAGAGGTGGTTTGCTTCTCGGAGGTTCTAAATGCACTATATTTGTCATCGATGCAATAGGGGGCGCATGATTTGGTCTCTCCAGAGAGGTCGGTTGCTTCTCGGAGGGGTCGTTAATAGAAGTTTTTCTGTATAGGAATGAACCACAAATATTATAAAGAGGTCTCTTCCGGCCTTTCAGTCATTCATATATTTATTGTAGTCAGTTTAGCAGTGCTAAATGCATTTGTTGCTGACATTGATCAACACTACCTTATTTCCAGTTGGAAGAAGTGAAGCTTTAAAATAATTATATATTTGTAAGTAGTACACTTGCATATACATAAAATACATAATCTGCCTGTATACGGTTATGCTCATTAAACACTTGACTGGTTAATTATTCTTAAGTCTGCTTGTCATCTTTACTTGCTTGTTTTTTATTGTTCTGTCTCTGTTGTATGCTCCTCAACCTCTTGGCATACTGCAGCTGCTTCATCACTGTGGTCTCCTTCCTGCTGGCTCCTCTCTCTGCTACACATACCAATGACCTTCCTCTTTCTCTGCTATGTTTGTATGTGTGTGCATACGTTTGAATGTGTGTATTCGTGATACGTGAAGAGAGGAATGAGGAGGAAGGAAGTGGAGGGGAAGTAGAGGTACCAACTGGAAGTGACATGAGGTGTGAAGTAGCCTTGAAGGTACCACACACTATCACACTGCCCCCCTAGAGATGAGTTCAGTCACTAATAGTTCTAAACACTATAAGGAGCACTGGTTGAATACAAGACTTATAGTTAAAATGAACCCATTGGCTTTTTCATAACTTCTTTACTTGAGATCAAACTTGACTGAGAACAATGTTTGAATGCTAGTCAAGAAGCAGATGAAATACCTCACTATGAGAAATTGCTTTAATTTTTTAATATTTTGTGCTTTGATATGAGTCCCACCAGGAGCATGGACTAACATTGGACATGCCATGCCTTCAAAACTGGCTTGTGCATAGCTGGAAGACAGTTTCTCAATCACTAAGGATGAGGATTCATTGGTCTCTGTATTGGCAATTGAACTTCACCAGCAATTGCAAGAATTAATCTCGAAGGGTGGATTTACACATTGAAAATGGAATTCTAGTGACCCATGAGCTCTACAACACTTGCCCATAAAACTGATTTTAATAATTGCCAAACTAGAGGTAAGGCAGAAGACCGCGCAGGTGTACAGACTTTGACAGAGGTATATTCTTTGCATAAAATCTCGGCCTTGTGGGCCTTCTAGTGCAATATGAATTGAATTTAATAATTGCCAAACTAGAGGTAAGGCAGAAGACCGCGCAGGTGTACAGACTTTGACAGAGGTATATTCTTTGCATAAAATCTCGGCCTTGTGGGCCTTCTAGTGCAATATGAATTGAAT
>WLWD01001347.1_pt1 | contig 57800 bp, 32 predicted proteins | sample 6712731 | NCBI WGS metagenome assembly WLWD01 (sample SAMN12718690, study PRJNA576275) | sponge metagenome | isolation source: marine sponge | host: Mycale hentscheli | place: New Zealand: South Island, Marlborough, Capsize Point | collected 2014-11-01 | reverse complement strand
CTAAACTATTGTTGCGCGCTAGTCCACTGATTTGTAATACGGCTACGCTACTTGTGTCTTGGGGAACTTGAAGGAAGCTTTCGCTGTCTACCCTGGCTTATGCTTGCTTTCGCTGTCTACCCGGGCTTATGCTTCTGGGTAAGTAGTTTTATGGCTAGCGGTCAGTGGGTTTCTAAGTATTTTAGCTGCACGGGGTCACCCAGGTCATTTTTTTTCCTGGTGAAGTTGTGTTTCCTGAACAATTTTTTCTAAGCTAATATAGCTACTGTATGAATTAATTAATGAATGAAAATAAAGAGCAAGGGTGGCTTGAATTATGATAGTGATATTTTGTGGTAGTTTTAACTATATCTTTATGACGAGGGCTTGTCAGTTTGTTTGTTCCATAGTACTCTTGAAATTTTTCATTTCTTTGTGAGAAAGTGTGGGTGCATGTTGGAATGGTTTCTAGTTACTGAATTATTCTAAAACATGCTCTACCAAAATTATCCTCACTCATAGCTTTTCCCATGGCCACCCTAACATCCTTTAGCATGGTCCTGGACAATGAAGGGGAGATAATCATTGCATACAACTCAACATACATAATTATATTTTCTACTTTGTTTTAGGCCCATGGTTTCATGCAGGTTATGGGAGCCCTGGGATTTCCACCCTAATTTTTTTTTTACCCCTTCTGAATTTATTTCAATATAAGTAATGAAAAAATTGTAGAAATTTGTAGTAGTTTGTCCAAGCTTTCATGATCATGACTTCACCATTTTCATGTGGCTAAATGGTTTTTGTGACTTTACAAATCTCTCTTATCTTTCCCCCCCATTGAAAATCCTGTATGAATTTCTGTCATTTTAGTTCATGTAATTCTGATAAACTTTAGTGATATCATTTTACTTATCTGCTTATTCTTCATTGAGCTGTTGTTGTAGGACTTTTTCAGATTGCCAATTGCTTAATTATAGTTTTGACAGTTTATTAAATGATTATTCATTTTTATTATGTTCTGTAAGGCAACGTCAGTAAATTTGTCAGTTCTCTAAGCACATAAGTGCTAATATCACGGCTTCAGAAGCACAGTGTCATATTAGCTTGTATAACCAGGTTTTGTGCCGAGGTGGTAGGGGCACCCTGAAAATCCCCCATCTCCTCCAAGCTTTAGTTCCCCCTAGAATTTTAATTTAGTAAGTAGCTACAATAGCTATAAGCTTGAATTATGTGACAAAACACAGGTCAGTATAAGGTATACACTTTCACATAGGCATGCCCATCAAAGCAGTGTGGGTTTCTAAAATGAGAGTGGCTAAGTACACCAGTGTTTCCCACCCCCAGCGCAGAATCCAGTATGACACCCTGATAGCTTAGTCATCATATGCTTTTTCTGAAGTAAAAGTATGTTCTTTTCCCCCAATTTATAATGTCACTATGAAGCATTTGTGCATTTGTCAGCTGATGTTGTGAGAATAGGGAACAATAATTTTCTTCCGTTGGCCAAATATATTGGCTTCCAGTATTCAGAGTGCAGTGATGGGAAGAAAATGGCCATTTTTCACATGCAGTTCATAGAATAAGAGTAGGACAGGTCATGGGAGCCATGACGACCACTAAGGCCATAAGCAACTTGCTTGGCATGATACAGTATAGTATTGATGACCATTACCAAATGCAAGTCTCATGACCTCATAGAGGTAGTTGCAGGTCTTATAAGTCACGATGTGGATTTGAGACTGGTAGACAGTTAATTTGCAAAAAGTGTTTTTTTTGTTTTTTTGTTGTTTGTATGTTTGTTAACCCTAAGCACGCATGCATGAGAGAGTTGTAGTAGTTGCCCTGTCAGTCTGTCTGTCATGCTCTGATTTTGGAGATTACTGACAATTAACCGTTGATTTAGGTATGAACTTATTCAGAAAGATGATTTAGGATCTTTTATTGTGCTACTTTTTTTTAATTTGGGGCTAATTGTTGATAAAACGTGAAGCTTTCAGCTCCCTAGCGTCACGTCATAATCACTTGAGCAAATAATTTCTTGCAGCCCGCAGTGTAATTTGCTTTATGCTCAGGAAAGTTAACCGACGGATTTGAATGAAGTGAAGTTCACGTTGAAAAATTATAACAGTAAGTGTTTCTGGCTAGTTTAGCTTCTCTTATGAAGACAGCATTTCCATGTACTGTTTTCATTGCTCGAGCTATATTGATGCCTCATTAAAATAGCTAACAGATTGCTTTGTTCTTTTTGAAGGAGATTATATTATAATAGCTAGGTAATGTTTAATAGCACTGAGGGTTCCCACCTTTTGGTGCTTCATTTTTTTTTTTTTTGTTTCTTGTTCTTATTTAAGGCTTTTCTGTACTATGTAATTTATAGCCAGTACAAATGTTTTTTGTATGGTAGTCAAGGTGGTGTAGTTTCACTGACCATACACGCCCTTCCTTCTGCTGTAGCTCAAGTACGCAAGCACACAATCATTCACACCCACTCATATACACAGTCGTAGGGGAAAAGGCATTATACTTGTGATGTGCTTCAGTAAAAAAATAAGGTGAAAGGGTAAAATTCATCTTTATAAATCATCATGCACAATTTGTTTGAAAAATTTACACAGCCGACTTTTTTAAATTAGCGTACGAGACCACTCACGGCAATTTTTGAGACTTAAAAAAAAAAACAAGCTATTCCAAGGAATTATTGCGCTGTGTAAATCCTAACTCTATATAAGGCTTGCTTACTAACAAAAGAAACAGGAAGGAACCTAAGAAGCTTAACACATAAAGCAGCAAATGTATATTTATTGTTTGTTCTTAGCTAGTCAGCAGATGTAACACACAACACTCTCACATGCACGTGTTCACTGGATATACCCAACACAAGATTTACAGTGTAGTCTCATGGTAGCTTGGCATGTTGGGCAATGAACTTTCAAGTATGAACAGTGATGACAAACAGCGAGTTGTTAACCAAGGTAACGAGTGTACACACAAAATGTGATAGTCAAAGTACAAAAGTTACATACATACGTCCAAGCATATATGATTATACAATAATATATCCCTGATTTTTTGTGTTGTCCCTGATAGTGTCTCACTCGCTTCCATATATAATTACCACGGTTGAGCTTTGTGTGCGTGTGTGTGTGTGTGTGTTAGCATGACTTTTAACTTCATTCTCATATTCTACCACTGCTCTGCATTTTATCACGTGATGCCAGGAATGATTTTCTCTAAGACAGTTGCTAGCTGTACTAACGTTAGGGATGATGTTTCAGCCTTCATGGCTTGAAGCCGTAATACTAGTGGCTGGACCCATCGGTTTTCTTCCTAACCACAGTTATGTAGTATTGTTCTATCTTGTGTAATACCAGGGTTTTTTCAGGGAGCGGAGGGGTGGGGGCTTGTACATCTCCTTAAATCTAGTTTGCAGCCCTTCCCCCACCCCTTAGGGATTAAAGACATCCTAAAATTAATTGTACTCAATATTTACGAAAAAAATAGAATACATTGAGATATGATTTTTTTTTTCCAAATGTCAATTAGTCATCATTAGATAACTGTTCTGGTGAATTTAAAGCAATGTACAATGGCTAACTAGTCTAATTTAATCAGCGTCATTTGTAATAAACTTCTTTCCATATGAGCAGCATAAGGCAGACTGTGGCAAGATGCTTAGCCTGTAATATCTATTGTGCTGCTAAATTATGACACTGAGCAGTAATATCTTTTGGGGCTAAGGAAATGATAAATGTGATCTTATTGGACGAAATGCTTTCTTCGTGATTTCATCAATTGATAAACTTTTGTGGCTTTTTTGGTGTCCAGGGGCGTGGAAGATTATTTGGAATAGGGAGGCTCCACTGCACTTGAGTTAGACAGGGAAGTACTTTGCTTCCCTTTGCTCCCCTCCCCATATGCACACACACACACACATCCCAGATATTAGTTTGACTTTCGTAGAGAAATTTGCCCCAATTTTTCATAAAGTTTTGTGGTAGTTAATATAAATATAATATAATGTGGAAGGTACTGTACTAAACTAGCCTGATTCTCTTTAAAAAAAAAATGTCTACATGTGTTAGAATTACAAGCACGAAAACACAAATCCGAGAATCTTGAATTATGTTGAGCTAGTTTTACTTGAGACATACACTTTCAATGTAGGAGTGTGAAGTGGCAGGTGTAATAGTGCAGTGACTACTCCACTGATGTACACGTGATGACTCCTGGACTTCAAAACTAGAGGTGAGGAACTCTAGAATGACTTCTTAACTCCACTAACAAGAAAGAGGCCTTTTGAAATTATTTTTTTATTTACTATATTTATTACTCATTTTAATTGACTTGTGGATATTTCCATTTAATGCACACTTAGACAACCTGAAATATAGGGAGCGACTTAAAGTCTGAACTTTTAGAACTCTTGTCGTTTCATTTACTAACAGAATAATTCTTTGAAACCATTTGTATGTGTGGCCGGACACACACACACACACACACACACACACACACATTATATTTATTCAACTCTTCATTTGTAAAGTATTGAATTCAAATGAAAGGTGAAAAGTTCCTGAATCATTTGGTCAAACACACGCACACACATAGCTACAGTAGTGAAATAAATGAAAGTGAAAGAAGAAAAGTAATGGTACACATGATAGTTAGTCATTTGTTACGGGGGGGGGGGGGCTGGAGTCAAGTGTTTCTATGGTCCTGTGATTTCCAGATAATGTAAGATTCATTAACCCTTTCACCGCCAAGTTTATGACGACCAGTTCGGTAACATGAAAATGTAACTAGTGATGTGCTTGAGCACAAATGGCGAGCGAGCCTAATACTACACTGGAGTGTTAGACGTTTGGTTTTAACTTCTAATATTCAAGCTACTAAAAAAAAAGTGGAGTTTTTTAATTATGTATTATACGGTAAAGGCATTCAATGCCATAGTAACCACTCCCCGAAACTATTTCAATTGAAACAAAAAACAAGTCACGTTCTTTAAACTTTTTCTTTGGGATATTTTTGTAACGCACAATACTTTCACATAACTGAACATACGTACGCAAGACTTACCTTCGTGGTAAGTCTAGTTGACAATAAATACTGTTGCGTAGGGCTTATAACTATGACAAATAGCGTATTAACTTACCACCGCAACTAACTCGATAGAAATGGAACTCGAGTAAGTTTTTGAGTTTAAACTGCACCCACAAAAAAAATTCAAAGTTTCAGTAAACAATCCAATTTCTAGGATGATACGGGTAATGATCGTTAAACCGGAGGATACTGTTTAGTGATGTTTGGGATGGGGCCGAACGCTGAGTTAACTCGAAAATACGAGAGGGTCAAAGTACAAAATGGCATACGTACGTCCAACATATAAACAAACAAACATCCCCGATTTTAAATTGTGTTACCCCTGAGAGTGTCTTGCTCGCTCCGCTCGCCAATAATTTTTTTTTTTTTTTTTTTTTTTTTTCCCTGCACAGACATTCAGCAACGAGATATATTTTAAAAGCCGGTACAGACAAAACTGTTTACTATGATGCAAAAAAATAGTCTATTAGTCCACACAACAAATAGCTACAAATTTGGACTTACTGTTAGGACCAGAATTCTTATAATGGCATCTAATTAGTCAGTGAGACGTACAGAGGCTCGCGCCAGCACTTGACTTTATTTGCGCAAGAATAATAATTGATTGCGAGTTGGTACAGATTATATAGGGTGATATGGTATAGAACTAAGATAGGTAGGAAGTAGGTGGAGATTGAGATGAATATGATTAAGTTTTAAGATGAGAGGCGCCCGCAAGCTGGCCAAATGTAAGGTGTGGGTGTTAAATGATGAGGTAAATGTGGTGGTAATCAATAACAGGTTCTGTTCCAAGTTCAGACGGATAGCTGTAGTCTGGGTGGAGTCAAGACAGTTGTTGTTGTTGTTGTTTTGTTTTATCAGTTGTATTCACTACTTTGAAGTTTTGCTCAGTCCAGGTCTGTGCCATTGACATTAACCTGAGAAGGCAGAACTGCCGTATGTGCATACTGAATGTTTGACATTGTGGTTCCCAGTCGGACCGCACCCTCCGCGTACCGCACTTAAAACTCGAGATATATTTGCATTCAGCGACGATTCTTTCCTGTCGCACTGTTTACACCCCTTTTATCGTACACTTTTTTTCTCCCTTTTCTGGACACTGCACAGTTCTGGGAAAACCCTTTCCAGTTTTCTTATCAGTTGATCTTGCCACATGCCAATTTGTGACCGCTAAATCGACTTGGAAGTGATTGAACAGTAAACACTTACTTCTGGAGAGAGAGTGACAAAATCAGGAGACAAATTCATTTTGCAGGTAATTAAGCCATAATATTACAAAAAGTTTATCTATAGTGATTAATAAATAGAATAAATCATAAAAATTTTGTGTCCCATTTTTTGTTTGTTTGTAAAATTCAGTTAAATATTAGGTACACAATTATATAAAACATGACAGGTATTACAAGAATTCCGAAATAGAAAAAAATTTAAAAAAACATTTTTTTTCTTCATAAAGTGACACTTATTTTGAATTCTAACTTTTTAGCTTCTTCACTGTGTAGGTAATCAGATTTGCTTCCCTCTGTCTGGCCCTGAGATTTGCCACTGTGTCCAGCACTCCAGCTTTACCATTGTGTCTGACCCTCAGCTTGTCGTAGTGTCTGGCCCTCACTTTGCCGTCGTATCTGGCCTTCAGTTTGCTGCTGTGTTCAGCGTTCAAGTTTTCAACTTAATTTACCACATTCACCAACTTGCTCATATTTACATCTGAATAACTTAGTGTGTGCACTTGAACGTGATCCAGATCTGGCAAGTCTTCCTCGTCCTACAGTGAATAAAATATTCCAAATGTTATTCATTTGCTTGGGTTGTGACTACATCTCCTACTTTCATGGACATGGAAAAGCAGTTTTTTTCAATATTTTTTTCCAACATGCACAATTTATTTCTGGTCAACATGCTGATGGTTCCTTGTCTAATATTTCTATAGAGAATCGAGACAAAGGATTTTTGGCGTTCTTAAGGCTAATTGGAACGATTTATTTCAAAAACATATCTCAGCTATGTCATCTATAAAAAACGTTGAAACACCACAACAGTTGTTTAACTCGGTACAGGTACTGAACATCAAGGATAAACATATCCAATGGTACAATACAATAAGAAGCATAGTCAGTGAAAGGATATCTGACGAGAGAGACAGAATGCCGTCACATACATCAATGTGGCGCCACTGGCTTCGCTGTTGCTGGGTTGGACTTATGTGGGACAACTCAACACAACAAAACATAGAACAATCCTTACCTTCTCCAGAAACATGCAGATGGATCAGGGATACTGACAACAATTTTAGTTTTGACTGGGAATGTAGCAAAGTGAAACAGAGAGTCCAGGATACCATAGATTTCTTAACAAGAGGATGTTCTTGCAGGAAAGGATGTGGTAATCAGAGATGTGGATGTGTGAAAAACAGTCGAAAGTGTGGGCCAAGTTGTCAGTGCCATAATTGCCACAATGTTCTGCCCGAGGGTATATCTGTAGGATCTGATCAGGAATCCATATCAGATGAAAGTGATGATGAATTAGTCTCAGACTCTGAAAAAATGGAAACAGAAATAATTTCTGATTCTGATTTCTGCAATGAACCCAGTGACTTACAACTGTCACATTTCTGTAGCTAGCTTAGTGTAGTTTCATTACTATTTATTGCAATCTATACATTTACAAGAGACATTTCCGTTTTGCCAGTTGCACTTCATTGAAATATTAATAATATCAAATAAAATTATGTTATCCATCATACTTACCCATTCAAACTTGTGTCCCATCCTCCTTGACAAAATAAAACCACTTCTTTAGTTATACTTATAGACCTCACCACTATAATACCTCATGAAGCGAGGGTTATGAAAGTTCAAAATAATAGCCACAAGTTTGCTTTAAACATTTTGAGATCATTCTTCTAAAACTAGAGCCAATAAGCGTCCATTCTATCGTCTAAGCACTAGTTTTCAAATAGCTAAAACACACGCCATTTTGTAAGGGCTACGCCTACTTTTTTGCAATAAAAATTTCCCGCGAATTTGCCCGTGCGGTTCGACTGTTCCTATGTGATTGTGTAGATGAGCATTAATAAAGATATATATGTAATAAAGCATTCCTTAAGGCAGTAATACTTAGGTGAGATGTATTTTTAACTATTCTAGTGCGAAAGCTATATCTGAGTTCAATCAAATTGTAATGTCTAAATTTATTATCCAGCTATTATTTATATGTACCATACTGCTCTGTGTGTGTGTGTACATGTGTGTGTGTTATGTGTTTTGCAGAGTACTGAAGTCTTTATGCTGTACTTCATGTGACAGACTAAAATTAGTTTACTAAAGGTATGTTTAATTTTGTGTGTGTGTTGTTATACAAATATTTTTGTGGATGTTTCTCTTTCACGGCTTTTTTTTTTTTTTTTTTTTTTTTTAACCATACAAATAAAAAAAAATGTTTGGCTGTCACCAGCTTGCTTAACACACAAACACTCTGTGGCTGAGTGATAATTTTCCAAAAGTGGGCGTATGCTCCTCTTTTTTCTTTCTAAGGCGCCACACAGCTTATTGTGTTAGGAAGTCCATGCTTCAGATGCTATTTACTGTGGTTTGGTATATCACACCTCTTACACCACACTCAATTCCTGGCCAGACCACTTAGAAATGCCAGAGAAGCCCCTGAGTGGTCTCATGTTGGATTCCTAGTGATAGACAAACATTTTTTTAAATTTCTTTTTAAAAAGCCAGTGAAAGAGAGAGAATACATCTAATGAGTAAAAGAAGGCTGAGAAAGAAATTGTGAAATATTTTTATGCTCTTGATTTTTAGATGCAGTGAACAGTGGAATTCTGCTGATGCTCGTCGTATGGCAAAACAAGCACAGAATTTTGTCACCAGTGTGGGCCACTCCCCCACAAGAAGGTGGTGGCCCCCAAGTGAATTGTCCTTCTCAAGATAACTGGAAAGGAAGCTGCGAACATTCTTAACACCTGTCATTCTATCATATCCCACTTCTTTGTGCATTTTCATTGAACCCACTGGGTTTTTTTTTCTTTGTTTGTTTGTTGTTGTTTTTTTGTTGCTTTTTTGTTTTGTTTTGTTGTTGTTGTTGTTGTTTTGTTGTTGTTTTGTTTGTTTTTCATTAATTTGAGTTATACTTATTGATAGTTTTGTGCAGTAACTCATTATGCAGTGAAACCTCACACAACAGGAGTGGGAGGATTTGTGGAGGAGGTTAACTACTACTACAAATATATTTCTATTACAACAGTGGTTACATTCATTTTGGCTGTTGTACGGAGTCAGATATGAAGTCCAATAAGCAAGCAGTGCATACTGATCTACCACTGAAACCAGCAAATAGAGCATTGCAGCATAGATATTATAGATACAGAGTAATCAAAATAATGTAACTCATTCAACTTCAACTATTTCATTTTTACTTGTAGTTCTACTTAGTCGATCATACACTGGTAAAAATTGTTACTTGGCAGATATTTTAGACTTACAGTAACATAAAAGTACCAACTTAACAAAGCTAAATTCTAGTGAGTAGAGAGACTTAAAATTTGCGTCATGACAACTAGTTGGCTATAGAATGGACGTATGTTGAACAACCTCGACATTTTGTATGGAAACACTGTATAATAGTGCATAGCTACAGTGAATGTTCTTCCTGCCCCATCCAATTAGATAATTTATTACTCCTTGGAACAAGCAAACCTCTGATTTATGATCTGAAAGATTGCTCTTGATTTGTGGGTTCTACTATTTTAGACTAATTTTTCTCACTTGCATACTGTTTTGGTCAACTAAAACTAAAACAAAACCCCTTAGTTTGAAGAACAGCTATATAAAACTAAATGGAGAAGATAGAAAATTTGAAATTACCCTAGAGTGGATGACAATTATTAATATTACAATTAGCTAAGTAAACATATAGCTATGTATACAGTACTCTACAATGGATTTCTGGAAAAGCAACCTTTAATCTCAACGACAGCAAACAGTATGGAGCAAAATGATCTTCCACAATCTAAAATAGCTAACCTCTGAAAGCAACCAAACTCTTAACAAAGATCAAAACATTTGTCCCCATGCATGGGTGGCCTTTGTAAAGAGGCTTTGTTGTAAAAAAAATACAGTACTTTTGCCAATGGACATAATATGTCATATAATCAACCCATATTATGGGTTGATTATATGTATGTTTATATGCTTTTCTCACCTAATTTAGATAAGCATTCTCAAAATGTATTTCCCACAACGCTCTTGTGCATGCTTACTTCATCAAAGTTTCCAACGTGACGTTATAACCAATAAATTCATCATCGATTCTTTAATATTTTGAACAACAATTTATTGTTCGTTGCTGGAGCAAAGTTAAATTCCGAGATCATTTAAGTCCAGCCCAGGCTAGATCAGTGCGTACATACTTTCAGAATTGTTTGTAAAACGACTGTAACTATAACAACAGTCCGCGCCCACCTAGTCAGCTTTTAAGGAAAGGTCAATCTTCTCGTGTCCAGTCTCAGTAAGTAATACACAGTTAGTGCTGCTGGGTGGAATGGCCCTCCTGTAAGAAAGGTTAGAGATGTTTAGGTGGCTATACTTTATTCCGGGGCTGCATATGCACGTGCAAGTTGAGACTTGTGGCTAGCTATAAGAAAATGTATTTACTGTCTGTTGGCTCTTGTGTATGTATAGCTAATATTAAGTGAGATTGTTATGTTTCTGTTGCTGGATACTTAACCTGACCTTTTTTAGGTGATGTAGCTAAAATTTGCTGGTTGCACCAATCATGGGTATCCACTGTGTGATCTTATTTTTTTGGATATGCGCATGTGAAGGGCTGCCTCTCTGTCAGAGTAGTATATGGCACACCTAAAACTGTAACTAAATGTAATTGAAGGTGTTTGTTGGTTTTTTTCTACTACCATTCCTTCTGTCTCAAATAATAGATGGCTCTATTTTTTCTCATCCATGACTTGATCAATGAATTACACCAAAATGTATAGCAATGACCTATAGCTGGCTACAGTGTACATGTGCTCAGTCTCCATGGCTCTGTCTTATTCATTACACATGTGCTACAGTGTGCATGTGCTCAGTCTCCATGACTGTGTTTTATTCATTATACATGTGCTACAGTGTACATGTGCTCAGTCTCCATGACTGTGGCTTATTCATTATACATGTGCTAGTGTACATGTGCTCAGTCTCCATGGCTGTGTTTTATTCATTGTGTTTAGTTCCATGGGAGGCATGACAGTGACAGATAAGCCATACCAGTGTAGTACGTGTGAGAGAGCATTCATACGCAAGCAAGACATTGATAGACACAGATGTGTGACTACTCATTGAAAACATTAGTTACTGTGATTTAGTCTGTCACTTGTGGCAGAGAAGCATCATCCAATGGGTGGCTTTCTTTCAAGGTTCAAGGTGTGTGTGTATGTGTGTGTGTGTGTGTGTGTATGTGTGTGTGTGTGTGTGTGGTGTAGTGGTTGTGACTGTGTGGTGTGTAGTGGTTGTGTCCCACACTCAGGCAGTTTTCCATCTTGTTTTCCACCTGCCTCCCACCAGCCCCACCAGTCCACTCAGCTGTGATTGGGTACCTGGTTGCAAATTCAAGGCCTTTTCTCATGAAACAGCAATGGTCTAGGTGGGACTTCGGGTGCCTACATCACTTGCTGTGAGGACAGGCTTGTGCTCCTGCGAGAGTTCCTAGCCCGGCTCTAGGAACTTTGCTTGCACGACTCACAGTGCCTGCTTAGTGCACAGGCATCCTGGCTCTACCAGGTGCGCATAACCGCTAGCGGTTGCAAGATAATTAGCTTTTTGCATTTTTGCATGTGTGTGTATACACATGTTTCTAATATACAGGGTGGGGGTGGGCGGGGACGTTATTACACTGAAACCTCTCTATCCAGAACTGTGTGGGACCAAAACTAGGAAATGTCCCCTAACTCAGAAACACATTCAAATAACATTCGCTGGTAGCTTTAGAACTGTCCAGATTAACCTCAATGACTTTCCTTCTTAATTTCTGCTATAATTATCTCGAGCTTTCTTGCTAGAGTTAAAATGCTATACTTGAGTGCTGTGACCTTTCTTCCATTCCTTCCAGTCGTTAAGTCTAAAACTAGTGGCCCCACTGAACTAGCATCTTGATGTGTGTTCGCTTTTAATTGATGCACATCATGTGTGTTCACTATTTAGATTTATGCACATCATGTGTGTGTGTGTTCACTCAATTCAGACTCAATTAAGCCGAGCAGCCATCTTCTGGATCAGATCTCAAAACCAGCCACCTGAGCCTTGCAGGTAAACCCATTATACATTGTGTGGTGTATCATCAAAATTAAAAGATTTATTAAAAATTAAAAAATTAAAATTAAAAAGACAGAGACGTGAGTAAATGCAGAAATTGAGGCCTTTTTGGTCGGAAACTGAAAAAGTAATATTTCCAAAAATGAATAAAAATTATTGCATCCAACTGGGTACTTTATATTAACAAAGTAAATGACCTGGTAGATCTATATACACATTGCTTCGCTAACCATAAAATTTTCTACCTTCGCACATCAACTACAGCTCTTTCATTATCAATCAAAGGTGTCTCCGCGCGCCTCTTTCTCCAACAAATTACCACACCCCCTAATAGGTTTGCTAATTGTGGTGGCCGGGTGACAGCTGAGTAGAAACCCTTTTCCAATATGTTGAGTATAAGAAACCCTTTACCGATTATGAGGGTTAGAGTTAAACCCTTTACCATAATTCCAATGAAAGTCTAAGAAGCTCGTTGGCTGGTTTTGTCTCGGGACAAGAAAGCTTTATGGTCCACTGATGATGTTTTGTAAGTTGATTGTGGTTCATACACGTGTTGTCGTGTTGTTTTGTGTGGGAGGGTGTTATTATCCAAACCTTGGCAGAACTAGCAACCAAAATTCATAGAAGTGATAGTCCTGGTTGCAAAATGCTGAAGATTGTGTCCATATGCATGAGATTAATCATTTAGTAACAAAACAAGTAGCTATGTAGTTAAACTAAGATAGCAAACCCCTACAAGTACCTGTTTGTATAGGGGGCATGACTTTTTCTAGAAAAGCCAGACCTTTTGCTCGTTTTCCATACTGCAAACCTTAGCTATTGTCCACAGTATTGTTGATAAATTGTGTAGCTATAGTAACAGTGATTTGTGTGAAATATATATAGGTTTGCTTGAGAGCTTGATATGCCAGCCAAGTATGTGAAGCTCGCCCGTGATGAGTGAGAGTTGAGAGGTCTGCCTAAGTGAGAGTCAGATTAAATAAATAGGCTTAGCTTAAAAATTATTACTAAATGGTAGTAGCTATGTATTGCGTAGTATGTTCAACTTGATCACGAACGAAAGGTCTGCCTAAATCTACGTAAATGAAACCTTAGTGGTATACACATTTGCACTTCATAGTTAGAACTACTGCTTTGATGGACATAGCTATAAAAACATATCATACCTTATGCTTTTAAGTAGATAAGTAATGGTTGTTGATAGAGCTGGGCGATCACAGGCGATACGATATTATCTTGAATTATCACAATATAGCGATATATCGCGATATTTTTTAACATGTCAATTGAAACTGTGTTTGCTTTTGATATGATCCCGGCTAGCTATTGATGTAAGAACTTTGTTATCTATCCATTATAACAAAAATGGCTGCTCCTATAAAACGATACCGTGAACCGATCATATCTGGACATTCTCAAAATATCGTATCCCGATATCAGGTTAATATTGCGGTGCAACGATAATACCGGAATATCGTCCAGCTCTAGTTGTTGATAGATGGAAAACAACGGTTTGTGTGAGTCAATGTACTTTGTGTGTGAGTGTGTTGTTGTTTATATTCATATAGATTTGGTGGTCATGATAAAAGGATTTGTTGTGTCATAGTGGCAGCAAAACATGAGACAGAATAATGTGAGTTAGTATGAATATAACACGGATAATTATGGTAGTCAGGATAGCGTAAGTAAGGTAATTGAAATCGAATGAGGTGAAGCTGAGAGCTTTTTTTTTGCTTCATGAGTACTATTCATCCAAAATACCACGACTATCCATGCTGTTACTTGGTAATAGTACACTGACATCCTAACTTGCTGCCAGCACTATTTTGTAACTTTTATTTGCGGTACTAATTTTAGCTAATTTTAGCTAGTTCAAAGTTCAACTTGATTTTGCTCTTGATTGGAATAAAATCTTAACTTACCAATACCTTGATTATAACAGTCATGGACCCAGTATAGCATGGTATTAGACTTGAACTGATAGCATATTCCTTTGGCACAAAACTAGCACCCTAAAATCTCAAAAAAGCCAAAATCGCTAAAATAAGTATCTGTCAATATTAGCTACCTTAAGGTATTTCATTTTCTATGGGACATTTCTATTTAGTGGCGATTTAGCCCAAACGTTTTTCAATGTGCTATTGGTGTGGGGTATATTGGTATGAGTAATAACACGGGTAACCATGGTATTCGGGATTAATAACGCAAGTAATGCAATTGAAATGGTACGAGGCAAAGCCGAGTACTGTTTATTGCTTTACGACTACGGTTACTAGTGCTATCACTCGCTAATAGTACACCTAAATCCTAACACTATTACTTTAAATAAACTTTTAAGCAAAACCCCTCACTTTGCAAATTGTTCTATCTCAACTCCAGCCATACTATTTCATTTTCTGCGGCCTATTTCAATTGAACGGCAATTTTTCCCATACATTGGGCAATGTACGCTGTGTACTATTACAGAAGTAATTGCATGTAATATAATTCATAGTATATCAAGAGTTGTTTGGCAATATTTCAACAGCAGCAACAACACAATAACAATAATAATAATAAATAATAATAATGATACTATAAAAGAGAGCAGATATCATAGACAATGCATGCTACCCATGGCTGAGGTAAAGTTTCCCCTTGAAGTGCAACAGATAATCTCTGTAGAAGACAATCAGTTGACTTAGCCTCTCGTCTCATTAATTATTTTATGTCACAAATCCTCTAACTTCTATCACCTTGCTCCCAGTGTGTCCATTGTTTCAACTGAAATTAGCCAAAAATAGTGACTGAATAACATGTCACGATACTTCTCACTCGTTCAGTCTTCAGCAGCAGTTGCATTTCTCCCTGGCCCAACTATTTCCCCTAAAATCTAATAAGCAATTCTAATCATACTAACTTTTTTTAACTTCAAGTTACCCATTACATTTTTGTGTGTATGTGTATGTATGTGTGCATGTTTGTATAGGTAAAATACACTTCTTCATGATCATTGAACATGGGCAATATCTTACTGGTACTTTTGAAATGGTAAGTGATAGTGTTATGGCAATGTGTGATGGCCGAGCTATATGTCAGGTTTATGAACTGCAAGGGTCACAAAATGCAAATGTGTATACTTGCTGCACACACACACCACACCACACACACAAACCCACACACACACACACCCACACACACACACACACACACACACACAATGAGCCCAAGTATAATTTGCTCTAAAAAAAAAACGTTTTGCCAGCTAATTTACTTTCAATAAAGTTCAAATGTTGACCATTGCCAGATGTGAAGGGCGATTTTAAATCTGGTAAAGGGAAACTTAGCATAATTATGATAGTAAGTGACTGAGATTGACAAAGTTTCACCTGGATGAATTAAGACACGTGGTGTTTGTATACATAATATTGTAATCTATTGTGTTGTCCATGCTAAAGATACTAAGAATAAATTGAACTATAAGCAGCTGTTTTGTGTGGTATTTCATTAAGGTATGGATACTGAAGTTAGTTAAGAAATAAAGGTGGGGTGGACTTGGGGGTATTGGTCATATAGCTACTTCACTGAAAGGAAAATCTGATCTTACTGTACTTGTAAATTCAACATTGTTTTGCATGTTATGTAGAGAATGTGCACCATCATGGATGAGTGAAGATCAGCTCTCCTGTTCTCTTCAGTTATGGAACCTTCAATTGATGATTATTTTTTTTATAAACATTATTAGCATTCATATAATGACCAGTGAAATAAATATAGTCAATGATCATCACGGTTAACAATTACAACAGGAAATTCCCTGAGGTACCAGTTCAATATTGATGATCCTTGCCGATGTAATAATGTATGTTGGGCAAAGGGTCGTCAAATATGCAGGACTAAAGCTGAAGCTTTAGAATAGATTATTTACATTTTGTAAAGTGTTTGTCATTCCAGTAGCCTTTGTTGCAATGGTGTGGGCTTCACATATATTATAAGGACTAGTGCTGTGTATTAGACAAACAAAAGCTTGTGAAGTAGTTTGTAAGAGCAAATTTCAGTTACAGGAAAATGAACAAAGTTTCAGCTAAAATATATGATGAGATTCTTCCATAGACTTCTATTAGAAGTTATGCTCAATAGGGTGTACTAGTACACCATAAGGTGTTATGATACACTGACTTCAGCCATGAAATTATTGATACTCCGGGGTTTGGCGATACAAGAGGGAATGATCAAAAAAAGAAGAATACAGCTAATATTATTGCCATTATTAAGGAAAGCTTTACATAAATTGCGTGTGCTTGATTATTAATGGTACGCAGGTTCGTTTGTTAAATTATTATTTTAAATAATACAGAAAGTGACTCCTATGAGTGTGTGAGAATGCAGAAATTATTGTAGGTATTCGCTGAAGGCACCAAGTTTCCCTATCACAATTGAATTAAATATACGGCTTCTTAAAAATTCTTCACATATTTCTAAAAAAATTCCGGGACTGTAGTATTTTCTTGACACAATGCCATCTGTTTTGTGTAGCTACTTCAAAGTGACTCTGATCATGAGTATTTCATACAATTCTCCTTTGCTTTTCCATATCTGCTGCAATTAATGTTGGACTTATTGGGTTTGGACTCCATTAGCCGATCAATAAAATATTAAGAAATGAATAATGCTCTGAGTAATTTGAACTAGAATCATGTGGAGATTGATACGGCTATGGAAGTAATATTTCAAGCTTTTGTCTTCAATAAATTGTGACAGAATCCAAGGTTAACTTGCTGTCAAGTACACAACTGTAGATACAGAATAATCAATCTTATAGCTGTGTCATCTAGATGATTAAGTTGAAATGGAAGTGTTGGTAACATTTGTGCGTTCTCCTACTCGTGTGCTCACGCTTATCGATATTTCCGGAAATATGGATATTCCCGGATACCCAATTTTACGGGATACCCATATTTCCGTGACACCGGGCGTGGCCACGAACCTTCCTTCTCACCGTTTGTTAGGCCAGTTGATATTTCGGACCAAGCGCTGTAGTTATATCTGACGTATTGAATTCCTTCTGAGGTCATCCTCTTACAAGCATGGCTAGAAGACCAGGATGGTCTAGAACCTTTAAAAAAGACTCCAAGTTACAACAGTATTTCTTAGACCGAGTGGTACCTACAGGAAAGATCCTTGGAACAGGTTCATATGGCTCAGTGTTAGAAGTAAGTGAAGCTTCTAACGCTCCAATTTAAGAGAATCACAAAGATTGAAGGGACCATTGTATTGTGTTTTACTAGTGATGTGCTTGAGCACAAATGGCGAGCGAGCCTAAAGACTATAATATTTTTATAATATGAATGATTTTGACTTCTAACATACTGAAAATAAGGTCCAGTTTGTTTATTTAGCATACAGGGTAAAGGGATTTCAGTGCCATAGTAACAACTAACTCTCTGCAACTGCTTGAATTGAAGGGAAAACAACAACAACAAAACAATATACTTTATTTAAAAGTTTTCTTTGTGATATTCTTTAGCTAAGTAGTGGTTGTAACACACAATGTTTTGACACAACTGGACATGCACCTACACAGACTTACCTTAGCGGTAGTCTAGTGGACAATGTATTTTCAAGTAAATACTGTTGCGCATGGCTTATAACCATGACAAAGAGCGCATTGACTTACCACCGCCACAAAGGATTCTCAGAGCTAGTTAATTGAAAAATACTGGCACTGTGAACACTTTACCTAACTTACGTAATTAGAAGCGCGGGCGAAAACAGAGGTCTCACGTACCCCATAAACAGATAAACTAGTGGTGTGCTTGAGCACAAATGGCGAGCGAGCCTAAAGACTATACTATTTTTATTGACTTCTAACACTGCAGCTACTGAAAATAAGGTCAAGTTTTTTAATTTAGCATACAGGGTAAAGGGATTTCAGTGCCATAGTAACAACTCTCTGCAACTGCTTGAATTAAAGGAAAAAAAAACAACAAAACAATACACGTTATTTAAAAGTTTTCTTTGTGATATTCTTTAGCTAAGTAGTGGTTGTAACACACAATGCTTTGACACAGCTGGACATGCACCTACACAGACTTACCTTCGCAGTAGTCTAGTGGACAATGTATTTTCAGGTAAATACTGTGCGCACGGCTTATAACCATGACTAAGAGCGCATTGACTTACCACCGCCACTAACTCGAATAGAAATGGAAGTCCCTTAAGTTGTCAAGTTTTAACTGTACCGGCAAAAGAATTCAAAACGGTAAACAATTCAATTTCTAGGGTGAAACGGGTACTGATCGATAAACCAGAGGATTCTGTTTAGTGCAATTTGGGACGGGGTCGACAACCGAACTAACACAAAAACGCGAGGGTCAAAGTACAAAAATGCCTTACGTACGTCCATACATAAATAAATAAACTGGCATCCCCGATTTTCGATTGTGTTAACCCCTGATAGTGTCTCGCTCGCTTCGCTCGCTCGCCAATAAATAAATAAATAAATAAACATCCCCGATTTTCGATTGTGTTACCCCTGTAAGTGTCTCGCTCGCTCGCCAATAAAATCTTGAGCATTTTAGCATAATTAAGACACTCCTTTAAAACATTATACTAGATCTGACAACCTGTTTCAATTCATTTAGCTATCGTGTTATGTTATTTCAGGTAAAGTATAGTAAGGTCTTATGTGCTGCCAAGCGTATGCACGAACTATTACTGGATCCTGGTAATGAAGGAGTTCCAGAGACTGTAGACAGATATCAGCGAGAATGTCAACTCATGGCAGGTCTCCGACATCCTAACATAACACTGTTCCTTGGTCTGTGTTTCCTTGAGGGATCAGAACTACCTCTACTTGTGATGGAGAAACTAGAGATGAGTGTGGATGACCTCCTGGAGTGTGCCCCTAATATTCCACTTGCAGTCAAAATCTCCATTCTTACAGACACAGGCAGTGGTTTAGTTTACTTGCATAGTCGAGGACCTCCAATAGTCCACAGAGACCTGACTGCGAGGAACATCCTCCTCTCATCGTCTCTGACAGCTAAGATCACTGACATGGGAAACTCTCGCATGGTAATTTTAAAGCCAACTCAACTAGCCCAAACACTCTCAAAGAATCCGGGGACCACTGTGTACATGCCACCAGAGGCTCTCAGCGAGAGCCACAGATATGGCCCATCTCTAGATGTGTTCTCATTCGGACATCTTGCCCTTTACGTACTGACACAGGTAAAACAAACTTACATGTGTATTATACAATCTGAAGCAAAGCTATTTAAAATTCAATTTACAATTACTTGGTTTGGTTTGTCATCATAATAAACTTAGTGTCAATTTTAAGGTTTTTGGCTAACATTATGTACAAGTCAAGTAATAAATACACCCCTTAGTTTAGTTAAACAAATTTGCTTGGTTTGGTTTGGCATATGAAATTTTTTTTCCTGGCTTTATGTTCAAGTCAAGTAAAATTTCACCATCAAGCAAGTCATATCTTTAGTAGTTAGATTGTTATTGTGTCGTTATTTAAAACATAATAATAACATAGATAGTGAATATAATGTGATGAGATTACACAATTTGTTGACCATCACTAAAAAAATATATAATTTGGTTAGATTTTTCCAGAAGAACTGCTAATGCCTACACATTCAGATCCTCACATTCCTGGTCGACTTATCGGTCGCTCTGAAGTAGAGCGTCGTGAGGTGTACATGAAGAAGTTGGAGAATCTGTTATTGGAATCTCATCCTATTCTAGTAGAGATGGTGACTCATTGCCTGCACAATACTCCTCAAACAAGACCTACTGCTGAGCAACTACTGGAGACACTAACACCAGTACAGGATGCAATGGAGAACACACATGGAGGGAATCTGGGAAGGACCCTCAACATAGCCAACGTGTTGCACATGAAGGAAACTAAAGAAAAGAATAAAATGATAAAAAAACTTGAGGTAAAGTCAAGACAATGAACTACAATAATTGTGTTAAATTACCAAGTAGTTAATAAGCTGTACATTATACAATAATCATCCAAGTTTTATACCACACAAAAACTTTACTAACTTTCCATTACGGAATTAGAGTGCTATTGTACACATATCAAGTGAGCTATCCTAGCTGTATTATAATGAGCTGGGAAGCAAGAAATAAGTTTCTAATAAGTTTAATCAAAACTTTAGTTTTAGTAATGGGTTAAATGTTTTAGCGATTATTGCAAGAACAAGTGCAGCAGTACCTAAGGTGTTGTGGTTGCCCACTTAAATTTGTGGGAAGAACAGGAAGCTTCTCATTGCTGTCCAATTGAACTACACAGTGCTGCCATCAATATTAAAAAAAAAAATTTTGTATTGTAATCCCGGAAATATGAATACATAATCCAAGGATATTTTATTACTTGTTACGTTATGAGTAGTTATAGTAAAACTTGCAATATATGTCTACAAGTCTTATATCTCAATTTTAAATAGTAGCTTCTTTATCAACTCTACAAAGGTGCTGCTCAGATAGCCAAGTTTGAGGTCTTCTGCCATTAATTTTTTTATATAGCTAGACATATTCTTGATTTCTTTGTGTTGGATAAGTTAAATTTGTTTACTCTGTAAATTTTTTGCCATACTATATTTATTTATATACATTCAGATTACATTGTAATGTTATCATTTTAAGTGTTATAATATTCAGATTTCTGAAAATAGATTAGAAACCAGAAATAATGAATTGACTGAAGAAAACACGAAACTAGAAAATGATAGAATAATGCTCCAGTCTGTAAATACGCAACTTATTGAAGAGAAACATCAATTGGAAACAAGTATCCAACAAGTACTGGCAGAGAACCATCAACTCATGAGTTTGAAGACTGAAAACAGTCATCTGAAGGCCGAGAACAATCAATTGAGGTACCGGATAGCAGATGAAAGAATTCAGTTGGATTTTCATCACAAAGAAGAAAAGCTTTATCTAGAATCTCGCCATCAAAGAGAGAAACAAATTCTCCATTCTGAAGTGGAGCGACTAACAAAGGAACTGAAACATATCGCCACAGTATCTGTTGACAAGAAATCATTAGTAAATATAGATTGTACCCTCCCACAACTGGAGCACAAAATGGCAAATAAGCATGGAAGGTGTCAATCTGAGTCTAATCTGCAGTCTTCATTTAAAATGGTAATGTTAAGCCAGGCTGGATCTGGTAAAACTTCTTTTTTGGAATTGCTTCTAAATTATGCTAAGCAATATGGTAAAGAGTATAATTTGGACCAGGTGTCTTCTTTTGTAAAACACAATGCGGCAAGACCTAATCAGCAAGTTTGGGAGCGTGACACTACAGAATCTAACATATATAAGGCAAAATACGGTGACTTCAGCCTTGAAATTATTGATACTCCGGGATTTGGCGATACAAGAGGGGATGATCAAAAAAAGATTATAGCTAATATTATTGCCATATTAAGGAAAGAGCTTTACATACGTGTAAATTGCTTGTGCTTGATTATTAATGGTACGCAGGTTCGTTTGACTATAGCAATGAAAGACGTCATAACTCAGATTGTTTCTATTTTGCCACCGAATGTTCTACGAAATATTATAGTAGTATATACGTTCACGAGAGACAGGTTTAGTTTAATATTCGAACCAAAATTGTTACAAGAAGAATTTCAATTGTCTATTCCTGCTAAGCATCAATTTATGCTAGACAATTCGTATTCCAGATATGAAAGCTACAGAAAAAGTACCTACAAAAAGGATCCCAACCCAAAGGAACAGCAAAAGTTACGGAGGGATTTCGAAGATAGTAATGAGATTTTAGATGACATATTTGAAGTTATCAAATCTTTCAAACCAGCATGGACCTTGAAATTCGGTGAATTTCAGGAAGCGGTTGATAACATCAAAGTCTGTTTTAGTATATTGAAAGTACACTACAAGAACAAGGATGAAATCAGTAAGTTAATTGAAGATGTAAGTTCCTACGAGAGTCACGTGAAAGAATTAACTTACACCGAGACGGTAACGAAGGACTCTGAGAAAAAAAATTTCACTTGCTCTGTATGTCATCGTAACTGCCACCTGCCGTGTGATTGCTGGTTCACATCCACATCTGCCAGATTCTGCTCCCAAATTCAAAGTGGAAAGTGTACTCATTGTTCCCACAGTTACAGTGACCACACCGTTAGCAAGATCTACTATGATAACGTTAGTAAGACAATAAGCTTGCCCGACCAGGACCGCACTGCTCGCAGGAAGAAGTTGGAGGAAAAACTTTCCGTTTATAACGACGATATAGCTAAAGAAACTCGGGTATTGGAGTCCAAACTTGAAAAATTTCAAGGTGTTGGCTCCAACTTCATTTTTTCTAAAAATGCTATCAAACAGATCAACCAACTTATTGAAGAACTGCAAGCAATATTGCCCAATTTTGAACACAAAGAAAAAATTTTGCGGATACTGAATGACACTAAAGAAGTCATGGCGGACCCAACAACTGCAAAAAATCAGGAAATTAAAGCTCGCTGGGCGTGTGGAATACTCGGGCTTGATCCAAAGAATCTGAACGAAGCTGAACTGAACCAGTTCTTCCGTCAACAAGCTCAACAGGTTCACCCGGACTCTACAGGGGATGATTTCACCGCTTCAGCATTCAAGCATTTAAATCATGCGAAGGACTTTTTGAAGCGCAGATTTTTTGGTAAATCATAACTAACACAATACAGACTTGCAAATTCCGTTTGTGAACGCTTACAAAAATAGCATAATGAACTTCGTTTTGATTTGTTATAATTGTTGTCAAAAATTAATACCAGTTGTTAAAATATTCCTATTGTTTTTAGTTCACATCGCTTTAGTTCTTTATTTTAACCTAAACACCCTCCTTTTTGTTATCATACTGAATCTGTCTAGCTATTTGTTTCATGCAGCTGCCTTTGTGTTTATTACACTTAGTTACTCATATTTGAAATTATCTAGTATAACCTAACTATGAGTAAATATAAGAGAATCAGTCTTCAGTATATAAGTTTTTTTGAGTTGATAATTAGATTCTTGCATAATGCTTTTCTTGTGGGTCTTCAGGAATATGTACAAGAATTATCTTCAGACATACCTGCACTATCACCCACTTTTGACGAAACTTAGATTGAAGTAACTTACAGCCTGTAGTGAATAATTGTTTTGTTCAACAGTCAATCATGGCTTTTCAAAATTATATTATATTAGTAGATCTTCCAGCCATGAAGTGGGAATAACTGATATGTATATCCAGTATATAGTGACATCAGTAGCAAAGGAGGCATAAAAAGAAATTATAACTAACAATAATACAATGTAATACCCAGAATTGTGACCAAGAAACTCCATTCTGGGGTGTGGTATACTGACTGCTTTGTCTGCATTTATAGAATTTACTGTAATTATAATATAGCTATATCCTTGATAACAGGTAAGAGTCTCAAATGCCACATGATAAGGTCTGTCATTTTAGGTATAAGATTGTTTCTATTAACGCAATTATTCTATTTCATTACAAGTAGCTTGTTTTATTTAAACTGATTGAAACTAGCATTATTTGGAATAAGTTATTTAAATAGCTATATATAACAACCAAAATATGTACTAAGTGAGTAGAAAGTATGTTCTTTACAAGAAGAGTAAGTTCAGATGCATTAACAATGTATTACACTGAGTATGTCTGTCATAACCTCTGGCATAGTGAAAAATATTTTTTGTTATCTATCTATTAAATAATTTCTTTAAATAGATATTGGCATACAACAAGAAAGTGTTTAATTAGCTTAGTTCTCAAACCTTGTTGTTGAGTACTTTACCACCCAGTACCACATACCCTATTGTTTTTTGAATGTTGTTGAGTACTTTACCACCCAGTACCACATACCCAATTGTATTTAGTGTTGTTGTGTGACAAAAAGTGATTGTAACTGGAGAACTTCTATATAACAAACTTCTGCTGTTTCAGTGCTCACAATAGACTTCTCATTCTTCTTGGGATACAGGGAAAGTATAGTACCTATTTTCTTCCCTGTTATCAAATATACAATGAGAACACTTGCCATCAGAGTCATAATCTCCAAGTTTGAAGAGGATGTTTGCTTTATTTGCCATGCAAAGGATATTTAGCACTCTATAACCTTGACTAGCTCATCCAGATATTGACTTGTGGGCACTACAACTGCTGCTCCAGTGTCTAGCAGAACATGACAATCCTCCATCTCGTCAAGCAACAACTTAAATGTAGGTAGAAGTTGCAAGGGCAATTATATTTTTGTAGTCTTACCCTGGAACCTCGGCTCTTGTAAGGTCTCTCTCTTGTAATGTGTAAAGACAATCACATCTGTATTCTCTTGTATTGTGGGATATCCAGTATAGCTCTCTGTCGTGCTTGTATCTTTCTTAAATATAACTCTGGACTCTTCCAGTTTCCTTAGCTAGTCTGTCATGTAACTTGATCTGTTCAGAATTTCTGGTTGATCAATAAATATTCCAATAATGTTTGTTTCTCTTTTTTTCTTAAATCACCATCTTCTAAAGGCAGCTTGCTGTTTATCATTCACTCAAGAGCTTGTGCCAATTATATTAAGTGGCTCAAGTGAGATAGTAATTGCATCCAATTCTGAGTGAGCTAAATATTCTGCCTCCACTACTCTTTGTGACCACATAGTGGGACAAAATTTGAACAGCAGCCTCTTCTGAAATTGCTGAATGAGTTAAGTATAACCTTTTCCTGTTCATTTCACAGACTTTTCAGAAGTAGAATTTAATGTTGGTAATGTCTTTAAAGGTATAGAGAGGAGCAGGGACAAAGAACACTTCTATACAGCCATACAAACACACACACACACACACGAAAGATAACAACAAAAATAGGAGTATCTGTTGTGTAATATTTGCATGTAGCTGTTAGACAATAAGAAATTAATAATATAAATAGCTAGTGATACTTTCGAAGTAGATAGTTATAAATGATAGTATGCCCACCGTACAGTTTCTTGGTAACAATTATAGTTCGCTAATGTTTATTGTCTGTTGATGTACATTCACTTACCCAGCTTTATGTAGTTAAATTGAAAAAAATAAATATATACTTATTAGGCTTTTATGTACAATATTTATTGTATTGAGAATAGATTTAGATCAAACTTATTTTTATACAGCAAATTATTAATCATGTAGTAAAATTTTGGTTGCAAAAATCACTGATATGGTCTACATTTCATACTAGGTATTTATGTTGGATTGTTACCAGACACACAGTGGTAGAGTAAGATGTTGGCTACTGTGTGGTGGTATGCCATCAGATAATTGTACAACCAGTATATACTTCCCAAAGTTTGAAATAATCTAAACTACACTTAAAATGTAGAGGGTGAGGTAATTACAAGATTCTGAAATGACAGAATGGCTGCTGGTTTTTTTTAAATCTAAAGTGCTGCAGTTGGTATAATTCCATGCAGTCCAACTGTGACCACACTCCATATTGATGACTAAACTAGTCACTAGTGATTGTGTACACTGCTATGTGGTGCATGTAATATATAATGCATAGGCATTCAAAACTATCAATGTCCAGAAGTTGGGGGAGCTCTTCCTCCATCCTAGTTGGGGTGTGTCGGGGTGGGGGGATGGGGGGGGAGGAATGAAAATCTCTTAGCCCCCACTTTCCACTGCCTATGTACAGTAATATTATATTGTGCTAGCCTCAGGGCACTAATATTTGTGATGGTGTAGCTTTTTTCTATCCTTTAATAAATTCTTTTATTATTTCTAGTTATGATATCTGAGTTATATTTTGTGATTTAAATATTTCGAAATATTAAAATCACAGTCATAACCTAAAATTTATTTATAATCAACTTGGCTCTTTCGTTCAGCTCATACTGGTTACTGAACCACAATGCTTTGATTACACACACATAGTTATGTAAATTACAATGTATATTGGGCTTACAGTGTCTAATAGTGGTCAGCCATGGTACTTGTCAAAATTTGTTTCTGTGTAATCTATTTATATCACAGCTAATTTTCTTGAAAGCTTTATTATACCCATAATCATGTGAATCAACCGTTTTCATTGTAACTTTCTTAAGTAGCTTGCAAAGCGGAAGTTATAATTATAAATTCCCTATTGCAGTTGGCAAGATAGTGAATATGCAAACAAAATTCATTTCAATATCTTAACTTAGACTAATCTTTTAATAATCACTTAAACATTGTGATGTTAATTACACTTGATCTTCCCCCAATGAGTATAAAGTAATAATATCTATTGGATCACAGCGTATAGACTTTGAATAATGTATTTATTCTTCCACTATAGCACATGGCAAGTTCTTCCTCTTACAGCAGTGGTAACTGTAAAGGTTACATCATTAATTTTATTTATGCCTCACCCATAACAATGTAACTGCTATCCCCCTGCATTTGTTGATATGTAAAGATGATTTAAATATTTAGAGGGCAAACTTTTAAATCTAAAATTCAGCATTGGTGCAATGCACTCACATGCTGATTTCGTAGTAAACCTTTCCAGAGCCACATGTGGCTTCTGGTTTGCTATCATTTCTATCTTAGATGTGTGGGAATTCTAGGCAACTACTGGGAATTGTCTGTAGGGCTTTACAAGTTATGTCAGGATAATTTTTTAGTATAGTGAGTGCCCTTAGAATAGGAGCATAATGCTAGCATAATAAGAGAACAATCCCATGATCTTACTAAAGCACCCCATTGCCTACAACCAAGACCTACTCTTGTAATCATGTGGTGAATACCTATTTATGCTTTGACAGTTGTTTCAGCATTCAATTGTGGCAGTACTTGGTTTATTAAAATATATACAAAATGCATCAATTACATAAAAATAAGTGGAGCGACCTACTAGAGACACATTAACGTTACTTGGCAATAAAGTAATAATTTTTTAACAAAGCTAAAAAACAATAATTTAGCACTATTGGAACTGCTAAAGCAAGCACAGGGAACCACTAAAAATTAAATGAAGATATACGGTATTCTAATAACTGCCAACGTCGGTAAAGTACGACCCTTTATGCGGACAAACGTAGAAAAGAAAGAGGACGAATGTGAAAGTGTTCGGCAGCTTTCATTCTTCGCTGTGCAACTGAATTTATTAGCTATACCTGGGAGGAAAAGAAGAGTCCATTAATATTGCGATCAAGAAACAAAAGTATTTAGTTATTTGGGAGTTAGCTTTATAAATAAGTTATAGTATAAGAGTTCAGGCTATATTATGACTATGGTGTGAATGACACATATTATTAGTGTTTAGTTTATTAGTAGGTTACCAATATACCTTATTTTGATTGTGGCACATAGCTTTGACTGGACTTTGTGACTTGCCTATTATTTTGATCATTATTTGATTAGCTATAATTCTGATGGTAACTTGTAGTTATGTTTTTTTTGTGTGTGATTGTACTTCACAACAGCACTAAAAGATTAGACTTTTATTTGGGATGAGTAGTAGCATGTGAGGTATTAATTCAGTTTTCGTAGTCTCAGAGTACAGACATAAACTAATAAAATATTCTTTGCTTCCACTTCGCTTAGTTTGTAGAGTGTTTTTTGTATAATTTTCTTAAAGTGTTTTCAGCCTCAAAATGACTTCATAATAGTGGTGTTATTTGGCACAAATCCGTTTTCAAAGATAACATTCTTCTACAATCTCGTTATAAGCATTCACTCTTTATAATGAGCATATTTATATTAGCCAGTCTAGACTTTGTTGTTAGTTCAGACTTGTCAAAGTTATTCACATGTTCATCCTAATGAAGTTTACAAAAGTCATTGGAATTTTAGCTCTAACTTTACTGTTTAGCTTGGGCATGATAACAGTTGATTGAGCTTAATTAAATTGTACAATTTAATTAAGTAAGTGTACAATTATGTTGCAGGACAGTGGCTAAATGATAAATCCAAGACTGTCCCGGAGTTTTTGGGACAGTAGGCAATTATGTGACAAAAATGGAGTGTAAGCTTTGCTTTTTACTTTTTGTTGCTCATCAACTCACAGATGAGGATTTGGCTAGTATGACTCATGGCATATCAATTTTATACATTTTTATAGAAGTAGTATTTTATTGGGGTGATTATCAACTAGTAATTGCTCTTTATTTGGAGTAACTATGTGAATAAAGTAGTATTTTATTGGGGTGATTATCAACTAGTAATTGCTCTTTATTTGCAGTAACTATGTGAATAAAGTGCCAAATGTGTCCTATTGTTAACAAGTCAAAATTTCAGACGACCTGATAAGAGTTTGAGCTGTTTTATTGCTCCAATAATTCCTGTGACCTGATGCCTAAAAGTAGGAAGTAACCAATGAAAATAATTGTTTCAGCCTTCATAATATTAATTTTGATGAGATTTGATATGAATTCGGCATTACAGGGGTCTTTATGTTTTTGTTTTTACACTCTGCATAAGCAAATGTGCTATTCAAATCTGATTGATCATCATATTGTCAAAAATTTCAAATAAGAAAGTGGACTAAGTTATGCAGGAGGAAGTATATGGGGTCCTGGGTCATGGATAAGGACAAAATATGTTGTTGAGAGGATATTTGAATGATGTATCTAAAGTGCCAATATACTGCATGCTTGCTGGTAAATTTAATGAGTTTTTTTCTTACTTCCACTTTTACCACTTCGTACACACCTTACTTTCCTGGTTCCACTAGCCCCACCTCTTTATCTACCTCTTCTCATACCTTGATCACTAGGCACTGTATCCGCAATCTCCTCACTACTATTCTTGCTATTCTCTGACATTATTTCTTCACCCTCACTCTCTGTTTCACTTGAACTTCCTCTTGTCTTCCACATTTGTTCCACTCAATTTTCCTTCCCCACACACCACCCTCATCACTGATTTTGCTACTATCTAACTACCACAGCTATGCCTTCTCCTCCTTCCAAGCATTCACTGTCACTGAAGTATGTAAACTTGGGCCATGGGCTGTCTCCTGTAATAGCAATCGCCTCTTTAGCCGTGTACAATTTCTGCTCGGCCATGCCAAACATAGAAAAAATTCTTTATTTTTTTTATTTTTTTTCCTATAGAGCTATCCAACAGAAGTCCAGAGCCCATAATAATTAGATAGTTATGTTAAAACTAGTTGGCATAAGTGTTCAAGCCAAAAAGTATTCTAGAATCAATGCATTTATACAAGTCCTTTTTTCCAGTTAATGTAGTTAAGGGTTTGTAAACAGCAGCAGTTCCTAGCATATTGATTAGAATAAACATTTTAACATTTTCTTAAAATTTCATGCATGTAATTGTACAGCCAAATGTGATGGCTAGAACCATTTGTGTTAATGAATGTTCTCATGTGATTTTTTCAGGTATGTTCACTATATATTCTGTTTATTTATTTGTTGGTTAGGTGTTGTTGTATCTTTTTGTATGTGTTATTCTCCTTGTCTTGAAGTATTGTATCAAGTGCCTTACAAATTGAACAATTCTCTATTGGCAAAATCATTTGACCTATAGCCAATAAAGATGTAGCGGAATGATAGTCAAGTTTATTTTGTCACTTGTTTGCTAACTGACATTTATGTGTGTAAGTATCTCATCTTAGCGTGAAAATAAACTTTTATCATACAAGTACAATTTTCACAGAATTTTTTAAAAGTACAAATCTTGATTAATCTTAAGATATATTCTCTCTCTTTCACATGTTTTTTTTAATATTGAGTGAAAGAAGGCTGAGGAAAGAAATTATGAAGTATTTATTTATCATGTTAATTGTTTACCAGCTTCATTTCCTCTATTGGGTTTTGAATGAGTTTTATTGTTACAATTATCAAATTCTGACCCTCATCATAACTAGATTTAAAACTTTCTCACTTAAAGTGGTCTAAAGAGAAAGGTAAAATGTGAAAAAATTTGATTTTCAATCCACTAATTACGGCTCCGCTCCAGAGGAGGAGGTGCTTCCGGTCAACAGCAAAAGGATGTTCTGACGACACATAATAATTGGTAATCTGTTCAGTACAAGCGACTGTAGCAAGCTGTACTACTCAACAGTATTGAGGTAAAATATGAAGTTCTTGGAAGACATGGGTTGTCGTAGCTCAGTAGCTAGAGCACTTGTGGCTAAAGCCAAGGGTCCTGGGTTTGATTCCATGATTAAGTGAGAATGTTTCAATGTAGTTTTATTGTTCACAATTGATTGTGTATGCTTTTTATCCCTCAGAAACTTGCAGAAACTACACATTACATCAAGAATGTGAGAAGTAGTGGGACTTGATGACAGCTGGACTGTAACCAACCAGAGAGTCTGGGGTCATGAAAGACAAAACATCCATCAATACCTTGGTCCTGGGTTTATCAAACTCAGAACTTATTTTTGTTAACTTTTCTGTCAAACTGCTTTGAGTATTCATCAGATACTGATGAATTTTGTAGCAACATCAAGAATACACTGGGAATATACATCTAATATACACAGGTTATAGCTACATCATAATGCTACAAGGGTTTGTTGAAAATGCACTGGGAATACATCTAGTGTACACAGATTATACACTGTATGCTACAAGAGTTTGTCAAGAAAACACTGGGAATACATCTAGTATACACTACACCATATGCTACAAGAGTTTGTCAAGAATACACTGGGAATACATCTAGTATACACAGGATAACTATATACCATGTTAGCAAGTTGTCAGTCCCTGTGAGTCAGATGGCTTCCCATACTCAGTCCTTGTGGGGGGTCAAATGGGGCTTCCCGACTCTCTGTAGGAGATGGCTTCCCAAATTTAAATCCCATGGTAACCAACAAGCACTCCGTCTTTATGGGTAAAATGGTATTCTCATTGGGATAGATTTAGTTTCCCTGTTAAGATCAGAAAATTTGCATTGTTTTTCCCAAAAGACCAAACATAAGGATATGTTTATATATAATGTATTATTATTAAGTAGGGGGTCAACACCCGACAAGCCCAAAAATATGCTTGAGGGTATCCTCATGCCAAGATATTTGTGCTAGTTGTAGGTATATTTTGATTATCTTCTATTAAATTAGGAACTTCTTTTATTAAGGAATCTAACTTTTTAGCAAAGTCTTTTGTTCAATTATCAATCAAAAGTGTAATTAATATATGGCTAAGTGGATGGTAGAGTATAAAGTAGCAAAAGGCAAGACAGTAAAGAAATCTAAGTGTTTGCGAAAAGAGCTGAAAGAAAGCAGTGACTCTTGACTCCCTTCCTCCCTTATTGTATCTTACGTTAACTGTAATGATAATGTTGTTCACAAAAAGCTACTTACATTATTAACTTCCTCTCGAAGTGTGAGGTGTTTTCTTGAGGAGTTTCCTCTCACAGGAAGCATTGCCCATTGTGGTAGAATACACTACCACATTAACTAAAGACTTATGGTTCATTACATTCCCATCCATTCACTTAATCTGTTATCCATTCAGTTATTCTGTTATCCATTCAGTTATTCTGTTATCCATTCAGTTATTCTGTCATCCATTCAGTTATTCTGTTATCCATTCAGTTATTCTGTTATCCATTCAGTTATTCTGTTATCCATTCAGTTATTCTGTTATCCATTCAGTTATTCTGTTATCCATTCAGTTATTCTGTTATCCATTCAGTTATTCTGTTATCCATTCTGTTATTCTGTTATTTGTCCATCTGCACTTTAGTCCTTTTAGCTACAACACACAACTCCATGGTCCAAATTCCTTTAAATGTACTTTGTATCTTCCACACATCGATGCTTACCTATATATGTTACCTTGGTAAAATTTACATTCAAACCAAAGAAATTGTAAAGGGAAAGCGAGGTTGAAACCTTCATTGCCTTGGGCTGGTATCCCCTGCTTTAGCATTTACCTGCTAAGTAGGAGAGGTAATTCTCAGGTGGCAGCAATACACGGTTTTCTAAAGCTGATCCACAACACTCATACTTCCCTGAATTCAAAGAGACTGTGCTGATGCTATACAAGCATGAATGGTTATAATCTGGCAAGACCTAATCAACAGTGACCATAAATGGTTTATCATTGTAATGTGATTGAAGTGGCCTAGGACTCTGTCTACAAGCACAATGCTGAACAAGATAGAAGGTTTTAAGTAGCATATAATTGCTACCATGATAAGCATTAGCATAATAACAAAACAACGACAAAAAACAAGCACAATTCGCTAACCCCACTGTGAAGGAACTTACTCAAGGACTAACCACTGGAAAACGCTTCAAATATTTAACTGGGAAATTGAAGTAGACAATATAAAGATAGAAGTACTTGAAAGTGTCCTGTAATAGGACATGTTTCTAATTAGTACTGTACTGATAGAATGCAGATTCAAAGTCAATTGATTTACAAGAATAATAGCTAATCATAAGATAATTGTATTAACAAAGAGGGACGAAAATCTAAAGAAGTGGTATTTCATGAGCACAAAATAGGTAATTATCATTTTGAGCTATATAGCTCGATTATGTTAGAGACAAGATGATAAGAAACTCCTCCGTAAAGTTTAATTGCATTCATACCAACCCCTCGCCAACCCGCACGCCCTGCCACGCCCACCAATGTCCCCCACCTAACTGCTCCCGGGTTTTGCGCGGAGGGGCAGTGCATGTCACGACTAGAATAGATGGGAGAGACCTCGCAAGTGAAAACGGTTTGCTATAAAAGGTGCTAAATGGTTTAGGTTTCGCTAGGGAAGTGTGGAAAGAGTAGAAAGAATACAATAAAATCGGATCTTTTGGATATTTGCAATGGCAACAAAATTTAGTGGCGTCGTACAATCGAAGCCTACTAAGAGAGAAGATGTTCCAGGGGCTGAAGAAGATCTTCGTAAGATTTTAGTGATTGGAGAAACTGGAGCTGGTAAAACTTCTTTCATTAAGTTTCTACTAAATTATGCACAGAATCATTATGGAAAATCGTTTGAGCTCAGTGAGATATCACAGATGCTCAAAGTGCAAAGATTTAGCCAAACTCAATGTGCAAAAAAATGGGAAAGCGATACAATACAATGCACAAAGTATATAGCAAATTTTCAAGATTTTAGACTAGGAGTCATTGATACTCCAGGATTTGGTGATACTAGACCTGAATACAAGGAAACTAATACAGCAAGAATCATTGCAGCTATTAAGGGAGAAAGATATGTCAATTGTGTTTGCCTTATTGTAAATGGCACTCAGAGTAGACTAACTTCAGTAGCTGAAGAAGTCATTCGAGAAGTAACATCAATATTGCCAAGATCCATAATGAATCAAGTCATAGTTGTATGCACGAAAACTCGTGATAAAAGCAGTTTGGATTTTTCTTCTGATATGCTCAAGGAGTTTGGTATGATTGTTCCAAAAAAGAGTTTATTTTATTTGGATAATCCTTATGCTATGTGGGAGAGAGCACAAGAAACTACCAGTTACTCAGAGAATGAGAGCAGTGAAGAAGATGATTCAGACGAGGATGAAAAAGATAGCGAGTTAGCCAAACGCTTTCAAAAATGCCACAAAAAATTGGACAAAATTATTACGAATATGCACACTTTTCCACCTATTCTCACATTTACATTTGGTCAGCTACATGATACAGTAAGTGAAATTGAGCATGTTATTGCAGAAATTGAAACAGAATATCATAACAAAAGAGGAGTAGAGGGTAAAATAAGAGAGTTACAGCTTTATCTCAAAGCAAATGAACCTATTGAAAAAACAAAAGTGCACTATTATTCCAGAATTGTAGTAAAGACATCAAAAAAGGAGAATTTAATTTGCCATGAAAATGGCTGCTATAGTAACTGCCATTCGAACTGTGATTGCTGGTTTGTATTTTTAACCCCACGAGCGTGCAGGATGATTGAGAAGGGGGTGTGCCAAAGTTGCTCACATTCAGTAAAATGTCACAAGATAACTAAGTACTACTTCTACCGAGAGGAGGCTGAATTACCAATTAAAGAAATTCCAGATTTTAAAAGCATTCAAGAGTCGGTAAAAAGTAAGAAAGGGTTACTTGATGTTCAAGAAACCTATCGGATAAATAGTGAAAAAATTATTGATAACCTAACTGATAAACTCAAAATACAATTGGATATATTTCAAGGGATAGGAACAAATTGTCATTTTCTGAAAGCAGCTGAAAAAATAATTTCTGAAATACGAGAGCGAATAAATAACATAACAGACTATAAGCACAAAGCTGGTATCACTAAAATCCTTGATAATACACTGGCAGTAATCCGAGATCCTCTTACTGTTACAGACAGTGACACCAAATATCGCTGGGCATGCGGATATCTGGAAATTAATCCAGAAAATCCTGACCCAAGTCTTATATCAAGGCAATTTAGACAACATGCCAGAGCTTGCCATCCTGATTCGGGGCATCAAGATGAAGAATCTGGTAAAATGTTCGCTTTTCTGAACCATGCAAAAGAACTATTAATAAAACGTGGAATAAACATACGTGTTCCCAATTTTTTTTCCAAAGCAAAATAAGACAATACTATGTCACCCTGTATAATTATTTGTGATTGCAAATGTAGTTATATTAATTGTCCTTATGTATTTTTATGTACATTTTACTGTTAGTAAAAAGTTTTGTATCCTCCATAACATTTTTTCCTTGAAATTTACTTTTATTAAAATGTAATAATTTTGTTCAATGTGTCAAGAAATATATGAATGTAATTATTACATTAGTCAGTGTGTATGGCTAAATTTTTCACCAGCTGGCTAATTAATTTATTTATATTCACAGTCAGTAATGTAATAGTACTGCTCATACATTCACAATTGTACTGGGGGGAGGGGGGGAAGGAAATCGCAGTACAATTGAAATCTAGAAGGGGGGGTTCCCCTGCAATAACATAGCGTGGTAACTACTACTTGAAAGAAATAAACACAGAACACTGCTTGAAGGTGCTTGTTTTACTAAATTGAGGAAACGATTACACTAAAGATTTACTGCATAGTTTACTCATTTAGTAAAACATACTTAGTTTTACTTGACAGGAAACCTTAAGTAAAACATTGTACCATGTTTTACTGTAGTTTTACAGGTCTGTTTTTTTTACACCTTTGTTTTACTCATGGTTTACTGAAGGGTCCAAATGTTGTTAGTTAACTATTAAATGCATTTAACTAATTGTTTAGTTAACTTCTTGCATTATATTATTAAGCGAAATTAGAAAGCTAGGAACTGTAACTTGGCTGATGATTAATTGAAGAAGAATCCCTCATAAGCGCCAGCATATCCAGTGTGCATACCACTGCACAGTTTTATAACTGGTGTAGTTTTTTGCTTGATCACTCAGGTCCCAGGTCCTTCCAGAGAAAGACACAATTAGATAGTGACCCCACCTTGAGTTTATAATGTCCCTCCAACGGCATTGATGAAAATGTAGCTACGTTAAATGTTTGTTAGGCTATGTACTGTTGGGTAGATATAGGCGGCTCTGTGCATCGTGAACTACCTCCCTCAGGCCCTAAGTACTTCGCTGCGCTAGACGCTGGACCGTTAAAATAACGCTGTTTCCTCCCCAGCAGCCTCGCAAAGATACTGCATTATCTCATGGAAAACCCTTTTCCAGTTATGTGTAGGTAAGTATCGCCAGGTTAAATAAGTTAAAAACGCTTTACCATTAAAACTCTCGACTGGAAGTGGTCGTCTAAATTATTGTTGCGCGCTAGTCTACTGATTCGTAATACGGTACGCTACTGTGTCTTGGTGAACTTGAAGGAAGCTTTCGCTATCTACCCTGGCTTATGCTTCTGGGTAAGTAGTTTTATTGCTAGCAGTCTGTGGGTTTCTAAGTATTTTAGCTGCACAGGGTCACCCAGGTCATTTGTTTTTCCTGGTGAAGTTGTGTTTCCTGAACAATTTTTTCTAAGTTATGATAGTGATATTTTGTGGTAGTTTTAGTATGACAAGGGCTCGTCAGTTTGTTTGTTTCATAGTACTCTTGAAAATTTTCATTTCTTTGTGAGAAAGTGTGGGTGCATGTTGGAATGGTTTCTAGTTACTGAATTATTCTAAAACATGCTCCACCAAAATTATCCTCACTCATAGCTTTTTCCCATGGCCACCCTAACATCTTTTAGTGTGCTCCTGGACAATGAAGGGGAGATAATCATTGCATGCAACTCAACATATTATATTTTCTACTTTGTTTTAGGCCCATGGTTTCATGTAGTCTTGCTGGCCAGACCCTTTACCTAATCGCTCTGCTCAGAAGGGTCTGGTTACCCTAACGTATCTGTTTGGTATCTTTCCCCAGGATTCCGGGGGAATGTATAAAATGTGTATGTCTTACGTCAAATTTAAATGTGTGTGTCTATAAAATGTGCGTACAAATATTTTTAGCTAGTCCCACCAGTGTGCAGTGATGGGAAGAAAAAATGCCATTTTTCACATGCAGTTCATAGAATAAGACTAGGACAAGTCATAGGAGCCATGACAACCACTACTGCCATAAGCAACTTAGCATGATACAGTATAGTATTGATGACCATTACCAAATGTAAGTCTTATGACCTCATAGAGGTAGTTGCAGGTCTTATAAGTCACGATGTGTGGGACTGGTAGACAGTTAATTTGCTTAAAAAAATTCAACAGACAATGTTGGTTGGTGGTTGTTGTTGTTGTTGTTGTTTTTTGTTTGTTTGTTTGTTAACCCTTTCGTTCCGGATCCCGCTTTGAAGCGGGTGAAGACCGATTGACTTCTCCGAATTTTTAAAAATAGTTACTTTATAGCTACAACCTTCAGATTGCATACACAGGTGCCCAATGCATTGGAGAAGCATCTAAAATAGCTTTCAGCCAGGACTGCTTCGACAGTACCTCACAGCAGTTGCGTTTATTTCTTCCTCGGCAAAAAAAAAAACATCGGTTCTCCGTCGAATTTTAAAAAAAAGTTACCTTCTTCACAGCAGCTTCATTTATGGATCCAGTCATCTCCAGAGCTTTGTAGAAGCAGCAAAAAATTGCTTGAGCTCAGTAGCCTTCCATAACACATTGAAACAACCGCTTCTTTGCCGACCAAGACTTTGCCGTTTGACTTACTGTCTTCTCCATTTTTTATAAAATCGCCAGTTCAACTGGGGACCTCCCTATTACGTACAGTCTTAGGTAATGCTTATTACATCATAGGAAAAAAGTGAGCGTGTCGTGTGACCCCGGTAACTATGCAAAAAAAATTTTTTTTCAAAGTCATTTTTTGGAAGATGGCGTCTAGAAATTACAATGCGGTGCAAGTTTTAGACTTGCTTGATGCTGACTCTAGCGACTCAGGATCAAGCGGAGAGAAGGGAGACGACATCTATGGCTATAGGAGGCCCTGTATCAGGGTTGGTGGACCAGACCCCGTCAACTCTGATACTGAAAATGGGAGTCAAGAAGATGATCGAGGTAAGCTTGTCTTTCTCTTGTCTTTCTCTTGATCAATAGCAAGCTTCTGTTGTGGAAAGGACTTATTTATAGCTATATTGAGATAGAGTAAGCTGTTTAGCTATATATATATATTTCATTGAGTTTTGAGATTTGAAAGTGGCTTGTGGTTTTTTGAACAAATTCAAATTTTCAAAAAAATTAAAAAAATTTTTTACCACATATACTACTAGGACCAGATGTGAATGCAGTCACCGACCCCGATTACGCAGATGAGGCGACAGGAGCAGAGTCTTCCAGTCATGAAGGAGAGGATACCAGACCTGAGTCTTCCAATGATGAAACACGAATAGGCAGCAGGTTCCAGTTATGAAGAAGAGGAAGTGGCTCCTCCTGCTCCGAGTTCTGGACGTCCTCGCGGTCAGAGAAGGCGGGAATTGAAGAACAAGAGTCGGGTGGATGAGGTAGGGGGAGAGTGGAAGAAAGATGACAACACACCCATTGATATTCCATAATCTTTTGTGTGAAGGACCACAGACTTTGATATTTGTGGCTGCTCCTCCCCCCCCCATGAACATCCCAAAAGTTGTAATATGTATTGTTATTGTCGTTGTCGTTGTCTGTGTTTTTGTGGTGTTGTAGTGGAGCTTCACACTCGATGTATATGTGTGTGCGTGGAGTTGAAATGTTATTCTGGCGCTTCCAGATCTAACCGGGGAGGGAACGAACTCGGGGTGGGGGGGGGGGGTCTTTTCCAATCGGGGCTACTATGCCCATGTAAGTTGAATTTCATGTATGTGTGTGTGTGTGTACACCAGTCAATTTATATTATACATTTATTTTTATGATCTGTATTCACCTGTATCTTCTTTTTTCTAGTGTGTGTGTGTGCGTGCATTTGTGGAATGAGAGAGAGCAACCGTGGACAAACAGTATGTGGCGCTTCCGTATACAACCTGGGAGGGAACTCTGGATCTTTTTGGATCGTGACTACTATGCCCATGTAAGTTGAATTTCATGTGTGTGTGTGTGTGTACACCAGTCAATTTATGTATAATAAATTATACATTTATTTTTATGATCTGTATTCACCTGTAGCTTTTTCTTTCTTGTGTGTGTGTGTGTATGTGTGTGCGTGCATTTGTGGAAAGAGAGAGAGAGCAACCATGAACAAACAGTATGTGGCACTTCTGGATCCAACCTGAGAGAGAACGAACTCGGTGGTCTTTTTCGGTCTGTGACATCATCCATGCCGGGTAAGTTGAATTTCATTTCAACTTACTGATATTTGGGTGTCCAGCTAGGGCTGGGGTTATGGTACAAGAATGTCAGTGAAAAGTAATGACGGGGGAGGGGGGGGTTATGGTACAAGAATGTCAGTGAAAAGTAATGACGGGGGAGGGGGGGGTTATGGTACAAGAATGTCAGTGAAAAGTAATGACGGGGGAGGGGGGGGGTTATGGTACAAGAATGTCAGTGAAAAGTAATGACGGGGGAGGGGGGGGCTCAATTCAGCGAGGCCAGCAGTTATGTTACAAATGTCATTGTTGTCTTGTGTTTTTTTGGTATTGTATGGAGGTTCCGGATCCTATGGGAGGGATCGTTCAGTCTGTGACACCATCCATGCCGGGTAAGTTGAATTCCACGTGTGTGCTTGTACTGCTTTTCATTTTCAAAGTACACTTTCTCAATACATGTTTCTCTCATGTACAGTGTGGAGTATACATAGCAGGTGTTCATACAGTGGGAGGCTAGCGCTGGGTTCCCCCCTAGAATTTTGGGAGTTTAATAGAAATGAACATTTAGGAAGCATTTATTTTTAGTCTGATATTGTATCCCATTATGTTCCTATCATAACTGAGCCTTTAGTGCATAGGACCGAACACTGATCATCAGTGTGAAGTATAGACTCGTATGCAAAGATGTGCATCAAAGTAGTGTAGGTTCCAAAAAATGGGTGTGGCGAAGTACACTCGGAGCCCCACCCCAAACAAAAATCCTGTATGAAACCGCATACAATACATCATAAAGTTGCAATTATATAGGATCATGAATAATTTGTTGTTTGTAATACAAATATCTTTGTTGTTTGTGTTTTTGTGTATTTGAAATTGTTTTGTAGTGGAGTTCGACGTCCGATGGCATACGTTCCTTGTGGACACTCATAGATGTCTCCTACATGATCACAATCAGCACCACACACAACAAACAACATATTTTATTGTTGAACTAATATAATATTGGTATATAATACATCAAACAATATTATTTCTATTTTATTTTATTTTTTTATTGATAGGAAGAGTGGATTTTTTTGGGGAAAAAAAAAAATTTTTTGAAGCATTAGTAGATGGCTTAAATATTATTCAATTTTCTCAATCAAAAAATGAGGGGAACCCCAAACTCTTGGTCTATTTAGTGATATATGGTTGCTATGGGGTTTTCCCAGCCAGCATCGAGTTAAAAAAATAAAACGGCACTGCTCTATTACGCGGTAGAAAATTAGATTTTTCCGCTCGCGTCAAAACAATTCAGGAACGAGAGGGTTAAACCAAGGGTCAAAGTTCAGTAGCCATCACTGGACAAAAAACTAAATTTTCTACAGTAGGATTGGTTGCAAAAAGCTGTAGTAAATTTGATCTGTCATACAAATTTCCTAATTGCAGAAAAGATCAACTTTCCTGAAATCTATACTGCGGAGGATAGGGCTGAATTTCGGATGCAGGATTACTGGAGGATACACCAACTATCCTGCAGTATTACAGATGGAGGATTACTATCTGACAGACAAACTATCCTACACAAACCCTGTAGTACAAAATGTCAATTACCAGTTGAATTTGTTTTGTTTTATTTAATTGCAGTAAAGTTCACCAATGACAGTGAATGACAGTAAATGTGCATGATCATGAATTTGAACAAGACATAAGTATGATCCAAATTGATTTGATTGTATTTTGAATGGTTTGTTAAGTTTACTGATGAACAGTGTTGGTCTTACAGGCCCAGGATGGAAATTTCTTCGATGGAATTGGTCGAGAAGAGCTGACTTCATTTCCAAAAACACGAGTTTTACGCTGGCGTTTCCCCTGACCACTTCTTTGCTTCTCAAGTAGTTTATCCAATTCATAAAAAAAATTGGCAACTTTGTCAGCTCTCCAAGTAAGTTCATGTTTTATGAGACTCTCAGTATCATCTGGATCACTTTCTTCACTTGACATACATTCAGTCGACATAAGTGGTCTCCACTTTCCCTTGTCACGTTCTGACAGTGAAGATTTTTTCAAAACCGAACTTCGATCTTGCAATTTCTATATATGAACAGAAATAAAATTAGAACAGCATTGAACAACAATTTGCAAGCTAGATCATGTTCAGTACTAAATTTATTTGATCTGTCATCCGCCCCTCCCTCCCATGCTCCACCAACACTCAATTCATATAATCATAGGAATCTATTTAAACACCTGTTACTATTTTATCACCTCTAAATGACAGGTGCCCAATTGATGTTTTCAAATGTTATACTTACTCGAATAATTCTTTCCCTTCGTCGTCGAGATTTGTTTCTATCTTCCAGCAATCCACGGCTTTTAAGGGAGTTCTCTTGACTTTTAGAACGATAATATGTGTAAGCCGCAGCTGTAATCATAACAACAATCATATTACTACAGAGTATTTATAAAATTTCTTCTTCTCTACTGCAACCAGGGTTTCTCTCTGCTTTTAACCAAAGGGAGGAGGGCGAAATTAGACATTTTTAATTTGGGGGGGGGGGGGCGTACAACATGAATTGGAAAAAGGGGGTGGGTTTTTGAGAACAAAGGGGGGCAAGTTGCTGCCAAGGGGGGGGGGGGGCGAATGCTTCTCCCCCCGCCCCCCTGAAAGAAACCCTGGTAACTTATATAATATAATAAAAACCTATAATATTCAGACCAACAACTATCGTAGCCTAAAATGTGACCAATTGATGTTTTTCCTGAAACAAAAACACAGTTTGGTTAGTTGCACTCAATTTCAACTCCTTATACAATAAGCAGCAGCTGTGATAATAACAATATAAAATGAGTTCTTATGGTGTCAATTCAGAGATTATAAAATATTCATCAAAATTACCGTACTTATATTAAATGATTATTGAGATAACACAGAAAAGTAGTATGGCTTAAATAATTTACTTTAAACATTTACTTTTCTGTAAAGTGGCATTTAAGTGGAATTGTCCAAAAATAGAAGAACCACTATTAGCATGAATGTGTTAGATGTTAGTTTTAGCATCAATTCATAATCAGCCCTCATGCATGGCCACTACTCTAGTTTATACAGGTGTAGGTATTGATGATTACCTCTTATATCTGCTGCTTGAAAAGACGGATTTGCAGCTCTTACTTCCTTTACTAAGATATCAACAGCAGCCTTGTTTTTTTGGTCCTTGAAGGTTTCACTACAATGAATATAAACAACAGTATTGTCACCTTGGACTACAGTAAGCTCTATAGTGTATAGTCAGAGGTGGGGGAAGCAGTTTCATTTTAACAAAGCCATGCAATAAACTAGAGTCATTGAAAGTAAAACTGTTCAAATAATGATGTCACCCTCAATGATGTGTAAATGGGGATCCAAAATATTAGCCAGGCCATGGACTGGCTTACACCTGATAGTATTATGGGAGGATAATTTTGTGAACCTTGCAACACTAATTTTGCCCTAATGATAACTTACCCATTGTTTTTAACAAATCCAGTAAAAGTATTGCTTTCTGCCAGAAGAGCATTATACATTCTTCTAGTCTCCAACTATAGCATAGAGTTTTTCAAAAAAAAGTATATTAACTCAAACAGTCACTTACCCTCACAACAGACTTGATAGCTTTTTTGGGTGTGTCACTGCAGCCGGAACTGCTAGGTGTAGCAGGTAACTTGCTTTGTTCTAGCCTTTGTTCAACTAGCTTCTCCACTTCTTTTGCAACTTTTTGCTCCAGAGAATCCATTCTTGAATCTTGTTTGTTAAGTCGGTATAAAACTTCTCCTAAAGTGTTAGTAATTTCTCCCAAAGCTTCAAGTACTGCTTCATGGTTCTGCCCTTGCTGAACATTTCCATCTACTATATCAAGACTTGCTGAAGTACCTGAGTCACTGAACCCCAAACGTGACCCAGAATTTAACTTCTTGATGACATTGGATCGGGAGCTAGAAATTGCAGATGGTGTATTGCCAGGAGTACTTGTCTTTCTTGAACTTTCTCTATTCATAGCTGGGGAATGACTTATGCGAGGACGTTTCTTTATTGAATGATCATCTGAAGTAGGTAAAGATCGTTCCTTTCTCCGTGTGGGTGGATCTTCTCTAGCGGCCGATGTCAGACTTTCATCAGGCTCAGAGGAACTTTCAACTAAAGTCTCCCCTTCACTCTCAGGATATATTTTATCACTCTCGTATTCATCGCTAGATTCTAGGAAGGCTTCTCGAGATTGGCGAGAAGAAGGCATACTTTTCTCAACCAAAGTGAAGTCCCGCCAAACTAAGGTAGGGTTCAAAGGTTAATATTGGGTGGAGCCAGACTTGTCTCTACCCACGCCCCTTCTTGTGTCTGCCGGTAATAGCACCATGTCGAAGCAAACCAATACTTTTAGTTCATCAAGTTCTAGTCGGTGTCCTATTGTAAGAAAGAGGTGCAGGACTAATAGTGGTGATGAAAGTAGCGAGGATTGTTTCGAGTTGACTCAGTCTAGTAGCCCTAGTAGAGTGAAGAATGCTGTGAAGAGATTTTCTCACAAGAAAACAGATAGAAGAACTTGTCCTCACTGTAATGAGCTATTGTCATTGAAAACTTATAAAACCCACAAGAGATTATTTTATGATGAGGTAAGACTGTATGTAAATAGTGGCAATGCTATTATCACTGATGTACTGAATAGAATACAGCCAAGTGTCTTCAAAAGGAGACAAAAGTAGTAAGCTCCTCCTCAGATGATGAATCTCCTCCAAATTCCCAACTTCAGAGTTTGGAGCCAGATTTTGTCAATGATGTATGCCCCCCAGAAACATTTGATGTTCCTCAATTGGACAGTCAAGGTATCTTCGATTCTTGTATCTTACAAAAGAGTAGTGCATATGCTTATCATGCAGTAGTCAGGCTAGAACGTATGACTAAATATGTTGTACTAAATATAATGTTATACTACGATATAATCGCTAAAAATTAATTCAGAAATAGTCAAAAGTTGAACATAGAACTAAATAGTAGTAGCTAGTAATATAATTCTTATTATCCAAAATTCTTTGTACAATAATACTATTGTATGAAAGAGTATTTTTGAGCTTACCAGTATCAAAAAATGTGATTATGCATAATTTACTTGTTTTTTGGAGAATATATAAAGCAGTAATTGTTAATAAATAAATTACGGTGGTAATTGTATGCAGAAATTATCAAGAAAAACAGCATTGAAATAATTTTATTTTTTTCCTGTTTTCCTCACAGCCTTTATGTCTTTTGATATATTTTTTTTAATGAACAGTGGCTGCCATATAGATAAAAATACTAGTGGAGTCAATGACATCTACTTTGTTGCAAACATAATGGAAAATGAAATGGCAGATGTTATATTTTGCCCAATTTATTCAAATTACAAGTTAAAAGTACTAACTTAATCAGCATAATGTAAATATTCGAAATATTTCTGAATTACTCATATATAAGAAGCTCACACTGAAATTTCAAAACATTTCTAAATCTTTGTATTTATAATAATATAATTAGACCTTCCTATCCTCTTAACGATATGGAAGCCCAATTTCTTAATTTTAGTTAATAATAGTAGTTTTAATCTACATTGGGTTTGAGAGTAGAAACAGTTAATCCATAGAATCAGTTCTTTGCCAAATTATGCTGTAGATAACAGCCATGACTTGCCAATTGCCAGATTAGCTTCCTAAAATGGTTGAGTGAAGTTTACCAGTTAGTGATTCACTGTAATGCATAAGCAATACCATTATCAAACAACTGAGTGGCTTAAGCTTAAAAATAGTTCTGAATTAAAGTTCAAAGACAAGTATGAAATATACGACTGCTAGATTGAGCTTTTTTGTAATTTTTTTGTAATTTTTTAATACATGTACTGCTTTGCATTTAGCCTTTTGTCTTGGATATGACTTCAATAGATGGAGTGTACGTATAATATATAACTATAAATTTTTTTATTGTCTAATTGGTAACAGTTCATTCTGAATTACCATGCATCATATCCTTCCCAAATTGAGGTTTAGTAGTTTACAGCATAAAAAATATGCATCTGTTCAAATTATAGCCTGGGAATAACATTTGCATTTTAATTTGTTGCCTGCTTTGAAGTTGAGAAACAATATGGCCAGTAAATTTTTTCCACAAAAAGGATTTCAAAGGATTTTGAATACTTTAGTAAAGACTGATTTTGAGGACACGAAGTTTGGTACATTTTCTTTTGCCCTGTAACATCTAAACTATGTATGCAATTATATAGTAGCCAAAGGCCAGGGGTCATTGGAAGTGGTCTTGTTTATAACTCATTTGATTGTTTAATTTATTATATATAAATAGTAAAACACGACTTATTGGTGATGGAGTGAGTTAATTTCTCACCTGTTGCGTATTCTTTAAAACAAATTTCTGATATTTATAGTAAATTACACTCAGATCCCATCAGTTGATATCACATCCCTCTTTAGCTTATTGAATGTTTTTTATTTATAGATTCGGACACTGATATGCTCAGTGAACCTGAAGAAGAACAGTGGGATGAATCTGAGGAAGTGTTTCATGACTTATCTGATGACAGTCACTCGGAGCCTGAAGATATGATTACAGCTAAAGGTGATTTAGAACAACAATCGTCCATTCTTTCAAAATGGTTAACTCTCTTTCTTCTTCGAATTCAAGCTGTATACCGAGTATCAGATTCTTTTATATCTTGTTTAATCAAGTTTCTTTATGTATTTTTTTCTGTATGTGGCCGTTTTTCTTCCTTATGTGCACGAATAGCAATTTTTTTCCCTTCATCTCTTTACAAAGCCAAAGAAATTATTCATAAACCCCGCATTAAGCGGTATGTAGCTTGTTGCCAATGCCACACACTTTATGATATAAAAGATTGTGTATTTCATGTTGGAACATCAATGAATAGCAAAAGTTGTACATTTCGCAAGTACCCATTACATCCTCAGCACAAGATGCGAACTTCATGTAATTTTCCACTTCTTAAAACAGTTGAAATTGCAGGTGGTAAACAAATTCTTTATCCTAACATGATGTACTGCTACCTAAGCATTGTGGAATCTATTCAAACACTTTTTAATCGTCCAAATTTTCATTTGGAATGTGAAGAATGGCGCACTAGGAATATTAGTAGTAATGTATATGAGGATGTCTATGATGGCAAGATCTGGAATGACTTTCAAAATGTCGATGGTACACCTTTTCTAGCAGAATCATACAATTTAGCGTTAACACTAAATTTTGATTTTTTTCAACCATACAAACATGTGCAGTACTCAGTGGGGGCCATATACCGAACCTTCCCCGCTCGAAGAGGTACAAACAAGAGAATGTGATCTTGGTTGGCCTTATTCCAGGGCCACAAGAACCTAAGCATGACATAAATTCATATATCTCACCTTTAACTGATGAGCTGATAGAGTTTTGGAAGGGTCTGAATATCCCTATTCATTCTTCTTGTAAGAAAATTGTTCGATGTGGATTACTATGTTTCACTTGTGATTTACCAGCTGGCAGAAAATTATGTGGGTTTCTTGGTTTCTCTGCTCGTTATGGGTGCAGTCGTTGCTTCAAAGCATTTCCGGGGCATGTTGGATTGATGGATTACTCTGGATTTAATCGAGATGAATGGCCACCTAGATGTGGAAGATCTCATAGACAGGTTGCCTGTTCCCTTAAAAATTTTACCACAAAATCTGAGCAAGCAACTAAGGAATCAAATGCTGGCTGCAGATATTCTGAACTTTTGAGGCTTCCATACTTTGATGCTCCTCACATGCTTGTGGTAGATCCCATGCATTGTTTATTTTTGGGCACCGATAAGTATTACCTAAAACGTATTTGGATAGAAAATGCGATTATATCTAACAGTGATTTTGATGTAATTCAGCAGTCAGTTGATTCCACTATAGCTCCAGCTGGTATAGGTAGAATTCCATGTAAAATAAATTCTGGATTTTCTTCTTTCACTGCTGACCAGTGGAAAAACTGGGTTAATTACTTTTCTCTTTTATCTCTTCAAGGACGTTTGCATGGAAATGATTTGGAATGTTGGCGTCATTTTGTTCTAGCATGCCGAATTCTTACTAAACGCAAACTATCTACCAATGACATTCACCTTGCTGATGGTCTGATTATGCATTTTCCAGAAGAACTGAACGCCAGTATGGTCAAAATAGGATTACACCAAACATGCATATGCAGTGTCACATACGATCATGTATTGAAGATTATGGTCCACTACATGGATTTTGGCTTTTTGCATTTGAACGTTATAACGGTATTTTAGGTAGCATCCCCAAAAATAATCGCAGTATATTGAAGTACAGATGATGAATCGCTTCGTCACAGATGGCTTTCTTAGCAATATTGAGTTTCCATCAGAATTTAGTGAAGAATTGTGTCATCATTTTGCAAACCTGACATGTTCAAATATTGCAGGATCACTATCTGATACACTGAAACCATGTTGTTCCAAAAATTCTTCCGAATGGACATTGCCTCAAGATGTTTCTCTTCCTTCACATCATTCACGACACATTTTCAATGATGAAGAATTGCAAGAGGTTAAAGACTTGCTCTGTAAGCTGTACACGATTACTGACTCTGAGATAGAGGTGAGCAGAGAGTCCCTGAAGTACAAAACCATTCAGTACCAGCACAAGCAGATCGGTAGTTGCTCTAGTCGGTCAAAGGCTTCTTCTATAATAATGGCAATGTGGAAATCAGATTTCTTTGGTCAACCTCATGATATTGATGAAATTCCATCTGACATTTTAAGAGCTGCAAGCGTTAATAAATTTTTTGTGCACACACTAATAAAATCAATGGAAATTCTTATACACATCTCTTTGTGCGTCTATCTTGGTATTGCTGTCATCCTCAAATGCTTGTGTGTCCAACTGTTGAATTGTAAAAAATTATCATTAATTTAACGTAGCAAATTGTTTAATACTGTATTTAATTTGATCCACTATGTGTTTGGATGAGTTGTATACATGGTTAGTTAATTGTCAGTTAAAGAACTTCATAATGGGTAATGTGCAGAAACATGACATTCCTGCTGCAGAAACATGACATATCTGCTGAAGAAACATATAAAGAAATGTACAGAAAAGATGGAGTTTTACAAACTGCAGTAAATGCCATCTATCCCTTGCAGAAAACTGTAGAGGTAGTGTAAGAACTTTTGAGTATAACTCCACTACACCTATCCTTCAGTGAATGCATGTAGGAAATTTAGAATTTAGTCTAGTGCATATGCATCAGCTCTTAATGATGTCTCTCAAGCGCTGGCTAGTTCCAAGTAGTAGTTCTGTGTCTCAGTTGCTCCCAGAAGGTGATGATGAGGCTACCAAAGCTGCCAATAAACAAGTGAGTGAGATTTTACAAGTAGCTAAAGAAAGGAAGAAGAGAGGGCCCAACAAGACTTATGATGATGTAACTAGGGTGAAAATAGCCAAGTACACGTGTGAAAATGGGAATAAAGCAGCTGTGGAGAAATTTTCTGATGAGCTGGGCCATAAAGTGTCAGAAAGCAGTGTTAGGAACATGAAGAAAGCTTACCTCGAGAAGTTGAAGCTAGGAAAAGACCCAGACTCGATCAAAAGCCTTCCACATGCATCTAGAGGTCGACCACTCATGTTGGGAGACTATGATGCAGAAGTAGTGAAATAATTATGTTCAGTGCTTGCGCAGAGCTGGAGGCATTGTGAACTGTTCCATTGTCATTGCAGCTGCCAAGGGAATAGTGTCTCATGGGAATCCTTCACTTTAAAAAGAGCACGGTGGCCCTATTGATCTTGGACGCAAGTGGGCTGAATCATTTCTATTCCGCCATGGGTATGTGAAGCGTAAAGCTACTAAGGCAGCCAGAAAGCTACCAGCAGACTTTGCAGATATCAAGCTAACCTTTTTGGAAAGAATTACGAATGAAGTACAGTCTAATTCAATTCCTTTAGCCTTAGTCTTAAACTGGGATCAAACTGGCTCAAAACTTGTTCCTGTTAGTGAATGGACTCTGGAGAAGGAAGGAACCAAGCAAATTCCTGTTGTTGGCAAAGATGACAAAAGGGAGATCACTGTTCTAATAACTGTAGCTGCAACTGGTGATATGTTGCCACCCCAAGTCATTTATTAGGGCGAGACTCCAGGATGCCATGCCAAAGTTACTTTTCTTGAGGATTGGGCCATTACTCATAGTGAGAGTCATTGGAGCACTGAAGTTACAATGCTTGAATACGTTGATAATGTTCTGGTTCCATATGTGAGTACAACCCGCCAGAAACTTGGTTTGGCTGATGATCACCCTGCGCTTGCAATATTTGATGTTTTCATGTCACATCGCTGTGATTCTGTATTAAAGAAATTAAAAGAAATTTCTAGCTGTGCAAGTACTTTCTTGTAGCAATCTGGTTGTAGCTAAAACTGGTATAGTGAATTTTCTGTAATTGAGAAGATTACTGCAGCAGTGATAATGCCGTTGCTGTAGCCATTGTATTGCTTAGAATTGAAAATCAATGAAATATTGGTGGCCTGCTTCAACTTGGATGTTGATCTGTAATTTTTTTGCAGGACAAAATGAAACCGTAGATGGAATGTGACCAGGACAAAATGAAACCGTAGATTGAATGTGACCTCCTTATACCAGATGAAAAAAATAATCATGCCGTTGTTTACTTGCTCTTAGTAGTGAAGGTGAGCAATGTCATACTTTATAAATGAGGACCTAGGACTAAGGTAAAAATTCAAGTCTGTCCCGCAGATTCTGGGACAGTTGGAGCCTATGAAATTTAGGCTGTTAACATTCCAACTCCAACATGCATCTACATCTTCTCACACAAGAACTAAAAAATTAGTTTTATGATGTTTGCTGTGTAGCTAAAATTAAAATGACACCTATAGTGACTACAGACAGCAAATTCAGAGATTTACAGTATATCTGGCAAAAGAGAATTCAGCTTTCAGGCCACGAAACTACTCACCTAGACTTGAAGCCTGTGTACACCATAGCGCAAGTTCCACTCTAGTCCAGTCCATAACACATTGGTATAACAATCTGGCGGAGCCTAACCCTTTACCATCCCTGATCGTTTCCCCGCGGGTAGCATATCAGGATTGGTAAAAGGTCTTTCCCCAACTAATCATTACAGCATGCAACCTTTGACAATGATTTGGACGACCATTTCCAGTCTTTACTAATACTCTTATGGTAAAGGGTTTTTACTCTATTACTCTAATGGTAAAGGGTTTTCGGGGTACGAAGTTACTGTGTAGTTGAAAATAAACCTTCAAATAGATGAGAAGTAATCTGTTCAGTTAAACTTCATAGCTGGGTCACAAGTTTATCCTCTGGCTAACTCATTGGAAAAATTTCAAAAAAGTAAAAAAAAAAAAGGAATAGCTATAGCTAGCTATCAGTGTGGAGGTCCTTTTTTTATGTGATCAACCAAATTATTTATTATTGTTACAGTAATTACTAGGTATGTCAATTTTAATGAAGTTGAGTGCTAGGGAGATACAGGCCCATCAATTCTTGCCCTTCTTATGGCACTAGACAGATGCGTGTCTCTGAACCATGTACTACTAGACGTTTTTAGTTGTGCCAACTCACCCATTGCCTTTTAATTGACATTATTATATTATTATTATTATTATTATTATTATTATTACTATTATTGTTATAAAGCTTTTTAAGTCTCTTCTTGTGTATGGTAATCTCAAAAGATACTAGTATTTGCATTGGAATATCTTACATTATTATAATTAAGCTATTTAAAGTTAGCAGAGAGCTAACAGGAACACTCTCAGTACTTAATGAATTAATTAAAACAAAGTGATAATGAACAGCATCATTTAGTTGCTATACACATCAGGGGAAAATATTGGACTTGAGCATCATTTAGTATACACACCAGGTTAAAACATTGAACTTGAGCATCATTTAGTATACATGCACACCAGGATAAAACATTGAACTTGAGCATCATTTAGTATACACACCAGGTTAAAACATTTGGCTGTCTAAAGTAGAGTATACTTCTGTTACACTCCACAAGTAAACATCAAGATTACATAGGGTATGTATATTACTAGTATAACTTTGTTATACATACGTGGTTTCACATAAGTATAACATATTTTTTGCATGGTGAAATATTCTTAGATGCTTTGTCTAAAACCTACTTAATGTTCAGAATTGGTTGAAACCTTGCATCACTATTTTGTAAGCATTCACTTTGCTTGAAACCTTCCAATGAGTACCATGCATTAAATTTCATCATTAACAATATGTACCATAAAGTGTACTAACTGGAACCTTGCATCACTATCTTGTAAGCATTCACTTTGCTTGAAACCTTCCAATGAGTACCATGCATCAATATGTACCATAAAGTGTACGAACTGGTATGGTGGACACGCCACTGCATATAGGACCTGAAGTAGCAAGATGCGTTTAAAATAAAACGAGATTTAGACTAGTATGAATTGGTGCGCGCGACGTGCTCGCAATTTTAGTCTTGGAAACGTCATTGTTCTCACATAGCCTTTACAACTAATTATTGGTTAAATATGAGTGATATTACCTGCTTCTAAGTGATCTGTTACAAGATTGAGAGCATGCATTTATTGAATAGCAGCATGGCACTTCAAATTTTGTTGTTTCTTCTCAATGAATAAAACTTCGTCTCAAATAATGGGAAGGAACTTTAGGGCTACCGTACATTTTAGACGCGTAAAGCTAACTATGTTAGAGAATGTCACTTTTAGCACTTATAAAATTGCGCTTATAATAATAGTTATAATTTATTAACGCTGTTAAAACAACAAAATAATGGTACTTTTGCTTATTATAACGTTAAGTTCTCTAAAGTCAGGGCAATCTATTCTCTTTGAATGTAGCAAAGCAGAGTATTATTGTCCTCCTACTTATGAATGTAGGCCCAGGGAACAACGCTGCACCGAAAGTGATAATTGTACATATCCCAACAATGATGATATGTGTTTTTCTGACGGTTCCAAGAAATCCTTCGCAGTCAGAGTAGGATACGTACCATTAATTAAAGTATTCGGAAAAAGTGTGATTTCACACCCTTTTATAGAGTATAGGGGCTTTTCGTATGAATACTGCGTAACTGGTGTTGTAACATTGGATATTGCGGACCTGTACGGATACGATTGGGGATTTAGAAAAGTTCGGACAGTGGGATATAGCTCTTGTACGTATGAAGATGTTGCTACATTTACAGCAATTTGGGATAAAAAATCGTTTAATTCAATTTCACACAACTGTATATTATTTTCAGAGGCTATGGTTAGATTTCTTATGAGTGACAAATGTGAAGGCAGGAAGAAAAAAAAGACTCTATCGTTCATTTTTGGGTAGAAAATTAAAAATGAATGCACACAATATATATGATAAGAGAGTAGTAGGGGTGCCAGTTATCTGTATTAGTTGGCTCCACCTGGGGCAACTGCTGGAACATTTTATTGCGTATTGTACACAAATATATAATTACAGTCTGTAATAATAGTTAGCTACAGCCTAGTAATAGGGTCTCCAATTGTAGTGTACTAGAACTGAGCTGGGCGTTCTGAGCTCTTTGAGGGCGCTACACTAAAGCTTTAGGTAAGGTGTATAAGGTACCAATAACTTAGGTACAGTAGCAGCAAAAGAATATGTTAGGTTAAGCTGAGTTTCTTTAATCTTTAACTCAAATATTCTTACACGCTTTGTCTAAAACTTACTTAATGTTCAGAATTGGCTGAAACTTTGCATCACTATTTTGTAAGCATTCACTTTGCTTGAAACCTTCCAATGAGTACCATGCATTAAATTTTAACAATTTGTACTATAAAGTGGACTAACTGGAACCTTGCATCACTATCTTGTAAGCATTCACTACTTTGCTTGAAACCTTCCAATGAGTACCACGCATTAAATTTCATCAGTAACAATTTGTACTATAAAGTGTACTAACTGGTATGGTGGACACGCCACTGCATATAGGACCTGAAGTAGCAAGATGCGTTTAAAGTAAAACGAGATTTAGACGTGCATGAATTGGTGCGCGCGACGTGCTCGCAATTTTAGTCTTGGAAACGTCATTGTTCTTACTTGCCTTTACAACTAATTATTGGTTAAACATGAGTGATATTTCTAAGATAAAGTAGCTGGGCTACAAGGGCACGCCAAGTGTGTAACTCTTAAAAACAGAAGATATTATAATTCAAACCATATATTTCGGCTTTGTTAGCCTTCAAGTGGTTACAATAATGAAGAGAAGTGACCTGAAAACAAGTATATATTAAGCTAGAGCTAATGAAGTGTTGATTGTGTATGCATTACCTGACCCGAGCAAGCAAGAGCCTGCTCGAGCAGGAATGAGTTGTTGATTGTGTATGCATTACCTGACTCGAGCAAGCAAGAGCCTGCTCGAGCAGGAATGAGTAAACAATTGCATGAGCACAATTATACAGAACAAAAGCTTTTGCAACTTAAAAATTAATGATACACTTTAAAGTAAGAGCAACAGGTCCTTCTGGCGCCTGACGAAGCTCTGAGGAAGGCGCCAGAAGGAACCCTGGTTAAGGACCAGGGTACCTATTGCATTACAGAAAGAAATACACAACCCATACATGTTCCACTAGTCTCTGTGCGGCCGTTCACGGAGCGAATATCCATGAGCAGCCTCCAATGATGGCGTCTTGGCACGGACCAGCAGGTCTCCTGCTGAGGGTGGTTTTTCTCCTGGATACCAGAGGGACAAAAGGTAGATCATCATCCCTCATGGTGTCGTATATGGCGCCGTCAGTGATGGTGGGATGCTGTCTCACAGACAACACGGTAGTTCCAGGTGGGAGAGTCTGCTTAGGGGCTGGTCTCAGTCTCTGCTCACGGTCTTCGTATTTAACCTCAGATAGTACTTCTTTGAGGAGCCGCATAGGATAATTTCGATTGGTGAACCATGCCAGAAGCTGGCTAATGGCTTGTGAGTAGATTTCAGGTGATGAGGATCTTCGAAGAGTTCTGATAACCTCTGCCTTGACTACTCCCTTCATGTTTTTCCGGGGGTGGGCAGAGGAGAAGTCAGGGTTTCATTTAGGGGGGGGCGAAAGGGGGCATTTGCCCCCCCTTGGGTTCTAAATGCCCCCCCTTGGATTCTAAGTGCCCCCCACCCTTTTGAAAGAACCGATATTTATTAAGAGAAAAATGTAAACCAAATTAATAATAAACAATATTCACACAGCAATTCGTCTAGGTTTTTTGTTCATACTGTAATAATGTCATTTAATTGTGTAGATGAGAGCGTCTCGGGTGTCTCCATGGCTATTTTCATCAAATAGGATAATTGTGATTGCCCAATTCGATTTCGAATTCGTGTTTTAATTAGTTTCATTTTGGAGAAGCTCCTTTCCACTGAAGCAGTGCTGACAGGGATAGATAGACATATGTTTGCCAGGGTGCTAATGTTTGGAAAAATTTCACTAAGCATATCACTTGTGGTGAGCTCTTTCAACTGCAAGTGCAGGTTACCTTTCGGCTTCTTCGATAAGTAGCTTCGAAATGTTTTCCACTCCTCTCGGGTTTCGCGGGAAATAAGAGCTTCTTTGGTGTATTCATCTCCACCAGCAGTCTTAGCAGGCAGCTCTGCACCATAGTGAGCTAATAGTACATCTATTAAGTCCTCACCATATGTATGGAAGTCAGAAGAGTCAGCAGCTGGCACTTTCTTCGGATCAAAGATGCCAAATGAGGAGACAATATCTTGTGAAATAAATCTGCTGGATATGTTTGCCTTCAGCATCCTGATAAACGGTTCAGCCACTTGTCCTTGGAATGTAGCAATGCTTTCCGTGGTTAACGTGATGTCAGTGACTTCTTCGATCTCATTCTTTGCATCCATCAGTTCTAATACCCAGTTAGCAGCAGGTAACATGGCATCATCAAGTGTATTGAGAGTGGCATCAACAAGAGGGGTGATAGCTGTCAAGTCTATTCTCTCAGTCTGGAGAGCTCTGCTCAACTTCGCCACTTGTGGCAGAACATAATCAAGGAGGTATATGGCCACTAAAGTTGAGGGCCTACATAAGGCTTTACTGATACCTAGAGCTTCAGGTGCATGTGTCTGCTCATAGATATTGTTTAGAGCAGTCACAATTGCACTGTAGCTAGCTTTGACTGCCTTCACACAGCGTTCATGGGACAGCCAGCGAGTATCTGATGGTTTCACAACTTTCAGCTCAGGTAAGTCAAGCACCTGCTGTACTGCTTTGAGACTCTCAGCTCGCTTAGGAGAATAGTGGAAAAATTTCCAGAGGGTGGTGAGTGTGATGTACACATGTTTTATCCCACTGGTAGCATTAGCTGCTTGAACGCATGCTAGCTGTAGCAAATGGCAATGGCAGTGTACGAAAAGTGCATGAGGTGAAATTTTCTTCAGGAGACTCTGCACACCATTGTGTTTCCCAGAGAAAGTAGCTGCTCCATCGAATCCCATACCCACCAGCTTGCTAATCTGTATGTTTTTATCTTTCATGAATTCAACAAGGGCAGAATAAATAGTCTTTGCATCAGTAGCTTTCAATGGAACTATATCCAAGAAGTGCTCAACAGGTTGACCGTCCATGTTCACCCAGCGGAAGAAAATTGAAAGCTCTTCTGTGGTCGTCACATCAGTGCACTCATCTGCCATTATGCTGAAATGGGAAGCTTGGCGAAGCCGTTTCAGTAAACATTCTTCAGCCCATAAGCCAACTGCCTCAACAAATTCAACAACAGCAACTTTAGATGTGTAGGTTGCATTTAATCTAGCTCTTTCAAGGAACCCCTTTAAATCTTCTGCACCACAACTTACGATTAGATCAATAAGTTCATCAAAATTTGTTGTGTGGGGAATGTGGCGACGAGCTAGAAAATGGGTGCAACGAATTAGAGCTTTAATGGCCATTCTGTTCTTCAACTTTTCCTCATCATTAATTTGTTGGAGTTGCTGAATGACTGACCCTTCTTGTAGTGCTGTAGCTGCAGCCATCTCTGCTTCACATGATAGGAGGTGAATATCACTCTTTGCATGAATTTCATCTTCTCTATTGCCTTCTTCCAGTTCGTGAAAGGTTTTGAGATCCATGTTCCTCCTGTTCTTTGAAGAGAAATTCCTCTCTTCCTGCAAACCTTACAAAAAGCTCCTTGGAAATTTTTTATCAAACATCAGCCAATTGAAGCTCTCTTCCCATTTTTTGTTGTATTTTCGACTGCTTGCAGTGATTTTCTTGCTTTTCTCATGTGTAGTTAATCTTTCCTTTGCATGCTTCTCATGGACAATTAATCTTTTCTTGGCATGACTTGGCTCCAAAAACTCAGTATCAGATTGATTGCTGTCAATTTTATCTTCTGTGTCACTGCTACTTGAGTGGCCAGGTGACTTTGAAGAGCTTGCACCACAGAAGAAAGAGCGAATATCCATTTGAGTCTATCTTAAGCTGTCAGGGACTACGAGTGCTTAGAGTTCTGGTTCTGGAAGTTGTAGAATCTGTATAGATCAAAACTCAACAACTGCTACGGTGAGCTGAGGGCTGGCCTTTTTATAGCCAGCCAGCAACCGTAAGTGTGAATTAACGTGTGATAAACCTAAGGGGAGGTGAGAGTCAGAGTTGAATAGTGTGTGAAAAGCATCTAAATAGTGAATGTCACAGTTGACTGAAAATTGCTAGACGGTGGAGGTGAAAAATGAGTAGCTGAATTAACTTGTCAGGATCTGACACATGCAGACCTCATTAGATAAGATTATGTTTTTTTTTTTTAATGTAGGACATAGGCCTTCCAATAATTCTATTTCACTCCCATGGTGACCAGTGCCGCCCGCCCCCCCTTACATTTTCAAAACTCTATTTTGCCCCCCCCTTGCAAGAATGTCTGGATGAAACACTGTATGCCCCACAATTTTGGTGGCCCGAAGCCCCTCCCCTTGTTAAATTATGCCCCACAATTTTGGTGGCCCGAAGCCCCTCCCCCTTTTTATGTCACTGCTGGTATCAATCACAGTGGCTTTGACCCTATAGCCTCCTCTACACACTGCCCAGATTGTGTCACAAATAATATTTTAGCTACTATCAGTTATTATGACCATGTGAATAAAACACTCAGGTTTACTGGACCGACTGGCAAGTTGAACTCAGACAAGCTGGCTGATAACCAACCTGCGAGGCAAGACTTGCTGGCAAGTGTTTGTTCTTGGAAGTCCTCAGTAAGACGGAATCGAGTAAGTCTCAAGTTATGGTGTACGTAGTCTCATTTGAGTGTTCACCATTTCAGTTGAGATGATTGTTCAAATGATGATGCCCAGTGCATACCTGATTTAGGTGATATTTGTGACCTTCCAGTTGTTACTATGTGGCTTGCAGGGTGGGGGAGGGGAGAGAATGGACAGGATATGACCTTTGAATGGGAAGTGATAGGGGGCATAGTTTCATTAAAAGTCCAGGTGGAGGAGATGGGGTATGAGTGATATGCATCAGTTATTATTGAATAGGTGAAGGATGTGGACTCTTGTCACATGGTAATAGACACATGTATCAGCTGGTGATGTTTGTGTGTTCTATTGGAACTGTAGTTCCTTGGACTTTCTAAGCCTTAGGACAGAGAAATTGTAGGCTGTGGTTTATGCTTTTATCACTTGTATTCATCGGTGATGTCCACCAGTTGTTGTATTACTAATTTCTTTCATCATTAGTTCTCATGTAGCAACAAGATATTTGATGATAGACATTAGGA